>Ga0335074_10004791_pt1 | contig 18669 bp, 13 predicted proteins | sample Lox_Sample_23_FD_206715 | JGI IMG/M metagenome (GOLD analysis project Ga0335074, IMG submission 206715) | Soil microbial communities from Loxahatchee National Wildlife Refuge, Florida, United States - Lox_Sample_2.3 | ecosystem: Environmental > Terrestrial > Soil > Wetlands | place: USA... | reverse complement strand
CTGATCTTCAAGCGGGGCATCGTCAAGACCCTTCTCGCCGCCGCCGTGGTCGGTGTGGTGGCATCGCTTGCCGGCGCCCCCCTCCCCCACTGACGCCCGTCCACGCCGATCGAGGCGTAGACGTCGGCGGCACCGGACGCCCGACGGTCGACACTGCCGGGTAGCAGTGGAACAATTCTGCGGCTGTCATGTCTGCCCTGCGGCTGCTCGTGATCGTGGCCCCGCTGCGGCTGACGGTATGGATCTTGGCCGTGGCAGCGGCGGCGATCATCATCCTGATCGCGATCGGCGTATCGCGGCACCTCGAGTCGGTTCGAGCCGATCGCCGTCGCGAGCAGGTCCGTGCCGAATTCGGGCCACTGTTCTCGAGGTTCCTCCAAACCCGAGACCCGGTCCGCCTCGCCGACGAGCTCCGCCCGGCGTTCCGGCGCATGGATGCGGCCCATCGGCCGGTGGCCGCGGTGCTGATCACCGACATGATGAGCCAGGCGTCGCCCTCTCAGAAGAAGCAGATCAGAGACGCGCTCGAGGAGGCGGGGCTCGTGGACCTCGGGCACCGGGGCACGCGGCGGCGCTCGCCGTGGCGGCGGGCGCTCGCGTGCGAGATGCTCGGGAAGATCGGGGCGGCCCGGTCGGTTCCGGTCCTGCTCGACCGCCTCGGGGATCGCCGGCCCGAGGTGAGGATGGGGGCCGTCCAGGCGCTCGGCGACCTCGGATCCGAGGAGGCCGTCCCCGCCCTGTCGCATGCGTTCGTGGAGCGCCGCGTCGCCCCCACCGACGTCGTGAACGACGCGCTTCGCAGGATCGGTGGCGAGGCCGTGACCGCGTTCGAGCGCGGCGTGGTGTCGCCGGACCCGATCGTCCGCATCTCCTCGTGCTTCGGCCTGTCGGCGATAGCGGAGGCAGCAAGTGCGTGTGTGTCCCGCCTCGCCGTGGTCCTGGACACAGATTCCGATGACCGCGTGCGCACCGCTGCAGCGTCCGCCCTCGGGATCCTGGGCGGCGACGACGCGCCCGCGGCTCTGCGTCGCGCGAGCACCGATCCAGACGTGCACGTCCGCAGATCCAGCGTGAAAGCGCTCGGTTCCTTCGACGACCCGACCAACGGCCAGACGCTCGACCGGTGCACCGAGGATGACGATCGAGAGACCGCAATCCGCGCGGCCGAAGCGCTCCTCGCGCTCGCGCGCCGACCGCGTGCCGCGCCGGAGGCACGTGCGCTTCTGGAGTCCTCGTCTGCGTGGGCGGTCGAGTATGCGCAGACCGTTGCGGCGGTGAGCGCGTGATCCCCGTTCTCCAGACCATCTCGATCGGAATCTTCGTGTTCTTCGTGATCTACGCGGTGGCCACGCTCACGCTGCTGGCAATGTCCGTCCGCGAGATCTCGTGGTACTCGCGCGGGCAGGGACCCAATCGCCCACGACACGGACTGCTGGCGCGTCGACCGAGCGTCAGTCTTGTGACGCCGGCCTACAACGAGGAGACGCTGATCGTCCAGAGCGCGAAGGCGTTCCTGGCGAGCGACTATGACCGGCTCGAGGTGATCGTCGTCGACGACGGGTCGAAGGACGAGACGTTCGCAAAACTGGAGCAAGCCTTCGATCTGGTCTCGCTTCCACTGAGAGGCAGGACCGTGCTGCCGACCGCGCCGATCCGAAGCATCCATATCTCGAGAACCGAGCCGAGACTCCGTGTCGTCCGCAAGGACAACGGCGGGCGCTCCGACGCGATCAACGCCGGCATCTCGATCGCCCGCGGCGAACTCGTCGTGATCGTCGACGCGGACAGCCTGTTGGAGCCCGAGGCGATCACGCGCGCGGTCGTTCCGTTCGAGGTGCACCCCGATCAGTGCATGGCTGTGGGGGGCGGCATCCGTGTGGCGAACGGATCGAAAATCGTCGGCGGGCAGGTGGTGACCCCGGGGGTCGGGATGCGCGGCGTCGGGGCAACGCAAGTGCTCGAGTACCTACGCGGGTTCTACGCCACGCGGATCGCGTGGTCCGAGATGAACGGGCTGTTGATCATCAGCGGCGCCTTTGGGGTGTTCCGACGCGAACTGCTGGTCGCGCTGGGTGGCTTCTCCAAAGCCACACTCGGCGAGGACATGGAGATGACGATGCGCATCCATCACTTCATGAGGCCGCAGATGAAGGACGCTCACGTGGTGTTCGCTCCCGACGCGGTCTGCTGGACCGAGGCCCCAGGCACGATGGGCGGACTGCGCAACCAGCGCGTTCGCTGGCACACCGGGCTGCTCGACAACCTTCGGATGCACTGGCGGATGACCGGCCGCCCCCGCTTCGGCGCCGCCGGAACCTTCGCGATGCCCTACCTGGTCCTGTTCGAGGCGACCGAACCGCTCGTCGAGGTCCTTGGGTTCGCGATTGTGATCACCCTGGTGATCCTGAACGCCGTCAACTGGACCTACGTGCTGGCGTTCTTCCTGATCGCAGCAGTGACCGGCGAGGTCCTGAGCGCGACGGCGCTGCTGATCGAAGAGATCGGCTTTCGCCGGTACAAGGCCATGGACCTGGCTCGCCTGACGGCTTGGGGGATGCTCGAGTCGATCTGGTTCCGTCCCACGCTCGCGTGGTGGCGACTGAAGGCAACTGGGCTCACGCTCATGGGCCGTCGGCCTGGCTGGGGTGTGATCCCACGCGGCGAGGCGATCCTCGAGCAGCCGGCACAGGTCGTGCCTCCGTTGACCCGGTAGGCAACCACCGTATCCCGTGTACACGAGCAAGAGAGGGGTGCGCGCACCCGTCTCGGGAGCGGCTCGGTGAAGCGTGCTTAGAGTGGCCTGCTCGGCCAAAGAAGCTCGGTGAGCGACACATCCCCATGAGAAGAACCGGGCTCACCCTAACCAGCCGGCCTCGCCGCAAACGCCTGCCGGCGGTGCTTGCGGGCGTCCTCGCAGCGATCGTCTTGCTGCTGGCCGGCATCTGGCTGGGCGGCCACCCGAGCGACCTGCCCGCGCCGTTGCGCAGCGGGATATTCGGGACTCGACAGAGCCAAATCGTCACCCAGCAGGCGCTCGACATCCTGACCAGCCGCTACTACCGCCCGCTCAACCGCTCAAAGCTGGTCGACCTGTCGCTGTCGGGGATGGTCGCCGGTCTCGACGACCGCTACTCCCACTACATCGACCCGAGCGCCTACAAGGAGTCGATGAACGAATCCGACACGCACACGGTCGGCATCGGTATCAACTTCATGGACGAGCCGGAGGGGCTGCGGATCGTCAACGTGGTCGAAGACTCACCGGCGGCCCGTGCCGGCCTCCAGCGCGGCGATCTGATCGTCAGGGTGGGGTCGGTGTCGCTCCTGGACCGGGGCGATCAGTCGGTCTCGGAGCTGCTCACGGGCCCGGCCGGCACGACGGTGGTACTCACGGTTCGGCGTGGCCAGGCCGAGCACGTCGTCTCGGTGACGCGGGAGGAGTTTGCGGTGCCGGTCGCGACCTCGCGGATGCTCAGCTACAACGGCGTCCGCATCGGCTACCTGCGGCTGACCGCCTTCAGCGAAGACTCGGGCGATGAGTTGCGTGCCGAGGTCGAGGCTGTGCTCCATAAGCACGCCCAGGCGCTCATCCTCGATCTGCGAGGTAACGGCGGCGGCCTGATCGACCAGGCGATCAACGTGGCCAGCATCTTCCTCGCTCACGGGGAGATCATGTCCGCCGTGGAGCGAGGTCAGCCGACCAGGGTGTACGACGCCCGCGGGAACGCGATTGCTCCCCAGACCCCACTGGTGGTGCTCGTCGATCACGGTACGGCGTCGTCATCCGAGATCGTCACCGCCGCGCTCCAGGATCAACATCGCGCCGAAGTCGTTGGCACACCCACCTACGGCAAGGGGGTCTTCCAGAACACACTGCCGCTGATCAACGGCGGCGCCCTCGACATCACGATCGGCCAGTTCTTCACCCCGTCCGGGCGTAATCTCGGCGACGGCGTACATCCAGGGGCGGGGATCACTCCCAACGTCTACGCGCCGGACGCGTCGCGCTACCCAACCGACGAGCAGCTCGCCGCTGCCGAGCGCACGGTGGCCGCCGAGGTGCGGTAACTCACGCGGTGGGCGGGCGGGCGCCGAGTGTGATCGTTGCCGTGGCCTCCCTGCCGTCGCGCTCGTACTTCAACTCCACGGTGTCGCCGGGGCGTTTGGTCAGGGTGAGCGCCATCAGCTGATCGGTACTCGTCGCCGGGCTCCCGTCTATCTCCCGGATGATGTCGCCGGCCTGGAGTCCGGCGCTGGCGGCCGGACTGCCGGTGACCACGCCGGTGACGAACAGCCCGCCGCCCTCCCCGCCCTGCCCGGTGGCCGACGCCGCCAGCGGTTGGGCCTGGACGCCGATGAAGGAATGGGTGACGCTGCCCGTGGAGATGATCTCGTCGGCGACTGTCAGCGCCGAGTTGACCGGGATCGCGAAGCCGAGTCCGATGCTTCCGCCCGCCTGATCGGTTGTCGCCCCGGCCGTGGGAATTCCGACCAGGGCACCCGAGCAGTTCACCAGCGCCCCCCCGCTGTTGCCGGGGTTGATGGATGCGTCCGTCTGCACGGCGTCGACCAGCAGGGCTGACGACGCGCCTTCGCCGGGGACGTGGACCGTGCGCCCGAGTGCGCTGACGATCCCGCTGGTCACCGTGCTCGACAGCCCCAGCGGAGCACCCAGGGCCACCACGGGTTGACCGATCTGGAGGTCGGAGGAATTGCCGATCGAGATCGTCTGCAGGTTCGACTCGTCGACCTTGAGGACGGCCAGGTCAGTCAGCGGGTCACGTCCCACGAGCGTCGCCTGCTTGGAGTCGCCGTTATCGAACACGACCTCCAGCGACCCACCGGCGACTGCCGGAGCGATCACATGATTGTTGGTGAGGATGTATCCGTTCGAGCGGATCACCTCGCCCGACCCGACGCCTCCGCCGGCCGCGCCGGCAGCGTTGATCGTCACCACCGCCGGCAGCTGGTGCTCGGCCACCGAGGTGACGTTGCACGCCGCGGCGGTCGTCGCCTGGGCGGTGGTGGTGATGGTCGTCGACTTGTTGTTGACCACCGCGATCACCACCACCGCGGCAGCGAGCACGACAACCGCTGCGATCAACCATGGAATGAGGCGGCGTGAGCCGCGCGAGGCGGGAGAAAGCATGCCATCAACCCTTTCTGGTCACGTTCCGCCTCTGAACTGCGCTGCCGGATCTGGCGACGTTGGCAAAGTCGCCAAGCTACTGCCCCCGATCGCGGCTCGGCGGATATGGGTGCACACATCCCGGGGCAGGCTCGTGCACTCCGGCTATCCGGCCGCCTCGCCCGACCGCGTCAGCAACACGGGTAGGCGACCCGGGTCACGGCAGCGGGATGTGACCGGTCAGGGTGGTGCCGGCGCCGAGCGAAGACGTCACGCTTGCGTCGCCACCGAGCGCATTGAGGCGATCGCGCAGGTTGATCAAGCCGTAGCCTGCTCGCTCGACGCTCGGATCGAATCCGGCGCCGTCATCGTGCACCGAGAAGCTCAAAACCCCGCCGTCCATGCGCAGCTCGATGGCGGCTCGGGCACCCGGGCCGGCGTGCTTGGCGGCATTCTGGAGCGCCTCCAGGCAGCAGAAGTACGCGGCGCTCTCGATCGAGCGGGGGGCGCGGGTCATCCCACTCGCCTCCACCGTCACGGGGATGGCCGACCGACGGGCCGTCGCAGACAGCGCCGCCGCTAACCCGTCGCTGGCAAGGAGCGGCGGGTAGAGCCCATGAGCCAGCTCGCGAAGCTCCTCGAGTGCTTCGTCGAGTTCGAGCCGCAGGCTTCTGAGCATCTCGGCGGCGCGATTCGGATCATCCCTGACCCGCTCCTGGAGGAGTCCCAGTTCCAGCCGGAGAGCCATCAGTCGCTGCTGCGCGCCATCGTGAAGATCGCGCTCGATACGACGCCGCTCGGAGTCGCCGGCCACCGCCACCCGACGTTGGGCCGCTCGGAGGTCGTTCAGGAGCGCGCGCAGCTCGCCCTCGTGACGCGCGCGCTCCTCGACGCGGCCGCGCGCTTCGGCCAGCACCCGGACCGTCGTGTCCTGGGTGACGAGGAGCACTCCGCCCACGCTGCCGTCATCGTCGAGAATCGGGCTGTAGGAATACGTGAAATAGGAGACTTCAGGCCCTCCGCGCCGGTCGAAGGTCAGCGGCTGGTCCTCCGCCCACGTCGACTCCCCGCGTTCCATGACGGCCTTGAGCTGGGGGCCGACAACCGGCCACGAATCCCTCAGCAGCTCGCGCGCCGGTTGCCCGAGCGCCCCCGGATGGAGTTTGCCCAGGATGTCCCGCTCGGCGTCATTGTAGATGCAGTTGAGCTCAGGCCCCCAGTAGATCGCCATCTGAAACCGCGAGCGGAGGCAGATCGCGACGGCTGCCTTCAGGCTCTGGGGCCAGCTGAAAAGAGGCCCGAGCGGCGTCGCGGACCAGTCAAACGCAGCCACCTGTCGGCCCATCTCGGACGAGCCAAGCCACACCCCGCGTGGCTTGAACATCGACGCACGTGCCAGATGACTGACCGACAAAACCCACCTCGTTGCCGCTCACCGGAGGCGCAGCAGCCGCGAGGCGGACGACCGCCGCAACGAAAAGGCTAACCGACCGCCTCCGGACGGTGGATGAAACGCTTTTCATTTGTACGGCTTTGCGGCCGGTTTCTGCGTCTGGCGCCCCTGGGCTCAGCTCGCCGCCGGCGCATGGTGAGCGCCCCGATCGGCCAGATACACCAGCGCCGCCTTCACCCGGGGACTCACGTGACCGGGGTCGCCCAACTCCAACTTGGCGAAGATCGCGTTCACGTGCTTCTCCACTGCACGTTTGGTGAGGACAAGCGCCTCGGCGATATCGGCGTTGCTGCGGCCCTCGGCCACCAGGGCAAGCGTTTCGAGCTCGCGGGGCGTCAGCTGGTCGAGCGGAGAGCGCCGCATCTCGATGCGTGATCTGACCAGCTCGTCGACGATCGTCGGATCGATGATCGATCCGCCGTTTGCGACCGTCACAACGGCCTCGAGAACCTGCTGGCGATCTCGGATCCGATCCTTTAGAAGGTATCCGCGGCTGTCGCATCCGCTCTCGAACAACTTCAGCGCGTAATCCACGTCCGCGTATGTGCTGAGCACGATCACCCCGAGCGCCGGATGGGTCTTCCTCAGGCGGGCCGCAAGCCTGATCCCCTCGTCCTGCCCGCTCGGCGGCATTCGGATATCGGTGATCAGGAGGTCCGCCCGCTGCTTGTCGATAGCCGAGACGACCGAGTTCGCATCGTCGCACTCGCTGACCACGAGCACCGACTCGACGCCCTCGAACAGGTGCCGGAGTGCGACTCGGGCGAGGTAGGCGTCGTCGGCCAACACGATCCGAATCGGGGGACGAGCCCGGAGCGGAGAGCGGGACGGAGGCGGGCTCCTTGCTTGCACCGAAGACTCCTCGGCTACTTCCATCCAATCCATCGCGCCACGAAACTTAGGTGATCTCCGACGGCCCGGAGCAGAATGGGTGCCCGCACCCCACGCCAAGGGGGTGGCGCGCGACGCGCAGGTGTGCGATGGGCCCAACCGATCACTTCGCTGCACAAGGGTGTTTCACCGTCACTGTCAGCGTAACTGCCGGGCTTGGAGGCCAGCGTAGACTCCAGCCCATGTGCCGGCTGTTCGCGCTGCACGCAGGCGAACGCGACGTTGCTGCCGAGTTCTGGCTGCTCGATGCGCCTACCTCGATCGCGCGTCAGAGCGAACGCAACGCCGACGGCTACGGGATGGCGGCGCTGACCGCGAGACGCGGGATGATCCTGATTCGGAATCCGGTACAGGCGTCCGAGGATCCCGCCTATCGACATGTCGCTCGGCGGTTGGACGCGAGCGAGATTCTGGTTCACCTGCGCTACGCCAGCACGGGCGAGGTGTCGCTTGTGAACACCCATCCGTTCAGCCAGGACGGCCGCCTGTTTGCCCACAACGGAGTCGTCGGGGATCTTGATCGGATCGAGGCGAGGCTCGGCACCAACCGCGCGATGGTGATGGGCGGCACCGACTCCGAGCGCTTCTTCGCGTTGATCACGCTGGCGATCCGCGAGAACGGAGGCGACGTCCGGGCCGGAATCACCGCAGCGGTGCATGAGATGGTGACCGACTACGAGCTCTACAGCCTCAACTTCGTCCTCGGCGACATCGGTCACATTTGGGCCTTCCGTTACCCCGAGCACAATCCGCTGCACTTGCACCGCCGCGCTCCCGGCGGGCCGAGCGGCGTGGCCGCGCTCGACGAAACGGACGCGGCCGGCACCTTGAGGATGTATTCCGGCGATGGGGCGACTGCGCCACTGGTCGTGATCGCCAGCGAACGGATCAGCGATGAGCCCGGCTGGGAAGAGATCGGACCGGGTGAGCTCGTCCACGTCGGCCCGGATCTTGAGGTGGACCGCGAGACAATCATCTCGCGGCCGCCGGCGCACCCCATGGTGCTGACCGCCCATGAGGCCGAGACCCAGTCCTACAACTGATCAGTGATCCTCCCGACCGACATACCCACGCGCGCCGAGATCGACCGGCTACTCGAGCACCGCGCTCCGTCGAGCGTGTCGATCTACCTCCCGAGCGACCCTGCATCCAACGGTGATCCTGAACGGATCGAATTCAAGACGCTGGCCGCCCAGGCCTCGTCCCAACTGGGCGAGGCGGGCGCCGGGGTGAGGGTCGTCCGCCAGTTCGAGGACGAGATCGGTTACCTGTACGACGACGAGGGGTTCTGGCGCCACCAGGCCAGGAGCCTGGCGGCGTTCGCGACGCGGCAGTGGCTGATCACGTTCAGGCTGCCCAACCGCCTGCTCAGTCAGGTCGAGGTGTCAGACCGCTTCCACGTGAGACCGCTCCTGCGGGCCCTGACATTTCCGCACGTCGCGTTCGTGCTGGCTTTGGCGCAGGGTTCGGTCCGTGTGGTCGAGGTGACGCCGGACCTCGATCCAGCACGAATCAACGTCGACGATCTTCCCTTGGACGTCGCCGGTGCCGTCGGCAAATCGTCGATCGCAGATCGCGCACCGATTCGCCGAGTTCAGGGCTCAGAAGGACAGAAAGTCCGCATGCGCCAGTACGCCAGAGGAGTCGACCGCGCGCTGCGGCCGCTCCTGAACGGCCTGGAGGTGCCGTTGATCCTGGCCGCGACCGAGCCGATCGAAAGCATCTACAGATCGGTCAACACCTATCCGCACCTCCTTTCCCGCGGCATCCCTGGCAACCCCGAAGCGGCCTCCGACGCCGAGCTTGCGGCCGACACCCGCACGATCCTCGACGATCTCTACGCGACGCAACTGCGGGAGATCCAGGAGCTCTACGCACAGCGCTCGGCCGATCGGCGCGCCCTCGCCGATGTCGCCGAGGTAGCACGGGCGGCGACGTTCGGTGCGGTCCAGACGCTGCTGGTCGACATCGACGCCGCGGTTCCGGGAACGGTTGACGAGCAGACCGGTGCAGTGACCTTCGCGCCCAGCCCGACGGGCGATGTCCACGACGTGACCGACGAGATCACCCGGCGCGCCTGGTTGACGGATGCGCGCGTGCTGGCTGTCCGCAACGACGATATTCCCGGCCACGGTCCGGTCGCGGCGATCCTGCGCTACCCGCTTTGATCACCGAGGCTGCGCCCGAGCTGCAGGCGCATGGTCACGCCGGCTCCGATCAGGAGCGCCAGCGCCGCCAGATAGCAGGTGATCAGCACCCCTGAGAGCATCAGGAAGAGCTCGACCGGCGTGTTGCCGGCGACGTAGCGCAGGTAGTAGCCGGCGGCGGTCGGAACCACCTGGAGGAGCACGCCGGCGACCAGACCGCCGAGCAGCGCCGAGCGCCACCGGACTCTCCCGCTGCTCAGCACCCAGTACACGCCACCGCAGATGAACGCGGTCAGCCCGATCGACGCGATCGGCACCACGAGACGTGTCAGCACCGAGTTCAGTCTGAGCTCCCTCACCAGCCCGGTGCCGGCCGAGGCGACCACGACCATGATCACGACGAGTACGGTCACCGCCGCGGCAACGCCGATGTCGCGGAGCTTCCCTACGACCATGCCCTGGCCCGACTCCCCGGCCAGCCGCGACAGGCTGCGTTTCAACACGCCGACCGCACCCGAGCTGATCCAGAGCATGGCGGCGATCGACCCGGCGATCAGTAGCGGTGAGTCGCTGTGCGTCCTCAGGATCAGCTGCACAATCTGCTGGTGGACGTTGTGGGGAAGACCCTCTGACAGCTTCTCGGCCACCTTCTGGGCCTTGGCGTAGTCGCCGAGCACGATGGCCGCCAGCGCCGTGATGCCGAGCGCCAGTGGGACCAGCGAGGAAAGTAGGAACCAGGCGAGCGCCGGGACCTCGTTCGAAAGACCCGAGCCCCAGTAGAAGCCAATCGCTTCCTGGACCGCGCCCCGGAGTTTGTCGCGCCCAGACACGCCCTGTAGCATCGCGCTGTCGAGTGGGTGGGTGGGGAACACCCTCTATGGGAGCTCGTGCCAGCGCATGCTTGCCAGCCCCAGGCTCACCACTCCCGCGTGGCCGGTTCTCACTGGCGGAGAGGCGGTGTGGCTAAGGCCCACCGTGGGTAACCAGAATCCGGGGTGACACGGTTGGCCAGCAGCCTGGAGAATGTGGAGAGCGCGGCCGACACTGCGCGGATATCCGGGTGGCAAGTACGGGAGCGCTCGCTCGGCGTGGCAGCGCTTTTGCGCCAGACGGCCCGGACTCTCGATCAAAGCGCCGACCTCGCCGAGGAGCATGCCCGGCGGCAGGAATGCCGCGGCCAGCAGGAGGCGGCCGAGCAGGAGTGGCGGGCCGCCGGCCGCGCACGGGCGGCAGCCGAGCGGGCTCGCACACACGCCGCGCAATGGCAATCGTCGCAGCGGTGAAGTGGCTGGCGGCCGCTGGCTTCAGGACGCGTCTAGCGCCGTCCGGCAGAAGCAAGACGACTCAATCGCGACGTCCGCTAGCGCCAGAGCGCGATCAAGCTGTGGCTTGATCCGGCGGGCCTCATCGCTCCGACCCAGCCGGATCAGGCACTCGTGATAGCCGTGCAGGCTCCATACGTTGTTCGGGTGCCGGCAGGCTCGCGGCAGCGTGTCGTCGAGCCCTAGATCGGCGGCGTACACCTCCCGGGCGGGCTCGATCTCGCCCTGCTCGAGCAGCAGCGCACCGTACGCGTGACGCGTCGGCTGCATCCACCCCCAGGGTTCGTCGTAGGGCAGCGTGTCGTCGAGCTCGATCGCCCGCCGCAGATGCGCCCACGCGGCGTCATGGTTACCCACCCGGTATTCGATCTCGCCGTCCAGCATCGCTCCCGCGATGGCCAGGATGTCAAGCGCGGTGTTGTTGAACAGGTAGCGCGTCTCGGGCACGCGCGCCACCGCCGCGGCGAACCGGTCGCGCTCGAGCTTGGCCTCAGCGACTCGCGACGAGGCCGCGAGCGCCACGCCCTTGGCGTAGTGCGTGAGCGCCGTGGTGACGCAGAAGAGCTCGGGATCCGCCGGCAGCGGCTCGTCGATGATGTCCTGCCACCGGCCGAAGCGAATCAGCACGTGCACGCGCATCGGCACGAAGCTCTCGAGCCAGTCCGCCATCGGGGGCGTGTCCACCCGCAAGAGCTCCTCGGGGAGCGATGCGGCCAGCGCGTCGGCCGCGGCCAGCGCGGTCGCCCGGCGGCCGGCGAACATCGCGCCGTAGATCCTGAAGTGGTGGTCGTGCGCGCGATAGAGGGCATAGAAGTTGACCCGGCCGGCGCGCACGACATACCGCTCGTCGGCGGTGATCGCTTGTTCGTTGCCGGCGATCACGCGCTCGTAATCACCGAGCAATACGTCGATGTGGGTGGGCATGTGGAGCAGGTGACCGCCATCGGGGATCAATCCACGCAGCGCGTCGGCAGCGTCGAGCGCCGCCTCCGGCGCAGGCGACATCTCCATCAGGTGAATGTAGAAATGGAGCAGCCCTGGGTGGGCCATTCCGCCGGGCCGCCCGAGCGCCGATTCGAGCACGCGCTTTACCTCCAGCGTGTGCGCCCCGTCGGCGGGCTCCCCCGTGACGAGGTCCCACAGCGACCACGGAGTCACGTTCAGGAGCGCATCGGCGTACAGCGCGGCCACGTCGAGGTCGTCGGGGTGGCTGGCGTAGACGGCCCGCATCGCCTCCGCGTAATCAGCCGTCCAGACGGCGAGATCGTCCACCGGCTTCGGGCTGGGATAGCGCTTTGCGACCGCGTTGATCAGGTCGCGCTCGACGCCGGGTGCCGCCTTCGAGCACTCCAGCGCCCGCTGCGTCGCCTCGTAGGCTCGCGCGATCGAGGTGCGCAGGTCGGCGTCGTCGAATGCGTCCCAGTCCTTGTTGTAGTTGGGGCCGGCCGCGTACGCGATGCCCCAATGCGCCAGCGCGAACCGCTCGTCGGCGGCGACGGCGGCCTCGAAGCAGCGGATCGCCTCCTCGTGGTTGAACGCGTAGCTCCAGACCAGACCCCGATCGAACCAGCGCCGAGCATCGACCGACGAGGTCGATGTGCGGCGGCCGAACGACCCGAGGTCGAACGGGTATGCGGCCGCCGATCCGTATGTATTCTCAAGCATGATGATCAAGTCGGTTAAGTTAGTTCATCGATGGCATTCGCCCGTTCGGCGCGCGTCTTTCGACGCGTGAAGCTGACGGCACGGTAGCGTCCGCCGTATGAGCGTGCAGGACTCGAGACCCATACAGCCCGACCTCCTTCCGGGGTGGCTGAAAAACTTCGGGGTGGCGGGTGTGACGACCGCCTGGGTGGACAACAACGGGATCCCCCGCTCGCGGACTGTCCCCATCGACCGCCTCGCGGAGGTGGTCCGGCGCGGCGTCGGCGTGACCACGCTGTTCGCCGTATTCGACACGCACGACGGGATCACGTTCGCTCACGATGGCCTCTCCACCCCATCGGGCGATGTCCGGTTGGTCCCGGTCCTCGATCGCCTGCGGCGGCTCGCGGGCCAGCGCGCGTTCGCCTGGGCACCCGGCCGCCTGCTCGAAGCTGACGGCTCGGTGTGGGCGTACGACCCCCGCGCCGCCTTGGAGGCTCAGGTGAAGCGTGCCGCTGATGTGGGGCTCGAGATCCTGGCCGGATACGAGATCGAGTTCTTTATCGGTCGCGAGGCGGAGGACGTTCAGCCGGCCCATCGCGGGCCCGCCTACAGCCCGCACGCACTTCTCGCCATCGATGAGTTCGTTGGACAGCTGCTGCGCGACCTCGCCGCCAACGGCCTCGAAATCGGTCAGCTGCATACCGAATACGGGCTGGCGCAGGTCGAGCTGAGCCTCGCCGCGACGGACCCGGTGGCCGCCGCCGACGACCAGTTACTCGCGCGCCAGACGATCCATGCGGCCGCCCGCGCGCACGGGCTGCGCGCGAGCTTCGCGCCGCTGGTCACCGCCGCGGGGGTCGGTAACGGCTGGCATATCCACTCGTCGGTGCGGCGCGGTGACGAGAACCTGCTCGCTTCGAGTGCGGACTCCACCCGCCCCGGTCCCGAGGGCGCGAGCTATGTCGCCGGGCTGCTGCGAGACCTGTCCGCGATCACGGCGATCACTGCGCCGAGCGTTCCCTCGCTGGCCCGCCTGCGCCCGGGCTACTTCGCCAGCGCCTACGCGTTCTGGGGAGTCGAGAATCGAGAAGCGGCACTCCGCTACGTGCCCTCCTCCCCGCTGCTCGGCGCCTCACACGCGAACATCGAGCTCAAGCCCTCCGATGCTTCGGCTAACCCGTATCTGGCCCTGGCCGCGATCATCGCGGCGGGCCTCGCGGGCATCGAGGACGGGCTCGCCCTGCCCGATGCGATCGCGCAGGATCCAGGAGGCTGGACCGCCGAGGAGCGCGGGAGCGCCGGAATCGTCGCCCTGCCGGCGACGCCCGAGGAACAGGAGCAAGCGTTGCTCGGCAGCGCACCAGTCAGGACAGCTCTGGGGGAGCCACTACTCGGCGCGTTCCTGGCGGTACGACGCGCGGACGCAGCGTGGGCGGCGGAGCGCACGCTGGACGAGATCATCGCGGCTCACCTCTGGCGCTACTGAGCGGTCCGCCGGCCGCCACCCCCTCCGCACGCCGTTGCCGCGGCCTAGGTGTAGGCCCGCGAACTGCGAAGCGATCGCGGCCGTACTACGGACCAGCAACAAGACGCGCTTGCAAACCGGAGGTCGCTGCCATGTCCACGAAGTCTCGGTCCGATTTGGGTTCTCTTGCCGTGGAGCCGGCGATCGAACCGGCTCCGCCCTCCACGCCTGCGGATGACCCGAACGCCGTCTATGCGCTGGGCAGCACCAGCGGCGAGAGCGCCCGCTTGCAGCGCCAAGCCGAGGAGCTTATGCCCGATAGCGCCGTGTTGATCGATCGGGTTGGTCTGCGGCCGGGTGGCAGCGCGATCGATATGGGCTGCGGACCGCGCGGGGTCATCGATCTGCTCGCCGAGCGGGTAGCCCCCGGCGGCCGGGTCGTCGGGCTTGATGCCGACCCGGCGCATGTGGCGATGGCGGCTGAGTTTGTCCGAGGCTGGGGGCTGAGCGAGATTGAGGTGGTACGCGGTGACGCGCGGGATACCGGTCTTGAGGCGAATTCGTTCGATCTGGTCCATGCCCGGACGCTGCTGGTCAACGTCCCGGCACCGGCGGAAGTGCTCGAGGAGATGGTCCGGCTGGCGCGGCCGGGCGGGTGGGTGGCCGGCCTTGAGCCCGACACCGAGGCCGCGATCTGCTACCCGCCTCACCCCGCGTTCGATCGGCTCTCCGAGATCTTCACCGCCGCGTTCTCCCGCAACGGCGCCCAGCCGCACTTCGGCCGCCGCATGGCGCTGCTCTACCGTCAGGCAGGTCTTCAGGACGTGAAGGTGGAGGTCCGGGCCGGGGTCTATCCCGCCGGGCACTCGCGCCGGACCATCCGGGCCGACCTCGTGCTCAGCATGCGCCGGCAGATCCTCGAGATGGGGCTCTCAGACCCCCAGGAGCTCAACGAGCTCGACACCGCGGCGCGGAGGCACCTCGAAGACCCGGACGTCCTGGTCATGCCTGGCTTGCACTTCCTCGCCTGGGGTCGCAAGCCAACGTCTCTCTGACCGCGATCGGCCGGGCCGCGTTAGCGGTCCGGCCGAGCGCGAGAACGGACACGAAGCGAGTGTCAGCGCGTCTTGGTGACGGTGAAGCTGAGCCCACTGCTGCGCTGGGTGAACGTCGCGCGGCCCGCGGCCGGCGAGGTCGTGTTCCACCCGGCGATCGGCTTGCCGGCGCCGGCCAGGAAGCTCGTGAAGTCCGCCGAGGCCGTTCCGCAGTCCATGTTGGAGCTGGAGACGGTGTAAGGGCCGGCCGGAAGGTACGCCGAGCCCGCGCGGTCGTTGTGCAGGACGGTGAAGCCGATGGCGGCGCAGCGGTTCAGCTTCGTCGACCCGCCGCTCGGTGAGTTGGCGGCGACGACCCGCAACGAGCGGATCGCGGCGACCTGCTTGTTGTTGAAGCGCAGATACACCCAATAGAGGCCGGGCTCGGTCGCCGGCGGCACCCGCACGGTCGTCTGGTAGATGCCCTCGACGAGCGCCGGCGTCTGCACGGCGGGAACGCCGGCGACGGTGCGGGAGGACATGATCGCGTTGGACATGATCGTGAGGTTCAGGCCGGCCCGGGCGTACGCAAGCCCGGAGATGGTGAGCTTCGCGCCCGGCTTCACGGTCGTCGCGCTGAGGCCGATCGTGAACGGCGCGCTCTTGGCGACGCTGGCCGAGGCGGGCGCCGCAGCGGCGCCCCCCGACGTCGCGGCGAGCGCGGCCGGAGCGCCCGCCAGGGCGGTTGCGGCGATCGCGCCCATAGTGGCGAGCCTGAAGGAAGAGACGCGTGAATGGAACATCGGGATCTCCGTTCGTTTCAGAAGTCTGCGCCTGCGAGGCAGACGCGTTTCGGTGATCCCACGGTCTCATCGCTTCGCTGTGTTGGCGTCCGTAGCCGGCTACTACATTGCCCGACCTCCACCACTGAGGCTACGCCCGATACGGAGAGGGACGGCGGGTCTACGAAGCGATCCGGCGTGAAGCGACCGCTCCACCGACCGCGCGAGCCAGCTCGTGGCGGTCGTTCACCCCGAGCTTGTGCATGGCGCGATAGAGGTAGGTCTCGACCGACCGGACAGAGAGCACGAGACGTTCGGCGATCTCGGCGTTGCTCAGGCCCTGTGCGGCCAGCTCGGCCAGCTCCGCCTCGCGTGCCGACAGCACGGCCGCCCCGCCGCCGAGGCCGTCGATACGTGGCGGACTGGCCCCTTCCCCGTCCGCGAAGAGGCGCCGGCTGTGAGCGGCAGCCCGGCGCGCGGAGCCCGTTTGGCCCTCGGCAAGGAAGGCGCCGGCGGCGTGGGCGGCCGCCTCGCACGCGTAACGCAAAGCCCCGATCGTCTCCAGCTGCTCGGCGGCATCGAGCAGCACCGTTCCATCGCCGCCCAGCAAACCGGCGGCGTGAGCGGCTGCGGCCGTAATCAACGGCGCGTCGCTACGCGCGTCCAGGTCGGCCAGCCGGGGAGCGACCGTCGCCGGAGGAGCGCCCGCCCGCAGCGCGTCGTAGACGAGGAACGCCGCGTCGTGTGGGGAGGAAGCGAGCTCCGCACAGTCCAGGAGAAGGCCCCATCCGCGCGCCGCGTCGCCGCCGGCAATCGCCGTCCATGCCTCCGCCCACCGAAGGTGCGGCAGCTGATTGGCCGGGGGCGGCTCCCCTCGCACCGCCGCACGGCAGCGCTGGAGCGCTTCGCGCGCGGCGGCGGGTTCATCGGTGCTAGCCGCGACCGCGCACTGGTAGGCATGGGTGATTACGAGCAGGCCAAACGGGTCATGAAGCTCGTAGTGCAGCTGAGCCTCGGCGAGCCACCGGCTCGCGTCCCGGAACCGTCCCTGCGCGTAGCGCAGGTTCGAGAGCCCCAGCCCCGCTATGCCCGCCGCGCTGTGGTCCCGACTGCGCACCGCTGCCTGCATCGTTTTCGCACACCAGCGCTCGAGCTCATCCCAGCCCTCGCCGGTGTTCACACAGACGCCGACCCAGAGCGCCGCAGCGCCTTCGTCGTAAACGTCCCGGAAGGGCACCGCCGGACGGAGGACGAGCGCCAAGCGGTACGCGTCTTGGCTGCGGCCGTCGTACGCGAGGCGCCGAAGCTGCGCGGTCTGGACCGCCCGCTGGCGATCAGGGTCCGAGCCCGTGACATCCGAGAGGATCGAGGCGCGCCGTCCACCGGCGTCCGGACGCTCCCACGGAAGGTGCGCGTCGATCAGATCGCGCAGCGGATCGAGTTGGCGCCGCCACGAGGCGTCGGGCCACCATGTGTCCGCGCGCTCGAGGAGGGCGCGCAACTCCGCGACTCGATTCAGTCCCCAGAACAGCACCTCTGTCTGCTGCCGGAGGTAGGCCATCACGGTGTCCGGTTCCGTCGCCATGCTCGGCGGGCCAATCATCTGCTCGGCCTCGGAGAGGGTGGCGGCCGCCTCCTCGAAGCGGTTCCGTGCCGCCAGCGAGCGGGCCAGCAGCAGCTGCGCCTCCAGTCCACCTCCACCCACGACGGCGCGTTCGGCGAGCAACCCCGCGAGCTCCGGATCGCCGGCGGCGATCGCCGCCCTCGCGGCGTCGCCGAGCAGCCGGTGCGGGACGGATTCGCCGGCCTCGATGAGCCACCGCGCTACGCGCAGCGATGCCTCCGGGGTCAGTGCCGGGTTCTGCTGGAGCGACTCGGCCAGGCGCAGCCGGAGCGCTCGCGCCCGTAAACCCGGGAGTGAGGCCCGGAGCGCCTCGCTGTAGAGCGGATGCGCCAGACGCAGGAGCGGATCGGTCGTGTTCTCATCTACGGTGATCAGACCCTCGGCCTCGGCGGATACCAGCGAGTCGAGGGGCTCGAGACGCGTGAGCTCAGACAGACGCAGCGGCTCCCCGAGGGCCAGCAGCTCGAGACTCCGCCGCACGCCGTCGCCGACACCCGAGACCCGTGCGGACACGAGCTCGGCCAGCGACATCGGCACATGCGGGCGTCCGGACATCCACCACAAGCCGTCTTGGAGGCTGAAGGCACCGCCGGCGAGCAAGCCGCGCAGCAGTTCGGTGACGTACAGCGCGTTGCCGCGGCTGAGCTCCCAGATCCACTGTCGCACCCCGGCCTCAACCGGGCCACCGACAATCGCCTCGAGCAACTCGTCGGTCTGCGACTCGTCGAGCGCTCCGAGCGCGAGCTGCTGTGCGCCGGCGTCCTTCCAGAGGGCCTGGATCGCGTCGGGGCACGGCTCGCCGCTCCGCAGGGTCACGACGATGAACGCCGCCGACGTCCTGGCCAGGTGCAGCACGAGCGCGGCCGAGGTCTCGTCGAGGTCCTGGGCGTCGTCGACGCCGAGCACGAGCTGCCGCCGCCCCGCAAGCTCGGTGAGGGCCTGCGCGCTCGTTCGCAGGACGGTCAGGAGGTCGTCGGAGCCGACGGTGCCCGGCAGCACTCCGGCCAAGGCACCGAGCGGGATCGTCGCCGCGCTGCGCGTCGCCTGCACCCATAGCGGCGCCGCGCCGTTCTGCGCGGCCTCGGCGAGCGCCTCCCGCGCGAGGCGCGTCTTGCCGACTCCGGACGGTCCGACGAGCACGCAGCCAACGCCGCCCGCCGCTCGGTCATCAGCGAC
>Ga0335074_10004790_pt1 | contig 18671 bp, 18 predicted proteins | sample Lox_Sample_23_FD_206715 | JGI IMG/M metagenome (GOLD analysis project Ga0335074, IMG submission 206715) | Soil microbial communities from Loxahatchee National Wildlife Refuge, Florida, United States - Lox_Sample_2.3 | ecosystem: Environmental > Terrestrial > Soil > Wetlands | place: USA... | reverse complement strand
TGAGGATATTGTAGTTGGTTAAAATGGTCCACTTCTGCAAGTCACCTAATCTAGATAATAAGAATCTCACACCGAGGATATGGATGTATTTAGCTAGCCCGTAGACTTCCTTCATGATCATCGACTCAACGAAAGGTAAGAACAAAGATGAGAAACCAAGGCTGGGTGGCCACAGTCAAGAGGGCTATGGACGATCGGGATGGATTTTACTGATATGAATCAAGTCTACAGATGATATCAGACTGAGCTTTCTTTACAGACATAGAACACAGTCGTTCCTTTGGAGCGTTTTGGGTATCGCGTTGAATGTTGTCTTCGATCCTACCCCTGACCGTCTCCTACGCTCTGAGCCTGTATGTTGGCCTACCCCACTATCCTGACGATCGTGCACTGCGACGGCACATTTATTCCATCCCTCTACAATATGGGTTTGAACGATCTTGTTAGATTTTATGCTGCATTGTGTTTAGTGAATGATATAGAGAGAAATGACATGTAAAACTGCTATGCTAAACGTGTTGAATTCTTATGTGCACAGCGGGTTCATAGAAAGCAAACTTTTAAATTGATCAAACTACATACAGTGGGACAACTGCAGACACTTATAGACAGTCAAGAGGATTACGGAAATCCTCTAACGTCTTCTCCAAAATAAATAGAAAATATCATGAAATGCTAAGGGACTTCAAAGATTTTCCATTCCACAATTTATATGCTATGAGTGACAGAAGTAGCTCCATCACTAGCAGGCTGCGACGTACGAGGAACATCGGTTTCCAACATAACGGCTTTCTTGCGTATTGTTTCTTTATACTTTGAGGAGTCTCTTAGATGAGACAAACCCGCATCCCGTCTTACCCGCCTGAGTTGATGCGTCTGGACCTGAGCAGATCCCCGATGGACCAGCACAGCAGTGACTGCCACAGTCAGCGTCGCTGAGGCATTGACCACCGATAAACTGCTTCCCTTTCCCATTCCCGACATTCTTTGCTCCTGCAGGATCAAATGGTGGACCGCCGTGCGAAGCGCTAGTAGCTACGGTTTTACTATGATCGGATGACTTTGATGGAGTGGTATGGGAAGAATGGCCAGCTGCTACGAAACCGCAGCCCGTCTTGCCTGCCTGGGTTGAGGCGTCTGGGCCGGAGCAAATGCCGGTGGGCTTCGCGCAGCAGCCGCTCCCGCAATCGGCGTCGCTGAGGCACTGACCGCCAATAAACTGTTTACCGTGGCCATTGCCGACATTCTTCGCTCCTGCAGGGTCGAATGGTGGGACGGCTGCGACGATGAGAGCGACTGTGAGGGCGGTTAGCGTTCAATTATCGCGACATACAGGGAGAGGCATTGCGCTGCTTACGCTCAAGGATGGTGGCAAGAGTAAAGAGCTTCATCTCTGCGGTAATAGAAATTCGAAAGGATATTGTATGTTCTGATAAAATATGTAAGAGGAAAATAAGATCCGGTGAAAGGCAAAAATCTCTGTAGCCAAAAAAAAAAAAAAAAAAAAATAGAAATTCGTATCAAACGGTTTGGTTAGGGATATGTGTAACAAAGGTATAAGCGCCAGGCTTACTCTGAATTGGAATGAGCAAAGAAAGAGAGCTACCGGTGGCTTCTTATACTAAGTCGCAATCGACGAGGTGGGAATTATCAGATTAGGTAACTGAATCTTGAGACATATTTAGCTACTACTACTTCAAGCTCGAATTTCGCACCCCTGAACAGTCTCGGAGAAAAGGGGTTAAGGTCTTAGATCTGAAAATGGACTCTAGGCGATTTAGCGACCCTGGCAAGTAAAACCTTCTACGAGATGATTCTAGGGATAATTATCAGATCATCGGAGCTCAGCCTCGCCCCATTCTAGGGTAAATCATCTCAAGGTGCTCGAAAAGCTGTGGTATTTGATAATTTGATATCCTAGTGTTTGTTTTGCATCAGTATGGGATAATTGTTTTTGATGGCCTTATGCTCGAATTATATAACTTGTCAACTAAGCAAACAGAAGTAAATTTACAAAGAAGCCCCCAAAAATTCCGCAGACATTTAGCCTACAATATCGTGCTCACAATTCCACTAGAAATTGAGGTTCAGCCTGTGCTCTGATGGAAAAAAGAGAAAGATGTCGCAATATTATAATTCTAGAATGTGGTTGCTTATCAATTTCGTCGATTTAGCCGACCTCTTGTTTCGAAAATGATCCATGGCCGATGCAGTTGTTGCGTTTTCCGTTTCAACGCTCGGATCCACAAGTTCCATAACAGGGTTCGTCTGAGGATCTAATCACTCCGAACTGGACGATTACTCTAATATTAGATCCTTGTTGGGATAATTCAGTGGCAACATGTGAAATCGCCCTTACAACGTTGCATGTAGCACCCGGCGGGTCGGCGGAACGGCGACCAGGCCGCTATCGGCCATCAGACTATTGCAAAACTATCTCCATTTACTCATTACAGAGGTGTGCATTAAATTTAATTACAGACCCTAAAAGAACCCTGTCGCTTTATGGCCCTAGCAACCTCGTTGCTATAGCGCATTTCTTAGCGCACGCACCCTGAAAATTAGTGACTCAAGTCGCTGGACTCGCTGGAAATCGTCGCTAAATTCCGGTACTACAGTACGCCGTTGTCCATGCTCTACCTATTCTAGAAAATGCCATCGCTACCTCTTCTAGAATATGCTATCTGTAGTCTCCTGTAATCCACCCATAAAGCACTCGAAAGGGATGCATGCTACCATAAAGAGCCTTAAAGAATGCACTGGACTGTAAGGGTCTACAGTAGGCCTTTCACGCCCCTAAGACATAGCCGCTCTAAACCAGGTCAAGATTTGGGTAACCTAATAATAGATTGAGTCCATTTAGGCATCAGCTTGCTAAGATCTGTTCAGTTCTGCTTCCAATCTGTCGCAGTCATCAGTGATGCAAAAGCGTTGAGCTTCAGTCCATTCCATAAATTTAGCGAGCTTTGCGGGTGTCGCCGTTCTTGAAGTTGGCGGAAGCGAGTTCGGAGTATCGTAATCAAGCCTTCTCATAGTATGGAGACAAATACCTCGCGGACTGACCTCAACAAGGCTAATAGAGCAATCTTTGAGTCTGAAAAGGAGATTCTCTGCGAACGCGGCTTCTTGGGGAGTCTAATTTTGAGCTATTTAAGGTGAAACACTTGATGTAGGTTGCCAGGAACATTTTGTCCGCATTGACAACTTTGCCGGGTAAAAGCTGCAGTTCTGGATCGAGGACTAAGGCCTCCCCAGAGCCGGCATACGGCCGAGCCGTACTGCCAATTGCTCACTCTTTATGAATTTATGTTCCTATTCATTGGAGTCTCTTTGTTACAGGAATACGTAAGTTGTCACTCCACAAGAGATTGCGATGAAGGCCTTAACGCGAAGTCAAGCACCTTAACCCGTTGTAGAATATGTCGAAGATGTTTTTCTCCAATCATGTCTAACCCACTCTGGATCTTGTAGGGGCGCATTCTCACTTTAGGTAGCTCCTTGACGACCTCCATCAGATTCTCCAACTGGAATTATCCACACATGGGAGATGGCTGCATGGCCCAAAAGCGAGTTACCTTTTACAGTTTCGATCCTCACTTTGTTATCTGCATCTCTATCACCGCGAATGAAGGATATTTGGTCTCCCAATATGCACTGCTTTGCAATCTTTTGATCCGAGCCAACGAATTCACCGCAACTATTGCATGTTTCTCGATACTAGACGGCCGCTTTTTTCCCCCTTGGTGGACACAAGTTTCCTGATTGCAAAACGAGTGATCACGTAACGGTCTACTTAGTTGTAGGAACTAGGAAATTGTCGAAGACGCCAACTAAGGCTCGGGTATCAATGGAACCTGACAATGAATTGGAGGAAAGTTGGAGCGATAGCAACTAGAGAGCATTTTCTTTCTAACATTCGCCCCATCCTCCTCCGTAACTAATCTCCTGGTTGTAGTTGGCGTCTCTTACCCGGTTTTTTGTGTGGGGAAATTTAACGAGCGGCCCGTGCGCCCCCAACAGTAATCAAAAGCCCAGCGTTCACCGCCAGCTTTAATTGGGGTTTTCAACTAAGTCTGACAAGCGAGAGTGATACAAGTGGATACTTCCAGGCCCTGAGCGCACGGGCCACATTTGCCCGGCAGCGAGGGCTTTAGCGCCGCTGAACCCGCCTTACAATTATGGTCTACCAATCAGTTGCGAGTCTGCCATTTGGCAATCTTTCGTGAACGCAGCAGCGTCACCCATGACTTCTCTCTTTCGGCCGCTAATGATTTTTATGGTCTAAACTCTGGCGCTGGTATTCTCACTACCCAGTAAAATTTCACTACCGACGCCGCCAGATAGAGCTCGACGCGCGTACCCTCATATATACCCATCCTTCCCCAAAAAGTACCAACTTTTTTCGGTTATTTCAAGCGAAGGACTGCGCAAATGGCTTTTAGCTATACCAGGGAAAGAATTGTGATGAGGGCCTTTCTGGGTTGTCGGGCTTACGTGGCCTTCACAAGGGTTTACTTCTCAACCGCTTAATTTTCGCCTTAACCTTACACGATCGGCATTTACTTTGACCGACACAAACCATGTAGCTAGGCCAATTTTGTCGTACCAAGGTCACACCACTCTGATTGCTCCCCCTACTCCAGCCTACCTTCACAATATCTATAGGCATTCACTCCTTGGCTTCCTGAATTCAACTCGCACATTGAACTCTCATATCCTCACTTTGCCGCTCGCTGTTAGGCAGTCAACATGGCCTTGCTCCGCCGTCAGATATGGACTCTCACGGTTAAGACTATCCGTATTTCTCTTTTCCGTCATCGCTTTGCAACAATATTTCGGTCATTTATACTTCCCGTGATATACATAGTAATTCTGGCATATGCCAGAAATATTTTTATTCCACCCGCAACATTCGGTATTGCTACTTCGACTCCTGTGAGATCATTGGTGAATGCGATGGATGCTGAAACCGGCGGACGCACGACGCTTGTATTCGTCAATAGTGGGTTTAGCGGTGGAAGCATCGACGAAGTCATCGCGAGTGTCGCCGCACCAGCACAGGCAGCGGAGAAAGACGTTCAGTTCTTGACGCAGGATACGGATCTATTGACGACGTGGCCGAGCAGTTTGAAGGGAGTGAGCAATTGCTTTGGAGCTGTGGTGTTTTACTCCTCGCCGACGGAAGGATCAGGGGGTATCTGGAACTATACGATTCGAGTGGATGGCTCGTTGGGGGGGAGAATCAATGTCGGGAGCACCAGCAATAATGCCGAAATATACACAATTCCCCTCCAGCATGCCGTCGACTTCGCCATTGCCTCTCTCAATACGACCGTCAGCCAAGCATCGCTGCCGACACAGGTCGATGAGTATATGTTTACGTCAATGACACAACAGCAGAGGGCCGACAACATTCGGGAACAGTATATGAGTGGGGTCGTTGAGTACTTGGCGGTAGCTTTCATGCTTGCTCTCGTTGGAGTCGTAAGTCACCATATTTTTACGCCATTCATCATATTTGTGGTTGATAAATAAAATACTACTAATCGTCGGACTCCAATGATTACCAGTCCTGTTCACGAAGACTAGTATGTCTATCTGTGATTTCCAGTGTTCCTGGAGGTCATTGGAGTTCTAAAGGATTCATATGTGGCTCTCCACAAAATATTAAACTATTCTACCTTTACAGACCCTTTCGTGGTGAAGCACATCCTGATCTGATATGCTAAGTACTTGGGATGCTTTACTACTCTTTTTAATACCTTGCTCTCTTAACGTACAAAGTATCAACTGACTCTATTCTAGGTTTATCAACAGGTCGGTTTGATGGCTCGAGAACGAGAGTTACAGATGTCGCAAATGATCGAAGCAATGATGCCCAACATCCATCGCTGGCAGCCCCAGGCCGCAAGACTGGCATCATATCAACTAGCCTTTACTATTATATACCTACCAGGGTGGATTGTCATCGCCCTCATTATGAAGTTTGCCATCTTTTCTAGCACTTCAGTCGTGATTATGCTCTTTTTCACGATCCTTGCTGGTCTGGCACTCTCCTCCTTCGCTATCTTTGGTGCTGCTTTCTTCAAGAAAGCACAGCTAAGCGGCATCATTGTAACGATTGCGACTTTGATACTTGGCATCATTGCGCAAGTTATATCTTCTAGTGCCGGCACTGGCACGGTAGCGGTTCTATCATTGTTGTTTCCCCCTATGAACTTCGTCTTTTTTGTGATAGCCGTGGCTTGGTTCGAAGAACAGAATCTTCCAGCGAATTTGTTGCATGCTGCACCTGGAAGCACTTCGAGCTTATCAAATATAGTCCTGTTGGCCTTTCTGATTCTACAAATCCCTGCCTATCAGGTGCTCGGAGCTCTGTTGGAACGGTATCTCTATGGTACCGCATCAAAGGGAAGAACCATGTCTAGGTTTGACGAAGCTACGGGCAATTCTTTGGAACTGGTGAACTTCACCAAAGAATATCGTCCAAATTGGTTATTCGGGCACATTGCTTCTATCTTTGGTTATCGCATGGAAACTGTGACTGCAGTCAGTGGTCTAACCCTAACAGCAGTGAAAGGCCAGATCTTGGTTCTACTTGGAGCAAACGGCAGTGGGAAAACTACAGTTATCGACGCGATAGCTGGTCTCAGTAAAGCTACTAGTGGATCTATCAAAGTGAACGACTTCAGCGGAATAGGAATCTGTCCCCAAAAGAACGTCTTATGGGATGAATTGACAACTGAAGAGCATGTTACAATCTTCAACAGACTTAAGGCCACCGATGAGATAGATACTCGAAAGGAACTTCATAATCTGATCAAGAAGTGTGATTTGGATCGGAAGATGAAAGCTAGGGCTAAGACACTCTCAGGAGGTCAGAAGAGAAAGTTACAATTGGCCCTGATGCTCACTGGTGGAAGCCGAATTTGTTGCATTGATGAGGTCAGCAGTGGACTTGATCCCCTAAGTAGGCGCAAGATCTGGGATATTCTGCTTGCCGAGCGATCGAAAATCACTCAAATCTTCACCACGCATTACTTGGATGAGGCAGATTTACTAGCGGACCATATTGCTATACTCTCAAAAGGCACCCTCAGAGCGCAAGGATCCGCTGTTAGCTTAAAGACAGAATTTGGTGCTGGATATCAAGTGTTTGTTCACCACAGGCCCGAACTTCCTCTTCTACCCGAGCTTGATGGCGTATCAAGGCAAGTTACCGTCGACCGAACGATATATTCCGTTCCTGATTCTGCGGCTGTGACAAAACTTGTCGATCTCCTAGAACAGAAAGGTATCTATGAGTATCGAGTCTCTGGTCCGACGATCGAAGACGTATTCTTGAAACTTGCAGAAGAAGTTGCCCCTGATGATAAGTCTGGTGTCAATGTATATGAACAAAGATCCGCAGCCATGTCTGGGAAAACAGGTGATTTGGTGCATTTATCGGAAGAGAAAGCCTCCGCCGCAAATTGTATAAAGGATAAAGAGGCAGCTCTCACTGGAAAACGGATTGGATTTGTCCGTCAAGCTTGGGTGCTGTTCAGGAAACGCTTCACCATCATCCAGCGAAACTACCTCCCTTACACAGCCGCCTTTGTTGTCCCAATTATTGCCGCAGGGCTTGTCACTCTTTTCCTAAGTGGATACACTTTAGGGAGTTGCCTGCCTGCAGATAGCTCATCTAGTCCAACCATTCACTCTCTCGCTTCCCAGAACAACCTTGACCTCGTCATCGGTCCGTCAAGTCAATTCACCGCAAAAGATGTTGACCTATTAAGCAGCCTCTTAGGAGGCCGTCCCAAAGATGCGTCATCGATATTGGCATCTATTCACTTAGTGGATAATTTGCAAGATTTTAATAACTATATAAATGCAAATTATTCGAGTGTAACGCCCGGCGGTCTGTTCCTGGGCCAAGACGGCGTGGCACCTCTGTTCACATATGTTGGAAACGATGGATTGTATATTTCTACTCTGGTACAAAATTTGCTTGACACGCTCCTTACAAATATATCTATTAGTACCCAGTTTCAACCTTTTGCTATCCCTCTTTCGGTAAGTTAATCTTTTGCAGATCTTTAAGAGTGTGCGCAATCCATAGCATTTCCCTGCAAGTCTATACTAATAATTAGCAGCCAGTTACAGGTGACTCACTTCAGCTGATCGCGTATTTCGGACTGGCGATGGCTGCGTATCCAGCATTCTTCTCTCTTTACCCAACCCTAGAGCGTTCACGAAGCGTGCGTGCGCTGCAGTATTCTAATGGTGTAAGACCTCTACCTTTGTGGTAAGTTGCTCCTTAGCTTTTAATTGAAAGGCCGATGTTGGAGTTCAGCGATTAATTAGGGGATTACTCTAGGTTGGCATATTTGATATTTGACTGGACAATCCCACTCGTTTCTAGTTCTATTGCAATTATCATCTTCGCCGTCGCATCGAGCGTGTGGTATCATATCGGCTACCTATTCATTGTGTTCTTCTTATATGCCATGGCCTCAATCTTACTCGGATATGCGATATCTCTATTCTCGAGATCACAGCTAGCATCGTATGCTTTTACGGCTGGTGGCCAAGCGTAAGTAGAGCCATCTTTTAAAGCTGCAAGGCTTCTAATACAAAAACAGGGTTATGTTCCTTCTGTATCTCATTGCAATCCTAAGTGTTTTTACATATGCTCCGGTACAGAAAATTGACTCAGATGTCCTCTACGTTCATTTTACGATGGCGGCTGTTTCTCCGGCCGGTAATCTAGTCAGAGCACTTTTCGTGGCGCTCAACGTATTCCAAACAAGCTGCAATGGCGGCTCGCTCTCTACAGACCCTGGAGGCATAGAACTGTACGGAGGGCCAATACTCTACCTTATATTGCAATCTATTGCTTTATTCGGTATTTTATTATGGTTTGACACAGGCTCGTTTCTACCCATCGGACTGAAGAGGAATGCTCCTGTGCGAGACGTGGAGGAATCAGAAACCACTGACCCAGAAATTTTAAGCGAGATACAACGTGTCAGCAACTCCAACGATGGCCTTCGTGTCCTTCATATCACTAAAGCGTTCGGTTCAAATATCGCAGTAGAGAACTTAACCTTTGGTGTCAAAAGTGGTGAAGTGTTTGCCTTACTTGGTCCAAACGGAGCGGGAAAATCAACTGTCATATCGCTTATACGAGGAGATATTCGACCTTCTCAGGGACATGGGAAGATATTCGTCGAAAACATTTCTGTAATCGAGCATAGAGCTGAGGCTCGATCCCACCTGGGCGTATGCCCGCAATTCGATGCCATGGATCAGATGACAGTGTTGGAACACCTGCAATTCTACGCACGCGTTCGAGGTGTCTCAGACGTGGAATTTAATGCCAAGGAAGTGGTGAAAGCTGTGGGTTTGCAGAACTTCTCGACTAGGATGGGGGCCAAATTGTCCGGTGGTAATAAGAGAAAATTGAGTCTCGGCATTGCTCTGATGGGTACGGTCGCCATTCACTGCTCTGCTGCATATATACTAAGGATCAATTAGGTAATCCTTCTGTCTTACTTCTGGATGAACCAAGTTCAGGCTTGGATCCTGCAAGTAAACGTATCATGTGGAAGACACTCGAGGGCGTCTCCCATGGTCGTTCTATCCTGTTAACTGTATGTTCCATGTTCATAAATCTGTTACCCTTCAATCTCTATGCCAAATCTACACCGAAACTAACGTTTCTCTTCGAATATAGACACACTCTATGGAGGAGGCTGATTATCTCGCCTCCTGTGCAGGCATCATGGCCAGACACATGCTTGCTATAGGCACCACGGACTATCTCCGCCACAGATACGGCGACGCATACCACGTCCACCTAGTCACCACCACCGCACCTCACACGACTAGGGAAGACATGGAGCGCATTAGGACGTGGATTGTTGGGCACTTTCCTGACGCCACGCTCGAGGAAAAGACATACCACGGACAGATGCGCTTCAGTATCCCAGCACACAGCATGTCATCGTCGGCTCCTGGCTCGACACGTCCAGATATCGTTGGTAAGGATACAAGCGATCAAATCTCCCCTGTGTCTACATCTGAATTTAACGCGGGAGCAAGCTCTCGGGGAGGAAACATTAGCACACTATTCAAGATGCTGGAGGAAAATAAACATGAGTTGGGTCTGCAATATTACTCCATTAGCCAGACCACCTTGGATCAAGTTTTCTTAAAGATTGTAGGGGATCATCAAGTTGAAGAAGAAAATTACGGCGCTGAGCCGAAGAAAGGCCTTTGGGCTTGGTTTTTGCGGCTCTGGAAGTGATTTGAACCTGTTTTAAACGTAAACGAAAGCTTCTGTCATAAAAGGCTGTCGGATTCAGCGGGTTCGGCCAGTGTTTATTGCGAGTTTCGCCTCTGCAGCCAGCTGCCGATGGATTTTTAATCACAAATTTCTGTCTAGGAAATATAATGTATATTGAAGGGCTCTCTAAAACTAGCTGTCTGCTAGTTGTGACTGTATCGTCTTACAATACCAATTACCTTGCTCTGAAGTTTACTGGCTACATCACCACATGACTATTTGCATTACGTAATATTGGAAGACGCTCAAAAACTAGAGCATTCAACTCGCATGTTCCCAGAAACATCTGTAGACTTTCTGCAAGAACTGCTACCATTCAATCAACCTAAGGCTTCGCGCAGTCGGCTCCTTCTTTCAGTCTTACTAGGTACCCTAGAATGTCTAGAAATACGAGCGGCTTGAGCCTTCCGGATATTATATTGTTCCCGTAGATACGCATCAGGTAAGTGCGAAAACATTCTTTAGATTAAACGAGTGTACTTGAGAAGGAGAACGCCGTTTTCTAGTTGCATAAAAACTTAGGTTGCCCAAAAAGGCCGACAGACATATAGAATCGATGCTGAATTTTCTCTCTATAGGTTCCAGATTTCAGTGTTGCCTAATAGAGGTTCCTTTAACAATTAAAAGCAGAGAAAGCCGCTGGGTTTCAGAAATGATAATTCCAGTAATTTCCATATAAACCTGTAAGGTAGGCTTATAACAATCCGGAATTAACGAACTAGACAGTATAAGTTTGAAAACTGTCAAGGGGAAATAGCTAGCGGGGTATAAAGTTTGCTTTTAAGCTGCAAACTGTTAAGGCTTAAAAAAAGAATTTGCGAAAAATTCTAAGGACTTGCAAAACACCCCGTTGAAATTTGTTGTATCGTATACGACCTTAGCCACTATTCTATATATAAGGGACTGCTCCCTTATAGAGCGTTTTCATATTTGTTGCAGAATTTGCTGAGTTTCAGTTTGAGGGTTAGGTCGTCCTCATCACAATTAGATGCAGGTTTAGAACCCTGACTGGACTTATATTCTAACTCTAAGGATATATCTGAATTACTGTTGTGCTCTATAGTAATTGAGATGAGTCCCTACGGAATCCAAACGCGATTTGATGGGGTAGAGCAGCTTGTTTGTCGAGGTCTCGTTCGTGTCTAGCTTTAGAGTAGGCCCGTGTTTTGGGTGCCTGTAGGAGTCACTGAATAGTGACTTATTTAGGCAACAGATAGGATACATTAATGCATAAATACTGAGACAGGGGCCCAGTATCATAATTGATAAGGCATTTGCTCCCTATGCTTCCGTGTTTCCTGTAACACAGCTCGTGTCAGCCCAGTCTCGCGATACGCCGCATTGATAGAGGTGGCGCAATTCCGAAAATCCACCAGCAAAGGGGTAAATTAGTATGATACTACCTCAATTATATTAGATTAGAGGAGAATATTGTCAGACATAAAATGCTATCTCAAAGTGCTCAAAATGTACTGCCATCTTTCTCAACGACAGCGACTCTAATTCAACGTTTACTACAGCGTCCTTCGTAGGCCTTCCATGATGTTTGAGTCTCTGACATCGCATTCAATATTTCCCATTACCAACCTTGAAAACATGCCGTGTAAGTCCAGCCAATAGGTTCTCAACCGCACACGACCGCGCGTCTCGTGTCTCTGGGCAGTAACTTCTAGGCATAACATTTGTTACTGCCCACAGTTAAGTCCGATAACTATAACGTAGATGGTAAGTATGACCCGCCTTTTTAATTAAGCTATTGATAATTTGTTGAACGAAGTACACGGTCCGCTCCCTTTTTCATGACCCGACCACATGACGTCACATGATCATATGTCTTATTACACAGAATGTTCTAGATAACCCAGATTGTCTATAAGTATTGCTGCTATAGAGCCCTCTGGGCCGGAGGCCCCCGGGCGTAATAAACTTCATCATCATCATCATCACTTGCAGAGAAAATTTTCCGCTCGTCCCAAAAGACGTAGGAGTATGCTTTTAGTCGTCAGAGGCGAATTGTTTTCCAGCCGTCTTAGGGCAAAGAAGCCCTTATACAGGCTTAGCTACGATGGTCATGCTATCAAGATCCACCTTGATTTTTAACTCCTAAATTGGGTGATATTCCTGATTTGGGTAAACAATGGCGGATCCCCAGCTTTACTACTTCCATATCCGTCCAGGCATTAACGGAACCGCGATGCCATAAGTGGTCTACTGCACGTCCAAGCGGATCAAATAGGTCGAGCGATGCTCTGTCGTGTTGAAGCAACGGATAAAGGACCATGAAAACGGCAAAGGAATTCCATTAGAGACCGATGATGCAGCCGATATCGATTTCGATGCTCTTAGGTATCTTGTTGAGGATCTCCCCCTCAGTTCCAGGACGAATCCCGGACCTGTAAGGCCAGATATTCTCTCGAAGCTTTGCAACGCTTTCTGGAAGCACCAATGGATTCCTGAATCTGCGAGCATCTTATGGGCACACTTTGATCAGTCCGGACTCGAGACACAGAGTCAACTTGGGCGATACTGGCGGCAGCAAACATCTATCCAATTGCAGGAAAGGTCGCTGTATCTAATCAACATTGCTATCGTATTTGGCCTAGACGAGAGTCTTCGTGAGAGCATGGATAGAGAGCTCCGTTAGCAGATTCAGATAGCAGTATGGAACTCAAATCTGGATGCTCGGTTAAAGACGTCAGTTGAGTTTCTGCATAATATAGAAGGCTGCATAGGCATGACTAAGTCGATGATAAACTTCTGACATCTAGCAGATATTAAGCGCGAAGAACTGGAGATCGCCTTCACTTATTTCTTCGACTACCTTATACACCTATCTCACGATCACCCTAAAATCGTTCCGCAAGTACGAAACAGGCTGAATACTAAGATGGAAGTGGACTTCTACGAAAACTGGGATTACAACATGAAAAATGGAGGGCGCCTTACAACCTATTCAGTCTATGAGTTTGTGGGGAAAATAGAGGACATATTAATTGGCTCGCACGAGAGCCGGATGCGTGAATCTGGCCCTTATATTCCGAAGGTGGTCAACTCGCCGCACATCCCAAAGGATGCCCCGAATGTGGACTGGGCTGCAGTCACAATAGCAGTAAGGGGAACCGCATCGGTTGGCAAAAACGTGTTTTCGCACCTGTCAGGCTCTCATGAGCCGAAATGGAGGAGTGAGATTCAGAAAATGCTCGACGGTGTTCAAGATCTGATTCAAGAGAGGCAGAAAATGCGCGCCGATAGAATGATAGGGATGAGGAATGCTGAATTAGAGAGATGGAAGAAGGCGTTACAAGACCTAGAAAGTGGGACAAGTCAGCATTGGAACACGCCTCTGTTGGATGCGATTGAGGAGGGCCATGAACTAGCAGTATCAGTGCAAAATCCGAACAATTCTCAAAGTCAATCAGAAGATTTGGGCGTTGCAACGAATGACAAAGTCGAGGGCAAGCAAAATCGTCGAACAGAAGACCGCTCACATAACCCTGAAATCATACAAACTAGTCCACCTACGGATTCGGGATACGCGTCTGCTACACATGATAAATTTAAGCACAGGCAGAATGCTCGAGCAGAAGACTACACACAAAGCACTGAAGACGTTCAATTCCGCCCTCCTACGGATGAAGGATACGCGTCTGCAACGAAAAACACATCTGAAGGTGCGCAAACCCAAAGGACCTGGAATCGGATGACGTCAGAACAGTTTACTCGGACACACCGAGTCTTCCTGCTTTGAAAAAAGAGAACTACATATCCGAATTGGCTGATGACTTATTCAGTAAAGTCCGCTCTGAACAGCCCGATAGTCAGACTATGGAGAGAATTTATGGGATTCTTCCTGAACTGCTTAAAATCTTCGCTCTTAAAGTTGGCCACAACTCACCAACTCAGATGCATTGTGATGTTATGTTTTTTGTCTATAAGAATCGAAAGTGAGTTTTGCTTCCCAAGCTGCAACAGAGATTTCAACTGCTTCAGTGTCTGCAAACTTGATACTAACTTGGGTCGTTTCTTAGTGACATAGTTGGATACTTCAAAGACAGGTATTCTCACGAGGAGGAGAGTCTCCCCAACGTTCAGATCCGCGATCCTGACAAAATGCTCTTGGAAGACGTTATGAGGAAATGGTATCCAACCTAGAAAAGCCTGAAAGCGACGTCTCTCCTGAGCCTGACATTAACCAAGAGTCCAATGAAGAAGTAGAGGAAGAAAAGCTCCTTGCATATCGGGATTTCATTTTCAAAGCTCTAGCGTACGAATGGCTTCTTGCAAGTTCGCGTAGGGATTCCTTCTGGTCCCTGCAGAGCCAAATTTTATGGAAGCTATTAGGCAGACGATTATTTATTCCCTACCATCATATTATAAGGTTAGCAGAAAGAAGTCTGTAGAGGCTTACAGAATGACTTTCAGGTCGAATGGGATCCACTGGCTTTTGTCAAGGAGTAAGAGTATAGAGAGGAACTAGATGAGGCGATTGAGATAGCTATTACCCTAACTGGATCTGCTAAGCATGCATAAGCACTTACTTGTGCGTAATACCTATGCCAGACGTGGCCGTCAGCTGGAGAGCATATCATCCGACTGGCTAAGGATGTAGTACGCAGTGGACCTGGCTATCAACACACATGTAAGTTCCTAGGCTTGAAGTGGTCCTGATTCTAATCCTAATTATGTATCTCTAGGCGATTTACCTGATAACACTAAGCTTAACGCATAGATTCATAAATCAAAATTCATGGTTGAGGCTTTTGGGATAGGAGATTCCGTCGCAGAGATCGGCTAACAGTTTGCATGGCTCGGTGCTGCTCTTCGCTCCTCTACGTACGAACATGCAGTCGCTCACTGTACGCCATTCATTAGCGATATCTACGTTGATAATGCTCTGCACCCAGTGTCTGGAACGCCGTCTTGGCCTAACATTTTGCAAGATTGATTTCACCATGCAGGAAATGGAAGAGCGCCTCGAATCTTCTAATAGTTAATGCTAGCATAATATGTTTAGGAATCCAGTTGTCGTTAAAGGCTATCTGATACTACGAAGATCTAAGCCTGATATAGGTCTTGAGATCCCGCTTAATATAATGGCAGGCCCGGCTTAAACCTAGCGTGTAAATACCTTTAATGGAAAGCTCTTCATTAAGGGCTTTTCAACCATGCTGGTTCCAACAAAACACAGTGGAGACTTGCTCATCTAACACTTGCTTTACAACAAGGACGGAAACTGCATATCCTACTTGGACAATACCGTCCCTCATACGGAAAACGTTAGCGTCTTTGACTTGGAAAAAGCTCGACAAGTCCTTAGTTGGTGTTTGGAAGTCAAATACTACGCTGGTAGGGACGATGTAGAGATAAGAAAAGGCTCCTTTCTGCTGACATATACTGTTTCACAGGGGCTGCGGATGCCAATTATGCTATAGATAGGTCTAGGCTCCTAAGGCCTTATAAGTAGTACGTTAAGAAAGTTTCTGTATCCGGCGGACGATTTGTTACAGGTGGTTTCACATTCGGCATCGGTCACAAAGACATACCAGTTTATGTGTTACAAGGTAGTTACGTGCTAATGCTCTAGAAGATCTCTAAGAAGTTTGTAGTGCTATAGGACGAGGAAGACAAGCGAGGCTGGCTGGTTAACGGTACTAGCGCTTTGCTTCACCTCCTATGTGCGTCTATAAAGCACAACAGCACTGATAAATTTAAGTCTGTATTTCTCTTCAATCGCGAGGAAATGCAGGAATCATTCGAACTATACAAATCTGACTCTGCCATCGACGTCCTTCTGAATCCTACAAACAAGGAGCTCAAAATATATCTGGAGAAGAAAGACCATCTTCGCCTTAAGGATCGAATTGAACACTTATACAATATCTTAGAGAAGATCATAGACCATCAGGTTGGCGTTGCAGGACAAAGTGGCGTGAATTTAAGGCTTAAAGCACGAAGGCATCTCAAAGGCTGGGATTTTAAGGATTTAGCCACAGACCGAGATCCCTTCTACCCTCACGTGGCTACGCTTCAAGCAATTGGTAAAGGCTGGATCGATTTCACTAGAGCTATCTATGCAATTACTCTGTTTGGACGTGGATTTAGTGAAATTGTCCAGCCTGCTGATACCAGCAACTCATGCGCTTACTAGGCTAATTTGCCTAAGGGGAGGTACTATCTCGCGGCCTGTATTTCCGACCTTAAGGAAATCATGGATATGGATGGCGACCAAAAAGCGAACCCGATGAAGCTCAATGATAACATAATTTGGCACATTCCGGACAAGATCTTTAAACCATGTCAATGCTCGGGAAAGATCCGGAGAAAACATTCCGATCTTGTCCAAGTCCTTCTGCCTTCAATGTTCCGCAATACCTTGCTCAAAAAGAATCCAATTCAATTGGAAGGTCGCGGCGCCGCGATTTTCGGTCACAATGCGAATTTCAAATGGTTCTGGAAAGATACTGGAGATCCTGAAGAGGGGAACCCCCGTCGCCGCCCGAAGAGTCCGAGATTCAGTTCCAAGACAGCGGAATCGGACCGAGCCTGGGCTCATCAGGCAGTGGAGATTTAGTATGTTCAAGCTCTCAGCAACCAGCAAGGGGTTCTGAAACGACGGACAGACCAGCGAAGCTTCAGACACGTAAAAGGAGGTTTGCTGACGCGCTAAGGAGCCCACGTGACGCATTCGAGAGCTGGCGGGAAGGAGGTCACTTTTAGTCCTCAATAAATCCCTAGACCTCTATTAGGTGCTTGTAATGCTTAGCTCTCTCTAGTTTGTTCGCCTCTGCCATCGTCTCTCGAGCCGCAATCTCATCCTCTTCATCGTCCCAGTTATCCACCAACTTCTTCTTCTTTCCAGTATCCTTAAAGCTGATTGGACCAGTAGCGTCCAGTTCAAACAAATCGGTAGTTATCAGCGTCATGCTCTGCTGCGTCACCAGTTCCCATGACTTCCATTACTTCCTCGTTAATATCATACTAGCTCAGACCAAGATGGCCAGCTAGGCTTCTGACAATAGTTGCAAGAATCAAGCTGAAATCATTTAGTACGAACCATACGTCACTTCGGCGAATGCTGTTGGCCTCTTCTAGTAGCTTGACTGAGCCATGCATAAAAATGTCGAGAAGGTACACATTAAGAGGCGTGCGGAACTCGTCAGGGTTTAGCTTGAGATGAGGTATAACAGCAGACTCGAGGAAGATGCCAGAACGGGCTGACGTGCAAAGGTCTTCGATTGTCTTGAAATCGTCTCCATGTCCTGAGAGTGCAACAAAAGTGGAGCGTGCTCGTAAAACGGGTAGATTCTGAAGGAACGCGAGCGACGGTGCAAGGGGATCATATTTGGTGATGGTGCAAAGACAATGGCATCTGGTCAATTCAGTAAAAATATGGGAAGCCTATCGGGCCACATCAGCTGCCATCTCTTTCTTCGATCCCATCGCGATTGGAACTTACGAGGAGGAATTCGTTGGCGGGGCGTTAGGAGCAAATAATCCAGTATACGCCGTGTGGAGTCAGGCTCAAGACTTGTGGGGTGTGGATCGACTCCAAGATAAACTTCAATGCCTAGTCTCAGTCGGAACGAGCGTGCCACGTCTGAAACCATTTCGTGACGATATTTTCCACATTGGTGACGCGCTTATTGCACTTGCAACCGAGACAGAGCAGACAGCTGGACAATTCCGTCGAGACAAGTCGAGTCTAGACAACGAAGGACGATACTACCGATTCAACGTGCTTCAGGGCTTGAAGACGTTGGGTTGGAAGAGTCTAAAAAGAAAAAGGAGATTGCAGCAGCAACTGGTCGGTATATTGCGTCGTAAGATGTGTTTAAACAGATGAAGGCATGCGCGAATAATCTATCTGAAAGAGAATGTTAGCTTTTTGTTGTCTAACTAATAGCTTCTCGGCCTTGGCTAATTGATTGTAAGATTTCGGCTACCTGACGGAGACTGACGGAGCTTTAGCACATGTCAGAAGCACAGCTCCGACGCGTCAAAAGCATAAACAACTCAAGTGGCACAGTCAAGCCGGCACCTTTCTAAATCGCAATCCAAACCCTTCATAACCGTCCATCCAAGCACCATTGCCAGCACCAGCACCGCTCGCGCATCGCAATCCAGTCCCCCAACCTCACGCTCAAAACCCACTGCCAGTTCTCCTTCTCCAGACGCCGACCTCGACGCCGACACCACCATCGCCCGCAACAACCTCCCCGTCGATCGCGATGATGACGAAGACGATAGCACAAGACCAAGAATCCCCCCCACGTTTCTGACAAGGTTGTTACACGAGTTCTTCACAGATGACGGGACGAGGATCAGCAAAGGCGCTGAT
>Ga0335074_10004789_pt1 | contig 18672 bp, 16 predicted proteins | sample Lox_Sample_23_FD_206715 | JGI IMG/M metagenome (GOLD analysis project Ga0335074, IMG submission 206715) | Soil microbial communities from Loxahatchee National Wildlife Refuge, Florida, United States - Lox_Sample_2.3 | ecosystem: Environmental > Terrestrial > Soil > Wetlands | place: USA... | reverse complement strand
GCGGGCCACGGGCCTGCCATTGTCAGGCTGCGCTGAAGACATAAACGCCGCCCCTCGGCTCGCAATCCATCGGTAATGAGCCGGCACCCTGCGCCTTCTCGTTCCACGCGCCCGGTCTGCTATGCTTCAGGGGATATCAACGAAATCCGGGGAACCACCATGGCGAAGAGTGTCAACAAAGTCATCCTCGTAGGCAATGTCGGTAAGGATCCCGATATCAAATTTGCGGCCAACGGCAACGCTGTTGCCAGCTTCTCGCTGGCCACCACCGACCGCACCAAAGACCAGGCCGGCAACTGGACCGACCGTACCGAGTGGCATAATCTCGTCGCCTTTCAGCGTACCGCTGAGATCATCCGCGACTACGTAAAGAAGGGCTCCAAGCTTTACATCGAAGGCCGCATCCAGACCCGCTCCTGGGATGACAAGGAGACGAACCAGAAGCGCTACAGAACCGAAATCATCGTCGGAGACCTCGTACTGCTCTCGGGCCGCGGCGAAGGTGAATCGGGCGGCTCGCGCTCCAGTTCTTCCTTCGATCAGCGCCAACCCGCGCACGCCGACGATCTGGTGCAGTCCACCGAGATCACCGACGACGACATCCCATTTTAGGAATCACCGCCGCGAGTCCAACCCGCAATTCGCTGATTGTGCGGGATTTCTTTTCCTCTCTCGCACTCGCGGCAACCCGCTATCGCGCACCGCGACCCTCCCGGCGGATAACCATTTCCCCGCTCTTTCCCCTCCTACAGGAGAGAGGGAAGGAGGACAGGCATGGCCGTCATCGTGAGCATCCTCTTCGTCATCATTCTCTTTGGGCTGTTGTTCCTCTTCCGCGCCACGGGCCGGATGGGCCAGCAGCCGTCTCCGCGGGAACGCGCCAGCCATTCTCCTGGCGACAGACGCGGGCCCGGCCCGCGAGCCACCGGCATCAACTGACTCGCTATCGCTGAGTGGGCAGAACTCGCGCCAGATCCGCCTGCACGTTTGGTTCCGGTGAGTCTTCCAGCATTGCCCGCGCCTGTTCCGGTGTCGTTCCAACCGGCACCGGACGAAAATCCGACCGCACCTCGCGCTGATCTTTGCTGACGGTCTTGAGCAACAACACCTTTGCCTGCAGGTGGACATCGACCAAATCCGTCTTCCAGTGCTGAGCGCTCACCTGCTGCCGATGGATCCGAAACCATCCGCCCTGGTCGACGCGGCCCAGCAGCCCGAACCCGAAGTCCACCCGCTGCGCCACCACTCCGTGCATCTCCACCAGTCGCTTCGTCTGCAGATCCACCGTCATCGTTCCGCTCAGCGCCTGCACGATCTTTGCCTCATACCCAGTTGGCACGTATGCCGGATTCGGCCGGAACGCGATCTGCACCGTTTTCCCCGCCGGAGCCTCCTCATAGTTAAAGAGGAGCGCCTCGGGCACAACCTGCATCGCCACAGCCAGATGGTTCTCATCCTCCTCGTGCGCGCGCTCTGCTCGCGCAATGGCCGCCGGATCGTTCACGTATGCTTGTAGCCGCTGGTCTTCCTTCTCCTGTTCCGCCGCATCGAGGGCGCTCCCGTTTTCCGCAACCACGCGAAATACCGGACCCTCGGCGGTTTCCACCTGTTCGCGCACGAGGTTTTTCGCTGTCGATACGCATGCGCTCCGGTACTCCCAGTGGCTATCGCGTTCCCGGTCGTGGAGCTCGTTGTATATCACGTCCCGCACCAGTCGCTGCGCCGGCTCCACTCCGGCCGGCCGTCCAGTGGCAGGCGCCTGCGCCGCCAGCGGAAGAGCCGCCGCTGCCGCTACTGCCGCGATGAGACTACGACCTCGCATGCTGCGCCCTCCCGATACGATCCGCCCTCAGAGTGCCCGAGTTGCTTCTGATGCCCGTGAATTGCCGCTGAATGTTCCGTGAGAGCTCGGTAGCTGAACCAGACCTGGAACCGGTCTCAACATTGCGCCGGGGCCGGTAACCGCTGGCGTGAGGCATGCCGCCCCCGGCGCCCCGGCGGGCGAACTTGCTCGTCGGGGCGGATCGAGCCGGGTCTCACCGTCCTTATCGAAGCCGTCGAACCGGAAATGAGACTGATTCTTGTTAAACTTCCCGCAGGATGGCCGGTCCGCAATCCGGCTCCTGTCCGATGGCCCTCACCCTTTCCGTCGCCCTCATCACGAAAAACGAGGAAAGCAACCTGGAGCGGACCCTGGCGAGCGTCCGCTGGGCTCAGGAGATCGTCATCGTCGACAACGGTTCAACCGACCGTACATCTGAGATTGCTCGCCGCTTCGGCGCGAAATTCTTCGCCGAGGACTGGAAAGGCTTTGGCGCACAGAAAAATTCGGCCATCGCGAAGTGCGCTGGCGACTGGGTGCTGGCGCTCGATGCCGATGAAGAAGTCAGCGACCCCCTTGCCCAGGAGATTCGCGCCCTGCTCGCCGGCGAGCCTCCTCACGAAGCGTATTTCATGCCTCGCCGGAACTTCTTCCTCGGCCGCTGGATTCGCCGCGGCGGCTACTATCCCGACCCCAAGCTCCGCCTCTTTCGACGTGGCGCCGCCGCCTTCGAGGATCGCGGTGTCCACGAAACCATGCACTGCTCAGGTTCCACTGGCCGTCTTCGCGGCGATCTCCTCCACCACGCCTACCCAACGCTCGACGCCTACATCGAGCACATGAATCGCTACAGCGCGCTCGGCGCGGCGCAGGCCGTCGGCCGCGGCAAAACCAGCCGGTCGCTGCCCGGGTTCCTCTGGAACGTCTATCTCACACCCATCGCCACGTTTCAATACAACTACATCTTCCGTCTCGGCTTTCTCGATGGCCGCGAAGGCCTGCTGCTGCACCTGTACCATTCCGTCTATGTCAGCTGGAAGTACTCGAAGGCCTGGGAACTCGCCCGCCGCGCCGGGGACATGAGCCGCCGGCATCCCAACCAATGAGAGCACCCTCGCTTGCTCCCTGCACCCCCGCTCTCCTATGCTGATACGTCCTATGCCGGAAAAGCCTGCTCCAGCTTCGGATGCTCTTCCTGCCGACCTCACCGCGGGGCGCCATCCCGCTGATGGGGAGCTGCGCTGGGCTCGACAAACCCTCGCGTCCGCGCTCGCTCGATCTCCCGAGCAGCCCATCGGCGCGCCCACAGGGGTCAACCGCGACCAGGAGGGCACCGCGCGCTTCCCCACCGTCTCCGGCGTCCCCATTCGCCGCCTCTACACCGAAGCAGATTTGCCGGACGACTGGTCCGCCAATCAGGCCGCCTATCTCGGCCATCCCGGCCAGCCGCCCTACACGCGCGGCATCCATCCCACCGGCTATCGCGGCAGGCTCTGGACCATGCGCCAGTTCTCCGGATTCGCCTCGCCCGAGGAGACCAACCTCCGCTACAAATATCTGCTCCAGGGCGGCGCCGGCGGTCTCTCTGTCGCCTTCGATCTACCCACGCTCATGGGCTGCGATTCCGACGATCCGCGCAGCGAGGGCGAAGTCGGCAAGTGCGGCGTCGCTATCGATTCCCTCGAGGACATGGAGACCCTCTTTGCCGGCATTCCCCTCGCCGACACCACCGTCTCCATGACCATCAACTCCCCGGCTGCCGTTCTCTGGGCTATGTACCTGGTCGTCGCGGAAAAACAGGGCGCTTCGTGGGCGCAGATCTCCGGTACCCTCCAGAACGACATCCTGAAGGAGTACATCGCCCAGAAAGAATATCTCTACCCGCCCGCGCCCTCCATGCGTCTTGTCATCGATACTCTCGAATTCGGCGCGCGCCACGCTCCGCGTTTCAATCCCATCTCCATCTCCGGCTATCACATTCGCGAGGCCGGCTCGACCGCTCTCCAGGAGCTCGCATTTACGCTGTACGACGGAGTCGAGTACGTCGAGTGGGCTCTACGGCGCGGTCTCGCCGTCGACGATTTCGCGCCCCGCCTCAGCTTCTTCTTCAATGCCCACAACGATTTCTTCGAGGAGATCGCGAAGTACCGCGCTGCCCGCAAAGTCTGGTATCGCCTTATGACCGAGCGCTTCGCCGCGAAGAATCCCCGCTCCCACTGGATGCGCTTTCATACCCAGACCGCGGGCGTCTCACTGACCGCGCAACAGCCGAAGAACAATATCGCCCGCGTTGCCATCCAGGCCCTCGCTGCGGTACTGGGCGGCACGCAGTCGCTGCACACCGACGCCTTCGACGAGGCTCTCGCTCTGCCCACCGAGGAAGCGGCCCGCATCGCGCTCCGCACCCAGCAGATCCTGGCGTATGAATCCGGCGTCGCGCAGACCATCGACCCCCTCGCTGGCTCATACTTCGTCGAGAAGCTCACCCTCGATATGGAGCAGGGCGCCTTCCGCTATTTCGACAAGCTCGACTCCCTCGGGGGCATGGTCCGCGCGGTCGAATCCGGCTATCCGCAAAAGGAGATCGCAGAGGCCAGCTATGTCCATCAGCGCGCCGTCGAGGCTGGCGAGAAGATCGTCGTCGGCGTCAACCGCTACGCTGTCGATGAGCCAGCCCACCCGATCCTCTACATCGACGAAAGCGTCCGCGAGGCTCAGTCGCATAAGCTCAGAAAGCTGCGTGCCGAGCGCTACGGCGAGTCCGTGCAGCGGTCTCTCGATGCACTGCGTCGCGCCGCGGCCGAGCAGCCCCAGGCACAATCCGGAGGTCTAGCCGCCGCCAACACTATGCCCTTCCTTCTTGATTGTGTTCGCGCCTATGCCACCCTCGGAGAGATCTGTTCCGCTCTTCACGCGGTTTTCGGTGGCTGGGAAGAAACTTGAGGCCCCGAAACCGCGAATCTGGTATGGTTGGAAGTTCCACGAGCCAGCCCAATCGGGGCCCTGCAAAACTGATGACCAACGGGAAGAAGTCCGAACCCGCTCCTGCCGGACGAACGCTGAATCTGAGACAGCTCGCCGAACATCTCCACCTCTCGCAAACTACGGTTTCTTTGGTCCTGAACAACTCGCCCGCAGGACGCTCCATCCCCCAGCGCACTCGTGACCGCGTCCTCGAAGCCGCTCGCCGCTTCCACTATCGCCCCAATTATTTTGCCCGCTCGCTGCGCAACAGCCGCAGCATGTCCGTCGGCGTCATCGTCCCCGACCTCAGCGACGGCTATTTCCCGGTCGTCATGAATGCTATTGAGCAGAGGCTGCTCAAGGCGCACTACTTCTACGTCACCGCCAGCCATTACCGCCGCCCGGAGCTGGTCGAAGAGTATTCCCGACGTCTGATGGAGCGCGCCGTCGACGGCCTTCTGCTCCTCGATACCCCAGCCCAGATTCATGTTTCCGCGCCCACTGTCGCCGTCTCATCCCACAACGCCGCGCCCGGAGTTACCAACGTCGTCCTCGATCACGACGAGGCGGCACGCCTTGCGCTCGCCCATCTCCGCGATCTCGGCCACACCCGGATCGCCTTCATGCGCGGCGCCCGCGGCATCACCGACGCCAAATATCGCTGGAAGAGCATCCTCTCCGTGGCTCGAAAAATGGACATTCCCGTCCTGCCCGAGCTATGCATGCAGCTGAACGAGTCCAGGCAGTCGCCGGAAGCTGGCTATCACGTCATGCGCGATCTGCTCACGCGGACCCGCGACTTCACCGCCGTCTTCTGCTTCAACGACATCTCCGCCATCGGCGCCGTCCGCGCCCTCCTGGACGCTGGATTGCGCGTACCCGAGGATGTTTCCGTCATCGGCTTTGACGACATCATCACCGCCGCCTATGGCAAACCCAGCCTCACCACCGTCAAGCAGCCCCTCCAGGAGATGGGCGCCGCCGCGGCCCAGGCCCTCCTCGATCGCATTGCCGAGCCCTCCAAAGAGTTCCCCGGCGAAATCGTGATGGAGCCGAAGCTGATCGTGCGCGAATCGACTGCTCCCGCTCCTCGCCCCGCGCTGAACGGGCACGCTTAGGGCCTTGCGCAACTCCTGCCCCCGGTTTTGCCTTAGAATTCAACTGGCGTGAACACTGTCAAGGCGATCTATCCCGGCAGCTTCGACCCGGTCACCAACGGCCACCTCGATCTGATCGCCCGCGCGGCGAAGATCTTCGACCACCTCGTGGTCGCAATTCTTCGCAATACCGCAAAGAGCCCTCCCCTGTTTACCGTCGAAGAGCGGGTCGCCATGCTCTCCGAAGGCACCGCGCAGTTCTCCAATGTTTCCATCTCCACCTTTGATGGCTTGCTCGTCGAGTTCGCCCGCGAGCAGCGCGCCCAGGCTATCGTCCGTGGCATTCGCGCCATCAGCGACTACGAATACGAACTGCAGATGGCCCACATGAATCGCCGCCTCTCTCCCGAGATCGAGACCATCTTCCTCATGTCCGACGCGCAGTATTCCTTCGTCAGTTCGCGCCTCGTCAAAGACGTTTTCCGCCTCGGCGGATCCGTGGATGGCCTCGTGCCGAAGTTCGTCATCGAGCGTATGAAGGCCAAGGGCCGCGGCTAACGCCGCTCTTCACGCTCATATCCTGTCCGCGGCTTCTTTCATCACGCCGAAAGCCTCCAGCGCCTCCGCTCGCGCCGTCGCGTGATCGACAATCGGCAGCGGATACGTATCGCCCAGCTTCACCTTCGCTTCGGCCAGCGCCCACGGCGGAGCGGCCCACGGCTGATGGATCCAGTTCGCAGGCAATCCACCAAGCTCCGGAACCCATCGCCGCACATACTCCCCCGCTCGATCGAACTTTTCCCCCTGCAGCACCGGATTAAACACGCGAAAATAGGGCACCACGTCTACGCCGCATCCCGCCGTCCATTGCCAGCCCATCGTGTTATTGGCCAGATCGGCGTCCACCAGAGTATCCAGGAACCACGCCGCCCCGTCCTGCCAGGGGATCAGCAGATGCTTGACCAGGAACGAGGCCACCGCCATCCGCGCGCGGTTGTGCATCCATCCCGTCGTCCACAGCTCGCGCATCGCCGCGTCCACATACGGATATCCCGTCTGCCCCCGCTGCCACGCCTGCAGACGCCGCCGGTTGCGCCGCCACGGAAACGCCCGGAACCTCGCCTGAAACGGCTCGCGCACCGTCTCCGGATGCGCGCAGAGCAGGTGGTACGAGAACTCCCGCCACGCCAGTTGCCGCAAATAGCCCTCCGCGCCAGACCGATCTGCAACCGCACGCCAAACCTCGACGGGGCTGATCTCGCCGAAGTGCAGATGCGGCGACAACCGCGACGTTCCCTCCTGGTCCGGCCGGTCGCGCTCCGCTCCGTACCGGCTTACCCCATCCTCCGCAAATTTTCGCAGCCGTTCCCGGGCGGTCTTCTCGCCCGGCGTCCACGCGGCGCGAATCCCCGCGGCCCAGTCGATCCTGGGCTCCAGCTTCAGTTCGGCGATTGTCAGCGATTCCGGCCACTTGTCCGGCGCGGGAATCTTCCCCGGCTCGCTCAGCGGTTGCCGCATTTCGCCACGCAGGTTCCAGCACGCCCGCCAGAACGGCGTAAACACCTGAAACGGTCTGCCCGCCGTGTTGCGAATCGATCCTGGCTCAAAGAGCAGGCTGCCGTTGAATCCCTCCAGCGCCACGCCCTGCGCGTGCAGCCTGCGCTCCACCTCGGCTTCGCATTCCAGCGCCCCCGGCTCGAAGACGCGATCGCCGAAGATCCGCCGCGCGTGCGTCTCCGCCGCCAGCGCCGCCAGCGTTTCCGCCGCCGGCCCCCGGCGCACAATCAGGCTTGATCCTTTCGCTCGCAGCGCCGCGTCCAGCCGCTCCAGGGACTGATGCAGCCACCAGCCCGACGCCGCCCCCGGCGCCGGCGTCTCCTGTACGTCCCACACAAAGACAGGAATCACCGGCAGCCCCGTCGCCGCAGCTGCCATCAGTGCGGGATGGTCGGCCAGGCGCAGATCGCGCCGGAACCACAGCAGGTCGCATTCGCTTGTCGTCATGGCCTCAGGCGCATCCGCAACCGGGCGCGACCCGATCATCTTCTCACGCTCTCTGCCTATGCCGTCCGCCGCAGCGGATTCCCCCCATCCCGCGCCCCGTCGCGCGCGCCCTCCGGCAGAGCCTGCTGTTGCTCCGGCCATCGCGCCTCGAACTCCCCGCGGTATCGCGGCAGCCCGCCCGGATAATTCTTCTGGATGAAGTCGATCATCTGCTCGCGCACCAGGCAGCGCAAATCCCACGCATCGCCGGAATTGCGCGCATCCATGAGCGCGCGCAGTTGCATCACGTTCTGGAAAAGATCCGAGACCTGCAGCACGCAGACTTTGCCCGACCACAGTTTCGTGGATTCGCAGATGCGCTTCAGCTCCGCCCGCAGCGGCTCCACGGGCACCGTGTAATCCACATAGATCATGCAGTGCCCCAGCAGTTCGGCGCTGGTGCGCGTCCAGTTCTGGAATGAGTTTTCGAGGAACCAGGAGAGCGGGACCACCAGCCGTGTGAGATCCCAGATGCGCACCGTCACATACATGGTGCCGATCTCCTCGATCCATCCCCAGTTGCCGTCGATCACCACTGCGTCTTCGATGCGAAACGGCTGCGTGAACGCGATCTGCACCCCTGCCACCAGATTCGACAGCGTGCCCTTCATCGCCAGCCCCACCACCAGGCTGGCCAGCCCCGCCGAGGCCAGAATGCTCATGCCGATGTGCTTGATCGCGGGGAAGGTCATCAGCGCAATCGACACGGCTACCACCGCTACCAGGATCACCACGATCCGCTGCACCATCTGGAACTGCGTCCGGATTCGCCGCGCTGCCAGATTGTCCGCTACGTCGATGCGGTAACGCCCCGTCAGAATGTCCGCCACCACCTCGACGAACAGAACCACCATCCATGCAATCGCAACGATCAGCCCGATGCCGCTGATGTGCTCCAGCGCCAGCATCAGTTCGTGCGGCAGCGGCAGCCCCGGCAGCACGCACAGCGCGGCCAGCAACGGAAAAATCCATCGCGTCGGGCCCTTGCCGTGCCGCACCAGCGAGCTTCCGATCATCGTGCCCCGGCGTCGCGTCATCCGCGCCAGCAGCCAGAAGACGATGACCCGCACGATCAGCGAGATAACAATCGCCGTGGCCAGCCAGATGCCGGACCACAGCAGGTTGTGCCAGTTGCGCTCGAAAATCTGAACCATTAGAGCCTTCCTCAGCCTCCTCTCTCTGTGGGATGCGGCGAACTTTACCCCGCGCCGCCGCCCGCAGGGTTCCGGGCGATCCCGCCGGCCGCCCATGGCCTGCTAATCCAGCTTCACCTGCCCGTACTCTAGCAGCGTCACAAGAATTACGCCGCCTGCAATGTTGCCAAGTGTCGCCGGCAGCAGCCATCGAAAATACGCGCCCGCAGGAATGATGTGGTGCAGCACCGCGACCAGAACCTCCCCGCTCGTCGCAATGCAGTGGGCGAAATGTCCGAGCCCCACAATGAACGCGAGCAGCCAGATCACCGCAAACGATCCCGTGATGGAATGACTGCCGCTCACCAGCCACGCCACCATCGCGATCAGCCAGCCGCCCACTACGGCGCTCCAGAATATGTGGCGCATGCCCGGCTGTGCCGCCTGAGCGCCCATCTGCGCCAGCGCATCCAGCATCTGCGGCTGCAGCGCCTTGGTTCTCGCCGCCAGCATCGCGAACAGAAAGGAGCCGACGACATTCGAGGAGAAAACGACGGTCCACAGCCGCCCCGTCTTCCAGAAATGCCGCCGCTCCGCAAGAATCAGCGCCACTGGATACAGCGTGTTCTCGGTAAACAGCTGCGCCCGTCCCAGAATTACCGCCAAGAAGCCGGCCGGATAGAAAAGGAACGAAACAAAGATCGCCCACGGTGCGTCGCCCAGCAGGGCATGCGCCACCGAGACGCTCAGCCCCGTCAACCCCATCGTCAGCCCGCCGGCCAAACCGGAGATTGCCAGCGCCCGAAGGGGGCGCTCCAGTTCCCGGCGCGCGTTTCGCGAAACCTGCTCGTAAATTTCTGAGGCGGTCGGCCGGTCCAGATCCCGCTGCTTCGATTTCAGCGCTGCTTTCTCCGGATCCGGCTCGATTTTGACATCCCGCAGAGGCATCCTGCCTTGGAGGACGATTTCGCCCCGCTGGTTGGATTGCGGCTCCTGTCTTTCGCGCCATGATAGCCTTGCCCTTCCGCCCTGGGAGAAGAGGATGAGCCACCCGCATTTCGACCTGGCCGCTGCCGCCCGCCAGGCGATGACCGAACGCGGCTTCGAGCCGGAGTTCCCGCCCGCCGTAGCACAACAACTCGACCAGCTCCGCCGGAACCCTCCGCAACCGCCCGCGTCCGCGCGCGACCTGCGCAGTCTCCTCTGGTCCTCCATCGACAACGACACATCCCGCGACCTCGATCAGATTGAATACGTCGAGGCTCTCCCCAATGGCAGCCAGCGCGTCCTCATCGGCATTGCCGACGTCGACGCCTTCGTACCCAAAGGTTCGCCGATCGATCAGCATGCGATGCGGGAGACGACTACCGTCTATTCCGGCGTCCACAATTTCTCCATGCTCCCCGAGGAGCTCTCCACCGGCTCGACTTCGCTGCTCGAAGGCCAGGAGCGCGCCGCCCTCGTCATCGAATTCACCGTTGACGCTCAGGCGAACATTGCTGCCAGCGACATTTATCTCGCCCGCATCGTCAACCGCGCGCAACTCGCCTATCCCTCCGTTGGCGCATGGCTCGCCGGTCAGGCTGCCGCGCCGCCCAAAGTCGCCGCTTCAGCCGATCTCCAGCAGCAGCTGCGCCTGCAGGACGAGATCGCCCAGCGCCTTCGCCATCAGCGCTACAATCACGGCGCGCTCAACCTGCAGACCATCGAAACCCATCCTATCCACCTGACTGACGGCACCATCGACATTGAGGCCGAGGTCAAAAATCGCGCGACTCAGCTCATCGAAGATTTCATGATCGCCGCCAACGGAGTCGTCGCCCGCGCTCTCGATGCTGCGCATTTCTCCTCCATTCGCCGCGTCGTCAAAACGCCGAAGCGCTGGGATCGCATCGTCACCCTCGCCGCCGGCCTCGGCGCCAAACTCCCTGCCGCACCCGATCCCAAACCGCTCCACGACTTCCTTTGCGAGCAGCAGGCCAAAGATCCGGACCACTTCGCCGACCTCTCGCTCGCCGTCATCAAGCTCCTTGGTCCCGGCGAGTACGTTCTTGAGAGACCCGGCGAGCCATCCGAGGGGCACTTCGGCCTGGCGGTGCAGGATTACACTCATTCCACCGCCCCCAACCGCCGCTACGCCGACCTCGTCACCCAACGCCTGCTCAAGGCCATGATTGCGAAGCAGACATCGCCCTATTCCGACGACGAACTATCCTCGATCGCCGCGCAGTGCACGCGCATGGAGGACGCGGAGCGCAAAGTATCGCGCGAGATGCAGAAGCGCATCGCCGCCGTCGCCATGAGCAATCGCATCGGCCAGCCCTTTGACGCCATCGTCACCGGCGTCAACGAGCACGGCAGCTTCGTGCGCACCATCCAGCCGCACGTGGAAGGCATGCTCGTCCGCGGCGAGCACGGCGTCGACGTCGGCGACAAGCTTCGTGTCACCCTGGTCCGCACCGACCCCGTCCGCGGCTACATCGATTTCGCCCGAGCTTGAGAGCCCGCAGCCCCTGTCTGGCGGAAGGTCCTGCGAGCCAATGCCAGGAAGCTCGTCTCGAGTTCCGTCAGCGTTTCCTTGCGATAGGCGAGCTCGAGGTGGCTGACGACTTTCGTCCCGCTCAGTCGGAGGCATCGCACGCCCTCATCGGCGATCTTCCCCACGCAGACCGGTGCAATCGTCACGCCCAGTCCCGCGCTCACCAGCCGCAGGATCGAAAGCCAGTGCGGCGCCTCCTGCACCACGCGCGGGCGGAAGTCGCCCTGCTGGCACAGCCGCGCAACCTTGTCCCAGGCTTCCTTGCCCACATCCGGCGAGAAGAGCACAAACGGCTCCGCGCGCAGATCGGCAACCCGTAGCGAGGCCTTCTTTGCCAGCGGATGCTGTGCGGGAACCACCGCCATGTACGGCTCCGGCAACAGGACTTCCATGTGCAGGCCCTCTTCGTCGCTTCCCGCGTCTCGCGTGATGCCGATGTCCACCGTGCCATCGCGCAGAGCGCGCAGCAGTCCGCTGGTGTAGAACTCCCGCAGCCGAAGTTCGACCAGGGGAAACTGCCTGCGATACCGGCTCAGCATGCGCGGCAGCACGGTCAGCATCGACGACGGAATAAAGCCGATGGTCAGCGTGCCGACCTCGCCGCGGCCAACCTGCCGCGTCCGATGGACGTCTTCGGTCACCTTGTGCAGCGTCTGCCGTGCGCGCTTCAGCAATTCCTCGCCCGCCGCCGTCATCTGCACGTGCCGCGAGCTGCGCTGAAACAGCGGATGTCCAATGGCGCTTTCGAGTTTGCGGATCTGCTGCGAGAGCGGCGGCTGCGCGATGTGCAGCTTTTGCGCCGCGCGGCCGAAATGCAACTCCTCCGCGACCGCGACAAAATAGCGCAGGTGGCGCAGTTCGATGTCATCCATATCGATTATGTCCTGATCCAGACAAACAATATATTGGACATCTTATCGAGTGTGCAGTTTGAATAAAAGGCAAGAGGTACAGCGGCGATGCAGTCTGCAGTGGGCGTTGCGTTTCGCGATTGCAATCCTGGGGATGAGGCGGCCTTCCGCTTCCTCAACGAGCAGTGGATCGCAAAGTATTTCGGGCTCGAAGAAAAGGACATCGAAATCCTCAGCGACCCGGAAACCCACATCCTCGCACCCGGTGGGCGTATTTGCTTCGCGCTCCAGGACGAAGAAATCGTCGGGTGCTGTGCGCTCATCGTTAACGGGCTCCGCTCCTATGAGGTGGCCAAGATGGCTGTGCTTGAGGATCGCCGCAATCAGGGAATTGGCCGTGCTCTGCTCGTGCATGTCATCGAGGCCGCGCGCGCTCTGGGCGCGCAAAAGCTAACCCTCGAGACGAACAGCCGGCTCACCAATGCCATCCACCTTTATGAGTCTCTGGGATTCGTGCACCTCGATCCCGCCCGCGTCGTTCCTTCTCCCTACCAGCGTGCCGATGTCCACATGGAAATGCTGATCTGACCCTGGGCCTTTCGCGCGGCTGCCCTGGTGAGTATCAGGCCCGCGGCCCGGCCACTCACGAAACTGTCTGCATCGCCGCGCGGGCTCCGCCGCCTTCTTATAGCTTAGAAGCAGCGGTCATGCGCTCCAGCCTCGCCACCTTTCTCGATGATTTCCGCCGCCACGGCGATGCTGCCGCTATCGTTGTCTATCGCGGCAACCGCCGCATCGTCTCCACGTGGTCTGAGTTGGGCACGATGGCCGATCGTTTCGCCGCTGAGCTCGTGCGCCGCCAGATCTCAATGGGCGAGCGTGTTGTGCTGTGGGGCCAGAACGGTCCCGCCTGGATGGGCGCCTTCTTCGGATGCATCCAGCGCGGCGTCATCGCCGTCCCGCTTGATCCGGCGGGAGCCTCTGACTTCGCCGGCCGTGTCATCGCTAATGTCCATCCGCGTCTCGTTGTCGGCGACGAGGACCGCCTGCGCGAAATCATCCCCGACACACCCGCCTTGACCTTCGAAAATTTCGCCTCCGCCCTGCCTCCGCCACCCGCCTCCAGCCTGCGCGAGCCCTCACTCAACCTTGACACGCCCTTTCAGATCCTCTTCACCTCCGGCACCACCGCCGAGCCCAAAGGCATCGTCCACACCCACGGCAACGTCCTCTCCAGCCTCGATCCCATTGAGCGCGAGATGCCGAAGTATCTCAGGTACGAGCGCATCTTTCACCCCATCCGCTTTCTGCATACCCTGCCTCTCAGCCACGTCTTCGGTCAGTTCATGGCTCTCTGGATCCCCCCGCTGATGGCCGCCGAAGTCCACTTCGAAAATCGCCTTCAGGCGCAGCGTCTCGTCGAAACCATCCATCGCGAGCGTATCTCCGTGGTCTGCTCCGTCCCGCGCGTCCTCGATCTGCTGCGTTCCCACCTGCTCGCGCTCGATGCCGGCCTGCCCGCTGCCATCGCCGCCCACGCCGGAGAATCGGTCTGGAAGCGGTGGTGGCATTTCCGCCGCATTCATCGCCTCTTCGGTTACAGATTCTGGGCCTTCGTCTGTGGTGGCGCTTCACTCCCGTCCGAGCTCGAAGGTTTCTGGACCACTCTGGGCTTTGCGCTCGTTCAGGGTTACGGCATGACGGAGACTTCCGCGCTCATCTCCCTGAACCACCCCTTCAAACCCGGCAAAGGCACCATCGGAAAAGTGCTTCCTGGCCGCGACGTCCGCATCACCGACGAAGGCGAGATCCTCGTTCGCGGCGACATGGTCTCCCGCGCCACCTGGCAGCAGGGCGCCATGCTGCACAATGACTCGGAATGGCTGGCCACGGGCGATCTCGTCCAGCGCGACGAGCAGGACCAGCTGCGCTTTGTCGGCCGCAAGAGTCAGGTCATCGTCACGCCCGCCGGCCTCAATGTCCATCCTGAGGATGTCGAGGGCGCGCTCAATGCCCAGCCTGGCGTCCAAGCCTCTGCCGTCGTCCCCCTGCTTACTTCCGGCGGCACGGAGCCGGTCGCCGTCCTGCTCTTTCGCGGTTCGCGGGAGGATGCCCAGAGGGCCATCGTCGCCGCGAATCAGCAGCTCGCCGACTATCAGCAGATTCGCCAGTGGCGCCTCTGGCCCGAGCTCGATCTGCCACGCACCTCCACCGGCAAGATTCGCCGCCCCAAAGTCACCGAGTGGGTCAACACCCAGCGCCTTGGATCGACCGCGGGCTCATCCTCCGATCCGCTCCTCGCCCTCGTTCTCTCCATCACTCACGCCAGCGCCGAGAATGCCGGCGACGAAGCCCGCCTTTCAGAAGATCTCGGCCTCGACAGCCTCGGCCGCGTGCAGTTGCAGTCCGAACTCGAGCAGCGCCTCGGCCTCACCATCGAAGACGAAACCCTCGAGCGCATCGTCACGCTCGGCGATCTGCGCCGCGAGTTGGGCCTCGACAAAACTGCAGCCTCATCTACCGCCGAATCCGCTTCTGAACCCTCTGCTGTTCGCTCTTCAGCCCCTGCCGCCGCTCCTGCGCCCGCGCACGGCGAGCCCCGCCGCCATGGCGAAGACGACGTCTACGCGCACTGGCCGTGGTGGCTGCCCTTCCGCCTGATCCGCATCGTTTTTCTCGAGCTGGTCTCGCAGTCGCTCACCCGCTTACTCGCCGCACCTCGTGTTGAGCGACCCGCCCATCTCGATCCCGGACGGCCGGTTCTTCTTATTGCCAACCACGTTTCAACCTACGACGCCCCGCTCGTTCTTTACGGCCTGCCCGGCCCCATGCGCCGCCGCGTCGCCGCCGCCATGGCCGGCGACATGCTGCGCAACTGGCGCCACATGCGTGGTCTTGGTCCGCCGAAGATCCTCGATCCGCTCGGACCCTTCGCTTACGTCCTCGTCACCGGGCTCTACAACGCGTTCCCGCTGCCGCGCAGCGCCGGATTCCGCCGCTCCTTCCAGCACGCCGGCGAAGCGCTTGACCGCGGCTACAACGTCCTGGTTTTTCCCGAGGGCCATCGCACTCAAGCCGGCCTGGAGCCATTTCGTCCCGGCATCGGCCTGCTTGTTCGCGAGTCCGCCGCGCCCGTTGTGCCCGTCGCTCTCGCCGGCCTCAGCCAGCTCAAAGCCAAAGGCCGCGGATGGTTCCGCTCCGGAGCGCTGAGCATCCGCGTCGGTGATCCGATCCAGTTCGACCCCAACGACGATCCGCAGCAGATCACCGACCGCCTCTACGAGACCCTTAGATCGATGCTCGAGCGTGCGTAATTCTGCGCCAGCCGCGCCGCCGCATCTCACCATGGGAGGGTTCCATGAACAGGGAGAAAACCGGTACTCATCCTGAATCTCGGCAACATCCCACTGTTACCGAACCCCCTGAGCAGAAGCGCCAGGAGGAAACCGGACGCGAAGATGCCGGTGAGGCCGGCCGTCCGCCAGCGAAGACCTGCGGTTTACAAGAGAAAGATCAGGCTGCCTGAGATTTTGGGCGCACAGATACGTCGAGGGCCGCATTGGCCCTCGCGTTTCCGCAATCGATGGGATTCAGCCTTTAGTAGCGTCCGCGTCCGCGGCTCGCGCCACGTCCGCCGCCCGATCCGCCCTTCTGCGCCTGATAGCAGTCCCGGCAGTACACGGGCCGGTCGCCTCGCGGCTCAAACGGCACGGTTGTCTGCTGGCCGCATCCGGAGCAGATCACGGGCGTCCCGCGCGACTCGCTGCGCTGGTACCCGCCGCCTCCTCCGCCCGCCTGCTCGTTCTTCTTTGCCTGGCGGCACGGTTTACAGCGTTTGGGCGCTGAATACCCGCGCTCCTGGAAGAACGCCTGGTCTGCGCTGGTAAAAGTGAATTCCTGACCGCAGTCGATGCAGGTGAGTTGCTGGTCGCCAGCCATTGTGTGGATCCTCACCTCCAATGTACGGGATTCCCCCGAATCGCGCAGATCATCCACAATTTATTTCCACCGCCGCCCCCACCCTTTACCATTCCCTCAACAAGCCCGCTGCTCTTCCAGGTTCGTCTTCACCCACCGGTACTGTTTCCTCGCCGTGCCGCCAGAAGGTATCATGTCCCTTTGCCAAGTGAGGCCTCATTATGCCCTTTCCTTTCAAAGGTGTGGATTTTATCGGTTTCGACCGCCTGCTCAGCGACGACGAGCGCCTGACCCGCGACACTGCCCGCCAGTTCATCGAGGACAATCTCGTTCCCATCATCGAGGAGTGCAACCGCGAGGGCCGCTTCCCGCGTGAACTCGTCCCGCAGATGGGTCAGCTCGGCTTCTTCGGTGCCACCATCCAGGGCTACGGCTGCGCCGGCATGAACAACGTCGAGTACGGCCTGGTCATGCAGGAATTCGAACGCGGCGACTCCGGCGTGCGCAGCTTCGTGAGCGTCCAGTCCGCGCTCGTGATGTACCCCATCAACGCCTTCGGCTCCGACGCGCAGAAGGAGTACTGGCTTCCGAAGCTCGCCACCGGCGAGAAGCTCGGCTGCTTCGGCCTCACCGAGCCGGACTTCGGCTCCAACCCCGGCGGCATGCGCACCCGTGCCCATAAATCGGGCGACGAATACGTCATCAACGGCGAGAAGCTCTGGATCACCACCGGCACCATCTCCGACGTCGCCATCGTCTGGGCGCGCGTCTACGGCGATCCCGACCATGAGGACGGCCGCGTGCGTGGCTTCCTCGTCGAAACCGACCGTCCCGGCTTCAGCGCGTACGACATCCACGGCAAATGGTCGCTGCGCGCCTCGGTGACCTCCGGCCTTTCACTGCAGGATGTCCGCGTGCCCGCCTCGAACCTGCTGCCCGGCTCGGAAGGCCTCAAGTCCCCCCTGATGTGCCTCAATCAGGCGCGCTACGGCATCGCCTGGGGCGCCATCGGCGCGGCCATGTCCTGCTACGACACCGCTCTGCAGTACTCACTGATGCGCAAGCAGTTCCACGACAAGCCCATCGCCAGTCATCAGCTGGTCCAGGAAAAGCTTGCCTGGATGATTTCCGAGATCACCAAGGGCCAGCTGCTGGTCCTCCAGGTTGGCCGGCTTAAGGACGAAGGCAGGGCCGAGCACCAGCACATCTCCATGGCCAAGCGCAACAACGTCTGGATGGCCCTCGAGTGCGCGCGGCTCTCCCGCGACATCCTCGGCGCCAACGGCATCACCGACGACTACCCGGTGATGCGGCACATGATGAACCTCGAATCCGTCAAGACTTACGAGGGCACCCACGACATTCACACCCTCATTCTCGGCCAGAGCGTCACCGGTATTGGCGCTTACTGAGTCGATCGCGGGCGTTCAGAATCATCGGACGTCCGGCGCATCCACCCCCCCGCAACCCGCCCGGCAGGTTCGCGTCTAATGGATTAATGCCCGCGGATCGCGCGACGGGCTTTTTCTGTCATGCACCTGCCCAAACTGGAACGCCGGCCTGAACTGGACGCACTCCGAGGAACCTTCCTCGCGTGGATGATCCTCGTCCATCTGCCTACCCATTTCAGCAATATGGCGGCTCAGCCCTTCGGATTTGTCTCGGCCGCGGAGGGCTTCGTCTTCCTCTCGGCGCTGCTCGTTGGCCGCATCTATTCCCGCGAGCATCAGCTGGACGAGAACCGCGTCCGCAAACATCTGTGGCGCCGCTCGCTCAGGATTTACGCCTACCACCTGGCACTGCTGGCCTTTGCCTTCACCATTCTGGCCGCGTACGCGGTGCACACCCATCGTGCCGCGCTCACCAACCTGCTCGACTTCTACCTGGCCCACCCCGGCACGGCCATTGTGGGCTCGGTGCTGCTGCTCTATTGCCCCCCCCTGTTCGATATCCTGCCGCTGTACATCACCTTCCTCTTCCTCACCCCGCTGATGCTTTCGGCGGCGCACCGCTTCCGCTGGAGATCGGTCATCGCCGTCAGCATTGCCCTGTGGCTCGCCGCCCAGTTCGGCCTGAAGGACGCCTTCGATCACGCTGTGAACCACATCACCCACCTGCACATCCCCATGCAGGAAACGGGCGCGTTCAACATGTTCGCGTGGCAGGCGGTGTGGGTGGTCGGCCTGTGGATGGGCGCGGCCTCCGCGCGCGGCGAGGTTCCGCTCGCCCGCACCCCCCGCTGGGCTATTGCGGTCAGCGGCCCCGTCTGTCTCTTCTTCTTCGGAGTGCGGTTCGGCTGGTTCGG
>Ga0335074_10004788_pt1 | contig 18674 bp, 13 predicted proteins | sample Lox_Sample_23_FD_206715 | JGI IMG/M metagenome (GOLD analysis project Ga0335074, IMG submission 206715) | Soil microbial communities from Loxahatchee National Wildlife Refuge, Florida, United States - Lox_Sample_2.3 | ecosystem: Environmental > Terrestrial > Soil > Wetlands | place: USA... | reverse complement strand
GCCCATGTTCTTCCTGAACTACAAAAATGGGGTCGACTACGAGCTCGTAGCGCAAACACCGCAATACCGCATGGACTCGCTTCAGGACATCGAGAATATCCCTATTAATTCGTCCAGCCCCATCAGCGGTATGCAGCGCCCAACGCCGGAAGTTCTCAGCGATCTCAGCTCCATCCATCGCGGGCAGGAGATGGCCGTCATCAATCACTACAACATCCGCCGCGTGGTCGACATTTACGGCGCTGTTCAAGACCGCGACCTGGGCTCGGTGGCAAAGGACGTAGAGGCCATCATTCGCCGGCATCAAAAGAACCTGCCTCGCGGTATGTTCATCTCCATGCGCGGACAGGTGCAAACAATGCGCAGCTCATACGAGTCACTGCTCGGCGGCCTGGTGTTCTCTATTGTGTTGGTTTACATGCTCATCGTGGTCAACTTCCAGTCATGGCTTGACCCCTTCATTATCATCACTGCGCTCCCGGCCGCGTTGGCTGGAATAGTTATCTTTCTCTTCCTCACGCATACGGCGTTGAGTGTGCCCGCGCTGATGGGAGCAATCATGTGCATGGGCGTCGCTACAGCCAACAGCATCCTTGTCGTCTCCTTCGCCAAGTTTCGACTGGCCGAGCACGGCAATGCTGTTATCGCAGCCATCGAGGCTGGCGCGACACGTTTCCGTCCGGTTTGCATGACCGCTCTCGCGATGATCATCGGCATGGTGCCAATGGCGCTCGGCCTCGGTGACGGCGGAGAACAGAATGCTCCTCTCGGACGCGCCGTCATCGGAGGACTTCTGTGCGCAACCGTGGCCACTCTTATTTTTGTTCCTGCAGTCTTTGCCCTGCTTCACGGAAGCGGCAAAACAAAATCTGAAGCCGCCTCTTCGCAGAGCGCGGAGCCCCAACTTGTATGAGCACGGTGGCCAATTCCGCCGCAGGTTACGGAAAACGTGCGGGACAGAGGTGAATTCGTATGCAGCATAGCGAAATAAGTGACCGGAGAGTGAACGACGCACGCGAGAGTGAAATGCCAGTGGACGATCAGCAGCCGGCGCGCGGCATTCAGGCCGACAAGCCTCTGGTGCTTGACACGGACCGCAAGCTGGGCCGCGGTCCTCTCATCTTTGCCCTTGCCGCTGCTCTGGTACTCGGCCTCTTTGTCTTTGCCGGCATCCGTTCACGAGTCCACGCCGAGGACAAGCTTGTATCAACCACCAGGCAGGCTGCCATTCTCAGTGTCGCCGTAACCACGCCCAGACAAAGATCACAGCCACTTGAGATTTCGCTGCCCGCAAACACCCAGGCCTACATTGATACTCCGATCTATGCGCGCACCAGCGGTTATCTCCTGCACTGGTACGCGGATATCGGTGCTCACGTCCGCAAGGGAGAAGTGCTGGCCGAAATTCAGGCCCCCGAACTTGATCAGCAGGTCGATCAGGCACGTTCCGAGCTTGCCACCGCCCAGGCGAACTTCCAGATCGCGAAAATCACAGCCGATCGCTGGAGCAGGCTCCTCGCAAAAAATGCAGTCTCCCGCCAGGAGGCCGATCAGGCCACAAGCGACTTTGACGCGCGCAGTTCGGCCCTCGCTTCCGCACAGGCCAATCTGCGTCGCCTGCAGCAGCTCCAGAGCTACGAGAAAGTCTACGCGCCGTTTAATGGAGTCATTACTGCGCGCAATGTCGACATTGGCTCGCTCATCCAGGCTGGCGATAGCAATGCTCCGCAGGCACAGCTCTTTCACATGGATGCCACGGACAAGTTGCGTCTCTTCGTTCCGGTCCCCGAAGTCTACGCCAGCACGGTTCATGACGGCGACCGTGTTGAGGTCACATCCGACGCCGATCCAAATCAGAAATTCTATGGAACCATTGTCCGTAACTCTGACGCCATCGATATCTCCACTCGCACGTTGAACGTCGAAGTCGACGTGGACAATCAAAATCACAAACTGCTGCCTGGCCAGTATGCCTTCGTGCATCTGCTCATTCCGCCATCCAGCGCTTCTATGACACTGCCTTCCAATGTTTTGCTTTTCCGTTCCGAAGGCCTGCGTGTCGGTGTAGTCAGGAACGGTCGCGTGCAATTGGTACCCGTGCAGATCGGCCACGATTACGGCGCAAGTGTCGAAATCATCTCCGGCCTCTCACCGCAGGATAAGGTCATCCTTAACCCCTCCGACTCGCTCGCGCAGGGTGAGCGCGTCCAGATCGAGAAAGGAATCGGCGAATGAGGAGGTCTTCGCTGTTCGTGCTCGCCGCAGCCTTGCTGCCTCTAGCTGGATGCATGGTTGGGCCGAATTATAAAAGGCCCGCCGCCATCGTCGCGCCTTCATTCAAGGAGGCCCCTCCATCCGGTGTCGCCAATGACGGCTGGGCGCCCGGCCGGCCGAGTGACACCAAGCTGAAGGGCGACTGGTGGACAATGTTCAACGATCCCCAGCTGAACGCGCTTGAAGTCCAGGTCGATACCGCGAACCAGACGCTGAAGGCCACCGAGGCCAACTTCGTTGCGGCCCGCGCGCAGATCGGCTATTCCCGGTCCTTTGAGGCTCCAACCATCGACACAAGCCCCAGCATCAGCACGGTTCGCGAGTCCGCCAATCAGCCTTACTTCCCTTCCGGCAACGTTGACAACGGCTCGGGCAACTTTGTTCTGCCCATCGATCTCAATTATGAAATCGATCTCTGGGGGCGCATCCGCCGCAGCGTAACCGCCTCTCGAGAACAGGCACAGGCCAGCGATGCGGACCTCGAGAATGCCCGCCTGAGTCTCCACGCCGAGCTCGCTCTTGACTACTTCGGGCTTCGCACCGCTGATGCACAGATCAAGCTTCTCGACGACACAGTAAAGGCCTATCAACAGGCGCTGCAACTTACCCAGGACCGATTCGAAGGCGGCGCCGCACCTGAGTCTGACGTGACCCAGGCCCGCACGCAGCTCGAACAGGCGCAGGTGCAGCTCACCGATCTCGGCGTGCAGCGCGCAGAGTATGAGCATGCCATCGCGGTGCTCGTCGGCAAGCCGCCTGCGGAGCTCACCCTCCCCCCAGATCCACTCAACTCTCAGCCGCCGGCTCTACCCCGCATTCCCGTCGCCGTTCCCGCAACTTTACTCGAGCGCCGGCCTGATATCGCCGGAGACGAGCGTCGCATGGCCGCGGCAAATGAGGAAATCGGCATTGCCCAGGCTGCCTACTATCCAACTCTGTCGCTTAGTGCAGCCGCCGGCCTGCAAGGGACTTCAGCACTCAATTGGTTCAATTGGCCCAGCCGCTTCTGGGCAGTCGGGCCCTCGTTTTCTGAAACACTCTTCGACGCCGGGCGTCGCCGCGCCACCAGGCAGATCACCGAAGCACAGTACGATGCCACCATCGCCAACTACCGGCAGACCGCTCTCACCGCATTTCAACAGGTCGAGGACAACCTTGCTGCCCTGCGCGTGCTCGCGACTGAAGCACAGCAGCAGCACGAAGCAACGGCGTCTGCCGAGCAGTCACTGAGCCTCTTTCAAACGCGGTATGAAGGCGGGGTCGACACCTATTTGCAGGTGGTCACATGGCAGACTGCCGCGTTGTACAACGAACGTAACGATCTCGATATTATGCAGCGCCGTCTTGATGCCAGCGTGCTGTTGATCAAAGCGCTGGGCGGCGGCTGGGATATGACAGAACTTCCACGGTTCTGAACAAGATCTGATGTACATATCCCCAGTAACAGTAAGTATGTTTAGGCCTGAGGACCGGCGTATCGCAAACTGCATCGTGTTTCTCGCCGTTGCTGTTTGCCGTTTGTGCGATCATTTGCTTATTGGACCCGGTACAGTTCCAGACCCATGCGGGCGAGAGAAGTATTCGATCGCGTCTTTTTTCGTTACTACGTTGCTGAGCGCAACGTGAGGGTCTTTCCCCTGCCGTATGGCGTCAGCAGAAACCAGACTTCGCTGAAGGCTATTCGCAGGCAGGAGGGTTGCGGTTTGCTTCGCCACCCCGGGAGATGGAATAGTGGGCAAATCGGCCCGCGGCTTCGTAAGTGTTAGTAATTGGCCCAACGTCGGTGCATTCCGTACGCGCAGACTCGGCAACATTTTTGAATCCGGAATATTGAGCCAATCGCGCAGTGTAGCCGGAATCGATGCGTGGTCGTAGGGAACAGCAGAGTCGGACCTGAACACCGTTCCCTCCTGAATCGAAGGGGAAACCGCGACCATGGGTACCCGCACTCCGAAGCGATCAAATCCAAAACCCTGCTGCCCTGGGGAGCTTTTCGCGTCAGGAGGCGTTGCGCCCCATGGAGGCATAACGTGGTCGTAGGTGCCGCCGTGCTCATCATAGGTGATGAGCAAAAGAGTCTGGTTCCATTGGGGCGATGTGCTGACCGCAGTCCAAATATCCAGAAGAAATTGCTCTCCGGCCAGAACATCATGAGGCGGGTGTTCGTCGTTCGGATTCTCAACGAAGCTTGGCTCAAGAAATGAGTATTGAGGCAGCGCCCCTTTCCTGCAGTCTGCCTCAAAATCATCGAAATGCGCGAACCGGTTTAGCGCATATGGCCACAGTTTAGGAAACATCGAATACGTCAACGATGGCGTCAGTGTTGTGTCGCAATATACCTTCCAGGAGTTTCCCGTAGACTCCAGCACGTTGAAGATTGTATCTACATTCCAGTCGAACGGATTAGGCGGGTTCCCGTTGATCACATTGCCGTTCGACGTGCCGGCATGCACAAAAGCGCGGTTCGGCCAGGTGTCGGTAGGAACAGAACTATACCATCGGTCGCACACCGCAAAGCTCTTCGCCAGCGTTGAGATCACGGGAACCTGTTCGGGGCTGAATGGCTCCATGATCTGAACTGGAATATTTGCGCCTGTTACTGTCTCGTAGTTGATCACAAAGCCGAGGTTTTTCCACCTTGGATTCTGGCTTGGCGGGTCTGGCCCAAAGAGCTGGTAATTCACATTGGGATAGTCCTCTTTGGGATCCGGGTTCGGCATATCTGTCGCGTTCGCATGCGGGAAAACCGGATACGTCTGACTCGGCTTCCCTTCAAAGTAGCCTGCATCCACAGGGTTGAACAGCTGATCATTCAATCCCTCATAGGGGTCGGGTTGTCCGCCGGCGGATGCCGGCAGATAAGTCTTCGGCGCACCCTGAGCTCCTCCATAGAGCCATCCGCACATATTGTCAAAAGAACGATTCTCGAGCATGACCACGATTATGTGTTCAATCTGCTTTAGTATTTGCGGCATCGGAGACCTCGCAGTTTCAATAGGGCATCATCATGGCACGGGCAGGGGTAGCTGTCTACGAGAACGAGCGGAATCCTCTTTTGTTGTCGTTCTCAGCGCCCGGCTCTATTTTTCGGGCAGAAAGATCAAGCGGCAGAAAAATTAATCTGAACGAATCTTCCAGGTTGGCCAGACGGAGTTCCCGGCAAGTTTCTTTCAAAGTGTGACAGATCGCCAGGCCATTTGAAATACGGCTTTGAGTGCATTAAGCGGGGTGCTGCAATTGAATGGCTGGATGTCGGCTACGATCCGGTGCGCGGTGAAGCACAGCTGACGGGATTCGCCGTCGTGCTCTGGCGCCTATATCTTCGAGAAGAACTCGTAATCCCTCGAGGTTCCGGGCGTTGGCTTTTTTGCCTACCTTGTCGAGGCCTTGATCCGTGGCTCGATCAGGCGGTGGTCATCGACGGCTGATACTGGTTATCGCACACAGATAATCCGCCTTCCGATAAGCGCACTGATATCGACGGTTTAATCCTGGTGGAGGCGGCGGGAGCCGGATTAGAATGCGCTGTTGATTCTACATAAGTTATTGTGTTTTCAACGCCGCTACAAACGCAGAAAACTCCCGAAAAGCGGTTTCGGAGTACGCCACGGGTACACGAGATTTTTAGCCCATCTTTGATTTCTCATTTTCAAAAGCAGCGATGATTCCTTTCAGTTGGCTGCAAAGTTCTTGCCGGACTTGGCTCTCATTACCGCCGATTGCCGCTCCCCTCAAAATTACTTCGCCGAACCGTTCCGAACTCCAACTGCTAACTCTCCACCGATACGGCTCGGGTCCAGTTAGTTCAATAGAGAATCGATCCGCGCCGGGACATTCGCGCAACCATTTCGTATAGAGCTCCTGATTTCCGATCATCTGGTCCCCCTTGCCGCCCATAGTGGATACCACATGCGGCGGTAGGTCAACCACCGTCCAATGCAGCCAACAGCCCGGCGCTACAATTTTCGGCATGACTTTCCAATTGCCAGATCCAACTAGCTTTGCTGCCGACATTGTCACTTTCATCGGCATTCCGGTTCTCGTTTACGCGACGAACGGACTGTACCGAGAGTTCAAGGTACTCCGCAAGGTGAAAGGCGTCACCGAAGATTGCGTCACCTTTTGGGATGTGAATACGAAGTGCACAATCAACGCGGTTCCGTTCAAGAAGACGGGCGTGATCCCACGCGTTGGCGATTACGTTTACTTGCCCGGTGAACGCGATGGAGATCGCAGCTACGGAGATGGGAAATATCAAGTCCTTGAGATCAACTTCCATTATCGAGAAGATCGGGAAGCTCATCCATTTATTCCTGCATCCGCGTCAGCGATAGAAATCCACGTCCGTAAGATTGCCAGTCTCTCGTAGGTCACTTGATTGGCGCTGGAGCCTGGGGATAACTCGCCCTTGCAATACCAGGAGGAAGTGCTTTAGTTAAAGGGTCGAAAAACTAAATCACAGAAGCAATGCGGGAGATCAAGTTTCGGGCGTGGGATGTCAACAACGGGTATATGATCACCAGTCCGCAGTCCATTGCAAACACAGTCAAGAAGTTATTATTGGATTTCCCAGATAGCGGCCTTGACGCAATGGGCGGCGATTATCCGAATGGAAAGCTCGGCCCAACAGACCGTATCCTGATGGAATTCACCGGCTGCAAAGATATTAATAATAATGGGATCTACGAGGGGGATCTTGGGAGAATCAATCTTCCCGACATCGGGTACGTGAACTGTATTTGTGAATGGAATGAGGCCGGATTCCGCTGGAAGAAGCTAAACGAGATGCAAGCCGTCAACGCAAACCCTTCGACGAGCTGGAGCTTGTGCGTTCCTTATTTCGAAGTGATCGGCAACATATACCAAAATCCCGAATTGCTCGCGGCTTCGGTTAGTGCAGACAGAAAGCTGTGAGGGTAATGTGGAAAACAAGGCCCGCTATATCCCGAATTTAGTGCTACTTAGCGACCCTTGAAGTACGTATTAAGCACAGGAACACTCTCGGTATTCCAATAAGCGCAATGGGTTCAACAACTTATGATGGTGGAGGCGGCGGGAGTCGAGCTTTTCCACAGACCATGGAATCTGTAACTTACAGCGCAGACAAGGTGAATGAAGCGCCAAAAATGCCAAAATGCCGAAACTATCGTCCACGTATCGTACACAGGAGTAGCGGGGCTTCCGCCCACGCCCTCAATATCTAATCCGCCTGAAAACCAGTCGATAGAGGTGCGGGTGGCGGAGACCCCGCCGCCTCCCTAGCAAAATCCTTGGATTTTCAGCCTATCTCGTACGATTGCGTACGGTGCCTCCAAATGGCAAAAAAATACTGCCGCCGGCTCTTTGTGCGACCTGTCAATGTATTCCCCGGCAGAGCGACGGAGATTCAAAAATAGGTGGATGATCATCCACCTTCTGGTTGATTAACCGCGACACGATGGACGATTGTCCGCACTTGGATTCCTCCCTTCCTGATAGGGCTCACGGAATCGCTCTACGGATTTGAGGCGACCGAGCACCACCAGCGTGGCATAACCGGCGGAGTCGGCATACATAGCCTCGGCTTCAGGGTCTGCCTGACTTGGGAGGGATCAGCGAACTCACCTCGAGCGGGTCGTGAACCGGCGCAGCACGAATTCCTGCAACTGGCCGTCAACGATACGAGCACCCGCCGTGATTGCCGCGTTTTGCAGAACCAATTCGCCCCCGCGGATTCTCGCCGGATAGCAGAGATTCGAAACTGCTCCAGCAGCGAGGTTCCCGCCGATCGCCGAGTAATTAGGTTGTAGCTTACCGTTGTCTCCTCTGCAGATGAACGCGTTCCCGATCGCATGAGCAAGTCGGGACGTTATGGTTCCCGAACCTTTATAGAAATAGCGTTGATCCTGATGCAGGAGGGAAGGTAGAAGAGCGTTGCCAACTGTATTGTCGACCACGATGTCTGCGCAATTGGCCCCGAACCGTTGCGCGTAGCCTTCCACGCCTTGTCCATAGTTGGGTGTATCCGCTGCCTGGTCCGCGCCGGCGTGGAGAGCCGCCCCGAGTAACGTGACCGGATCGCGATTGAACTTGATTGCAAGTGCAAATTTCATCTTTGTGCTTAAGGGAGCAGGACGGGGATCATATGTGACGTAGAAATTCGGTATTATGCCGAAGACTCGCTACTGTTCCTCTGCTCTCAGTTGCTTCTCTTCTATCTCATTGCTGGAGGCCACAACCGTAACGGAAGTTACGCCACCGGAGATTTTGAACTTGATGCCCGTCAGAAAGAAGAACATATCCGGGGTAAGAGTCACAGGAAAAGAAGCCCGGCGGCTCTAACCTTTGCGGTGTGCGGCCCTTCGGGACGAATGTTTGCGAACGTGAATTCCCCATCATCCTTGGCTACGGTCGCTTATATGACTCTTCCCGAATGATTTGTGGCAGTGGCCACGGGCAATGGCGAGCCGTCTAGCGAAAGCGTGCAGCTTCGAGATGAAGATCCTCGATGTGCTTGCGTAGCGTTACATCGACCGCGCACGCGAAGAACCGGGGATCTGTATCAAGGCGGCAGAAGAGCTTGCATTGTGGCACTATCGAGAACTCCTGTGGGTGAGGCTCCGATCGAGTTCTGGAAAGCGATTAGTGCGCTCCTCGTTGCTGGTCCAGGAATTCCGTCGATACCATGCGGGTCAAAGCCCCGAAAGACTAAATACACTTGGGCAGCCCGTATCTCTAGATCCGGTGTCGCTCCGACTACATACTTCTGATAGTAGCCATTCAGTTGAATGTCGTAACGATTTGTCGCGTAGTCGGGACCGTTGTACCCCCGCGCGAAGCTGGCCCAGTCGTGAACGGCCAGGGGCTTTGCGAGCCCATTACTTGCAATGAATCCACCTAACGCAGCTAACTGTGCATCCTCAGAGAGGCTCATAGCGGTAACCATCGTCTCAACATCGGCAAAGCCGGCTGCCGCGTGATTCTCACCCATAACCTGACCTATGCCCCAAGACGCACTCTGCAGCGCAGCACTCCTATTCAACACTATGGCCTCAGCTAGACGGTCATATTGATATGCCCCACCATCCCCATAACCGCCCGGGGTCGGCGAACTTACTCCTGGATTGGAGGCATCATACTGACCGGCGGTCAGACGAGAGAATATATGTCGCTCGAAGAGAATCTTTGGACGTCGATCCGGCAGAAACCCGGCTCCATGAGTCTCTACGGAGACAATTGCAGAGATCTCTGCAACCCCCACAGAAAGCTGTGCGGCTACGTTCGCGAGTCCGTTGACGCTGAGGGCCAGGCTTCGTCCAACGAAATCCATTTCGTGATCTCCTTAGAACAATGCGTCCCATCGGAACACGGTTGTCGCAACAGCCCAGCATGATAGTCCCAGATGCGACGTCTGCATAGAAGTTAATTAGGCGGCGAAAAAATACCCTCCGAGTCAGACCTTCGGTAATTGACAAAAATGGATCGCAGAACAGCCCTCCCAAAGTCAGAAAGACCTTTCAAAGGAAAGAGAATGTAAATTTCGGAAAGTTCGAATTAATCTCAATTCTCTTAAAAGTTGAGTATACTCCTGCACTTCGCCGCGATTCAATCAGAACTTAAGCCGAGTACACCTATTTATTTATAGGTGCTAACATCCTAGCGACGATATGGTTGAAGGCACTGTCCAAGATAAGATTCGCCGCCGGATCGGCCAGGATCACACCGGTGCCTATATGTTCGCGGAGCATTCGATTACCTGCATCTCCGCGCAGTGAACCGCGTTTGAGCTTAGATTGCTGCAACAGCTAATATAAGCCGTCAGTTTGTTTTCGATTGACCGACCACGGAGAGCCTTCATGCGGTGGCGAGGATGGCGCGGCCGAGGGCGCCGGTCAATGCGTCCTGCCCGCTGAGCGCAGCATCACGAGTGGGCCCGACAAGAGTGCGCAACTGATTGGCGAAATCCCAGGCGAGGTCGCGTGCGCGGCAGATATCCCAGAAGGCGAGCAGACGACCGATCTTGCCGGTGTCCTGTGCGAGCACGCCCAGCGTATCGGTGGCGAGCATGGTGAGCGCCGAAGGCATGACGGTGTTAAGCAGTTTGTTTACGGATTGGTAGTCGGCGAATTCAACGCTGTCCGGTGCCGGAACCACGTTCAACTCGGCGTCGGTGGACAACAGGACCAGCGCAAGGTCGTGGTTGATGTGAGCATTCATGCCGGCGAGCGCGAACTGGATGCGATCGACGCCGGTACGATAGCGCGCCTCAAAGAGCGCGCTCCATGCCGAGGGTGGGGAGCATCCGTCGAGGAAACCAGCGACCGCACTGAAGTAAAGGCCTGCAAAGACAACATCAAGGCGAGTGAGCCAGGCCGGACTTTGCCACGCGCCGCCCGGCGGGTGCAGGTCGACCTGCTGGGTCACCATGAGATAGAGCCGGTTAAACCACTTGAGGCCGTCGTTCACTGGGAGCAACGCATCGATCGCCTGCATACGCGCGATCACATCTGCGATCGTCACTGGAGCCGTGCCGGTAATGAGGTCGTAGAGCGGCTGGTCTGCGGGGGATGAGGCGGCTGTGGACATGCGTGCCTCCGAAAGCAGTCTCCAGCAGTATAAGAGATTCGGCCGGCACAGGCCGCCTGCCGAAGAGGAACACGCACGCGTTGTCAATCCTGCGAATATGTTCTGGCCGCACGCGATCTTACAAGTTGACCACCACCGGCGATAGTGCATTGAAAATTGACTGCATGACATTTACATGCGATAAGCAAGTTTTGTCTTGACAGAGACTGGGTTCAGGTATTCTATGCCACAATGCAGGTCTGTTTCGACCATGGCGCAGTCGGCTCCTCGCGGGGGAGATTGCGATCGATCGCAGTGACGCTGATCTGCACACTGGGCATCACGACGACTGGGTGCCTGTCTACCCTTTCAAAGCATGCCGTAGCGGTTTCTGTCGCGACGGCTCCGGTTGTGGACCAGGCGGCGGCTGCATACCAGTCTGCAGAAGCGCTCGACGATCTGCGGGAGAACTATGACGCTGTCGCCGAGTTCGACGCTAGGGAGCCGGTCTATAATCCGCGCAATATCCAGCCCTTAATGTCAGATGAAGATATTCAGGTGCGGCTCGCGGTTCTGGAGGCGCTGAAGTGCTATGCTGAGTCGCTTGTAGCCATCACCAGCGGCACAAGCTCACCCCAGCTTGACGCAGCGTCAAAGTCCGCAGGTAACTCCATCAGCGCGCTCGGCAATTCCCTGGTGCCCGCGATTGAGAACACCCTGGGCATCGCGAATGCGACCACGTCGACAACGACCACGGTGACGACCACCTCTGGCGGTAGCATCACAACGACTTCATCCGCGCCGCCCTCGCCTGCGATTACCCCTGACGTCCAGAACCTGATCAGCACCGCAGTGAATGCTCTCGGGCAGTTTCTCGTCAGCGAGAAGGTCAAGAAAGAACTGCCGCAGAAGATTCAGGAAATGGACCCTCATATCGACGCTCTATGCAAGCTACTTGAGCAGGACCTCGATACGCTTCAGGAGCAGGAGCAACGGGACTACAACAGGATCATCAACCAGCAGACCTTGTTCATTCGACAAACCACCGCGCTCGATCCGCAGGAGCGCCGCGAGCAGATCATGAAGCTGCCGCAGATCGTCCGGCAGCAGCGCGCATCGGAAGCGCAGCTTACCGAGCTCCGCGCTTCACTCGCCGAACTGGCAATGGTGCATCACGCGCTGGCTACAGCGGCCGTTGACAACAATCCGGAGTCGTTGAGCGGCGAGCTGGAAGATCTGGGAGCGGCAGGGAAAAATCTCGGAACGTTCTACCGGTCGCTGCCGACGCAATAAAAGTAAAGGAGGATCGCGCTTGATTACGCCACCGGCCACACCTCCCCGTCCGCCGTCGATCCCACTCGCTCCCGCTGTACTTGCGGCCTACCGGGATCTCTACGACAAGTACGAAGCCGCAATCGAGGACACGACGGACCCCGGTGTTCTGGCGGCGCTGAATGCCTCTCAGGCGCAGGTCGATGACATACTCACTAAAGATGCGATGTATCGGCTTCACGCGGATACGGCTCTTTTTCAGGCGCTTCTCGAACAGATCAGCAGCACGAATGCGGATCTGGCGAAATTGAAAGCTCAAATCGCCGCAATTGCCTCGGACATCTCGACCGCCGGCGAGATTATCGGCGCCATCAACAAAGTCCTGTCCGTTATTCCAGGCGCGTGACAAATGCAGAAGCCGGAGGTGCGGCCCCTCCAGGTCAGGGGTCTTCCTGCTCAGCTCTTTTCCTGCGGCTTAATCGTCGAACGGATGACCATAAATTGACTCAGAGTATCGAACCAGAATGGAGCGCCGAGCGTCATCGCGATTCCTGTAAGAAACCAGCCTACGGTGACGACGAGCAGTCTGAGAATCGGAAGCCGCTGCAAATGGAACAGGCCAACGACTTCGTCTTTCATTAAGCGATACTTCGGGCGCGTCCATCCGATAGGGAGCGCGGTCAGCGATTGCAAGATCGTTAAGGGCTTTGACGGATCCGGGTTTGAGATTGTGTTCGAACTGTCGTGCGCAAATTGCTCCGCGGTAGCTACCGTGTATGAGCGGATGGCCGGGCTGATCCATAAAGCCCGCCCGAGTGCGATTGAATCCACGTTCATGCCGACTGCGATGAACAGTCCGAGGACCAGGAGGATTTTCTGCGTGTTCCGCTTATACCAGCCCGCTGCGCGATCCATGCCGGCGTTGTACCAGCTCTCCAATGACTGGCGTGTCTGCGTAATGTCACCCCCGGCCTGCTTCACCAGCGTTACGATTGCTTCTTTTCCCTTGCTTTCAGGGAGGGCCTCCAGGCAGGTCAGCATCGCGGACAGATTGCCTGTTTGCGCGGCTTGAAACGACGCCGGATTCTGCGATCCCGCTCCTGTGCTCGCGCTTGTCGATGTCAATTCGATCCCGGGAAATAACACATCGAGAAGGGCGCTGGAGAAGATCGGAGGCGGTATGTAAGAAGGAAGAGCAGAGCGGAATTTCATTGCCCACAGGCCTGCTTTTTCGCTGGGTGTACTTCTATAGAGACTCTGCACAAGTCCGTGATCATAGAGCGCCTGCGCGAGCGTCACAGCGCCCGTGCCGTCGGCGCCTGCCGCCGTTTTAAGCCCATCGGTAAACAGGCTTCTAATTCCCTTTTCCAGGTTTTTCCCCCGTAGACCCAGAATTCCAGCAAGAGCCTCATTGATCGCAGTGCAGAAGAGGCTTAGAACGAGATAGACAAGAGCCATTCCCATGGCTACTTCGAGAGTGGTGGAGTTAAGCATAGAGCGTCCTCCGACGGAGTTCGAATTTGGGCAAAGACTGTACTCAGCAGGTATCGAACTGTCAACGAATATCGGGCTTATGTCCGCACCGGGCCATTCGTATCCATGACGCGCTCACTTTACAACCTGAAGCCCCGGTTGAATGATCCTGTAGATGGTTCCACCTACGTCCGGGAACTGATAGGCGAGCCAGGTGAGCACAGGAAACGCACCGAAGGCAAAGATGCGGGCGTAGAATTCCCAGCCAAGTTCGTTGGCCGTGGTATTGGTGACGCGACTCAGTATCGCATTGCGATGCATTTGTGCGAAGACGGAGACAAAGCCGATCGTAAGGATGCCAAGCAGGATTGTAAAGCACCAGTCGATAAAGGCGTGCGGTTGGAATGGATATGAGTTCCAGCCGATAAGCGCAAGCACAAAGGCAGTGGAGACGAACAACATAAGGTAGCGGATATTGATGAGCACCGCGCGAATCAGAGCAACATAGCGCAGGACGATGAGTTCCTCCGCCAACTGGTTGAGGGACGGCTCACCGGACTCCTGTTGTTTAGACGCTTCGCTTTTCGCGCGTTCGTCGCTGATGTCTTCGACGAGTCCGATTCGTTTCTTGTCCCAGTAATCAGCGAGCAAGTCTTCAATGAGAATTCGACAGAAGCAGGCGTAGCCTTCCTCGACGTAATAGATGTTGCAAAGCTCGGCAGAGTCCCCGGGGAGGTCCCACAAGTTGTCTGACGGACAGGCATCTTCCGACTTCTTGGCGCGCATTGCGACGGCGTCGAATGAATCATCGGACTCTGCCGGGGGCAATGGAGTGTTTGCCATAACGGGAGACGGCGGGGTAGTTGCGGATGGCGCAAGCGGAGACTGCGGAATCAGCGGAGCGGCGCCTTTGATGCTCTCCATCAGCTCGTAAATCCTGACGTTGATTCTCTCGTACTGCTCAAGGAGCTTTGCATAGAGAGCTGGATTCTTACTGTGATCGGGATGATAAACGATCTGCCGAATCGACTCAGTCGTGCGGGCCATGTCACGCCAGCGAATATGAAGACCTTTCTGGCGAAGCATGCTGAACCATCCTCCGCCATTGAATCGAGAGAAAGCGAAGCGAACCGGCATACGCTCGAGGGGTTCAAGCAAACCCCTGCTTATCGCGCCCCAGATGAGTATGACCCTGAGCCATCCGGAGAGAACGACCATGAGCAACGGAAAAAATAGAGCGGCGATCAGGAATTCGTAGAGCGTCGGGCCAGAGGTAAAGAGCACGGGCGAAAAGAGAAAGTGATCGAGGGCGTGAATGTGGCTCGCGGAGATACACAGCCAAAAGAGGACGATGTAAATACAGCCCAGGACCTGATTGATGTGCCGCTGAATCCAGGTTGCCAGCTTCCGAACGTGCGCGGCTGACTCGAATTGTAGCTTTGCGCATAGCCTGACGAGGACTTCGCGGCTGATAAGAAGGCAGGTGATGTTCTGGTAAAGACAGTTGTCGCTGAAGCGGGTGCAGCCTTCGAGCGTATTGTCTGGAACAAAGAGCGGATAGGCATTGTCCCGCGGCAGATAGTTGCCGGTATGGGTCGATTGTCGCGCGATCCGAGGCCGGTGTATCTCAGAGAAACGGAGCCGGGCGGTCTGGTAGATGGCCCACAGATACCAAGCAAAGAGAAGTAGCAGGATCGGCAATAACGGACACACTCCGTTAAGCGGCCGAATACACCGATTGCAGAAGAAAAGGCCAGCGTAAGTGTAGTGGCCGTTGCGGGTGTCGCTTCCGCATATGAGTGCCCAGAATGCGATGGTTCCGACTAGAGCCGCAAGAGAGACAAGATTGAAGAAGCAATACAATCGCTGTTTCGGGTGATAGCGGTAAGGCCACGTCTTGAGGGCAGTGCATACGACTGCTAGGGCTGCGGTGCCGAGGAGCAGCACGGCGAGAGGGTAGGTGCCATGAGCGAGGTGGTAATAGTGACCAATACGCAGCAACGGATAACCGGTCACAAAGGCCATAGCTGTGAGGACAGAGGTGCCGATATTGATATGGATGGCTCTCCGATATGGCAGATCATTTCGGTCGATCGCAAGGTCACGCGTAAAAGGAGACCAGAAATCTGCGCTCAGCAGCAGAACGCAATGGGCGATACAGGCGAGCGACATGAATCCGGCGAGTATTCCCCACAGCAACGAGGGAGAAATGCCGGAGTTTTCGTTGATCGATTCCGGAACATGTTCCCAGACATGTTGTTTCGCGGCGCCGAGGCTTGCGGTTTTTGTTTCTGTACAGGGTTCTGGTCCCGACCGCATTGAAATGGTGGGAAGGACCGCCTCAAGATCGCTGCCGCACCAGTTGAGCACGGCGAGCGGGTAGTAGCCGTCCGCGCCGATGGCGGTGGCCCATAGGGGAATCTGCTGGAACTGGACCGCGAACCTGGAAGGATCAGGATCACCGTGCGGATCCGGAACGGGGTAGTTGCGATATCCGGCCAGAACCGGAGGCCTATCACGCGCGCCGTTCCAGAAGGTGAAGCTGGCTGCGTTGTAAATGCCTTCGGCCTGATAATCGGCATGGAGCCACTGCATGCGGCTTCCAAAATCAAGAGTCGACAGAAGATAAGGGGAGATGGCGATTGAGCCGATATAAGGCGCGTTGTTGGCGTCGCGCTCAAACAGGAGGTCCACGCCGTTCAGGATGACGATGCGTGCATCAGGACAGGCTCGATGAAGGAATTGACTGAGAAATATCACGTCGAGAATGTTTGAGGCGGAGATAACAATGAACTGGCTGCGGGCGCGCTGGATCTGATGAGCAATCGCCATAAGCTGCGCCTCGAGTGACAGAGGACTTTGGTTCGTCGAAAAACGGGGAACGGTATCATCGGCGCTATTGTCCTTGAGCGACAAGTTGAGATAAGGAGTCGGCGTCACGCCGGATTCGGCTGCGGACTGATTCGGCTCAGCGTTGCGAAGCAATGAGAGCTCGCGAGGAAATCGCAGATACAGGATGGTGCCTTGCTTTTTCAGGTCGGCATCGGAGGGGCGAAAACTCGTGGGAGGGCCGGGAGAGGACGCTGACTTGATAGCGCCGAAGACGGTTCCCGCTTCAGACAGCACGGCGACCCTGCTGAGGTCATAGCCTGACGCGGCAATCGATTGCAGGAAGCGGTCCTGCTCGAAAGAGACATTTTCTCCGAAAGAGTGATAGATATGTCTGCCATCTGGATCCAGTTCCTGCGCAGCAATCACGGTGCCGGTGACTCCGGCGATGGAGGGGCGAGGCTCGCACAGGCCCGGCAGGGCAGATTCTATGCCCGCATGCAGCGAAGCGGCTGAACCGGAATAAAGAGGCCCAATAATGGAGAGTTGATCATTTTCATCCGGGCAGGGCTTTGCCGGGTTCAACAGTCTATTCGCTTTATCGCCTCGGAGACGCTTTGCTGCGTTTGCGGAGCGGCCTGGCCGTTGCGGCGGGCGGCTTTCTGGCTCAGCTGGGGGAATAGACGGCCAGGAGCCAACCGAAAGCCTTGCGCCTTGATCTTTGAGAGCCTTCTCGTAATAAAAGGCATTCTGCAGTTGGTTGCCATTGACGCCAAGGGAGGGCGTTTCAGCCACCAGAAAGAGATAGATCACGCGGCGATAATCTCTCGATGAGAGTCTTGCTGAGTCCTGCTGTCCCCATTTACTCGCATCGGGTGTGTAGTGGAGGATGATGAGACCGGGCTGCCGCTCGCGCACGATATTTGCGTGGACCGACCCGGTTGCATTGGAGGTAACCTGGCCTGAGGATCCGATCCGGCTCCGCCACGGCAGCCAGTAATAGCTGCTGAGATAGTGATTGTCTGCGGCAGCGAGAAGGATTGCATCGATCGAACGGTCGAAGTCTAGAGCGAGATGGCTGTGAATGGGATCGGGAACGGTTGCGATGATCGCGCTGATCTGCGCACGATCTGGCCCGCTGGTTGGAATACCCCAGGAGTCATGCCCGCAGGTGAAAGGAACAAGCTGTCCCGCTCCAGGAGAAACCACAGTTCGCGCTGCGGACCAATATTTGCAGGAAGCGATCCAAGGTCCGCCACTCGGCGGGACATTCGCCAAGGGAGCGGGGGTGTTACTGCTAACCTGCTCAGTCTTAGGACCGACGGCATTCCTGGCTTGAAAAATCAGCCCTGCGAGGATGAGAGTCCCGATAGTTGTAGTGCCTATGGCTTTGTTCATGTGCGTTCTACTCGAATCGGTGTGGTCCGGCAGCGCACCAATTTCCGCAAATATTGGAGAGAAGCGAGACCTAGCCGCGCAGAACTGAAGTAAAGGGAAGCGAAACAAATTTCTGAGCTTGATGTGACCGTGATCCGGCCTTTATTGCTCCTTGAATGAATTGTCCGATTCAGCACCGGGCCGAACGTTTATTCGGGAAAAACGCGCTGGAGGCCCGTACATACAACCTGGGAGGTCTGGCCCCTTGAAGCGCCCTCTTTTTCTCAGCTGCCTGCGGTGTCGGGAAGAAAGGCAGCGGTAATACTAGCACTCGAGGGCCAGCCAGGCAACATTCAATTGCGGTTCATTCGGTTTTTACATTGGCATGCTGGCCCAAGCGTTCTAGGAAACAAAAGCGCCGCAAAGTATGGATTCAACACGGCGCAGCAGTAGCCGGTGGGGCTGCATGCTAGGGCCCACTCCCTGCAGCGTAAAACCAAATGCGCCCGCCTCAGTGAGGAGCGGAGGCAGAGAAGCGCACTGCTGCGCTTTGATAGCGGCGAGGAAGTGCGGGGCGCCGAGTCCGGCTTGACTTTGACAGTCTTCGCGTCATACCATTCGGCGATTCTCAGGCCCCCCAAGCTGCGTACTTCTCTTTCGCTCGGATCCTGACCGCTGGCATTCTCTCACCGAGATACCGGCTCTGTTCGTTTCATGTTCTCTTCATAACTTTGAGTGGCCAAAGCAGCTGTTGTGCGCTGACCCGTCGTTTGCCGGCTGTGCCCGAATAATATCCGCCCGCTCGCAAGGAAGGTGGAGTCTATGCCTGATAACGTCGTAACGAATTGGTTTGGTGATGTCATTTCGAATCCCAAAGTCATTGTTGAAGCATACTCAGTGGATGA
>Ga0335074_10004787_pt1 | contig 18674 bp, 11 predicted proteins | sample Lox_Sample_23_FD_206715 | JGI IMG/M metagenome (GOLD analysis project Ga0335074, IMG submission 206715) | Soil microbial communities from Loxahatchee National Wildlife Refuge, Florida, United States - Lox_Sample_2.3 | ecosystem: Environmental > Terrestrial > Soil > Wetlands | place: USA... | reverse complement strand
CGGACGATCTGGCCGCCTTCATCTTTCAGCGGATTGTATTGCATAAGGTGCCAGCGATATTGCCCGCTCTTACGCAAAAGGCGCATTTCCAGATCGAAAGGAACCCCCTCCAACAGTCCGACCCGACGCTCATCGAGGAGCACCCGATTTAAATCGTCAGGATGGCAAGCTCGTTCTAGGAACCCTTCTTTGATCACCTCGTCCAGAGTGAGTCCGGTATTATCCAGCGCAACCTGGTTCGCGTAGAGTGTGAAGCCATCAGGCGCCAGGACCACGATGGGTTGGCGAACAGTATCGGTTATCGTACGAAGTTCGGCCTCACTTTGCCGCAGCATCTCCTCGGCGCGCTTCCGGTCCTCGATGTCTGTATGAAGCGCATACCAGTCGCTTATCTTGCCTTCCGCATCTCGCGCTGGTACGGCGCGCATCTGGAACCAGCGGTAAACACCATCCGCGCGTCGAAAACGTGCCTCGATGTCAAGGATCTGGCCCGTTTTGATCGACGTTGCCCAAGCCTCGATTACGCTGGGAAGATCCTCAGGATGAATGACATCGATGCGGCCCCAGTCTTTCAACTCCTCATTTGTTTTGCCGAAATACTCCTGTTCCGGGCGGTTGAAAAACTCAGGCGCGCCCGTTGCCCCCGCCGTATTCACGAACCCGGGAATATTGTCGATAATCTGCCGCCAAGACAGTTCGCTGGCCCGCAAGGTTTCCTCTCTCTGCTTGCGATCCTCGATGTCTATAGTGGTTCCGTACCATTTGACGATTTTCCCGGATTCGTCTCGCAAAGGATTGGCGCGAAAAAGGAACCATCGATAGGAACCGTCGAACCGGCGAATCCGGGCTTCCGTGTCGACCGGGGTGCCCGAAACCAGACACAATTGCCATTCATCGACCAGGTTCTCCCGGTCGTCTGGATGAATCGCTTCCGCCCAACCCCAGCCCTCCGCTTGTTCTGCGGACATACCTGCGTATTCGAGCCACACCTGATTGAGGAAGTCACAATAGCCATCGGGGCGAGTAGTCCATGCTGTTGTGGGGATCGTATTAATGATGGCAGCAAGATTGCGCTCGGCCGACTGCAGAGCCTCTTCAGCCTTCTTACGGTCATCGATGTCAGTGAGGAGGAGATACCACGCGGTGATCGTATCTTCTGCGGCTCTCACGGGGAGACCGCGGACCTGAAACCATCGATATACTCCGTCGGCACGGCGGCAGCGGTGCTCAATGTCGTAGATCCCGCCCTCTTCGATCGACTTGATACGAGCCTGGATGACGCGGGGAAGGTCATCCGGATGAACTGCATCGCTTAGAGCCCAGTTCTTCAAATCGTCATGTGGTTTGCCGAAATACTCCAAGGTCTGGCGGTTGAGAAACTCGACCTCACCGGTTGCGCCCATCGTCGCCACCAGCCCGGGGATATTATCGACGATCTGCCGCCACGACATCTCCCTCGCTCGCAGGGTTGCCTCTGCCTGCTTTCGATCCTCGATGTCAATATTTGTTCCGTACCAAGCGACGACGCTGCCTGATTCATCCCGCATGGGGTTCGCAAAAACAAGAAACCATCGATAGGAACCGTCGAAGCGGCGTAGACGCACTTCCGCCGTACCGGCCTCCCGGGACTGCAGAAGTTCCTGCGACCAGCTTTCTAGCGGTTGGATATCGTCCCGGTGGATGGCCGATTTCCACCCCGATCCGTACAACTCATTCGGAGAGAGCCCGGTGTAATCGCGGAAGCGCTGGTTCACGTATTCAAGAGAGCCGTCCGGCAGAGCGGACCAGCCAAGCGCTGGAACGTGATCAATGAAACGGCGTAATTCCGAGTGACCTGGAGTTTGAATTCCAGGGGTAGTCATTGGGCACCCCGACCAGCCGGCAAGCCTGGAAGGGTGCAGGCCCGGCGTGGCCGAATTATACCGTCTGCAAATTGTCGAACGGAACCTCGGCGTGCAGACAATAGGCTGCTCCGTTTAGGAACTCAAACCATTCCACCCTGGCGGGCTCATCTTTGTCGGACCTGTCTTCGACAATTACGACTCTCGACACTCTTCATCAGGACACCAGTTCCATCGGATTTCATTGTGCAAGGGTTAGCCACTTCGTCTGTATTGGCATTCCAGGTGCCAATGTTCGGATGTCGGCCGGAAAGTCCCAGAGGTTGGCTGTAGCAAAGATCAACTGTTCATGCGAGGTGTCATTTTGAGTACACGGCCCCACGTAGTCATCATTGGCGGAGGTTTTGGAGGACTCAGTGCAGCCCAGGCGCTGAAACGGGCGCCCGTCGACGTCACATTGATTGATCGCCGGAATTTCCATCTCTTCCAGCCGTTGCTCTACCAGGTTGCAACAGGCTCACTATCGCCCGGAGAAATCGCTGCGCCCTTGCGCGGCGTCTTGAGCAAGCAAAAAAATGCGAGAGTCTTGCTCGGCGACGTCGTTGACGTAAACCCCAACACGAATTCAATCCTTCTCGCGGACGGAGCGATCGTGCAGTACGACTTCCTGATCGTCGCTGCCGGAGCCCAAAGCTCGTACTACGGGCATGAAGAATGGCGCCAATGGGCGCCCTACCCGAAAAGCATCGAAGAGGCTACAGAGATTCGCCACAAGATTCTCTACGCATTTGAAGTCGCCGAGCGAATCTCTGATCCAGTTTCCCGAGCTTCCTGGTTGACCTTTGTCATCGTCGGCGGGGGCGCAACGGGCGTGGAGCTCGCTGGCGCAATCGGGGAGATCGCGCGGCAGACACTGAGAAACGACTTTCGATCGATTCATCCCGAGGAAGCCCAGATCATTCTCATGGATGGGGCTCCGCGGGTCTTGATGGCGTTCCCGGAAGAACTCTCGCGCAAGGCGACCGAGGCGCTGGAACGGCTCGGCGTGCAGGTCCGGACCGGAGTCAGGGTCAAAGAGATTGATCGCGAAGGCGTCACGTTTGCACAAGGCACGACAACATCACGCCTGGATGCCAGAACGGTAATCTGGGCCGGAGGCGTCTCCGCTCCTCCCCTTGGAAAGGCGCTCGCCAAGAGCGCGGGGGCGGAGACGGACAAGAGCGGCAGGATCAAGGTCGAACCTGGCCTGACTCTGCCGCGCTTCCGAAACATATTTGTAATAGGTGATCTCGCGGTGTCCCTCGATCGCTCTGGAAATCCCTTGCCCGGTCTTGCCCAGGTCGCGATGCAGGGAGGCGTCTACGCGGCGAAGTCCATCCTAAGAAGGATCAAAACGGGACGGGAGTTGCCACCCTTCGAATACTTCGACAAGGGAAACCTTGCCGTGATTGGACGCGCCGCTGCGGTTGCGAATGCATTTGGATTCAAGCTCTCTGGGTTGCCGGCGTGGCTTGTTTGGGCGTTCATTCACTTGATGTACATCGTCCAATTTCAAAGCAGGGTGCTGGTGTTTATTCAATGGGCACTCCAAGACCTCACCTTCAGCCGTGGTGCGCGAATGATCACCGGTACGACAACAACCGATTTCAACTTCAACAAAGAGATTGCGGCTCAACGGTTTCAACCAAATGCCGAGATAACACAACCCGCAGGAACTGCGCACCGATGAACAAACCGAGGCGAAGGAAGCGTAATCGAGCTGTTTCACTGGAGGGTAAAGTGATCCCGATTTACAAGAGCATTCAGTGATCAGACCCAAGTTCAGTGTGGTGACTTTGGGTAGACTGGTTCAAAAGAGTGCAAAATTGTGGGTAGTCCCCACAATTCAAGCGTTCGAGGAACTTGCACGGCGTGGAGAATTGATTTCCGATGGACTGGTTTATGGTCCAATCTTGGTCCAGTTAGGGGTAATGTTCCGTTCCCGAAATGTCCTGTAGCGCCTTTCAGCTTCCCGTTCGTAGCCATTCGTACCGCGAAGTTTCAATAAGTTACCGCTTCCATCGGTTCTGTCACGGCAGAGGTCAACGGCACCTACTACCGGACTGGTAACGAAAACGCTAGGTCGCGGAGAGATGTAAGAGTCCCTATCACCTTGGGGATTCACAACCTAGCTGTTCGCTGACTCTGCCGTAGTTCAGATCTCCGTTTCCACTTCAACTCGACCTCGCCTGACCAATACCTTCACAAAGGACAACTGATGAAACCCTCTGAGCTCTTTGAAGCGCTCCATGCGCTCATTACCGAACGTGTGCCTTTGCACATCTGGGGCGCGTGCGGTGTGGGCAAGTCGCAGATCGTCGCACAGGTGGCCTCTGATCTAGATTGGCAGTTCCTCGACATTCGAGCTGTTCAGCTTGATCCGGTCGATCTGCGCGGTCTGCCGCGCATTTCGGCAGATCAGGCTGAATGGGTGCCGCCGAAATTTCTGCCTACCTCCGGCAAGGGCATCCTCTTTCTCGACGAGCTGACGGCCGCACCGCAGATGACGCAGGCCGGCTGTTATCAGCTGGTGCTAGACCGCAAACTCGGCGAATACCACCTCCCGGAAGGTTGGGTGGTGGTGGCAGCCGGCAATCCGGCGTCCGAACGTGGTGTGCACTTCTCCATGCCGCGGCCGCTGCGCAATCGCTTCGTACATTTAAACCTCGAGCCGGACTTCGAGGACTGGTGCCAGTGGGCGGTTCGTGCCGCGCTGCGTCCGGAGATCATCGCTTTCCTGCGCTTCAAGCCGGCGCTCCTGCATGATGCCAACGCCACATCGGATGTGAATGCCTGGCCTACACCCCGCTCCTGGGAGATGGCCTCGAACGTCTTGAGCGGCTTCGCGCGGCGGCAGAAAAGTGGCTTCTTTACGGGAGCCACAGAGATCGAAGCGCAGTTGCTGGAGGGAACCGTTGGGCCTGCGGCCACGACGGAGCTGGTTGCCTTCTTGCGGCTGTTTCGTGATCTGCCGTCGATCGATGAAATCCTCTTGAATCCGGATAGCGCGCCGCTCCCTGGGGAGCCTTCCGCCCAGATCGCGATTGCGACTGCGTTAGGAAGAGTCCTCAGCGACCACTCGATCGCCAAGGGCATGAGGTATCTCGATCGCATGCCCACCGAGATGCGCGTGTTGGCAATACGCGATGCGGCCGCGCGGAATCGCGGCATCACTCACACACGGGAGTTCGTTCGCTTCGGTGTCGACCATGCGGAGGTCCTCGAATGATTACCGAACGAGCCATGCTGGCCGCCGTCCATATCAGCATCTGGACGGCGGTGAAACACGACCGCAAAGTCAGCCGCGACGTTGCCCATCAACACGGCGCGCACGAGAGCGCAGGTCGGTACAACAAACAACTGCTCCGTGGTGCAGAGAAGCTTGAGGCGCTGCGGACACTCGCTGGACAAATTCGACAGCAGTTCTACAAGATCACCCTACCGTGGTCCGATGAAGGCTATCGTCTGCTGCCCGCTCACTTCTACTTTGAACTCACCACACAGATGCGAGAGTTTGAACGCGCCTTTTCACAAAGTGTTGATGAGTTCCTGGAGGTCTACCCGTCCTACATCGAACAGGTCCGTCCAGAGCTGAACGGCCTTTTTCGCGAGGAGGACTATCCATCGGCCGAAAAGCTGCGGGCAAAGTTTGGGGTGAAGCTCGAAGTGTTGCCCATTCCCAGTGGCGATGATTTCCGAGTGACGCTCTCCGAGGAAGAGCAGGCACGGGTCGCGCGTGAAATCGACGAGAGTGTACGCCAGTCGCTGAACCGTGGGACCAAGGACCTGTGGGCACGGCTGACAGACGTGGTCGCCCACATGGTCGACAAACTGAACGAGCCGGAGTCACGATTCCATGCTTCGCTGGTCACCAATGTCTTCGACCTCGTCGATTTGCTTCCACGTCTCAATGTCAACCAGGACGAGGAACTGAATCGGTTTGCAGCGGAGATCAAGGATCGCCTGTGCAACTTCAGCGCACACGATCTGAAGAAGAACGAGATTCTCCGCGTAGCTACCCTCTCGGACGCCGCCCAGATCTTGTCGCAGATGGACGCAGTCCTGCGCGGCCGGGAGCAAGATTCGGACGAGCCGAACACGAAGTCTACGCTGCAGAACGCGCCAAGTGCCGATGACATCTTCTCGCACATGTCGGCCTATATGGAGGCTGCGACACCATGACGAAACATCTTACCCCGGCGGTCCGGATTCAGAAGGCCCGGACCGCTCTCCTGCTCGATCATCCTTTCTTTGGTTCACTGCTCTTCCGCTTGGGTGGACGGGCCTCGAACTCGATTCAGACCATGGCCACGGATGGCGTCTCGTTGTTCTACAACCCGGCATTCGTCGAGACGTTGAACGCGGCAGAACTTGCTGGCGTCCTGGCTCATGAAGTCATGCACCCGGCACTTCAGCATCACACCCGTCGCGGAGAACGTGATCGGAAACGCTGGAATATGGCATGCGACTACGCCATCAACCCTCTACTCCTGGAGGCTGGGCTCACTCTGCCAAAGGATGTTCTCATCGACCATCGCTTTCGCGGCATGAGTGCAGAACGTATCTACAACCTGATCGAGGAGCAGCGAGATCAGGACGGCTCAAACGGTAAACAAGACAACCAGGATGGTGCTGCTTTCAACGGAGATGGCGGAGAGGAAGCCAACAATCAGAGTGCAGATGGCGAGCCTGCTGCTTCGGCAACACCCGGCGGTGTTGGCCAGGTGCTTGACGCTCCTGAGCCTGAAGGAGACGACGGCGCCACTCAGGCTGAGCAGGCGCGGGAATGGAAGATCGCCGTAGAGCAGGCAGAGAATGTCGCAAAACTTGCGGGCAAGCTGCCGGCCGGTGTCACTCGCAGCCTTGAACAATCCGAAGCGGCTTGCGTGGACTGGCGTGAGCTGTTGCGCCGAGCCTGGTCAGAGACCATTCCCTCCGACTACAGCTGGATGCCGCCCAACCGGCGGCACATCTGGGCTGGGCTCTATCTCCCGGGTGTCAGATCTGAAGGCGCGGGGGAAATCGCCATCGCCGTCGACTGCTCAGGGTCGATCAACGCGCGTCAACTGGGTCTCTTCGAGGCCGAGATTCGCTCCATTCTCGAAGGACAACGGCCGAGCCGGGTACATGTGCTCTACTTCGATACCGAGGTCCATAAAGTCGACGTATATCATGCAGGGCAGCCGATCACACTTACCCCAATGGGCGGAGGAGGAACGAACTTCGCGCCCTGCTTCAGCTGGTTGGACGAGCGCGGAATTGTGCCGCAGACTCTGGTGTTCCTCACAGACCTACGTGGAGCGTTCCCCAAAGAGGTTCCTTCTTACCCGGTGTTGTGGGCCTCCACGGAGTCGCGACTGGCGCCATTCGGGCAGGTGATTCCAATGGAAGCGGCTTAGCACCCGCTTCCGTTGCTTAGACCTTCATTTGACTGTCAGGCAAGGAACAGTGGTGGGTCAGTGTCCAGTTAGACCGTAATCCAGGCGCACGCCAGCCAGGAATCAATTGTCTTACCGTCTAAACTTAGGTTGATGGTGATGGAGGAACAGATGATCGCTCGAATATGGCACGGGATGGTTTCCGTTTCGAAGGGTGACGAATACCTGGACCTCATGCGGAGGATTGCGCTTCCCGACTATCTGGCGACGCGCGGAAATCGTGGCGCGTGGTGTTTGTACCGCACAGAAGCGGAGGTAACGCATTTCGAGATGTTGACGTTCTGGGAAGACACGGACGCCATCAAGCGTTTTGCGGGAGGCGACTACAACATGGCCAAGTACTACGATTTCGACCCCGGCTATCTGATTGAAATGGAGGCCCACGTCCGGCACTACGAGGTTTACCCGGAGACATCGATCGATCAATTGCGCAGTGAGTAGTGCGCTGTCAGCGGATGCTGATGAATCGCTCCGTGCCGACCGATAGCCTGAGGCCCACGGGCATCTCTCTGGTGCAGATGGTTACCGGAATTGTAAACAGGCAGCAACGCAGACGGATTGCTTCAAACCTTTTCTTTATCAACGCTCTTTCGCCGATTAGCTCCCAACAACAAAGTGATGCCTGCTGCAATGGCGATGCCGCCATAAACCGCCCACCGAGTCTGTCCGGTCATGAAACTGCCAGGGAGCACATTGATCCCTTGCAAGAACCAGATGGTACCCACTAGAAGGAAAAGAACAGCAACGATATTCAATGTGATTCTCATCATTCCTCCCTGCGCCTGATCCTCGGAACAACCGCGGCTGAAGCGTCAGGTTCACGCAATCTTACTTCAATGGACAAGCTGGTGGCTTTGCTGAGCCATCCAGCAGCCAATTTGTTCAGCCGCGGCATGTCGGCGGAGGGAATGGAGATAGAAAGAAGATGATGAGGAGTGAGAGTGGACGCGCCGAGCCGCGAAAGCTCAACGAAGCAATGTTATCGCTGAATTTGGCGCAGTTCGTCGAAATCAGGCTGATCTATAAAAATGCGTCCTCAGACCCAGACATCAACTCGAACCTGCAATTAGACGATAGATCTGTGTTCCATATTTTTTCACGATGCTCATCCCGATTCCCGGCACAGCTAATAACTCCGCATCGCTTCGGGGGCAGGTCGCAGCGATACCGCGCAGAGCCCGATCGCCAAAGACCCGAAATGCCGGAATCTTTCTGTGCCTCGCCTCGCTCAATCGCCAGGCGCGCAAAGCCTGTTCAATACGAATCGGTTCGGGCACAGCCGCTCCTGTTCTTGCCCGCCCAGATTGCGTTTGAGCTATAGCCATCGAAGGTGCCTTGGACTTAGTTGAGATCTTCTTTCGTTTGCGCTTAGGAACAGGCCGCGCAGCATCCTTCATGACGAAGAGTACCGGCACGGATTCGTCGACGGCTCGTCCGGCTGGAGTGAGTCTGACAGTGCGGTAGGAAATCTGTTTGCCTTGTTTCTCGAACACAGCATCTGCAAACGTGAGGAGTTCTGCCCGGGCCATGGCTCCCAAAACTTCTTCGAACGTGTCTCGGCTGATCTCGTTTCCCGAATAAAGCTCGGCATACAGTTTGCCGGTCGATTTGGTAGGGACGGACCGCATGCCGCGCAACACTCGATAGAGAGCTGTCCGCTCCACATCCGTAGCGGTTCGGAATCTCTGGGCAACGCACTTGGCCGGAGCACAGAAATCGCACACCCCACAGGCCATAGCGTTGTCCGACGTGTCGCCAAAGTGGCGCACAAGGGACATCATGCGGCATTGATTGCTCTCTGCAAAGCGGAGCATCTGATCGATCTGCGCCTTTTTTTGATCACCCTGCTGAATGTAGGACGAGCGCCATAGTCCGTCGCCCTGGCTTACGTTCTCCGCGAAGTCGAGCACCGCACCTTTGTGAATCCAAAGTTTCTCGAGAGCTTTGTCGAAGAGATCTGCCTCCATCGCCAAGGCTTTGCGGAGCGCCTCCTTAGGTTGGGGTTCAGTATGAAGCCTTGCAAACAATCGATCCAGTAGCGCAACATCCGGGTAATCTCGACTGAAGAAAAAGTCATGGGTATGACGGTCTCCATACGAGTGCATGAGGATGGCGCGACTCTGCCTTCCGTCGCGCCCGGCGCGGCCAATCTCCTGGTAATACCCTTCCAGACTGCCTGGCAGGGCGGTATGAATCACGGTTCGAACATCCGGCTTATCGATCCCCATTCCGAACGCTATGGTTGCCACCATGACGTCCAGCTTGCCCGCCATGAATTCTTCCTGCACTCGCCGTCGCCGCTCGGCATCCAGCCCTGCATGGTAGCTGGCTACAGCAAATTCGCCTGCAAAATCTTCCGCCAGGCTGTCCGCCTGCTTGCGCGTCGGGGTATACACGATGGCTGGCCGGTGTTTCTCTTCGAGCAGGATCTCCCGAGCGAGTTGAGGCCGTTGTGAAGGCAAAGCTTCTACGATCTCGATCGCTATGTTTTCGCGGCGGAAGCCATGGATGAAGTGCGTGGGCGCGGTCAAACCTAGCTGAGTTGCAATGTCATTTTGCACCAGCGGCGTCGCGGTGGCTGTGAGTGCCAGTATCGGAGCGGGACGAAGACCCGGTAAATGTTGGCTAAGCATCCGATAGTCGGGTCGAAAATCGTGGCCCCACTGCGAGATACAGTGCGCCTCATCGATGGCGATCAGCGAGGGTTTCCGCTTGGCCAGCATTTCAGGGAAGCCGGCCACCCGAAGCCGTTCCGGAGCAATGAAGAGGAACTGTAGTTTGCCACCCAGATAGTCGGAACACACACGGCGGGAAGTTTCTCGATCGCGACCTGAATGAATGCACTCAACAGCGAACCCTTGCTCCTTCAGCTTCAGCACCTGATCGTCCATCAGAGCGATGAGCGGACTGATCACGAGAGTCGTCCCGCCTCGTGCCAATCCCGGTAACTGGTAACAGAGCGACTTGCCTGAGCCGGTTGGCATGACCAGCAGCGCATCTTTCCCTGCCGTCACTGCCTGACAGACGGCTTCCTGATTGGGCCTGAACTTGGAGAATCCGAATGCGTTCTGCAACAGCTCGGCGAGACTTGCGCTGTTGGGAATCATCTTTGGGCTTGGCAAATCCGGAGAATCGGGCTTAGGTATGGAGGGCACCGCCGACGCTGGCTGAATGGGCGCGGTCTGACGAACTTTTCCGACGACGGAACGGACGTACTGACTGATGCGATCCAGGAATGGTTCCAGCGGACATTCACCGTGTTGGATCTTCTTGAGAAATGCTTCCCACTGGCCGGTCATCGCGGGACTCTTAACTTCGGGATGAACCACTTCGATGAGATGGATTCCCTTTTCCGTCGCCTCGAGGCTCTTGCCCGTACGAACGATATAGCCGCGTTTCAATAGCACTTCGATGATGGCTGCCCGCGTGGCAGGCGTACCGAGGCCCGTCTCTTTCATCGCGTCGGACAGTTCTCTCTCGTCCAGGCTTTGGCCTGCCGTCTGCATTGCGGTCAAGAGCGTGCCCTCCGTGAATCGCTTCGGGGGCCTGGTCTTCTTTTTCCGGGCTTCGATATCTACGATGTCCTGGAGCTGTCCTTGGGCAAGCTCCACCGGCAAAATCTGCTCCGGAGCTTTCTCCTCGGCAATGCCTTTCGTCTCTCGCTTTCGTCCTTCCGCTCCAATATCCAGGACCTTCCAACCCATCTGTTGCACGACGGTTCCGGTGGTTCGATAGCGGTCGACGAACTCTTCATGCGTGATCGCGGTAATCACGGTCGTGACGGCCTGAAGGTAATCGTCATGCCACATCATGAGGAAGCGGCGGCAGATCAAACCGTAAATCTTGCGTTCCTCTTCGGTGAGCTGGGCCCTCTCGGGGGAAACCGCATTGGGAATGATGGCATGGTGGTCACTAACCTTACTGTCGTCAACGTATCGCTTTCCCAGAGGCCGCTCCCCCGTTCCAACAGCCAGTTGCTTCTCATAGCTTTTCGAAACTGCGGCAACAATGCCCGAAGCTGTAGAGGCAACATCAGCAGAAAGATGACGACTGTCCGTCCTTGGATAGCTGATCAGTTTGTGCCGCTCATAGAGAGTCTGGGCCGTGTCGAGGGTCTCTTGAGCGCTGAAGCCGTAGAGACGATTGGCATGCCGCTGCAGCTCTGTCAGATCGTACAGCAGGGGTGGTTGCATCCGTTGCGTCTCAGATAAAAGTGACTCGATGACGGATTCTCCCGCACGAGCACGAAGAATGATGCTGTGGGCTTCCTGGCCATCGGCAGGCAATCGAGAGATGTTCGCCTGGGCGTCTTTGTCCTTTCCCGACTCGGTTTCCGAACGGAACCAGGTCCCTTCATACCTTTGCTCGTTTAGATCTTCCCTTCCCCTGAAAGTTGCGACGACCTCGATGTAGTCTTCGGGGACGAAGCGCCGGAGAGTAAGTTCGCGATCGACAACCATGGCCAGGGTCGGCGTCTGTACCCGACCGACTGAAAGCTCCTCACTGTAGACGATCGAATAGGCACGCGACAGATTCATACCAACAAGCCAATCGGCTCGGCTTCGCCCGCTGGCGGCGTCGGCCAATCGATCATATTCACTCCCTGGACGAAGCGTGTCGAACCCTTTGCGGATTGCATCCGGAGTCAGGGAGGAAATCCAAAGTCGGCTTACCGGCTTATTGCTCTCAGTTGCCTGGTAGATGTAGCGGAAGATCAGTTCCCCTTCCCGCCCGGCATCCGTTGCACACACGATCCGCGACACCCGTGGTGATGTCAGGATCTTTCGCACTACTTCGAACTGATCTCTAGTTCGTTCGTAGACGACCAGAGGCCACTGGCCGGGCAAGATCGGCAATAGATCGAACCGCCATTGCCGCCATTCAGGATTGATCTCGTGCGGTTGTGCCAGGGAAACCAGATGCCCAATCGCCCAGGTGACCACATAGCCGTTTCCCTGGAGATAACCTTCGCCCCGCTTGTCGGCTCCGAGGACACAGGCAATGTCTCGTGCGACAGAAGGTTTTTCGGCCAGGACCGCAATGGTACTGGATTCGCTTGCTTTCATCCGTAGTTCAGTCTACCGAGTTCCAACGCTGAACATGAGATGGCGGGAGCGAAACACTTCCGCCCAACAGCACCGGCATGACGCTCACTTCGACCGCAAAGTTGGCACTTGTCCGAGCAGCCGGTTTATCGGCCCCTTGCCGACGAGAGGATCATAATGTGAAGGCAATGAGTTCCGCCGGAAGGTTCGCGCCACCCGTGGCGACCACCAGGAACTGTTTGCCCTTGTGCATGTAGGTCATCGGCGCAGCCGTTGCGTTGTGTGGTAAAGCCACTTCACCAACTCGCTTTCCGGAGCTTTTGTCAAAGGCGACCAGATTCGGTGTCACGGTTTGGAACTTCGGCACGTCCGAGGGGCTGCCTCCTTCGCGCTGCGTGCTGCCTTCCTGGCCGATGATGAGAACTGACTTAGTGAGCAGCAGATGTCCACGGGCGGGCCGGCCGAGGTTTTTCAGTCCAAGCTGTTTCAAAGCAGGAACCTCATCGGCAAGATTTCCTACGGGCGTCATCCAGCGATGATCACCCGTGTTCAGGTCGACGGCTGTGACACGCCCGTAAGGCGGCTTCCAGAGGGGCACACCATTCATCGTTCCGACAGGCCTCATTTTGCCGATGTAGCCTGTATGCGGGACTGACGACGGGACCAGTTCAGCGGTATACGGGAGGGTCACGGACGAGACGTAGCAAATACCCGTCTCCGGATCGCACGCTGCTCCGGACCAGCTCGCGCCGCCGGCGATTCCGGGCATCTCGATGGTTGGTTTCTCGAACGACTCAGGCATGAACAATGGCCCGTAGTTATACTTCTGCAGAGCAGCCAAGGCCTGGGCGTGCAGCTCCGGTGTGAAGTCGATCAGATCGGCTTCCGTCACACCCTGCCGATCGAAGGCAGCTGGCTTTGTCGGAAAGGGTTGCGTCGGGGAGGTTTGCTCACCCGGAATTTTCGACTGCGGAACAGGGCGCTCCTCAATAGGCCAGATAGGCTTGCCTGTCACACGGTCGAAGACATAAAGGAAGCCCTCTTTACTCGTCTGAGCTACTGCTTTCACAGGCTGACCGTTGACGTTCACATCGATGAGGTTCGGCGCTGCAGGTAGATCGTAGTCCCACAAGCCGTGATGGGCTATCTGGAAGTGCCACACACGCTTGCCTGTTTTCGCCTCAACGCAAACCAGACTCTCTCCGAAGAGTCCGTCGCCGGGACGGTTCACGCCGTAGTGATCGTCAGACACTGACGTGAGCGGCAAGTAAATAAAGCCCAGTTCGTCGTCGGCGCTCAGCATCGTCCAAAGGTTTCCGGCGCCGGTGGTCTCTGCCGAGCCATTTTTCCACGTGTCGTATCCAAACTCGCCCTTGTGCGGAATCGTATGAAAGCTCCACAGCAGCTTGCCGGTGCGAACGTCGAAGCCGCGAACGTCACCTGGCGGCATCTCTCCTGCCAATGGGACATCGTTCACCTTTGAGCCCATGACGATGACGTCGTGGCAGATGAGCGGTGGTGACGAGACACCATACAGCTTCCGCTCAACAGGCCGCCCGAGTCCCTGAGTCAGGTCGATGCGTCCTTTCTCACCGAAATCGTCAATGGGCTTGCCTGTCTTCGCGTGAAGACAAATCAGGTAGCCATCGCCGGTGCCATAGACGACGCGGCTATCCGCGCCATCAGCCCAGTACGCAACGCCGCGATGAACGAAGCCATTGTTCGAGGGCACACCGTTCTTCCACGTCTCCGGGTCGTACACCCAGAGCATCTTTCCGGTGCCGGCATCGACAGCCACCGCCTGCGAGAGCGAGGTCGTGAGATAGAGTACGCCGCCAATCATCAACGGCGTCGCTTCCCATGCCCAGGTCTTGAGGTTGTGGGTCTTTGCAAGTTCCTCTTCTACTGAGCGCCACGTCCAGGCGATCTTCAGACCGCTAAAGTTTTCCGCCGTGATTTGATCCAGCGCGGAATACTTTGTGCTGGCATGGTCGCCCGCGTATTGTGGCCATTCCAAAGATGCATGCTCGGCGGCGGATATCTGGCAAAATGCAGCGGCATCCTTAAGCAGCGGCAAAGCGGCAGCAGCCGCGCCAAGCCGGATCAACTCACGACGGCTGAGCCTTGTATGCGACTTCTGATGGTTTTTCTCGGACATGATCTTGTTCCTGCACAAATCGGTTTCAGGCGCGTCCGGTTGGATGATCGGAGCCCGCGGTGAAGGGCTGCCGGGTAGCGGACGCCCCATCCTGCAATGAACGGCTGCGCTGCCATGCGCCAAAGGCTCCATAGGGGTAACCACCGGATTGTGGCGCACTGACCTTTTCAAGAGCGTCCGTTGACTCGTCGTCCAGCTTCAGCTCGGCTGCGGCTAGGTTGTTGCGAAGATGTTCGACGGTGCGCGCGCCGACTATCGGCGCGACGACGCCGGGGCGGTCTGCGATCCAGCTTAACGCGACTTGGGCAGGCGTCGCTCCGATCTCTTTGGCGATGCGAACAACGGCATCGATCGTTGCCCAATTACGATCGGAGTCCGCATATTCCTCCGAAACCCACTGATATAGTGGCTTCTCCGAACCGGCGCGGGTGCCCGAGGCCGCTGTGCCGCCGCGCTGATACTTGCCGGTTAGGAAGCCGCCCGCGAGCGGCGACCACGGCAGCAGACCTATCCCGTTGTGCAAAGCTGCCGGGACAATCTCCCACTCGATTTCGCGGGAGAGCAGGCTGTATTGCGGCTGAAGGGTCACAGGGACCTGCAAGCCCATTGCCTTCGCCGTCGAGATCATCAGTTGAAGCTGCCAACCAGTGAAGTTCGATAAGCCAATGTAGTGGATCTTGCCGGCCTTTACTGCCTCATCCAGAAACGACAGCGTTTCTCCTACCGGCGTGTGCATGTCGGAAGCATGCAACTGATAGAGGTCGATTGTCTCGACGCCCAGGCGGCTGAGGGATGCGTTCAGAGCACGATGAAGGTAGCGCCGCGACAGTCCAACCGCGTTGGGGTCCTGGACAGCTCGGGGTCCCCCTGAGCGACCTTTGCTGGCGACGACAACCCGGTCGGTCACGTCTCGAGGTCTTGCAGCGAACCAGCGCCCGATGATCTGTTCCGAGACGCCACCAACGTATACATCGGCGGTGTCGATCAGGTTGCCGCCGGCCTCGACGAACGTGTCGAGGATCGCGAAAGCGTCCTCCTCAGGCGTCTCGGAGCCGAAATACATAGTTCCAAGAGCAATCCTGGGTACCGCGATTCCAGTGTTACCGAGCTTGCGATTCAGCATGGCAATGACCTCTCAAACGGTAGCTTGGGAAGTGTGTGCACCGCTAAACGAGCGGTGCGGTGCAATTTCCCGGCAAGCAATCCATACACACATAAGTCTAAGATGCCGAGGTTGATGCAACAACCCTCATTCTATCGCAAGGCATAATGAGTACAATTCATGAATGATCAGAAGTGAATTGGCGGAACTTTCAGCTTTTGCGATTGTTGCGGAAGAGCGTAGCTTCACACGTGCAGCCGCGCGGTTAGGCATTTCGCAATCCGCGTTGAGCCATTCCATGCGCGGTCTCGAAAAGAGACTGGGGATTCAGTTGCTCGCGCGAACCACGCGGAGTGTCTCCCCCACAGCGGCAGGGACAGCGTTGCTTCTGGACCTCGCACCCGCTTTGGAGCGGATCGAGCGAGCCGTAGCGGAAACCCGGAAGCAGAGGGAAAAGCCGGCTGGCCGAATTCGCCTCATCATCCCGCGCACCGCGACTCAGATGGTGATCCTACCTAAGCTGGCTCGATTTGCTCGCACCTTTCCTGAGATTGTCCTGGAGGTAACCTCTTCCAATGATCCTGTCGATCTCGTCGCCGGCGAGTATGACGCTGGTGTCCAGCTCGGCGAGTTCATCCAGCGCGACATGATCGCCGTGCGCGTCACCAAAGAAATGCGTTTGGCCATTGTTGGTTCTCCGAAGTACTTCCAATCGAACACTATCCCGCGGCACCCACAGGATCTGAAAGAGCACTCCTGCATTGGCTTTCGCTTCAGCAGTGGTCTTTACCGGTGGGAATTCGAGAAAGGGCGGAAAGCTCTTACGGTTAGCCCCCAAGGCCCAGCATCCTTCGACGATCCCGACCTCGTGATCCAAGCGGTGCTGGACGGCGTAGGAATCGGATCATCTATGGAAGACACTCTCACGGACTTGATTGCGAAGGGGAGATTGATCCAAGTCCTGAAAGAATGGTGTCCGTCATTTCCCGGATATTTCCTCTACTATCCCAGTCGTCGAAATCAACCTGCTGCCCTGGCTGCTCTGATTGACGCCCTCAGGCTGTCGGAATGATCCACGGTCTTCATCGAAAGACTTTCGAATCAACGGACGAGCATGTCATCAGTTGGGCGAGGAGTCGGCTTATCGTACAAGTGACTTTTTCGCTGCCATTAGCGCCAACATGGCTCTGCGACCCACTAACCAGCGATCATCAGTTTGACTGAATTTTCTATCCACGGGACAACTTTGCCCACGGAGATGTGGCGACGCTCGATTCAAATATTAGGGCTTTTTCTTTGGAGGGAGCGATGTTTCTATGTCAGCCGTTGCTTGAAATCCTGGCCGGACGCGGCATTGAGGATATCGACGCCTTCCTGAAGGCGCCATCCTGGAACAATCTTCCCGATCCTTTTTCGATTCCGTCGATGGAAAAGGCCGCGGCTCGTGTCCTCTGCGCTGTCCGGAGAAGCGAACGCATCAGCGTCTTTGGCGATTACGATTGCGATGGAATCCTCGGAGCCCATATCTTACGCAGCGTACTGAATAGTTTAGGAGCGGCGCCGAGAACCTATCTGCCTCACCGGGATGAGGGCTACGGTCTTAGCTCAGCGACAGTCCATCGCTTTTCGTGCACCGGAACCGACCTGCTTATCACGGTGGATAACGGCATCAATGCGCGGGCGGCCGTGCGATTGGCGCAACGGCTGGGGTTCGACGTCGTCGTGATCGATCACCACCGCATCCAGGAGCAGGCTGAAACCACGGCAGTGTGGTCTGATGCGTTTTGCGGAGCTGGCCTGGCTGCGATGTTTGCATGGGCGCTCGCCCTGAAGGCGGGCTGGAGCGATACGAAGGTCGAGCGTCTGTTGTCCGGGTGCAGTCCATATGCGGCGATCGCTTCGATCGCCGATTGTGTGCCGCTGCTGCGTGCCACACGAACTCTCGCCAGGCTGGGTCTCGCCGAGCTCTCCCGGTCAAGGCACAAAGGGCTGCAAGAGTTGCTCAAGAGCGCTTGCACCGATCCGTCCCAACCGGATTCCCGCGACGTGGCCTTCGGCGTTGCCCCGCGGATCAACGCCGCGGGCAGAATGGCCCATCCGGTTGAGGCGCTTGCTGTGTTCGAGGCTGGGCTTGACGAAGAGGCTGCACGGCAGAGTGTGGATAGACTCAATCAATTGAACGTGGAACGTCGGCATACGGTGAAGGTGCATTTTGAAGAGCTCGTCGATTCGATCGGAACAAACACTCCAGCTGGTCTGGTGGTTTATCGCGAGACCAGCCCGAAAGGGATCGCAGGCCTCCTGGCCAGCAAATGCGTCGAGAGATATTCGGTTCCCAGCATCGTGCTCGCCCCATCGACAATTCCTGGTCAAGTAGTTGGATCGGGAAGAAGCGTCCCGGGTGTCGACCTGGTTAAGATTCTCGAACCACTTAAAGAACTATTGCTTCGCTTCGGAGGACACGCTCAGGCGGTTGGTTTGACGATGGCGGTCGGCCGTATCGACGAATTTCGGGAGACGTTCGCGCGTTCTGTAGAACCGATGGTGCGAGCCAGCAGCCAAAGGATTCAAGCGGAAGCAGAGCTCTCCCTGCGATCTGTCTGCCGCCACTTCTTTGACCAGGTCCTTCTGCTTGAACCGTTCGGAGAGGGCAATCGGCCTCCGAGGTTCTTGATTCGCATGGCCGAAGTGGTGAGCGTCAGAAACAGATGGGTCCGGATACGGCAGGGAAGAAGCAGCATCGAGGCACTCTGCTGGGACGTTCCAGTAACAGAACACATGAAAGGAGATTTCCTGGTTGAGTTTTACGGCAAAACCCGGATTTTGCGTGGTTTCACTCCTCGATAGGGCCGAGTTTACCGGCCCGTTTGACAGAGCTTCCCTTTCATGGGAAAACAAGCCCATGAGGGGAGAGAAGGCCGACATGCAGACCCCAGCCACAGAGATCGATCAGATGATTGTGCAATTGAATGAATTCATTCTCCCCAGTTCGCTCATGGAGAGCTTTGACCTGTACCGCGAAGAATCCGTGAAGAGTGCCGCTCGTGGATT
>Ga0335074_10004786_pt1 | contig 18675 bp, 11 predicted proteins | sample Lox_Sample_23_FD_206715 | JGI IMG/M metagenome (GOLD analysis project Ga0335074, IMG submission 206715) | Soil microbial communities from Loxahatchee National Wildlife Refuge, Florida, United States - Lox_Sample_2.3 | ecosystem: Environmental > Terrestrial > Soil > Wetlands | place: USA... | reverse complement strand
CAGCCCCTGGGAAATTTCCATGCCCACCGATTGCGGCTCGATTTTCTGTGCTGCTGCTGGCTCCTGCTGAATTGCGGTCGGGTGCGACACGTCGCGGCTCAGTTCGTACCCGAGGGCTTTCGCGGCGTTGGTGTACATCTGCACGTCAAACTGAGCGCGTGACACCGACACATAGGCCATGCGGCTGTTGACGAGTTCGCCGGGAGCCTGTTCCGTGTCCACTGTGGATCAGCACGCGCTCTGCGGTCTGGCCCTGGCTGCTGTGGCTCGTCACCGCACAGCCGCGCCTGCCTGCGCATCTAAGATGGTCTGGAGCAGGTTGCGTATGCAGTGGCGGAAGCCCATGTTCCGAGCGGTGTTTGCTGTTGCCGTGCTTCTGAGCGCGATGAGTGTGCGGGGGCAGCTGACTCCAGCGACTGTCAGAGTGACGGTCACGGTTGTGGACGAGAATGACGCAGCGGTTCCGGGTGCTGAGGTGACAATCGAGCAGCCGGGAAGCACGATACAGCGGTTGGCCACGGACTACAACGGGTCCGTGCATTTCGAGCTTAAGGGCACAGCGCCATATCGATTGCGTGTGCAGAAGCCGGGATTCTACCAGTCGGAGCAGAACAGCCTCGAGCCGCAACAGCAGGATGTGCGCGTGGTTCTTGCGCATGAGCAGATGGTTGTCGAGCAGGTGAATGTGTCGGCCTCGCCGCCGGGCATCGACCCGCAGCAGGTCTCCGACACCATCACCATGGCCCTGCCGGAGATTATCAATGTGCCCTACCCTACGTCGCGGGACATCCGCAACCTGCTGCCGTTTTTCCCGGGAGTTGTACCGGATCAGTCAGGTCAGGTCCATGTTGCGGGCTCCGAGACCTGGGCCACGCTTGACACGCTGGACAACTTCGATATCCGCTCGCCGGTGAGCGGCCAGCTCGCCATGCGTTTCAGCGCGGACGCGGTTCGCTCGATTGATCAGGAGACGACGCGCTATCCCGTGAAGTACGGTCGCAGCACCGGCGGCGTGATGGCGTTTTTCACCGGCATGGGCGACAACAAGTTCCGCTTCAATGCCACGGATTTTCTACCGTCACTTCACGACCTCAACGGCATACGCTTCGACAAGGTGGTGCCGCGACTGACTCTCTCCGGTCCCATCCGGCGTAACCGGGCGTGGTTCTTCGACGGCTTGGAGGTGGAATACGACGACATCTATATTCCGGAGCTGCCGCCAAACGCCGACACGGATCACCTCATCCGCGGGAGCAACCTGGTTCGCGCGCAGGTAAACGCGACCCCCAAAAACATCGCATCGGCGGGACTGCTGTTCAACGACTACCACTCGCCGTACGACGGGATATCGGCGCTGGTGCCGCAAGCGAGCACCACTAAGCGCGACACCATCGCATGGCTGCCCTACGTGCGCGATCAGCAGAGCTTTCACAGCGGCGCGCTGCTGGATGTGGGCATGGGCGAGACGCGGTTCCGGGACGGATACGAGCCGCACCCCGGCGGACCGTATGAGCTGACGCCGGAGACATCGCTGGGGAGCTACTTTGAGAACCTGAGCAGTGAATCCCAACGCCTGGAAGGAAATGCATTGCTCTATCTTCCGCCGCGGCACTGGTTCGGGTGGCACGATCTCCAGGCCGGGCTCGATCTAGACCACATTCAGTTCTTCGAGTCGTACCAGCGGGCACCGGTGAACTATCTCCGCGAAGACGGGACGCTGTCGCGGCAAAGCACATTTCCGGCGATCGCGCCATTCACTCGCCACAACGCCGAGGTGGGAGCGTATTTGCAAGACCGTTGGTCGCCGCGCTCCGCGTTCCTGATTGAGCCGGGCGTGCGCTTCGATTGGGACGAGATTATCCGCCGGCCGCTTTTCGCGCCGCGGCTGGCCGGTGTCTGGGCGCCTGCGGGCACCGCCGGAGAGACCAAGGTTTCGGCCGGAGTCGGACTGTACTACGAACACACGCAGCTCGAATATCTAACGCGGTCGCTGGCCGGCATTCGGTACGACACGTACTTTGCTCCCGACGGAATCACCCGCACGGGACCGCCTTTTGGCACCACATTTACCTACAACCAAAACGACCTCAAGGAAGCGTACGCGATCAACTGGAGCCTCGGGTTGGAACAGAAGCTTCCGGGCGCCGTCTACCTGAAGGCGAATTACATCAACAAGACCGTGGAGCACGAGTTTACGTATGTGCCCCAGAGTGATCTGGCAGCCATAGACGGAAATTACCTGCTGACCAACGCGCGCAAGGATCACGATCGCCTGGAAGAGATCGAGGCGCGACACACTTTTACCGGAGATTACACGCTATTCGGGGCCTACACGCATTCCACCGCGCACACCAATGCGGCCATCGACTACATTCCCACGACTTCCTACCTGGGGCCGCAGCAGCCGGGGCCGCTCGGGTGGGACACTCCGAACCGGGTCATCTCCTGGGGATGGCTGCCGGTTCCTCTGCCCTGGTTCAGGAAGCGCTGGGACATTGTTTATACAGCGGACTGGCACACAGGATTTCCCTTCACGGCCATCAACGCAAATTACAAGGTGGTGGGTGCGGCCGGCGCGCAGCGCTTTCCCAACTACAAGTCGTACAGTCCCGGACTGGAGTGGCGTTTCCACTTTCGTGGCATGTACCTGGGGCTTCGAGGAGTGATGGAGAACGCGACCAATAGCGGCGACTATTTCCTGGTCTATAACGATGTGGATTCACCGCTGTATGGAACCTTCAGCCAGCCGCTGGGGCGCGCGTTCACGGCGCGGATACGGCTGATCGAGTCGAACAAGTAGCTGCGATCGCTGCAAGCTTCAGAGCGGCTGCCCCAGCCGTTGCTCCAGCAGGGTACGATAAGTTCGGCTGACGCGTGTGCGCGACCCGTTCTTCAGGACCACGTCGAACTCGCCATGGGATAACGGCTCGAGCTGGAGGATGCTCTCGATGTTCACGATCGCCGAGCGGTGCACGCGAATGAAGCGCTTGGGATCGAGGCGCTCGGCCAGCTCATTGAGGGCTGTGCGATAGAGCAACTCCTTGCCGCCCACGTGCAGGTTCACGTAAACGCCGGCGGCTTCAATCCAGTCGATGTCGGCCACACGAAGAAAGCGCGTGGTTCCGGCAGATTTGATCACCAGCCGGTCCCAGCGCCGGTCGGTGGCCGGCGCAGCAGAGGCAAGACGCATCATGCGCTCGCCGAATTCGCGCAGGCTGCGTTCGTCGAGCCGCGTCTTGACCCGCGCCATGGCAGCCTCGAAGCGCTCGTCGCTGAAAGGCTTCAGGAGATAATCGAGCGCGTTGGCTTCGAAGGCGCGGATGGCGTGCTGATCGTACGCAGTGACGAATATCGTGAGCGGCAACGCTTCCGGGCCAATGGCGTCGATGACTCCGAGCCCATCCAGTTCCGGCATCTGCACATCCAGCAGCAGCAGGTCGAAGTGCTGGTTTTGGATGGCTTCCACAGCCTCCACCCCATCGGCGGCCTCCGCGATCCGGCCCACCTGCGGATCCTTGCGCAATAAGTCCAGCAGGCGCTGGCGCGCCGGCGCCTCGTCATCGGCCACCAATACCTGAATCTCATCAGTCCGCGGCATGCTCGCTTGCCTCCTCCCCCAGAATGCGCAGCGGCAGCTCGATCTCCGCGGCGGTTCCGCCCTGCAGCCGCGGATGTACCGCGAAAGAGCTGCTGCCGTTCGGATAGAGTCCCGCGATGCGTTCGCGAGTCACGGAGAGTCCCAGCCCCTCGCAGGTCTCCAGGGACCAGCCATCGGGCAGACCCACTCCATCGTCGAGCACGCTGATAGACAGCCTGGCGCCATCGGTCTTCGCCATCACGGTCACCGTGCCGCCCCCGCCGCGGCGCGAGATGCCGTGCCGGATGGCGTTTTCCACTAGCGGCTGCAGCACCAGCGAGGGCACACTGGCAAAGCGCACCGCCGGATCGATCTGCATCCTCACCTGCAGATGACTGCCAAAGCGAATGCGTTGAATCTCGAGGTAATGATCGAGGAACGCCATCTCCTCGCTCAACGGGACCTCCTGGCGGTCCTTGCACTCAAGCGACATGCGTAGCAGATCTCCCAGATGCTCGATCATGCGCCGGGTCAGCTTGGGATTGCGCTCAACGTGGGACGAGATGGTGTTCAGCGCGTTGAACAGGAAATGCGGATCGAGCTGCATTCGCAGGGCATTCAATCGTGCTTCTGCAAGGCTTCGCTCCATTCGCTCCAACCGCAATTCCGATCTGAGGTATTGCTGGTAATAGTGGATAGCCTGGGTGCCCCCAACAATGGTCCAGTACACCAGCATGCTCCAAACGTACCAATTCCAGCCCTCGCTGACAGCGGTTCCGGGTTTCAGCAAGTCCCAGTGGCGCTCGCCATCCAAAACCCGAAAAGCAAAGAAGACATAGATATAGATGGCCGTAATGGGCAGTCCCACAAAGAAGTGGGCAACGGCGCGCCGGCCAAGCTGTCTCCAGGTGAAGGGCAGGCGCCGGTCTAGAAATACGATGAGCGGCAACAGCAGACCCCAGCCCCAGAACTGCGCCAGCGACTGCTGCATCGATCGCTTCCAGCCCATGTCCGCCGCCATCGACAGGGAAAAAAACAGCCCCACGACGGTCGATCCCAGGGCCAGCAGGACAACCTGGCCGGCCCTGGTGCTCACCACCCGGTTCAAAACACTCCATCGGCTGCTGCTCATAGCTCCAATCCGGGCCTCCTTCGAGCCGGGCCCGCGCAACCTGTTCACCAGCGGCAATCCTGCGCGTTTTGGCACCCGTATTCTACTCCAGCGTATAGAGGTATCCGTCAGAAGGAGCCATTCCGCAGGTCTTGCATGGACCACCGTAAGCCGCTTCCCGATCAGCGTCGACGGGAATGTGGTAGCCGGGTCCGCGCGGCTCGTTACCCGGACAGGCGAAGCGCGAAACGACCCTCCTCAGTGTCGCGTTTTCGCACAGTCCCGGGCCGATTTCCCATGGGCAAACTAGATGAGGAGCATGCGACAATGAAAGGTGACCGCAATGACCAAGGCCTCTTCTTCAGCCGTTCCTGAGCCGGTAGCCGTAACCCCGGAGCTGTTGGCCGTGCACAGTATCACGGCGGAGGAGTATGACCGGATCCTGGCGGCGCTGGGCCGGGTTCCGTCGCTCACCGAGCTGGGTATCTTCAGCGTGATGTGGAGCGAGCACTGCTCCTATAAATCCAGCCGAGTGCATCTCAAGCGGTTGCCCACCAAGAGCGATCGTGTGGTCCAGGGGCCGGGCGAAAACGCCGGCATTATCGACGTGGGTGACGGCTGGGCCTGCGCCTTCAAGATCGAGTCCCACAACCATCCCAGCTACATCGAACCCTACCAGGGCGCGGCTACCGGCGTCGGCGGCATCCTGCGCGACATCTTCACCATGGGCGCGCGGCCGCTCGCCGTCATGGATTCGCTGCGCTTCGGACCGATCGTTCCGGAACCTGGCGCGGACCGTGAGCTGATCCATAAGAACCATTCCATCGTGGAAGGCGTGGTCAGCGGCATCGCCGGGTACGGCAACTGCTTCGGCGTCCCCAACCTGGGTGGCGAAACCAAATTTGAGCCCTGCTACAGCGGCAATCCGCTGGTGAATGCCTTTGCCCTGGTTCGCAAGGACGAGATCTTCTACGCCAAAGCCACTGGCACGGGCAACCCGGTCATTTATGTTGGCGCGAAAACCGGTCGCGATGGCATCCACGGCGCCACCATGGCCAGCGAGGAATTCAAGGAAGGCTCGGAGCAGAAGCGTCCCAACGTCCAGGTGGGCGATCCGTTCATGGAGAAGCTGCTGCTGGAAGCGTGCCTGGAAGCCATGAAGACGGGCGCGATCGTGGGCATCCAGGACATGGGCGCGGCCGGACTCACCTGCTCCACCTGCGAGATGGGCGCCCGCGGCGGTGTGGGCCTCGACGTCGAGCTTGACAACGTTCCCCAGCGCGAAACCGCCATGAGCGCCTACGAGATCATGCTCTCCGAGAGCCAGGAACGCATGTTGCTGGTGGCGGAAAAGGGCAGGGAAGGCGAAGTCCTGCGCGTGTTCGCCAAGTGGGGGCTCGACGCGGTGATCGTCGGCACCGTACAGCCGGAGCCGCGCCTGCGCATCCGCCATCACGGCGTGCTGGTGGCCGATATTCCTAACCAGTCTCTGACCGATGACGCGCCGCTCTACCATCGACCCATCGGCGTGTGGAAGCCGCCGGTGTCGCGGGAGCCGTCCGAATCCGCAGCCGCCGAGCTGTCGCGCGATCGCGATTACACCGCCGATCTCAAGACGCTGCTGGCGAGCGGCAACATCTGCTCCAAGCGCTGGATTCACGAGCAATACGACACCATGGTCCAGACCAACACGGTCATCGGACCGGGCGGCGAGGGTGGCGTTATGCGGATCAAAGGCACCGGCACCGAGGGGCACGAGCGGGGTCTGGCCATGGCGCTCGACGGCAATGGTCGCTGGTGCTATCTCGATCCCAGGCTCGGTGCAAAGCACGCCGTAGCCGAATGCGCGCGCAAGGTGGCCATGGCCGGCGCGACTCCCGTTGCCGCCACCAACTGTCTCAATTTCGGCAACCCCGAGAAGCCCGAGATCATGGCTCAGCTCTCGCAGGCTATCAACGGCATCGCCGAAGCCTGCGCCATCCTGGGCACGCCCATTACCGGCGGCAACGTTTCGCTCTACAACGAGACCCGCGGCGTCGGCATCTATCCCACTCCTGTGCTGGGAATCGTCGGCATCCTCGATGACGTGACCAAAGCTGTGCCGGCCGACTTCCAGCGCGGCGGCGATGCGATCGTACTCCTGTGGCCAGTGCCGCGCGGCGGCAGGCCCGATCCCAACTGCAAGGTCCCGGCGCATCCGGAAGCTACCGACGCTACCTCCAGCTCAGTTCCCGGGGTAATGGGCGCTGAGCCTGTCATCGTTTCGGAAGAAGCTCCGATCTCCGCTGAAGAAGCGCCGACGGAACTTGCCGTATTCGGCTCGTCGGAGTATTCAAAAGCTATACTTGGCGCGCTGTGGGGCGCGCCGCCTTCAATCGACCTGAAAGCCGAAGCCGATCTGCACGCGCTGCTTCAGGTGCTTGCCGACAAGCGGCTCATCCACTCCGCACGCGACATCTCCGACGGCGGCATTGCCGTCGCCCTGGCGCAGGCTGCCTTCCGGCGCGGCATCGGAGCCACGGTCGAGCAGGAACAGTCTTTAATGGTTCATCCGCTCTTCGGACTCTTCGCCGAGCCGGCGTCCACGGTCCTGGCCACCGCCGATCCGGACGCGGTAAGTGACATTGAGGAGCTCGCCGACGAGTACGGCTACAATTCCGCTCGCATCGGCACTACTGGAGGCGATCGCCTCACTCTATCGGTATATGGGGATGTGTTCATTTCGGCGTCGGTCGAAGAATTGCGAAAACGATGGGCCGCCGCGCTGGAATCCACCCTGCACGAAGAGGTGACAGCATGACGCATCGCCTCTACCAGGGCATCACTGGAATGGATGATATTTCCGAGTCTCTGCGCTCCGGACCACTGACCACTGATCACTGTTCACTGACCACTGTTCCTGAAGCCGACGAACTTCACGAAGAATGCGGCGTAGTCGCCATCCATGGCCATCCCGACGCCGCCCGTCAGGTCTATCTAGGCCTCTACGCGTTGCAGCATCGCGGTCAGGAATCCGCCGGCATCGCGACGGCCGACGGTCAGCGGCTCGCCAACATCAAGGGCATGGGCCTGGTCTCCGAAATCTTCACCGACGACGTCCTGGCCAAGCTGCCCGGCCACATGGCGATCGGCCACACGCGCTACTCCACCACCGGCGACTCGGCTCTGCTGAACGCGCAGCCCATCCGCGTGGATTCCATCAAGGGTCTCATCGCCATCGCCCACAACGGCAACCTGGTGAATCTCGGCAACGTCCGTGCCCGCCTCGAGCGCGATGGCGCTTACTTCCAGACCACGTCCGACTCCGAAATCATCGTCCAGCTCATCGCGCACTCGCGCGCGGGCACACTGGTCGATGCCATCGCCGATTCGCTCTCGCAGGTCGAGGGGGCGTTCTCCATCGTCATGATGACGCGCGACCGCATCTTCGCTGCACGCGATCCCCGCGGTTTCCGGCCGCTCTCCATGGGCCGCATCCGCAATCCCAACGGCCCTGACACCGTAGTGTTCGCCTCCGAGACCTGCGCCTTCGATTTACTCCGCGCCGAGTACGACCGCGACGTCCTCGCCGGGGAACTCGTCATGGTGACAGAGGATGGCGTAACCAGCCGCCAATACTCCAGCGGCGTCCCGCAGACCAGTTGCATCTTCGAGCACGTCTACTTCGCGCGCCCCGACAGCAAGATCTACGGACGCTGGGTGCAGGAGAGCCGCGAACAAATGGGACGCCAGCTCGCGCGCGAATCCGGCGTACCAGCCGACGTCGTGGTTCCCGTTCCCGACTCCGGCGTCACCGCCGCGCTCGGCTACGCCGAAGAAGCCGGCTTGCCTTTCCGCTTTGGCCTCATCCGCAACCACTACGTAGGCCGCACCTTCATCGAACCGGAGCAGCGTGTCCGCGACTTCGGCGTCAAGCTCAAGCTGAACCCGGTGCACAACCTGCTCGAAGGCAAGCGCGTCATCCTCATCGACGACTCCATCATCCGCGGCACCACCAGCCGAAAGATCGTCCGCATGGTGCGCGGCGCGGGCGCAAAGGAAGTGCACCTCCGCATCAGTTGCCCGCCCACCATCTCGCCGTGTTTTTACGGCGTAGACACGCCCTCCAAACGCGACCTGATCGCCGCCAACAAGACCATCGACGAGATTCGCCAGTTCATCGAGGCCGATTCGCTCGCCTATCTCTCGCTCGACGGCCTGTACAAAGCCTGCGGTAGCAACGAGGGTTATTGCGTGGCCTGTTACACCGGCAATTACCCCACGCAATGGGTGGACGTGGAAGATATCCTGCCGGCCACGGTATCGATCTAGTTCTGCCGGCAATGCGCTTCCGTAGCGCCTCTGCGCTCGCATGATGACTTTGGCCGCCATCCTGACTCTGCTCATTCATCTCACATGGATTCTGTTCGTAATCTTTGGCGCACTCTGGACCCGCGGCCGCCCCGTCTGGAGCACGATTCACATACTCGCGCTGCTGTGGGGCATCGCGGTGGAATTGAGCCCCTGGCCCTGCCCGCTTACCCTGGCCGAAACCTGGTTTGAAACCAAAGCCGGTGCCGCTGCCTACCATGGCAGCTTCTTGCTCCATTATCTGGACGCGATCGTCTATCCCAATCTGCCCGATTGGTCGTTAACATTGGCGGGCGTTGCCGTGTGCGCCTTGAATCTCACTATCTATCTCTGGCGGCTTCGCGCCTTCCTCCGCCGCGGCCGCAAGAGCTGAGGCATCACGCCGTCTCACTCGATGATCCGGAAGCTCCCACAGCAGTGCATCGGCTCGTCAGGTACAGCAGCCCATAGTTATATCGTCGCTCACTGGATGGCACGGGCATCTTCCACAGCCCGTCAACAAAGGCCTTCGCCGGCGGTCCATCACGCCGTTTCCTGCGCCAGACCTGCGTTCGCATCAGGCATCCTGCGCGCCAGGTTTCGTGTCAACGCATAAATGGTTCCTGCCGCCAGCAGGCAAGGCAACACCAGCCCTCTCAGTCCTGCTTCGTAGCTCCCCGTATAGTCCTTCATCACGCCCATCCAGTACGGTCCCACAAATCCGGCGAACATGGTGATGGTATTCATGGCTGCAATTCCCGCCGCCGCCGCGCGCCCAGCCAGGAACTGCATGGGGACGGCGTTTGCCGGCCCCAGCATCGACACGAACGCAATGAACCCGGCCGCCAAACCCGCCACAATTAACCAAGGCTCTTTCGCATAGCCCGCCGTCAAAAATCCCGCCGCCATCAGCAGACAGGGGACTATGCAATGCAGCGCGCGCTCGCCCTTGCGATCGGAGTGCGCGCTGTTCAGTAGCATCGCCGCCGCGCCCGCCAAGCCAAAGCACGCTACCAGGAGGCCGACATTCGCCACGCTCCATCCCGTCACCACCTGCAAAATGGCTGGCGCTGAGAAGCTGTAGGCGTAGTAGGTAGTAAGAGCAAAAAAGAAGTACGCCCCGATCATCCAGACCTTCGGCGAAAGCAGCGCCTGCGCCACTCCGGCACTGTGCCCAAGGTGCGCCTTTTCGGCGTCGCCCTTGAGCTGGTTCTCGAGCCACGCCTTCTCTTCCGTTGTCAGCCACGTCGCCTTCGCCGGACCGTCCGGCAGCATCTTCAGAATCACCAGGCTGAACAGTGCAGCCGGCAAACCTTCCACCAGAAACAGCCATTGCCAGCCTGCAAGCCCCAGTTTCCCGTTCAGTCCCATCAACCAGCCGGCTAGTGCGCCCATCACTGTCGAACTCAATGGCAGCGCGATGTAAAACCGGCTCACCGCTCTCGCCCGCATCCGCGCTGGAAACCAGAGCGTCAGGTAATAAACCACGCCAGGATAGAACCCGGCCTCTGCCATGCCCAGCAGCAAGCGAAGTGTGTTGAACTCGAGCGGAGTGCGCACAAACATCATCGCCGCCGCGAGCAGTCCCCAGGTGAACATGATCCGCGCAATCCAGCGCCTGGCTCCGAAGCGCAGGAGCAGCAGGTTCGACGGCACTTCGCATAGCGCATATCCAATAAAGAACAGCCCCGCGCCAAATCCGTAGACCGATGCGCTGAAGTGCAGGTCCTTATTCATCTGCAGGGCGGCAAAGCTGATGTTGATGCGGTCCATGAAGGCGAGCCCATAGCCCACACCGATCACCGGAAGCAGGCGCAGCGCAGCCTTGCGCAGCGCGTTACGTCCAAGCGCCTCGTCGCCCGCCCGCGCATTCCGATCGCTCGACACGTGCGCGCCGCCCGCATTGCTGGTGCCGAGCATGAGTGACCTCCTACGCCTTTCGGTGGGGATCCCGTTAGCTGGATGCTACCAGCAAACGGCGGGCGCGCCCCGGGAACCGTTCACTTCTTCACTCTCTCACTGCTTCTGAATAATCCTGAAATTCCCGCTGCAATGCATCAGGCTCATCAGGTAGAGCAGTCCATCGTAGTACCGCTGTTCGCCGGACGGTGTGGGCGTGTTCCACAGCGCTTCGACGAATGCTCTGGAGATCGGTCCATCCGTCGCGGCCTGCGATCCCACCGCCGTCGTCGCCAACATGCCCACCGAGTGGCGCGTCGACAATGGCTTCCCATCCAGCGTGTACCGGTCCACAAACCTGTCGATGCCCTGGCCGTAAAGGAACTTCTGAATCCGGTCGCTCAGCACCGTCTCGCGGTTATCCTTCTTCCACCACGAGTAGTCCACGCTCCAGTTGCTCACGCTGCGCCACGAGTCGTAGCTGAATGGGATCGGTTTCCCGTCGAATCCGATTGCCGCGCTGCCGTCGAAGTGCGCCTGGTCCGGTGTCAGTCCAGTCTCCGGCCCCGTCACCTGGTTAAAGAAGTTGCGGCTCACATCGGCGGCCATCGCCCAGAACGCGCGATCTTCCTTCGGTCCCCACCGCGCCCACAATTCGTAGAACGCCGGCAGATGGTACGACGGATCGGTGTTGCCCCGGTCCAGTTCCGGTACAAAACGGATCATGAAGTGCGCCTCATCCACCATGGGCCCTACCGTCTGCTCTCTCGGGCCCCGCGGGAAACGGAACATCGGCATCGTCCGGCCACTCTTCGCCATCTCCTCTTCCATGCGCTTGTTGTTCGGACTCGGCCAGGAATGGTCCGGCTGCACGAACGGCGGATCGTCGGGATGAATGCGGAACGGCCCTGTGCCGGTCAGAACCGCGTGATGCCGCATCCCGCGCAGGATCTTGTCCGCCTCCGCCTGGTAGTTGTAAATGCCGGCGCCATTTCCCCAGCGGCGCGCAGCGAAATACAACGACATCACGAAATACTCTTCGCCGTCCGGCGCCGCGCCGGTTGACCTCGGCGTTCCGTCCGTGTTCATCGACCACGCAAAGTACCCCACCGACGGGTTCTTCGGATCCGTGATCAGCATATAAGTGTGCGCCCAGTTCCAGATCGCGTCGAACTCGCGCTTGTGGTTGAGCTCGACGCAGATCATCATGCCGTAGCTCATGCCTTCGGTACGCGCATCGTTGTTGGCCCAGTCTGTGATGTAAGCCAGGGTCCCGTTTTCATTCGCGCCCGTCTCAAAGTAAATCCGCTCTTCCTGCCCGTCGCCGTGGAAGAGCTGCTGGAAGGCTTTGTCGATCTTGGCTCGGCTCTCAGCCGGCGTATGGCCAGTCTCCGCGAACAGGTCGCGGTACTGGTGGGTCTTGTACGCGCCATTTCCATCGTCGGGAAAACGCTGGATCTCGCCCAGCGGCTTGTCTGTGTACGGCGGCGGCATGTGGAACGATACCGGAGGAGGTGCGACCGGGCCAACGTGCAACGTAGGGATGCTCCCTGCCGGCGCGGCCTGTCCGTTGCTCTGCGCGGCCGCCAACCATCCGCCTCGCCCCATTGCCAGGAGCGCCACTATCGCGATCCAATGGCGTCGATCGCACCCGCGCATGCTTATCCCCCTAATTCGATTTACTCGAACCTGATTTCGCCGACTCTCCATTCCACACCATTTCCCTGCCTTCGTCTACGCTGACTCGCTGACTCGCCGACTTGCTGACTTGCTATGTCACGGCTGCTACCATGGCCGAGAATCCATCGCGAGGCCTGGATGCCGCGTTTGCGTTTGCTTTTTGCCGCTGCCGTCTTTCTCGCAGCCTTTCTGCTCTTCCTGGTCGAGCCCATCGCGGCCAAGCAGTTGTTGCCCGTCCTCGGCGGCTCCGCATCTGTGTGGATTACTTGCCTCGTCTTCTTCCAGACCGCGCTCCTCGCCGGCTATCTCTACGCACACTGGCTCGCCCAACGGCCGCGGCGCATCCTCTATGCCACTTCCCTCGCAGTCGCTCTTGCCAGCCCCATCGTCTGGGCAACTTCCAATCTCAATTCCTTTCAGGGCTCCGAACACCCCATCTGGACCGTCTTCAAGCTCCTCACCGGATTTATCGGCCTTCCTTTCCTCATGCTGGCTGCTACGAGTCCGCTCCTTCAGGCATGGTGGGCGCAGGTCGAGCACGGCACAGTCCCGTACCGTTTGTACGCGCTCTCCAACCTCGCTTCGTTGCTTGCGTTGGCTCTCTATCCATCGTTCATCGAACCCTATGCAACCCTCCATCAGCAGCGCTGGGCATGGTGCATCGGCTTCATCCTCTTTGCGCTACTCGCCGGTCGGCTGGCCTACGCCACCCGCCATGCCGCTCCGGCGCCGGAGCACACCACCGGCGCCGCCACATCCGCACCGGCCGCATCCCTGCGCGACAAGCTTCTCTGGGTCTTGCTTCCCATGGGCGCGGCCATGCAGCTTTGCACCGTCACTGCCTACCTCACAGCAAACGTCGCGGCCATTCCCCTGCTCTGGATTCTTCCCCTCGCCGTCTATCTCATCACCATCATCCTCGCCTTCCAGTTCCGCGCCCGCATGCCCTGGAGCATCATCGCCCGTTTCCTGGTGGTGCTGCTCGGTGCCCTCGCCTATTCCCTCTCCAAGACCAACGCCTCATGGCCGTTGTGGGTATCGCTGCTCTTCTTTCTCGCCGAGCTCTTCTTCGCTTGCTTCTTCCTGCACACCGCCGCATATGCGCTGCGCCCGCTGCGCTCGTCTCAAGCCACACTCTTCTATCTCTTCTTCGCCGCCGGCGGCGCGCTCGGTTCGTTCCTCATCGGCATCGCTTCCCCCGCGGTCTTCAACGTCAACCTCGACCTGCCCCTCACATTTCTCGCCACCGCCCTCCTCGTGCTCGCCGTCAACTGGCAATCCAACTGGAGCCAGCGCATGCTGTGGATCGTAGCCTGCGTGCTGCTGGTGGTGGTCGTCTTCATGGTCCGCCGCGCCTATCTCGATGACACCACCCTTTCCGTCCGCAACTTCTACGCCGCTCTCCGCGTCAAGCAGGATCACAGCTACCCCGGCACTACCGTTCGCACCCTGCTCAACGGCTCCATCCAGCACGGCACGCAAATCTTCGGCACCGAAGAGCTCCGCCACACGCCAACCACGTACTACGCGATGGACTCCGGCGTCGGCTACGCCCTCCGCTTCTGCTGCCTTCGCCCCGACGGCTCCCTCCGTCCGCGCAACATAGGCGTCATCGGCCTCGGCGCCGGCACCATTGCCGCCTATGGCCAGCCCGGCGACCGCATTCGTTTCTTCGAAATCAACCCCGCCGTCGAGCCCATCGCCCGCAACGCATTCACCTACATCCGCGAGTCCGGCGCGTCCTATATCGACATAATCCCCGGAGATGCTCGCGCCTCGCTGGCCCGCTCCGCCCCCCTGAACTTCGACGTGCTCGTGGTTGATGCCTTCACTGGCGACGCCATCCCCCTCCATCTGCTCACCACCCAGGCCCTTGCGCTCTATCGCCGCAACCTCGCCCCCGGCGGCATCCTCGCGTTCCACATTTCAAGCCAGTATGTGAACCTGGCGCCCCCCATCGCCGAGCTGGCGGCATCCGCGGGCATGCAGGCGCGCCTTGTCTCCTCGGTCGTCGATCCCAACGATTACACCTCCGGCTCCCCCGGCGAGTTCAGCGCCACCTGGGTCCTGGTTACGGATAACGCCGCCTTCTTCAACCAGCCCATCGTTGCCGAACACGCCCGGCCCATCAAACTCCCTCCGGGCATGCGCGTCTGGACCGACGATTACTCCGCGCTCCTGCCCGTCCTTCGCTGGCATCGCTAGAGTGCCTCATCCTGACACCTGCCCCCTGACACCTGGCCCCTGCCACCTGTCCCCTGTATTTCCAGTCACAAGACGTTCACACTCCCCGTGTGATAGCCTTCGGTTCTCAACTGAAAGACGCCCGGTGGATTCACAGTTCTTTCATCTTCCGGGCGCCTGCCGGAGAGCCTCCGCATGGATGAGGAAGACGGCAGACCGGGAACCTTGGCCGCAAATTCCGGCCATCCGGACGCCCACGAGGACGCCCTCCCGCCATCCTTGTGCCTCGCGTCTCCGCATCCGTCCCGCATCCACAGCACTCTGAATTCACTCGCCACGGAGGACCGCTGGGGCTACCGCCCCGGCATCGCACCAGCCCCGTCCCGCCTCAAATCCGCGGCGGCGCCAACCTGCACCCGCGCCGTAAGCGTTCGCCGCGGCGAATTTGTTAGCCCCGCGCTTCAGCGTGGGGTGAGCGATCCCAATAAACCTCGAGAGTCCCGTAGGGACGGCGCAACTTCAACCCCCGCCAACTCCTCCCCATTCGCACCGCAGCAATCGCACCCATTCCAACCTCTCTGCTCTTGCCACCTTCGTCCCGCCTTCATCCGCAAACATAAGGAGAACCCATGAAAACCTATCAGGGAAGTGAGATCCGCAACGTAGCTGTAGTGGGGCATGCGCACAGCGGCAAGACCACCCTCGTCGCCGCTCTGCTGCATGCCGCCAAAATGACTCCCACTCAGGGCCGCGTCCACGATGGCTCAGCCGCTACCGCCTATGACGAAGAAGAAGTCGCCCGCGGCACCACCATGCAGAACGCCGTCGCCTTCGCCGAGTGGCAGGGCGTCAAAATCAATTTCGTCGATACGCCCGGCTTCCACATGTTCACCCATGAAGCCCGCGCCGCCCTCCTTCCCGTTGAATCCGCCCTCGTCGTCATCAACGCCCAGAGCGGCGTCGAGCCCGTCACCGAGCGCGTCTGGAAGTACGCCGAAGAGGCCAACGTCCCCCGCATCGTCGTGGTCAACCAGATGGACCACCCCAAGGCCGGCGGCGGCAGCGGCCTCTCCGCGCTTACTGACGATCTGAAGGAGCGCTGGGGCCGCGCCTGCGTTCCTGTCCAGCTCCCCATCGTGGACGCCAACGGCTTCCAGGGCGTCGTCGATCTGGTCACCATGCAGGCCTTCACCTACACGCCCAATGGCGACGGCCGCGGCAAGACCGGCGAAATCCCCGCCACCATGACCCATGCCGCAAAGGAGGCCCATGAGGCCCTGGTCGAGCTTGTCGCCGAAGGCAAAGACGAGCTGATGGAAGAGTTCTTTGAGAAGGGCACCATCCCTGAAGACCACCTCATCGCCGCTCTCCACGAAGCCATTCGCGAAGACCGCATCTTCCCTATCCTTTTCTGCTCCGGCGAAACTAACGTCGCCACGGACCACCTTCTCGATTTCTTCAAGGTGTACGCGCCTGCGCCCGTCGAGCGCACCCCCGTCCCCGTTCGCCAGGCCGCCCTCGCCGCCGCCGGCAATGGCAACGGTAGCTCATCCGCGGACTCCGGCACTGCCACGCGCGCCGTCTCTGACTCCGAACCTGCCGCCGCCGTCGTCTTCAAAACCATGTCCGATCCCTTCGCCGGCCGCATCAGCTTCTTCAAGGTGGTCAGCGGCGTCATCAAGAACGACGCCGCACTCGAAAACTACACCCGCCGTGGCCAGGAGCGCTTCTCCCATCTCTCCGTCATGCAGGGCCGCAAAGCCGTTGAAGTCCTCGAGCTCCACGCCGGCGACATCGGCGCCGTGGCCAAGCTTCGCGACACCCTTACCGGCGATACCCTCGGCGCCAAGGGCGGCGACATCCTCGTCGACCTGCACCCGCTCCCCGAGCCGGCCATGACCTACGCCATCGAGCCCAAATCGCGCGCCGACGAGGACAAGCTCGCTCCCGCCATCCACAAACTCATGGAAGAGGACCTGCTCATCCGCTTCTTCCGCGATCCGCAGACCAACGAGTTTCTCATCGCCGGCGCCGGCCAGCCGCACATCGAGGCCATCGTCTCCCGCCTCAAGAAGCGCTACCACGCCGAAGTCACCCTCAAGGCGCCCAAGGTCCCCTACCGCGAAACCATCCGCGCCAAAGGCGAGGCCCACGGCCGTCACAAAAAGCAGTCCGGCGGTCACGGCCAGTTCGGCGACTGCAAAATCCGCATGGAGCCCATGCCCCGCGGCGGCGGCTTCGAGTTCGCCAGCGAGGTCTTCGGCGGCGCCATCCCGCGCAACTTCATTCCTGCCATCGAAAAGGGCATCGTCGAGGCCGCTGCCCGCGGCTATCTCGCCGGCTACCCCGTGGTCGACTTCAGGGCCGTCGTTTACGACGGCTCCTACCACGACGTCGATTCCAACGAGCTCTCCTTCAAAACCGCCGGCCGCCTCGCCTTCAAGAAAGCCATGGAGGTCTGCAAACCCGTCCTGCTGGAGCCCATCATGAAGGTGGAAATCGAGGCTCCCGATGAGTTCGCCGGCTCCGTCATGGGCGACCTCAACAGCCGCCGCGGCCGCGTTCAGGGCATGGAGAGCAAGGGCCGCACCACCGTAGTCAACGCCGAAGTCCCCATGGCCGAAATGCTGACTTACGGCACTCAGCTAACTTCCATGACCCAGGGAAAGGGGAGTTACCGCATGGAGATGGATCACTACGACATAGTCCCGCAGTTAGTAGCCGAGAAGATCCTGGCCAACGCCAAGCGCCCGGTGGAGGAAGAAGAAGAATAACCGCGATCAACTTGAGCGCCCCAGGTCTCACGTCGAGGCCCGGGGTGTCTAATCGTCGGCTCAGAAGCGACAAACGATTGGTTGTGTCGCTCGTCGCACAAAGTCACATCTCTGAAAGGAGCGTCTCTACGTTAGACTTAGCTCTGAGCGCTGCTGCAGCAGCTTGATCGAATGCTGCGCCTTCCAACGTAGCGAGGATCTGTTTCCTATCTGCTTCTCCCCGCATGGCCAAGATGAAGAATCCAAGGATCGAACGGCGAATTAGACCGGACCATCTTTCGATTTCGGCCGGCATCACGAAGGTCCCGTCGTAATGGGCTTCGACGGAATAGCCACCGTGGACCAGCTTATTCCTGCGGCCGTAAAAGTTCTGAACATCTTCGAAAACAGCTTTCTTTTCTTCGGGCGTCTCGCCCAAGAACTGTGCGGCTCCATGAGCGATTCGAAACTTGAGTTGTTCTTGGTTTTCCGGAGAGAATAGCGCCTCCAATGCAATCGCCAGGCAGACGAGCCTTTCAGGTAGTTCCGGTATTTCGTGACTCTTCTCGTAATACTCACCGGCGCGTAGAGTCGCCTGCCTTAGGTTAGTACCTCTATCATCCACCATGCGCGTGACCTCCGGAGTAAGGAATGCAGCAAGATACTTCGTTAAGGTCGCAAGCTCACTCCGCTCTATTCTGTAGTGGGCTTGCCCCTGTGCATGCGCTTGGCGCCTTGGATTTCCAATAAAATAGAGCCCCTCGTGTCTGATCTGATGCGTCCATTTCGGATAGTATTGCGGGACGGTATACCCAAGGTGGACCACTCCGTCCTTGAAATACTGGAGCAACATTACAAATCTCGACGCCTCATCTCTTTTCTCCTGGAGCCATATATCGTCGCTCTTTTCGCTCACTCCCTCGTTGGCATAGATGAAGCAATCTCCAACGCCTGGAGGGTGAAGGAATGGGTGTACATAAGGACGAATGTCGACTTCTCGAAGGAGGTCCCCCTTAAAATCTGGATTCAGCCTAATAATGTTGATACCACCTACCACGAGCTGTTTCCCTTCGATATCGAGATTGAATACATGCGTAAATGCGGCGCGTCTGAATCGGCCCTGTTCATAGGTCATCTGGAGA
>Ga0335074_10004785_pt1 | contig 18675 bp, 18 predicted proteins | sample Lox_Sample_23_FD_206715 | JGI IMG/M metagenome (GOLD analysis project Ga0335074, IMG submission 206715) | Soil microbial communities from Loxahatchee National Wildlife Refuge, Florida, United States - Lox_Sample_2.3 | ecosystem: Environmental > Terrestrial > Soil > Wetlands | place: USA... | reverse complement strand
GTCTAAGAGCGCTTCGTGGTACCCAATCTCGCAGTGCATCGAAAGAATCGTCCGGAACTCGGGCTATTCCAATTATGGCTTCGTGCTGGCTCTCGGGCATCCGTCCGCCGAGGCGGACCTGGAGTCGTGGTTACAAAATGCCGACGGCCCGCCGACCATCATCGCCGCAATCGCCGCGGCATACCCGGACGAAGCTGGCCGGCTGCAGAAGCGGCTCGCGAACACAGCGGCCATGAAAGCAGCAGGCGTGGACCCGGCTGCCTTGATCCCGAAAGAGGCGGACCAGTTCGAACCGTACTTGAACGCGGAAGGCGAGGATTCCGTCCCTCACGGCATCTGCATTTTTGGCATGACAGGCGGGCACGAGCGTTGGACTGTGATTCGGATCCCCAAGAGGATCCTGGCATTGCCGATTCCGGAGCAACTGGCGGCATTGCCCAAGTTGATGCTGTCCTACAAGCGGCGGTACCGCGGGGAGGTTCCGTTCTTTGGGAAGCTTCGCGGCTTCAAGTATGTGCGTTTCAACGATTACTATCAGTTCGATGCCGAGGGACAGCTTCTGCAAAATGGTCCGGGCCGCTTCTCTCCAGGCCCTTCCTGGGTGGAACACCGCTGAACTTCGTGCGCCCCTACGCGCGGTCCCGCCCCGCGGTGGCCACCTGGCCCTCGGGGTCTCCGTACTCGGCCGGCGCCAGCAGGGTGAGGGCATCGGGGACGATCCGCAGCTCGGCGGGGAGCTGGCCCGCAAACTCGCCATCGATCTGCACGTAGACATCCGGATTATCGGCGCAGGACAGCTTCAGATGTCCGGTCCGCAGCACCGTTACGCCCTTCATTCCGCTCAGGCGGTTGGCCGCCATGCCGAGGAAGTATTTGACGTAGGGCAGCGAGGTCCGGCCTTCGAACAGGACCACCTCGAAGGTGTCTTGAAACAGCGTCACCGAGCGGGCGATTTCGAAATCGCCGCCGTAATTGCGCACTTTACTGGCCAGCGCGAAGGAGCACTGCCGTTGCTGGCCGCAGACTTGCACCTGGATCTGCGGCAAACGGCGGCCCAGCATACTCCAGCCGGCCGCCCAGTAGGCGAACTTGCCGATCTTGGCCTTGAGCACGCCATCCACATGGTAGACGATGTGGGCGTCCAGACCGGCGCCCGCCATCAGCAGAAAATGGCGCGAAACGCGGCCGTCTTCGCACATCACATGGCCCACCGAAACGCGCCGCGGGCACAGGTCGTCCAGGCGTTCCGCCACGCGGTCCAGGCGGCTGCCCAGCTTCATTTCCATGGCCAGCACGTTGGCAGTGCCGCCCGGCAAAATGCCCAGGGGCACTTCGGTGTGCAGCATCCCCTCGGCGACTTCATTGATGGTGCCATCCCCGCCCGCCGCCAGGATGAGTCTGGCGCCGCCGTCGATATAGCCGCGGGCAATCGCCCCGGCCGTGCGCGGGCCGGTGGTGGGCGCCACCGTCACGCGGTGGCCGCGGTGTTCAAGAATATGAACGGCGCGTTCGATCTGGGACTGTCCGTTCCGCCCGAATTTGCCCGCCCGGGGGTTATAGATCAGCACCGTGTTTCTGTAGGCTTTGATAGCGCGTTCTCCAGGTTCCTCGTTAGATTATAGTTGAGGGGACCATGAAAGATCCCGCCAGGGAAATCGAAGAGCTGCGAGACGAGCTGCGCCGCCACGAACATTTGTACTACGTCCTGGACCAGCCGGAGATCAGCGACGCCGAATACGACAGCCTGATGCGCCGCCTGCAGCAGCTTGAAACCGAGCATCCCGAGCTGCTGACCGGCACTTCCCCGACCCAGCGGGTGGGCGGGAAACCGCGCGAGGGATTCGTCAAGGTGCGCCACAGCGCGCCCATGCTGTCCCTCGACAACGCCCTCAACGAAGGCGAGCTGCGGGACTTCGACCGCCGCGTGCGCGACCTGTTGGGGGACGCCTCCTTCCGCTATGTGGCGGAGCTGAAAATGGACGGCCTTTCGATGGCGGTGCACTATCGCGACGGCCAGTTCACCCAGGCGGTCACGCGCGGCGATGGCACCGTGGGCGAGGATGTCACCGAAAACGCCCGCACCATCCGTTCCCTGCCCTTGCACGTGAAAACTACCGTGGACGCCTTCGAGGTGCGCGGCGAAACCGTGATGAACCGGCGCGCCTTCGAACGGCTCAACGCCGAACGGGATGAAAAGGGCCTCTCGCGGTTCGCCAATCCCCGCAACGCGGCGGCCGGCTCGCTGCGCGTGCTGGAGCCGCAGATTACCGCTTCGCGGCGCCTGGACTACTACTGCTATTGGCTGCTGCGCGAGGGGCGGCCCACCTTCCCCAGCCATTGGGAGTCGCTCGACGAGCTGGTCCGCCTGGGCTTCAAAGTCAATAGCCACCGCAAATTGTGCGCCGACGTGGAAGAGGCGCTGGCCTTCTGCGCCCAATGGGAGGCCAAGCGGGACGAGCTGCCTTACGAAATCGATGGCGTGGTGCTGAAAGTGGATTCCATCGCCCAGCAGGAGCAACTCGGCTACACCGCCAAGGCCCCGCGGTGGGCCATCGCCTACAAATACCCGGCGCGGCAGGCCGTCACCACCGTCGAGGATATCGAAGTGCAAGTGGGCCGCACGGGCGCGCTCACGCCGGTGGCGCGGCTGAAGCCGGTGGAGGTAAGCGGCGTCACGGTTTCCCGCGCCACGCTGCACAACGAAGACGAAATCGAGCGCCTGGGGCTCGAGATCGGCGATGAGGTGGTGATCGAACGCTCCGGCGACGTGATCCCCAAGGTGGTGCGGGTTCACTCGCAAGGGTCTTACCGCAGACCTTTTCATATGCCCACCGAATGCCCGGTGTGCGGCGGCAAAGTGGTACGGGTGGAAGGCGAAGCGGCCCGGCGCTGCATCAATACCAACTGCTCGGCGCGGCTGAAGGAATCCATCCTGCACTTTGCCGCGCGCAGTGTGATGAATATCGACGGGGTGGGCGAAGCGCTGGTGGATCAACTGGTGGATCGCGGCATGGTGTCCAGCGTGGCCGACCTCTACGATCTCACCCTCGAAAAGCTGATGACCCTGGAGCGCATGGGCAAGAAATCGGCGGGCAACATCCTGCGCAACATCGAGGCTTCCAAGAAAAGCCCGCTGCCGCGGGTGCTGAATGCCCTGGGCATCCGCTTCGTGGGCGAGCGCACAGCCGTGTTTCTGGCGGAGGCCTTCGGCTCCCTGGACCGCATTGCGGAAGCGGATGGCGAGGAATTGCAGGTGGCCGAGGAAGTTGGCCCCAAGGTGGCCGAGAGCGTCTTCCTGTTCTTTCGCGAGCCGCGCAACCAGGAGTTGGTAAAACGCCTGCGAGCCGCCGGCCTGCAGTTCATCTATGAGGGGAAGCGTCCCAAGGCCGGACCGTTTCAGGGCCGCACCTTCGTGCTCACCGGGACGCTGCCGAACCTGTCGCGCGAGGAAGCCACGCGGCTGATTGAAACCGCCGGCGGCAAAGTCAGCGGGTCGGTGAGTAAGAAGACCAGCTACGTGGTAGCCGGCAAAGACGCCGGATCCAAATTGGCCAAGGCCGAGCAACTGGGCGTCGCGGTGATTGGCGAGGAAGAGCTGCTGAAAATGATCGAGGGATAAGCGCTTCCCTACTGCATCATCTTCTTCAACTTCTGCAGGCCGCCCTTGATTTCGTCGGTGGCATCATCCACCTGGTTGGTGTCGTAGATTACCCGCGGGGTCAGGAAAATAATCAGCTCGGTGCGGGCGTCGCTGTAGGACTTGGAGCCGAACAGCGCTCCCAGGCCGGGAATGTGCTGCAGGAAGGGGATGCCCGTCTCGACCAGGGTCTTGCTGTCCTGAATGAAGCCGCCCAGCGCGATCGTGTCGCCGTCGCGCACGGTCACCTGGGTGCTGAACGAGCGCGTCGAAAACGACGGCGAGTCGATGGTGCTGCTGCTGTTCGCCTCGGGCTCGCTGACTTCCTGGTCGATCACCATGGTCACCACGCCGCTCGAATTGACGCGCGCTGTGATGGCCAGGCTGGTGCCGGTGGTTTGATTGGAGACCGAGTTGAACGAACTGCCGGTCACCGCGACGCCGGAAGATGTCAGCACCGGCACGCTTTGCCCAACGTTCATAACGGCGGGCACGCTATCGGTGGCGATGATGCTGGGCGAGGCGATGGTTTTGGCCTGATTGCGGGTCTCCGCCAGAGAAACCGCGGTGAGCAGCTCTTTGCCCTTCAATACCAGGGCGCCTAACGAAAGCGTCAATCCGCCGCTGGAGGCGATATTCAGAGCGCGCGAAAAGGGTCCCGTGTTGGCCTGGTCGACATAGGCCTCCACGCCCGAAGAGAAGGCTCCGGTCAAATCCAGCTCATAGATCTTAGCGTCGATCAGCACTTGCCGCGGCGGCACATCCAGTTGGCGGATCAGGTTGCTGATCTGCTCCCATTCCTGGGGCGTTCCCTGCACCAGCAGAGTGTTGTCGAACGGGTTGGGAATGACGTGAGGAATGCGGTTGCCGGCTTCCTCAGCCGTGGCGGCCGCGCCTCCCAGGCGCTGCCCGGTCTGCCCGATGCCCGCCTGGGCTTGCGGGCTGAGCGGGTTGCCGGTAGGAGACACCGGAAGGCCGCCCGGCGCCGCATAGGTGCCGTACGTGACGCCGCTCATCGCACCGTAACCGCCCGCTCCGGGATAACCGCCATAACCGCCCATCCCGCCATAGCCACCCATTCCACCGTAACCACCCATGCCACCCATGCCGCCCGCGCCGACACCGCCCAAGCCCGGCCCCAGGCTACCCATCATGCCCATGCCGCCCGCGCCGCTCATCTGCGCCAGTTGCACCAGCGCCATGGTATTGCCGGTATAGAGCGCCATAATCGCCATGGCCAGCGTTTCGGCACGCCCATAATGCAGGCGGTACACGTAATTGTTCACCGCGCCGGCCGGAATCTTGACCTCCACATCCAGCTTCTTAATCCAAGCCTCCACCTGGTCGAAGATCCCCGGATTGGCGGCCACGGCAATCACCTCATTGATGCGGTCTACCGGGATGAAGCGCACCGCGCCGGATTTTTCGGAGGTCGCGTAGGCCTTGAATACGTTGTCGAGGTCCTTCACCAGGTCCGTGGGGCGGCTGTTTTCCACGTCGTAGAGGCGCACCCGCTGGCCGGCGAAGCTGTCGGAATCGAACATGGCGATGAGATTCAGGATGCGCTTCATGCTGCGGCTGTTGTCCTGGAGGATCAGCAAATTGGCAGGGGCGTAGGGCTGGCTGGTGCCGCCCTCGCCCATGAACGGCTTGATCAGCTTATCGATTTCCTCGGCGGTGGCGTACTTCAGGAACACCAGGTTGAGCACCATCCGCTCATCATCGGGCAGAGTCTTGGGATCGACATTCACTTCGGGACTGATAGGCAGGCTGGAAACCCGGTTGACCGGCACAATGCGGTAGACGTTGCCCACCTGCACCATGGCCGCGCCGTTCACCCGCAGGATGGTTTCCAGCAGCGGCATCAGGTCCACCGATTTGACCTCTCCGTAGGTGTGGACAATCACCGATCCGTTCACGTGCGGGTCGATGATGATGTTGAGCTTGAGCATACGCGCCAGGATGTCGATCATCTGGGTGAGCGATTCGCCATTGATCATGAGCCCTTCGGTGGTGGCCAAGCGGGGAGTGGCGGCCTGCGGCTGAGTGGTGGGGGTATTGGCCTGCGGCTGCTGCGCCGGTTTGGGCGGCTGCGGCTGGGGCTTGTTTTGATCGGGCGGAGGCGTTACCGGCACAATCCGCGGCGTGGCCGCCTGGCCCCACAACGTGGCGGCCGCGAGGAGGGGCAGGCACAAGCGGAGCGCCTGCCGCAGAGAGGCGCGGGTTCCGGCGGTCAGCCAATCGAAGCAGCGCATGGCAGCTATTTCCGGTCGCTCGCGGACACGGCCTGGCGCTCGAACGCGGCGCGCTCGACGGCATCCATTTCGGACTTCTTGCGCTCCCAACGGTACACGCCGAAGGGGCCGGGGCGCTCGAAGCTCACCGTATCGCCGTGGTCGGTGGCACGCAGAGTTTCTCCGGCCGCGGCGGCGGAGCGGGCGGCTTTCGACGCCGAGGCGTCCGCCGCGGGAATGCGGGCGATGCCAAAGGGCGTCGGGCGGTAGAGCCACTGACGGCCTTGCGGATCGGTATAGCGGTAGCCATCGGCGGCCTTCACTGCGCCCGTGGGAACGGCGGCGGGCTGCGCGGCCTGGCATTCCATCGCCAGCACCATCGCGGAGAAACACAGAAGCATTGCAGGTTTCATTCGTCTCATTTGCTTAAACTCCTCGGGATGGCCACGCCCGGCCTACTGCGCCGGCTCCCAACGGCACGACTTGCCGAAGGGAGTGGTGTACACAACCTTCTTATAACCCTCGGCCACGGTGCCATCGGCCAGTCCATCGGCCATCGAGCAGGTCTTCCAGCCGCGGCCGGTATCCTCGCCCGGGCCGGCTTTCACCGGAGCGGGCGGCGGAGGCGGCGTGTTATCGGCCTGGGCCGGCGCCGGCGCCTGGGACTGCGAGGCGGAACTCGCGGCGAGGTCGCTCAGCGATTTGCGAATCTGCTGGCCATTCCATTCCAAAGTGATCTCATCTGTATTGACGTCCACCAGCTTGAATTGGCCGATCGTCGCTCCCGGATGCATATATTGATGCGGCGCTTTGTCGTTCTCGGCGAGAATCGCGGCCACCCCATCGCCCAGGTTCATCACACCATAACAGACGGGCAGCGGCGGCATCACGGGCGGAGGCGGCGGAGGCGGCAGTTCGACCACCACGTTGGGATTGCGCGAGGGATCGAACAGCGTGCGCAGGGCGATTTGCGAATACTCGGAGGCCGTCACCGGGGGCGCCGCCGGCAGCGGGCTGAAGGGAGGCGCAGGCGCGGCCTTCACCTTGGCGCGCAGCACGGAGGCTTCGCGCGCGTGGGTGGCGCGCCAGGCGTTGCGGAAAGCGAAGCCGGCATAGGCCAACCCCACCACCAACAAGCCGTTGAGCACCCACAGCTTGTATTTCAAAATGCCACCGCCCGCTTCACCGGAACCAGCTTGCGCGGCACGACGCCCGAAAGCGTCAGGCGCACCTGCAGATTTTTCTTTTTGTCGCTGCCGCCGGAGATGTGAATTTCATTGGTGGCCAGAAGGCGCGGCTCGCGGGCCAGGTCAGAGAGGAAGTTGACCAGTTGATCGATGCCGCAGGTGAAGGTTTCGACCACCGAGACCTCGCCATAGTCGTTGCCCAGCGGGCGCGCTTCGCCCAGTTGTTCGGCGCCGCGGGCATCGAAACCGTTCTGGGCGGCGAGGCGGTGGATGATCTCGAGCAGTTGGCCCTGCGCCTGGGCGGAGGTTTCGGCCAGCAGCACACCGGCTTCGCGGGTTTTCAGTTCGGCAGAGACTTTTTTGAGGAGATCTTCCTTGGCGGGAACGGTGGCGGCCAGCCGGCGCAGGCGATCGAGACGCTGTTCCGCCTGGGGGATGGTCTCGGTCGCCGAGACCACCGTGCCGCCGCTATCGCCCGCGCCGGCCAGGCGGAGGATCGCGAGCACTACGGCGCCCGCCGCGGCCGTCAGCGCGAGGAAGGTCTTGCGGTCCATGGCGGCGAGAGTCATTTGCCGGCCCTCCGGGTGGTGTGGATCTGGAAGGTTTCGCCGGAGCCCGACGGGGCGCGGCCCACCATGTCGGGAGCGGTGTTGACGAAGAACGGCGAGGAATCCAGCAGCTTCGGCAGCGGCGCGGCCTGCTGGGCTTCGCCGGTGAGGCGCACGGAATCGCGCGTGATGTCGATGGAGTTGGTCCACGCAGGAGGTTCGATCAGGCGGGTCAGCTCGTTCAGGACATTGAGGTCGGCGGAGGTGCGGCTGCGGAATTCGTCGAGCAGTTGGGCGCGCGCGCGGGCATTGTCGATGGCCCGGTCGAGCACGCCCGCACGTTGGGCGCGCGGCTCCAGGCGGGCGATTTCGGCATCCAATTGCTTCAAGTACCGATGCTGCGACCAGGTGAAGTACAACGCCATGCCGCCGCCGACTATGATCAGCAGGCCGGCCAGGATGAGGGTGGGCCAGAAGGCACGGTGGGAGCTGAGGCGGCGATGCTCGGCCGGCAGTACGTTCGCCGCCGGCGCCAACCAGGGGCAAGCCCCAGCCAGCGCCGTGGCGTACGGCCGTGCGTTGCGGGAAAGATCGTTTTCCACCGGATTGACCGCCGGGGCGGGTAGCACGTCTTCGAGCTTGCGCGGGGCGGTATCGGGCGGCAGGCGCAACTCGGAAAGCGCCAGGATGGCGGCGCGCTCGGGCGGCAGATCGAATTCGGCGGAGAAGACCGGGCGCGCGGGGCTTTCGCCATACACCTCGATGCCGCCCGCCGCGGCCTGGCTGAGGGCCACGAATCCACCATCGGCGGCGCCATTCAGGCGGATGGCCGCGCGCACGGCGGCGGCCGAGAAGGTGAAACTGGCGGCGGCAATGCCGGCTTCTGCGAAAAGCTGCACGTAGCGGTCGACCACGCGGCGCAGCACGATTCCGATGAGCACCGCGCCGTGCTCCAGCGGCGACCATCCCCACACCACCTCGTCATCGCCGTAGGGGTGGAGGCTGTCGAGCTGCAGGCGGAGGGCGCTTTCCAAATCTTTAGGCGCGACGCCGGGCAGCGACACCTGGCGCACGATCACTTCGCGGCGCGGCAGCAGCACGGTGGCGCTGCACTCGGCCATGCCGAGGGATTTGAGGAAGGCCTGATATTCGGCGCCCCATTCGGCCGCGGGCCGCGTGGCGTAATCGTGGATGCTCAGCCGCCCGGCTACTCGAATGGCCGAGGGGCGGACGCGCGCGGCAGCCACTTCCAGATCGGCGGCGCCGATTTCGATGCCGACACCGGTGCCGAAGGCCAGCAGCTTGCGAACATCTTTGGGAATGGCGGTGGCGAGGCTCATGCCGGGTTAGTGGCTCCAGGCGTGGTCGTACCAGCGCAGAAAGTGGATCGGCTCATTGTACTGCGCGGGCATGTATTTCACCTGGGCGGCCACGGTGCGTTTGAGATCGGAGAGTCTGCCATCGGCCAGCCGTAACTGGGCCGTCGCGCGGAGGGTGATGATGGAATTGCCGCCGATGCGCAGGCGGGCGGCGGGCACGCCGATAGAAGCGAGGAAGGCGCGCAAATCCAGATCCGTGAAGGGCGCGGCGCGGCGGCGGGCCACCAGCGCCTGGACGGCTTCGGGCGCCAGACCAACGGCCGCCAGCACCTCGGGCGCGGCCGAGTTGGCATCCACCTGGGCGCCGGAGCCATAGACCGTAAGGCAATCGACGAGACCATCGCGCGCCACCAGGCGGGGCGCGGAGGCATCTTCGGCGCTGCCTTCCGGGCCGGGCACGTACGTGCCGTAATACAGATCCGGCGTGATTCCTCTCACCAGCAGTAATTCCTCGATCTCTTGGAAAGACGCATGCGGCGGGCGAAAAGACGGAGTGAGCGAGGCATAATACAGATCGAAAGGGCTGCCCTGGAGCGCCGGTTTGCGCCAGTCGTCAATGGCGGCGACGATTTCCTGGGCGCGCTCGGGCGCGACCCCCAGAGCCAGCACCAGCCGGAAGAGGTCCTGGACGGGCGCCGTATTGACATCCAGCTTGGCGGCTTCGGGAATGATTTCCACGCGCACGTTGCCGCTGGGGAAGAGGTAGTTGACCACCGGGGCTCCGCGCGGAATGAGGGTTTGGGCCGGGTTGCTGCCGCCCCAGAGCAACTCCAGCGCGGCGCGATGAATGCCTCCCTGGGCCAGGTAGTAGGCGCGCAGCCCGTCCACCTCCGTGGAGGTCCGGTCGGTCTCGCTCCTGACGGTGCTGGAGAGGGAGAAAGCGATGGCGGCTAGCGCGGCGGACAGCCACAAGACGGCAAGCAGCGCACTGCCACGGTCCCGATCCCTCGCCCTATTGGTCCACATATTCGATCTCCGGCGAGCGGAACACGTTGATCGGGGCCATCACGGTGATGGGTTGCAGGCGCGAGGCATCCGGCTGAAGGGGCGCCATCTCCACGCGGATGCCCCACGGCCAACCGGGGCCGCGCCATTGCGGCAGCCAGACGGGCGGATCGTTTTCCGAGCGGCCCGGGCCGTAATAGCTGAAGCGGCAATAGGCCATCTTGTCGGCCAGAACGAAAGAATCCGGATTCGGCTGCATGGGCACGAAGCGGAACAGCAGGCGGCCCGTTAGGGGGTCGGGCGCCACCCCGGCACATAGCCCGCCGGCCGATAGCGGCCCGGTGTAAGGGGTCTCGTTGACGATCAGGCGGACGCCTTGGCCTTGGTCGCCCGGAATCACCATCAGGCCGAGTAATTGCGGCCGGCCGCGCCACCCCTGCTCCAGCGAAAAGGTGGTCGCCAGCCGCATGTTCAGCGGCTCGCCCTGGAAGAAGCCGAATCGCACGTGAACGCCGGCGCAGGTGGCCACCACCGGCAGGAATCCCTGCAACTCCTGCTCCAGGATGCGCTGCGCACCCACCACGCGGCGATTGTCCATCAGGCGGGTGGTGGCCCGGCCGAAGACGTTCAGGCCGATGCGCATAGCCATCACCATGGCGGTGGAGAGCAGGCTCAGCAGGGTGATGGCGATCAGCACCTCCATCAGGGTCAGGCCGGACTGGGAGTGGCGCCGGCTCATGGCAGCGAGGTGCCCCCTAAGCCACCGCCCGGAACGAGATCCTGCGGCAAGAGCAGGCGCGGCCGGAAGGCGTCTAGCGTAAAGGAGCGGCGCTCGGGTCCGGCCATCCACCAGACCCGCAGCTCCATGCGGTCGAGCGCCAGTTGCCCGGGATGGGGCTGCGGCGGCATCTCGAAATTTTCCAGGCGGGCCTCCCAGCCGGCCTCGATGCCGCCGGTCAGAGCCGGGTCGAAGGGGCCGGCGATGGCAGTATTGCGAGGCATCTTGCGATCCAGCAGAAGTTCGTTCATGCGCAGGCGGGCCAGTTGCGCGGCGCGGTCGTAACTGAGCAGGCGGGCGGCATTCCGGGTGGCGCCGGAGATGCCGGACATCAGCCCCACCACGGCGATGCCCATGATGGTGGTGGCCACGATCATCTCGAGCAGGGTGAATCCGCGCTCCGATGCTGGATGGCGGCGGGCTGGATGGCGGCGGGTCACTCTGGATGCACGCTTTCGACGTGCGGAAAGCCGGTCATGGGGTCGAGACGTACCAGGCGGTGCGTGCCGTGGCTGTTGGCGAGCTGGATGCCGATGCCAGGCGCCGTATCGCCCGGCATGAGGATCAGGCGCCGGACGGGGTCGGCCGGATCGTCGAGAGGCGGCACCAGCGCCTCGATAGAGATGCCCTGCGGCAGTTTCAGCTCGCGCCGGAAGCCCGGCTCGGCGGAGTAGGCCGCGAGGCGGTTTTCCTTGGGCGCAATGACCACCTCGACCGCCGTCTGGCGGCGCTCCGCGTGGTTCAAGGCGGCATTGAGGAAGGTGGCCACCGAGCCGGTGGCGGAGTTCATCCGGACGCTATCGATGCCCGCCGAAACCGCCGGCGTGGTGACCGCCGCAATCAGCCCGATGATGGCCACCACGACCAGCATCTCCATGAGGGTGACGCCGGCCAGAGAGCGCCTGGACGCGGAGACGCGGAGGCGCGGAGAAACACGCAGAGAAGACCAGGCATTGTGTTTTCCGCGTCTCCGCGTCTCCGCGGTGAAGACACGGCCTCTACTTCCAACTGAAGATATCGGCATTCACCCCTTCGCCGCCGGGCTGGCCATCGGCGCCCAGACAGATGATGTCGGGCTCGTCACCGTGGTCGCCAGGGTACTTGTAGACGTAGTCGTGGCCCCAGGGGTCTTTGGGGATGTCCTTGGGCATGTAAGGGCCGGCCCATTGGTTGGCGTCGGGCGGCTTCACCCGCAGCGCCACCAGGCCCTGCTCGGTGGTCGGAAACACGCCGGTATCCAGTTTGTAGGACCCCAGCGCGGTCATGAAGTTCTCCATCTGGCTGCGCGCCGCGGTGACCCGCGCGCTGTCCGCTTTTTTGAACATGGCGGGAGCCACCAGGGCCACGAACAGCCCGATGATCGTCACTACCACGAGCATTTCGATCAGGGTGACACCAGCCTGTCCCCGCCTGTTTGGTCCCATTTTGCGCCGGTTGTGCATGGATATATCCGCCTTACATTGCCACATCGTTAATGCTGGTAATCGCCAGCAGCATACTCAAAATCAGGGCGCCCACCAGGATGCCCATCACCAGAATAATGATCGGCTCGAACACCGCCGTGAATCGCTTGATGGCCGCCCGAGTATCATTTTCGTAGATATCGGCCATCTGCGTAAACATCTGGTCCAGGCGGCCGGTTTCCTCGCCCACCATGAGCAGGTGGCCGGCCAGCGGCGGGAAGACCGCGGCCTTGCGGATGGGCGCGGCGATGCCTTCGCCGCGTTTCACGCCTTGCGCTACGCCATCCATGGCGCGGGCGATCATGCGGTTGTTCAGCGTAGCCGCGGCAATGCCGATGGATTGCACCAGCGGCACGGTATTAGCCACCAGGGTCGCCATGGCGCGCGCAAACCGCGCCGTTTCAGCCTTCAGCAGCGCATCGCCCAACAGCGGGATGCGCAGCCGGACGCGGTCCCACCATAGCCGCCCGGCCGCCGTCCGTGTGTACATGCGCCAGCCGATGAGGAATGCCGCCAGGCCCACCGCCATCATCCAGGAATAGTGCCGGGTGAAATCGCTGGCCTGCATCATCAGGCGGGTGGGCAGCGGAATTTTCATGGTGCTGCCGTCGAAAATCGAGGCAAACCGCGGCACCACGAAATTCAGCAGCAAGGTGATTGACCCGAGACCCACGCAGGCCAGCAGCGCCGGGTAAATCATCGACGAGATGATGTAATTGCGCAGGTCATCGCGGGTCTTTTCAAATTCCGAAAGCCGCAGGAAGATCACCGCCAGCGCTCCGGAAGCTTCGCCCGCGCGCACCATGTTGATGTAGAGGTCGGTGAAGTGTTCGGGATGGGTGGCCAGGCTATCGGCCAGGGAACGGCCGCCTTTGAGCACCCGCAGGACGTCCAGCACGATGGCGCGAAACGAGGCGCGCTCGCACAACTCGGCGGTGATGCTGAGGGCGCGGTCGAGCGGCACGCCGGCGTTGAGCAAAGTAGAGAGTTCGTTGGTGAAGAACAGGACGTCGCGCCGGCCGCCGGTGCGGAACGCCGGCAGCTTGAGTTCGATGCCGGCCGTTTTGGGCGCGCTCCCCACGTAGATGGGCGTCAGCCCCTGCTTGCGCAGTTCCCCCGCCACGCGGCGTTCGCTCTCGGCGGCCAGGGAGCCGCTGCGGACTTTGCCATCGGAGGCCACCGCGCGGAAAAAGAAGGTGGAGGCCATCTAGATCTCCTGCGTCACGCGCAGCACCTCGTCCACGCTGGTCACGCCGCGGCGGATCTTGATCCAGCCGTCTTCGCGCAGATTGCGCATGCCGTTCTGGCGGGCCACGCGAGTGAGCACGGAAGCATCCGCGTTGGACATGATCAGCTTGCGGATTTCGTCGTTGATCTCCATCATCTCGAAGATGCCCATGCGCGAGATGTAGCCGAGGCCATGACACTCCGCGCAGCCCGCGCCGCGGTAGACGGGGATGATTTCGCCATCGGGCGAAATGGCCGTGCCGTCTTGGAACTTGCAGGCATCGCAGATCACCCGCACCAGGCGCTGCGCCAGCACGGCCACCAGCGACGAGGTGATCAGGTAATTCTCCAGGCCCATATCGGTGAGGCGGGTGATGGCGCTGGGTGCATCGTTGGTGTGCAGCGTGGAGAAGACCAGGTGGCCGGTGAGGGCCGCGCGGATGGCGATATCCGCCGTCTCGCGGTCGCGGATTTCTCCCACCATAATGACGTCCGGGTCCTGGCGGACGATGTGGCGCAGGCCGGCGGCGAAGGTCAGGCCGATCTGCGGATTGACGTGGATCTGGTTGATCCCGTCCATCTGGTATTCCACCGGATCTTCGATGGTGATGATTTTCTTGTCCGGAAGGTTGATGCGCTTGAGCGCCGAGTAGAGCGTGGTGGATTTGCCGCTGCCGGTGGGGCCGGTCACCAGAAAAATGCCGTGCGGCCGGCTGGTGAAATGCTCCATGCGGGCCAGCATGTGGTCGTCGAAGCCGAGGCGGCGGAGGTCATAGAAATCCCCCGTGGAGCGGTCCAGCAGGCGCATCACCACACTTTCGCCGTAAAGGGTGGGGAGGGTGGAGACGCGCAGATCCACCTCGCGGCCCAGGACCTTGATTTTGATGCGGCCATCCTGCGGCAGGCGGCGCTCGGCGATGTTCAGCTTGGCCATCAGCTTGAGGCGCGAGATGATGGCGGCCTTCAGTTCGCGCGGCGGAGGCTCCTGGTTGAACAGCACGCCATCCACCCGGAAGCGCACGCGGAATTCCTTTTCGAACGGCTCGATGTGGATGTCGCTGGCGCGTTTCTCGATGGCGTCGCCGATCATGGCGTTGACCAGGCGGATGACCGGCGCCTCGCTGGCCATGTCGCGGAGGTGCTCCAGGTCGGCGGTGGCCTGCTCGTCTTCGCCGCCCAGCACCTGGCGGTCGCCTTCACCGTAGTGCCGGTCGATGGCGTCCAGGATCTCCTGCTCGGGGGCCAGCGCGGTCTGGATCTGAAACCCGGAGAAGGCCCGCAGCGCGCCGATGGTGTCGAAATCCAGCGGGTCGGCCATGGCCACCGTGAGGGTGGAATCGGCCAAGGCGATGGGAAAGGCGCGGCACTGGCGCAGGAAACGATCGGAAAGGCCATCGATCTCGGGCGCCGCGGGCGGCGGCCCGTCCACCGTCACCAGCGGCAGCCCGAGTTGATCCGCGAGCGCGGCCAGTACGTCGCGCTGGGCGATCAAGCCCATGTCCACGAGGATCTTGCCGAGCTTATCTCCGCGCTCCCGCTGCAGTTCGAGGGCGCGCTCCAGGTCCTCGGCCTCGATCTTCTTGCGCTCCAGCAGAATTTCGCCGAGTCGCAGGTAGCGCGGTGGGGCGGCGATTTCCGGCGCGGGCGTGGGCTGCTCGGCGGGGGTCACTTATGGCTCGTCCGTAGAGTGCACGGCGCCGGCCAGGGCGTCCTTGCGGGTGGCCGACATGACGATTTGACCAGGCAGCCCGGTGCGGTCTTCCCAGCTCAAATACCCCAGCCGCACGGCTACCACAATCTGCTGGTTGTCCGGAACCTGGGACAGGTCTTTGGCCGCCTGCTTGACCATTTCGAGCATGGCCGCGCGAAGGGCAGGCAACCGGTTCACCTTGCGGTCATGCACCTGGTCGTGCAGTTCCTTGGTAATGGTCCTGCGGAACGGATTGAGCGTGGGGGTGATGATGAGGCTGATTTCGGAGCTGAAAACTGCCCCATAGTTGCTCAAGTAGAGGCCGCGCGTGAGGCCCAGCATGTCTACCGGATCGTTGGCCGTGCCCAGCGCATAGAGGCGGGTATTGAAGAGCGACTCCACCGCCGTGATCGCCTGGCGCGTGGGCCGCAGCGCCGTGGTGGTGTCGATCTTGGCCGCCGGGACGATCTGCGCCTGGGCGGCGGCCGCGGCGAACAGGACCGCGGCGGCCAGGAAACCGCGAGTCATTGCCGTACCCCTTCAACGGGAGCGGAGGCGAGATGATACATGGCGCCTCGTTGCTCGATCTGCCGCTTGGAGTTCAGATCGTACTCCTCGGCGGCCAGGCTCAACCGCTGGCGGGCGGTTTCGAGCTCGGCCACCAGGGCGCGGGTCTTTTCGACCTGCCGCTGCTCGCTGGCGCCGACAGCCTTGGCCACTGCGGCATCGATGCGCGCCTGGATATCCGCATCGGAAACGGTTGCGGCTGCCGGCGCCACAGCCGCTGTGGGCGGCGCGGGGCGGACAGGGGCGCTCGCAGGGGCCGGGCGGTGCAGCGAGAACACCACCACCGCCGCCGAGAGCATGGCGGCCGACACAAAGCCCAATCGCGGTCCGGAATTCCACAGCGCCGACCAAGCCCGCCGCCACGGCGACGGCTCGAAAACCGCATCCGAGACAAACGCGACCCGCTGGGGGATCTCTTCGTCGCGCAGCGAGAAGAGGGCTGCCTGGGTCATCCCCAGCCGGTCCAATTCCTCGCGGCAGGAGACGCAATCTCTGACATGGGATTCCAACTGGCGCCGTTCCGGGTCCGGCAGCTCTTTGAGGAAGTAATCCCGCAAATCGAATGGCGAGCAACTCATGACACACCTCGTGCCTTCACGGGAGCCAGTTGATCTTTGAGCAGGTCGAGCGCGGAATAGAGGCGCGATTTGACGGTCGAGACCGGGCAGGAAAGGATCTCGGCCATTTCCTCGAACTTGAAACCCTGGTAGATCTTCAGCACCACGGCCTCGCGCTGGTCGGGCGAAAGGCGCTCCAGGGCGCTGGCCACCGCCAGGCTCAACTCGATGGGAAACACGGCGCTGCCGCCCACGGTGATGCCATAGCCGGCGCCTTCCGGTTCCAATTCGTCCACATCGCTTTCGGGCCTCCGTTTGCGAAACATGGAGTAGGCCTCGTTATGGGCGATGCGGTACAGCCATGGGGCGAACCGCTCCGGATTATCCAGCCTGGTGAGGTTCTGGTACGCCTTTAGAAACACGTCCTGGGTCAAATCCAGAGAATCTTCGCGGTGGCCGGTGATGCGCAGCAGGTAATTGTAGACACGCTTCTCCCACCGGGACACCAGGAGGTTATACGCCTCCACATTGCCCCGGGCAGCCTGGCGGATGAGGTCGGCATCTTCGGCCGCCCGAAAGATCAAGCTCTGGCTCCTGGTGGAAAGACGCCGCCCGCCCGCAAAAAGACGACAGCGGGCGAACAGCGTGGGCTAAGCCTCTATTTTACTTCCCATCCAGGGGCCCAGATTGCCGCGCGAAGCCGGGCGGCGGGGCCGCTGGAGCGCGCCCGCTCGTTTCCATCGCCGCCCCGGATCAGAACCGCGCGCCGGAGCAAGCGGTCGCATCAAATCAACCGGTCTGGGACCTGGGAACGCGCGAATGGCGGGACGGGCCAACTCACGCCGCCGGCCGGGACGCCTCGCACGGGCCTTCACGCCTCCGGCGGCACAGCAGAAACACCAGCGCCAGGGCCGGCAGCACCATCCAGGGCGTCCCCACCTCCGGCACGGCCGCGGCCACGTTCACCGTGAAGTCGGCTTCGCCAAGGGGGTTGATCGCGGTCGGGTCATAGACGTTGTCCACTTCCTCCCCGCCCACAATGGTCACCGTTCCCCCCACCGGGCCGAACGGGTCCGTGTACGGGTCGTCGATGGTAACGGTGAAGAGCGTAAAGTCCACGGTGGTCTCTCCCGCCGCGACGGTCGGCGGACCGAGCAGAAACGGCGTGTTATCCACGCTGAACATGCCCGCCAGGCTCACGTCGAGCTCGTTCAGGTCCACCGTGGCCGAGTCGTTGTCGGTGATCGTCCCGGTGAAGGTGAGGATGCCGCCGGGTCCACCGGTCAGGGTGGTCTCGTCCAAGTTGATGGTGATGTCGCTCGCGCGGGCGCAACCGGCGGCCAGCAGCAGGGCGGTCAGGAAGAGTTGGAGCGTTTTCATGGTCGGCGTTCTTTCCTCGAATTCTGCCTACGGTAGCACAATCCGGCCGGCAGTGCTGAAGGTGCCGCCGGTATACGAGCCGCTCAGGATGAACGTGCTCGGCGATCCCGAGGCGCCCAGGGACCCACCGGGGAAGGTGATGGTGAAGACGCCGGTGGACGCGCCCGGGATGGAGGCGATCGAGGATGGCGCAACCGTTCCGGCGAGCGTGCCGATCTTGGCCGAGGTGATGGCGACGTTGGCCGCGGCCGAATTGCCGCTGTTGGCCACCACCACGGTGGCCACCACGTTGTTGCTCGCATCGCGCGAGAGGACCTCGCTGGCGATCAGATCGACGGCCGTCGTCGGACTGTAGGGGTAGACCACCAGGGCTAACGACTGTTGCGCCGCCGATCCGACGGCGTTGGCCGCGGTGATATTGATCTTATGCGTGCCCACGTCGCCGTTGGCGGGGGTGCCGGAGATGGTCAGCGTGCCGGTGGCAAAGCCGGCCGAATTCGAGTTGCTGGCCGTGAGGCTGGCCGGCAGGCCGGTGGCGCTAAAGTACATGCCGTTGCCGGCGGAGGGATCGGTAGGCGGCGCTGTCAGCGAGACTGCCTTGGTCGACGTGCTGGGGTATCCGGTGGTGGTCACCCAGAAAGACCCGGGCTGGCCGGCGAACATTACCGCCAGGCTCGGGCTGGTGATTTGAGGAGCCTCATTCACGATGAGGTTGAAGTTCTGGGTGGCCGGTCCAAGATCGCCGCTGCCGTCGGACATGGCAATCGTATATTGACCGCCCGAGCCGGCCGGGGGCGTGCCGTAGAAGATGCCCTGCGCTTCATAGTATTGGGCGCCGCTCGGGTAAAAGTACCAGCTCAGCCAACTGGGCAGGGTGGTATGGAGTCCGATATTGCCAAAGCTGACAAAGACGCTGGCCTGGTTGTAGGTCCCGGCGGTGAACGTGGCGCTGGCCGCCCCAAACACCGGCTGATGGATGATGTTGACGGTGTACTGGTCGCCGGGACCGACAATGGTGATGCTCCCAACCGCCACCGGGTAGATGGTCGGTGTGAAGCTGCCGGAGGAGTCGAGGTAGGGCGT
>Ga0335074_10004784_pt1 | contig 18677 bp, 25 predicted proteins | sample Lox_Sample_23_FD_206715 | JGI IMG/M metagenome (GOLD analysis project Ga0335074, IMG submission 206715) | Soil microbial communities from Loxahatchee National Wildlife Refuge, Florida, United States - Lox_Sample_2.3 | ecosystem: Environmental > Terrestrial > Soil > Wetlands | place: USA... | reverse complement strand
TGGCGCTCGAATTGTTCAAGCCGTTCATCTACAGCAAGCTGGAGGAAAAGGGTTACGTCACCACGATCAAAAGCGCGAAGAAGATGGTCGAGAAGGAGGGCAAGGACGTCTGGGATATCCTGGACGATGTCATCCGCGAGCATCCGGTGCTACTTAATCGCGCCCCGACACTTCATCGGCTTGGGATCCAAGCCTTCGAGCCAGTGCTGATCGAGGGCAAGGCGATCCAGCTTCATCCGCTGGTGTGTGTGGCTTATAACGCGGATTTCGACGGCGACCAGATGGCGGTGCATATACCGCTTTCGATAGAGGCCCAAGTCGAATCGCGGGCCCTGATGATGTCGACCAACAATATCCTGTCACCGGCGAGCGGCAAGCCGATTATTGTGCCGACGCAGGATATGGTTCTTGGCCTTTACTACATGACACGCGAACGTCCGCTAGCGCATGGTGAAGGAAGGATTTTCGCTTCACCTGCGGAGGTCCGAATCGCTTACGACCACGGTGCGATTGGCCTTCATGCGCGAATCACTGTGCGAATGCACACCAGCGGACGAGCTGCGGCGGCTGAGGATGAAGACGGACGCCCGTCTACTCCGCATGCCAATGGCGTGGCCCATGAAGGCGAGCCGGAACGGGTTGAGACTACCGTCGGGCGTATCCTGCTCTATGAAATCGTGCCACCTGAGGTGCCGTTCGCGGAAGTGAACCGCACGATGAAGAAGAAGGAGCTCGGCAATCTAATCGACCTTGTTTATCGCCGGGCGGGCAATAAAGCGACGGTTATCTTCGCTGACCGTTTGAAGGATGTTGGCTTCGCGTTCGCCACGCGCGCCGGAATCTCGATCTCGATCAAAGACATGACGATTCCCCCGCAGAAGGCGCAGTTGCTGGAGCAGGCACAGAAGCAGGTCAGCGAGATTCAGAAACAATATAACAACGGTGTGATCACCGATGGCGAGCGTTACAACAAAGTCGTCGATATCTGGGCCGAAGTACAGGACGAGATCGGTGGCGCAGTTTTGAAAGGTCTCGCCACTCAGGTCTACGGCAAAGATAACAAGGGTGCCGACGTGGTTGGGCCGTCGTTCAATCCGATTTTCATCATGGCTGATTCAGGCGCACGCGGCTCGGAACAACAGATTCGTCAGCTGGCGGGTTTGCGCGGCCTGATGGCTAAGCCGTCTGGTGAAATCATCGAAACGCCGATCACAGCCAACTTCCGGGAAGGCCTGACCGTGCTGCAGTACTTCATCTCCACACACGGCGCCCGCAAAGGCTTGGCCGATACTGCTCTCAAGACAGCGAATTCAGGGTATCTGACGCGGCGGCTGGTCGACGTTGCGCAGGACTCAATTATCACTGAAGACGATTGCGGCACGCTCGACGGAATCGAGATGACGCCGCTGGTCGAAGGCGGTGAGGTGATTGAAGGCTTGGGCGATCGTGTTCTCGGCCGTGTGGCCCTGGAAGATATCCGTGATCCGTTCACCAACGAAGTGCTCATCAAGGCCAATGAGATGATTGATGAGGACAAAGTGGGACAGATAGAGGACGGTGGTCTCGAACGGGTCAAGATTCGCTCGGTGTTGACCTGCCAGTCGCGCCAAGGGGTCTGTGTCAAGTGCTACGGACGCGACCTTGGCCGTGGCCATCAGGTGAACATGGGCGAAGCGATAGGGATAATGGCCGCGCAATCAATCGGTGAGCCTGGCACGCAGTTGACAATGCGCACGTTCCATATCGGTGGTACGGCGAGTCGGCGTGCGGAACAGACGACCCTCGAGGCGCGCAACGAAGGCCTCGTGCGTTTGCATAACGTCAAGACCGTCCCGAGCCGTGACGGCAGCCTGGTGGTGATGACGCGCCATGGCGAGGTCGCGATTACTGCGGTGGTGCAAAATGAGGCTGGCGGTCCTTCACGGGAACGTGAGCGCGAACGCTACCCACTCGTATATGGCGCCAAGCTGCGCAAAGCCGAGGGCGAGCGGGTCAAGGCCGGAGAATTGATCGCCGAATGGGATCCTTATACCACTCCGATCATCACTGAGATGGCCGGGACGGTTAAGTATGGCGATATTATCGAAGGCAAGACGATGGAAGAGCGGGTCGACGAGCGTACCGGCGCGCGTTCCAACGTTATTGTCGAATTCAAAGAACTCGACGTGCGCCCCCGTATTTCCATAAAGGACGAGAGTGGGAAAACCCTCAAGCTCGAAAGCAGCGATAATTTTGCACGATATTATCTGCCCGTTGGGGCATATATCGCCGTTGCTGAGGGTACTCACGTCGACGCCGGCGAGATAATTGCCAAGATTCCGCGTGAAACCACCAAGACTAAGGATATCACCGGTGGCTTACCGCGGGTGGCGGAACTATTCGAGGCGCGCAAGCCCAAGGAATTCGCGGTAATTTCTGAGATCGACGGCCAAGTGTCTTTTGGCAAGGATACGAAGGGCAAGCGGAAGGTGGTGGTGACGCCAGAAGTTGGCCAACCGCGCGAATACCTGATCGCAAAAGGCAAGCATATCGGAGTTCACGAGGGCGATATGATCAAAGCTGGCGAGCCGCTCATGGAGGGCTCGTCGAATCCGCATGATATTCTGACAATTCTTGGCGAGAAGGCGCTGGCTAAATACCTGGTTGACGAAATTCAGGAAATCTACCGGCTTCAGGGCGTGCGGATTAACGATAAACATATCGAGGTTATTGTGCGCCAGATGCTGCGGCGGGTCCGGATTAAAGAGGTCGGCGATACTGATTTCCTGGTCGGCGATCAGACCGAGAAATGGCGCTTCGACGAAGAGAATGGCCGGGTGCTGATGAAGGGTGGCGAGCCCGCGATCGCCGAGCCGCTGCTGCTTGGAATCACCAAGGCGTCACTATCGACGGAGAGCTTTATTTCGGCGGCCTCGTTCCAGGAAACGACGCGAGTGCTGACCGAAGCTGCGATCAATGGCAAGGTCGATAGGCTAATCGGTTTGAAAGAGAACGTGATCATGGGACGGCTGATTCCAGCCGGAACCGGATTACCGCAATACAATCGCATGGAAGTAAAAGTCGAGGGTACCCCAATCGGTGAGGACTTAGATAAAGCCGAGCAAAGCGTGATGGCGGCTGCTGGAGATTGACGCGGCAGCCTATCTGCTATACATACTTGAGTTTCCCCCGAGGGCCCGTTTGCCCTTGGGGGTTTGCTTGGATCAGATTCGTCATCAGGGTTCGTAAGGGGGCGGCTGGCCGGAAACGTGATTAGATTGGGTGAACCACGACGCGGTCCGAGGATTAGGCGCCGCGAGGGATAGAGTTCAGAACTGTGCCGACGATAAATCAATTGATACGCGCAGCGCGCGTCAAGAAAAGATATAAGATGAGCGCCCCGGCACTCCAAGGTTCGCCGCAAAAGCGGGGTGTCTGCACTCAGGTCAAAACCACTACGCCCAAGAAGCCAAATTCGGCTCTGCGCAAAGTCGCCCGCGTGCGTCTGTCGAACGGGTACGAGGTCAACACCTACATTCCGGGGGTAGGCCACAACCTGCAGGAGCATTCGGTGGTGCTGATTCGTGGCGGCCGCGTCAAGGACCTGCCGGGTGTGCGTTACCATGTGATTCGTGGCACGCTCGACTCGATTGGCGTGCAAGATCGCCGCAAGAGCCGCTCGAAGTACGGCTCCAAAAAGCCTAAGTAGCGGATAAATACTATGTCGCGCAAAGGACAAGCCCGCGTCCGGGAGGTTTTCCCGGATCCAAAATTCCATGACCGTACAGTCGCGAAGTTCGTTAACGTCGTGATGGAGCGGGGCAAGAAATCAGTTGCCGAGCGGATGCTCTACGGTGCGCTGGACCTTGTCGCCGAGCGTGCGAAAGAAGATGGACTAGCGACTTTCAAACGAGCGCTCGATAACGTGCGCCCGGCGGTTGAAGTAAGATCGCGGCGGGTCGGAGGGGCCAATTATCAGGTACCAGTCGAAGTGCGGCCGGTGCGGCGCTCGTCACTAGCGATGCGCTGGCTAGTAACGGCCGCGCGATCGCGTGGTGAAAAATCAATGAAAGAACGGCTGGCCAACGAAATTTTGGAAGCCGCGGGAAATCGCGGAGGAGCGGTCAAAAAACGCGAAGACACCCATCGGATGGCGGAGGCGAATCGAGCATTCGCCCATTACCGCTGGTAGTCAAAGAAGCTCTTTTGTATGGCGCGTGAAACACCAATAGAACGGGTTCGCAATATCGGCATCATGGCTCATATTGATGCCGGCAAAACGACCACGACCGAGCGTGTGCTCTATTACACGGGGATCAACTACAAGATCGGCGAAGTGCATGAAGGCACGGCGACGATGGATTGGATGGTCCAGGAGCAAGAGCGTGGAATTACGATCACGTCGGCGGCAACCACCTGTTTCTGGCGGGACCAGCGGATAAATATCATCGATACGCCCGGGCACGTCGATTTCACGATCGAGGTCGAGCGCAGCTTGCGCGTGTTGGACGGGGCGGTCGCGGTATTTTGTGCGGTTGGCGGGGTTGAGCCGCAATCCGAGACCGTCTGGCGGCAGGCTGACAAGTACCGCGTGCCGCGCATTGCGTTTATTAACAAGATGGACCGGGTCGGCGCGGATTATAGTCGCGTCATAACCGACATTAAGGAAAAGCTGCGGGCAAAGCCGCTTCTGCTGCAACTCCCAATCGGCGCCGAGGAGAAGTTTAACGGCGTAATCGACCTGGTTGAACAGCGCGCGTTGATCTGGGACGACGATCGTTTGGGCGCGAACTTCCGGGTCGAGCCGATTCCTGCTGAGATGGCTGAGCAAGCTGCTGCCGCTCGCGATCAATTGGTCGAGGCACTTTCCGACCACGACGACTCGATCATGGAGCTCTATCTGGAGGGAAAATCGCCAGATGCGGAAGCATTACGCAAGGCGATTCGCGCCGCGACGCTCAAGATCGAGTTAATCCCGGTCATTATGGGTTCGGCCTTTCGCAATAAAGGCGTCCAGCCGATGCTCGACGCGGTCGTGGATTATCTGCCGTCGCCGATTGACTTGCCGCCAGTGAACGGCAAGAACGGCGACAAAGTTGAGGAGCGCCCACCGCGCGACGATGCACCCCTCGCCGCCTTGGCGTTCAAGATCATGACCGACCCGTACATAGGGACGCTAACTTTTTTGCGGATTTATTCTGGTCGCTTGGAAAGCGGGTCGTCGGTGATGAACACGACGAAGGGCAAGCGCGAGCGAATCGGGCGCCTCGTCAAGATGCACGCGAACAAGCGCGAGGAGATCACTGAAGTCTTCGCTGGCGATATTTGTGCGGTCGGCTTGCGCGACACGACTACGGGCGATACACTGTGCGACCCCGCTCATCCAATAGTGCTGGAAGCGATCGAGTTCCCGGAACCGGTAATCCAGATCGCAATCGAACCCAAGACTAAGGTCGATCAGGAACGGCTTGGTGAGGCATTGCAGAAGCTCGCAAAGGAAGATCCGTCGTTTCGCGTGAGCGTGAACCGGGAGACTGCGCAAACGTTGATCGCGGGGATGGGCGAGTTGCACTTGGAGATTATCGTCGACCGGATGCTGCGCGAATTTAAGGTCGACGCGAATATCGGTAAGCCCCAAGTGGCGTACCGTGAAACGATTCGGCGAGCGTCAGAAGCCGAGGGACGGTTTGTACGGCAGACCGGCGGTCATGGTCAGTTCGGTGTAGTTGATTTGAGGATCGAGCCGCTACCGAAAGGCTCCGGTTTCGAGTTCAGCGACGACACCAAGGGTGGTTCGATTCCGCGCAACTTTATTCCTTCTGTCGAGGCGGGAATCAAGGAAGCGATGGAGACCGGGGTGTTAGCGGGATATCCAATGGTGGATGTCAAGGCTTCGCTGCTGGATGGCAAGTATCACGAGGTCGATTCGTCGGAACTTGCATTCAAGATTGCGGGCTCGATCGCGTTCAAAGAGGCTTGCGAGAAGGCGAGTCCGGTTCTGCTCGAACCAGTGATGGAAGTGGAAGTGGTAACGCCGCAGGACTTCATGGGTGAAGTGATCGGCGACCTGAATTCCCGCAGGGGCAAGATTCAGGAGATGGAGACGCGGGCGGGTGCGCAGGTTATCAGTGCGCGTGTGCCGCTCGCGAATATGTTTGGTTACGCGACCAAGTTGCGTTCGATTACACAAGGTCGCGCCAATTACACGATGCAATTTGCGGTCTATGAACCGGTACCGCAGGCGATATTTGAAGAGCTCACCGCGAGCAAGCAATCGGCATGAGAGGGTCAGGTCTAGGTCGGTTAGTGGCGCGTACTAAAGGGCGATATCAAAGCACGCGCCGGGGCATGACGAAAGGAGCCCGGAGGGCAAGAGATCATGGGTAAGGCCAAATTTGAACGAAACAAGCCCCATCTTAACGTTGGTACGATTGGGCATATTGACCACGGCAAAACCACGCTGACCGCGGCGATCACCAAGGTTTTGGCGTCGAAGAAGCTGGCGAATTTTACGGCCTTCGACCAGATCGATAAAGCGCCCGAAGAGCGCGAACGCGGGATTACGATCGCTATCGCGCACGTCGAGTATGAGACCAAGAATCGACATTACGCGCACGTCGATTGCCCGGGACATGCAGACTATATCAAGAACATGATCACCGGTGCCGCCCAAATGGATGGCGCGATCCTGGTGGTAGGCGCGAATGACGGTCCGATGCCGCAGACGCGCGAGCATATTTTGCTCGCCCGCCAGGTCGGCGTGCCATCGATCGTTGTGTTCATGAACAAGGTCGATATGGTGGACGATCCTGAACTGTTGGATCTTGTTGAATTAGAAGTTCGCGACCTCCTCAAAAAATACGAATTCCCCGGCGACGATGTCCCGGTTATTCGCGGCAGCGCGTTGAAGGCGCTGGAATGCGGATGCGGCAAGGACGATTGTGCCAACTGCAAGCCAATTCTTGACCTGATGGATGCGGTTGATAGTTACGTTCCGCAGCCGGCGCGCGAGACTGACAAGCCCTTCCTGATGCCGATTGAGGACGTGTTCTCAATCTCTGGCCGCGGTACCGTTGTCACCGGCCGCGTCGAGCGCGGCAGAGTCAAAGTAAGTGAAGAAGTCGAGATCGTCGGCTTCCGCGATACCACGAAAACTGTGGTGACCGGAGTCGAGATGTTCCGCAAGATCCTCGATGAAGGCCAGGCGGGCGATAATATTGGTGTTCTGTTGCGCGGCCTCAAGCGCGAAGAGATAGAGCGCGGCCAGGTGCTCGCGCAGCCCGGCTCTATCACACCACACACCCGTTTTGAGGGATCGGTCTACGTTCTGACCAAAGAAGAAGGCGGACGTCATACGCCCTTCTTCAACGGTTATCGTCCGCAGTTTTACCTTCGCACGACTGACGTGACAGGCGTGGTGACGCTGCCAGAGGGCACTGAGATGGTTATGCCGGGCGACAATATCAATGTGGTCGGTGAGTTGATCACACCGGTCGCGATGGAACAGGGACTGCGTTTCGCGATTCGCGAGGGTGGCCGAACAGTCGGTGCTGGCGTTGTTTCGAAGGTATTGAAGTAACTTAGCCGATGAGGTTGTGCGGCAGCTCGAGGCGGGAGTTCGGAATTGGCTGACAGGATGAACGACAAGATTCGGATCCGCCTCAAGGCGTACGACCATCGTCTCCTTGACCAGTCGGTGCGTGAGATAGTGGATACGATTCGGCGGACTGGCGGGCGGGTGGCGGGACCAATTCCGCTCCCAACGCGGGTCGAACGGTTTACGGTAAATCGTTCACCGCACGTTGATAAGAAATCGCGCGAGCATTTCGAGATTAGAACGCACAAGCGGCTGCTCGATGTGCTCGAACCGACCCAACAGACGATCGATGCGCTTGGCAAGCTTGATTTGGCCGCTGGTGTCGACGTCGAAATCAAGCTCGAGTAGGCCTGTGCTTAGCGGATTGATAGGTAAGAAGCTGGGAATGACCCAGGTCGGTGATGCAGCCGGAAGGGTGCGGCCAGTGACCGTAATTCAGCTTGGACCGTGTGCAGTGACGCAGATAAGGACCAAGCCGACCGACGGTTACGACTCTGTTCAGGTCACTTACGGCAAGCGCCGGTTGTCTCGCGTGACTTCGGCCCAACGTGGTCACTTCGCCAAGGCCGAGGTCGCCGCGGGTGTTGCCACGCGTGAATTCGGTCAGCGGGGTGAAAGCGAGCTTAAGCTCGGCCAAATGATCACGGTATCTGACGTCTTCAAGTCTGGTGATCCGGTAGACGTTTCTGGGATCTCAAAGGGTCATGGCTATGCTGGCGTGATCAAGCGCCATCATTTTGCTGGATTCCCCGGATCGCACGGCACACATGAATATTTCCGTCATGGCGGTTCGATCGGCAATCGTTCTTACCCGGGGCGTGTTCGTAAGGGTCTGCGGATGGCCGGTCAGATGGGCAATAAAAAAGCAACGATCATGAATCTCAGGGTCATCGATATTCTTCCTGAAGACAACGCGATCGTAGTTTCCGGCTCGATTCCAGGTGCAGACGGCGGATTGGTGATCGTAAAGCATTCAGCGAAGGTCCCGAACTTCGTGGCGGAGCGCGCTAATGGGTGATGGCGAGGCGACGGTGAAAGTTCCGCTGTTCAACGCCGAGCGTGAGCGCACGGGTGACTTTGAAGTTGCGAGCGCGGTATTTGGGCGTACCGGTGACAATTCCATTCTGCATGAAGCGGTGCGGATGCAATTGGCCAAGCGGCGTGCCGGGACAGCCGCTACCAAAACCCGGGGATTGATTTCCGGTGGCGGGCGCAAGCCTTGGCGGCAGAAGGGTACGGGGCGCGCGCGCTCGGGTTCGAGTCGTTCGCCAATTTGGCGCCATGGCGGGACGATTTTCGGCCCACAACCGCGTGATTACTCGTACAAGATGCCAAAAAAGGCTTGGCGCCGTGCATTGACTCTGGCGATTTCCGATCGCGCGCTAAATGGCATGATGGTTGTGACAGAGTCGCTCGAGTTGGCTGAGCCTAAAACGCGATTGGCGAAAATTGCGCTCGAAGCCTTTGGGCTCAAGCATGCGCTGATCATTATCAGCGACGGCGAGGAAAGTTTCGGGCGTGCGGCACGCAACTTGGCTGCGCATAAAGTTTTGCATCTGGCCGGTCTGAATGTCTATGACGTGCTCAACTATGACGAACTATTAATGTCGTCAAACACGGCGCGAGCTATTGAAGGTCGTCTTGGTACGGGCGAATTGGGTGGGTTGAGCCAAGCTGAGCAGGAAGTTGAGGGCGCCGAATGAGTGCAGAAACCTTGATCGTGGCGCCGCTAGTCACGGAGAAAGGTACGATCGTCAGCGAAAAAGCGAATCAGGTGGTGTTTCGCGTCCGCCCAGACGCGACTAAAGACAAAATCCGCCTGGTGGTTGAGGACATGTTCAAAGTCACCGTGACGCAGGTTCGCACGGCGAATTTCATTGGCAAGGAAAGACGGCGCGGCAAGACTTTGGGCCGGCGTCCGGATTGGAAAAAAGCTTACGTCACGCTCAAGGAGGGTGATCGGATCGAATTCTTCGAAGGTATGTAGACGCGAAAGCAGTGCGTGCAGGACCTCGATGAGCGTACACGATCTAGTGATATCCGATGGCCGTTATTCAACTTAAGCCCAATACGCCTGGTCAGCGTTTCATGCAGCTGGCGGATTTTTCGGTTCTGACCAAGAAAGAACCGGAGAAACGACTGCTGGCTCCGCTGAAGAAATCTGGTGGACGTAATAATCGTGGTCGCATGACCAGCCGCCATCGCGGCGGTGGCCATAAGCGGCGGCTGCGGATTATCGATTTGAAGCGTAATCGCGACGGCATTCCGGCAGTGGTAGTGGCGTTGGAGTACGATCCTAACCGGTCCGCGAATATCGCGCTCTTACATTACGTAGACGGCGATAAGGCCTATATCCTTGCGCCCGACGGCCTCAAGACTGGCGATAAGGTCGAGTGTGGTCCTGCGGCTGATATCAAGCCAGGCAATGCTCTTCCGCTCAAGAATATTCCGGTCGGCACAGTCGTTCATGCGATAGAGTTGAAGCCCGGAGCTGGTGCGCAATTGGCTCGAGGTGCCGGCGTACAAGCGCAGTTGATGGCAAAAGAGGGCAAGTTCGCCCTTTTAAAATTGCCTTCAGGCGAGCAACGCATGGTTCAAGCGGAATGCCGCGCGACGATTGGGCAGGTCGGAAATCTCGACCACGAAAATATCTCGATCGGCAAGGCGGGACGCTCGCGATGGTTGGGCAAGCGTTCGCATGTGCGGGGCGTGGCGATGAATCCTGTCGATCATCCGCATGGCGGTGGCGAGGGCCGCTCGAAGGGTAATCATCCGCAATCGCCGTGGGGAACGCCTGCGAAAGGCTATAAGACACGCGGCAAGAAGACGTCTGACCGTTTCATCGTGAGTGGACGGCCGCGCGGCAAACGGGGCTAATTCCCAGATGGCGAGATCATTAAAAAAGGGTCCGTTCGTCGACATCCATCTTCAGAAGAAGGTCGAGGTAGCGAGTGCGGCGGGTGACAAGCGGATTATCAGAACCTGGTCACGCCGGTCGATGATCGTACCAGACATGATCGGTCTAACTTTCGCGGTGCACAATGGGCACAAGTTCATTCCGGTCTATTGCACTGAGAATATGGTTGGCCATAAGCTCGGAGAATTTTCCCCGACCAGAACCTTCCATGGCCATGCGGGCGACCGCAAGGGTGAGGTCAAATCGGGAGGCGCCCCGGCGCAACGCCGCTAGGCCGAGGCAGACGGAGTAGGAATCTGATGGAAGTAGTGGCGCGCACGCGCTTCGTGCGCATTTCGCCGCAAAAGTTGCGGCTGGTATGCGCATTGGTAGCGGGAAAAAAAGTCGAACAGGCATTGTCGATTTTGGAGTTTACGCCGAAGAAGGGCGCAAAGATTGTTTCGAAAACGCTAGTGGCGGCGATTGCGAATGCCCGCGATCAGCAGAATGTCGATGAGGACAAGCTCTACGTGAAGCGTGTTGTGGCCGATACTGGGCCGACTTGGAAACGTTCGATGCAACGCGCACATATGCATGCAACGCCGATTCTGAAACGCACCAGTCACCTGACGGTGATCGTCGACGAGCAGGCCTCCTGAGGAAACGATGGGGCAAAAAACACATCCACGCGGATTGCGCTTGGGGATTATCGAAGGCTGGGACTCAAAGTGGTTCGCGAGCCACGATTACGTAGCTCTGTTGCATGAAGACTTAAAGCTGCGTGATTTTATCAAGAAGCGGCTTTATCACGCGGGTATCTCGCGAATCGAAATCGAGCGGATGGCCAACAAGGCCAAGGTTAATATCTACACCGCGCGACCCGGTATCGTGATCGGTAAGAAGGGCGTCGAGATCGATAAGCTCAAGACGGATATTCAGAAGATGATGAAGGGCAAGGAAGCCTTCATCAATATTCATGAAGTCCGCCGCCCCGACCTCGATCCTCAATTGGTGGCTGAGAACATCGCTCTGCAGTTGGAGCGGCGGGTGACCTTTCGCCGTGCGATGAAGGAAGCGGTATTGCGCGCTATGCGGATGGGTGCACAAGGCGTCCGCGTACAAGTCTCCGGACGGCTCGGCGGTGCCGAAATCGCGCGTCGAGAATGGTATCGAGAGGGGCGTGTGCCTCTGCAAACGCTGCGCGCTGATGTAGCTTACGGTTTTGCCGAAGCGAAAACGACGTACGGCGTGATTGGTGTGAAGGTCTGGATCTTTCGCGGCGAAATTCTAACCCGCCAGGAAGAAGCGGCCAAGCGCGCGGGAGCTGCGCAGCAGGGTTGACGAGCAGGCTGAAGTAACGGACTCGACCGATGTTATCACCGAAGAAAGTAAAGTATCGCAAGATCCAGAAGGGGCGAGTGGCCGGAGCTGACTCCCGTGGGCTCGAACTGGCTTTCGGCGACTTTGGATTGAAGAGTATCGAGACGGCAAGAGTCGATGCTCGTGCCTTGGAAGCGGCTCGTATTGCGCTCACGCGCCATATCAAGCGCGGCGGGCGCGTTTGGATTCGTGTATTTCCGGATAAGCCCTTCACCAAAAAGCCTGCCGAAACACGCATGGGTAAAGGCAAAGGCGCGCCTGAAGGATGGGTTGCGCCGGTACGGGTAGGAAGGATTCTGTTCGAGATGGAAGGAGTTGATCGCGCAACCGCGCGCGAAGCGATGAGGCTCGCTGCTCATAAATTGCCGGTCAAGACCGTTGTCGTGGAACGGGAGGCCGAAGCCTTTGGAGCTTGATGAACTGAAACAGATGAGTGCTCCCGATTTGGGAATTAAGGAACGCGAAACGCGTGAGGAGCTTTTTCGCTTGCGGCTCAAGCTAAGGACTAACCAGCTCGATAACCGGGCGAATTATCGCAAAGCCCGCCGCGAGTTGGCGCGGATCCTCACTTTGATTAATCAGAAGCGTGAGACTGTTACGGTCGCTCGGGGTAGTGGAGCTTAGGCGATGCGCGAGCGTATCAAACGGCGCGAAGGCACTGTAGTTTCGGCGAAAATGACCAAAACGGTGGTCGTTCAAGTCGAACGGCTAGTTGAACACAAGCTCTACGGCAAGCGACTTCGGATGCGTAAACGCTACATGGCGCATGACGAAGGCGGAACGTGTCACGAGGGTGACCGCGTACTGATTATCGAAGCGCGCCCGCTTTCGCGGCACAAACGTTGGCGAGTTAGCCAGATCGTGCAACAAGCGGCACGTTAGGATTCAGCGAGGGGAACGTAGACCGCGATGGTGCAAACGGAAACGGTATTGAGCGTGGCGGACAATTCAGGCGCCCGCAAGGTGATGTGTATTAAGGTGCTTGGCGGCTCGAAGCGGCGCTACGCGACGATTGGCGACATCATCGTGGTCGCAGTCAAAGAGGCGATTCCCAACGCCAAGGTCAAAAAGGGCGACGTGAGCAAAGCTGTCATTGTGCGAACTGCGCGCGAAGTGAGTCGCACCGACGGCAGTTATATTCGGTTTGACGATAACTCAGCGGTGCTGATCGATAATCAGAATGAACCGATAGGTACACGTATTTTTGGCCCCGTAGCGCGAGAATTGCGTGCCAAGCGATTCTTGAAGATTATCTCGCTGGCACCGGAGGTTCTGTGATGTTGAGCAGAATTACGGTAGTCGCGTGGAGGTTCGCGCATGGCGGTTGAGCTTCACGCGGTTAAGTATAAAGTTCGCAAGAATGACACCGTGATGGTGATCAAGGGTCGCGAACGGGGTAAGACCGGCAAGGTCTTGCGCGTGATTCCGGAGACGGGTCGCGTGGTGGTAGAGCGACTCAATATGGTCAAACGGCATTCCAAACAGCGCGGCGCGCAAAGCCCGAGTGGCATCGTCGAGAAAGAGGCAGCGCTTCAGATCGCCAACGTAATGATTTTCTGCGATCGCTGTAACGCTCCGGTCCGCGTTGGCGTGAAGGTGGCGGACGACGGTGCGAATACAAGGGTCTGCCGTCGATGCGGCGAAGGTTTGGGTAATGATTGATGGCTGACGAAGAAAAGGGCCAAAAAAAATCGAAAGACCCTGGGCGTGGCGAGGCTTTTCGGCAAGCCAACAGGAAGCGCCGAGAGGCAGCCGAAGCGGAAGCTCGGGCCGATTCTGTACCGGATGAAGCACCATTGGAGGCTGAGCCCAAGGTTCCCGCGCGGCTGCGTCTCCGTTACGAGCAAGAGATCGTCCCAGCTTTGATGCGTGAGCTTAAGATCGAAAATCGAATGCGGGTGCCGAAGCTGGACAAGATCGTGATTAATATGGCGCTGGGTGAGGCACGGGAAAACGTGAAAATTCTCGACGCCGCGACTGATGAGATTAAACAGATTACCGGTCAGAAGCCGGTCGTGACGCGGGCCCGAAAGGCGATCTCGAATTTTAAACTGCGTGAGGGGATGCCAATCGGTGTCATGGTGACGCTCCGTCGTGACCGCATGTACGAATTTCTTGATCGGATGGTTACGATCGCGCTACCTCGCGTTCGCGATTTCAGAGGCGTCAGCGACAAGTCGTTTGACGGGCGTGGTAATTACTCGCTCGGTCTGCGCGAGCACACAATTTTTCCCGAACTGAACCTTGACAAGATTGAGAAGGTGAAGGGAATGACCGTTTCGATTACGACGACTGCGGCCAGTGATTTTGAAGGCCTGACGCTCTTGAAGGCGCTTGGGATACCGTTCCGCGGGGCTGGTGACGCGAGAGCATAGCTCCCGCGCGAGGATTGTAGGCATGGCTAAGACATCGTTGCGGGTGAAAGCGACTCGCACGCCAAAATTTAAGGTGCGAGGCTATAATCGTTGTCCGTTATGCGGTCGCGCGCGAGCTTTTTATCGCCGGTTCAAAATGTGCCGATTATGTTTGCGTAAGCTCGCATTGCGAGGATCGCTGCCGGGCGTGGTGAAGGCGAGTTGGTGAATAGCGGAGTTTATCAGCTTATGAAGACGAAGATGGCGGTGCGCGCGGAGGATATTGATGTCACAGACTGACCCAATTGCGGAGTTGCTCACGCGTATCCGCAACGCGATGCACGCGCGTTACAACCAGGTCGAGATTGCTCAGTCGCGCTTGCGCGAAGCTATCTGCCGCGTGCTGGTAGCGGAAGGTTTTCTCGCAGGAGTTGAAGTCAACGGCGAAGGCTATAAGAAGAAGCTGACGCTGGCCTTACGGTATTCCATCACTCGCGAACCCGTTATCCGCGGGTTGCAGCGCGTCAGTCGGCCCAGCTTGAGGCGCTATGCCGGGGCTGCGACGATGCCACGCGTGACGGGTGGTATGGGGCTTCAGGTAGTTTCGACACCCCTCGGGGTTATGACTGATCGCGAAGCGCGTCGGCGAAAAGTTGGTGGTGAAATCCTGCTGAAGGTCTGGTAGGCGATGTCGAGAATAGGAAAATTGCCTATAACGCTTGAGCCGGGCGTAAAGGCTTCAATAGCCAATGGGACAATTAAGCTTGAAGGTCCCAAAGGCAAACTCGAAACCCGGATTCATGATGGGTTCGCGGTCACGATTGAAAACAACCAGATCGTGGTGAAGCGGCCCGGCGATACTCAGGAAGAGCGATCTGTGCATGGCCTGATGCGCAAGTTGATCGCCAATATGGCGCAAGGCGTCGGTAAGGGTTTCACGACAGTGCTCGAGATCAATGGAGTCGGTTACCGAGCGGAAGCCAAACCGGGACAAATCAATTTCGCCTTGGGATACTCCCATCCGATCGTTTACCAGCTTCCGCCAGGGGTAACGGCGAAGGTTGAACGCCAGGTGCTTTTGACCTTGGAGAGCGCCGACCGGCAATTGATCGGCACGGTTGCAGCGCAAATCAGAGCGCTCAGGCCGCCTGAACCGTACAAGGGTAAGGGCATTAAATACGCAACTGAGAAAATTCGCCGCAAGGCTGGTAAAGCTGCGGCGGGTTCGAGCTCGGGTTAAGGATACAGACGAACGGCAATGGCTCTGGAGCGATCGCAAAAACGTGATTTACGCCGCGGGCGGGTGCGCCGCAAGGTTCGTGGCAGCGACGAACGGCCGCGGCTCTCGGTTTATCGTTCACTGCATCACCTGTATGTGCAAGTGATTTCCGACGAAAGCGGCGCAACGCTGGTGTCCGCCTCGACTGCGGCCAAGGGCTTGCGCGACGGCCTGAGCAGTCGGCGCAACGTGGCGGCGGCGAAAGCAATCGGCAAGGCTATTGCCGAACGATGCCGTGAAAAGGGTATCGAACAGGTGGTGTTCGATCGCAATGGGTTTCTTTATCACGGACGGGTCAAAGCGCTCGCGGAAGCAGCGCGTGAAGCTGGCCTGAAGTTTTAGGCGCGGCAAGAGGTATCGCGAGTGGCGCAACGAATTGATCCGCAAGGCTTGGATATCAAGGAAAAGGTTGTCCATATCAACCGGGTGGCCAAAGTCGTTAAGGGCGGGCGCCGTTTCAGCTTCAGCGCCTTGGTGGTAGCGGGAGATCAGAATGGCCTCGTCGGCTTCGGCTTAGGCAAGGCTAACGAGGTTCCTGAAGCGATTCGCAAGGGTGTCGAGCGGGCCAAGAAGAGCCTGATTCGTGTCCCGTTGCTCGAAGGCACAATACCACATCAAGTACTGGGTCATTTTGGTGCCGGCAAAGTGATTCTGCGGCCGGCTTCCGAAGGGACAGGTGTCATCGCGGCCGGCGGAGTGCGCGCAGTCGTTGAACTTGCGGGAATTCGTAACATTCTGACCAAGCGCCTTGGCTCCTCGAATCCGCATAATCTGGTCAAAGCAACGCTTGAGGCCCTCGGCGAACTGCGCAGTCGCGAAGATGTCGTCAGACTGCGTGCGGTCGAAGAGTCGCCAACAGCCTAAACCAAGCGAATGGGTACAGACATGGCTGACACGATTCGCGTTAAGTTGGTGCGTAGCCCGATTGGGACCAAGCAGCGGGTACGCCAGACGGTCAGGGGATTGGGCTTAGGCAAAGTGGGAAGCGAGCGGGTCATAAAACGATCAGCTCCGGTCGAAGGGATGTTGCGGCGGCTCAAGCATCTGGTCGCCGTTATAGAAGAATAAAACCGAAATATATCTATCATGAAGCTCAATGAATTAAAGCCCGCCCCAGGTTCGACTCATCGTAAGAAGCGTGTCGGGCGTGGAATCGGCTCCGGCAATGGCAAGACGGCTGGACGCGGGCATAAAGGGCGCGGCTCGCGGTCGGGTGGCAACACGCCTCCCACGTACGAAGGCGGCCAGATGCCGATCCAGCGGCGGATTCCTAAACGCGGCTTTCGGCGGCTCCAGAAAAACGAGGCCGCGCGCGAACGTTTCGCCGAGGTCAACGTTGGCCGTTTGACCGGCTTTGCGGAAGGCGAGACGATCGATCCGGCGGCCTTGGTCGATCGCGGTCTGATTCGTGCGGGGCAGAAAGTAAAGATTCTCGGCGGGGGCGAGTTGACCAGCAAGCTTATTTTGCGGGCGCACGCATTCTCCGGCAGTGCGCGAGCGCGGATCACCGCAATGGGCGGCAGCGCAGAAGTGGTCGAGGACTAAAAGCACCATAATGCTCGAAGGAGTCTCAGGCGCGTCGCGCATACCGGAACTGCGTCGCAGGTTGTTGTTTACGGCCGCGATGCTGGCTGTCTACCGGATTGGCGTTTCGGTGCCGACGCCTGGAATCGACGGTCAGGCGCTCGCGTCGTTTTTCGATGCAGCCTCGAGCACCCTCTTCGGATATGTGAATCTATTCTCAGGTGGCGCGTTTGAGCGGTTCTCGGTGCTTGCGCTCGGGATCATGCCATATATTTCGGTCGCGATTATTCTCGACCTTTTGAAAATTGGCTGGCCCTATCTAGACGAACTGTACAAAGAAGGCGAGGCGGGGCGGCGCAAAATCAGTCAGTACACCCGCTATGGAACCGTGGGTCTGGCGATCATCCAAGGTACAATGATCGCGTACTCGTTGGAGGGTATTCAGGCCCCGGGTGGTGGAACTGTAGTTTATCATCCGGGACCGTCGTTTATTGTGATGACCGTTATCACGGTCACCGCCGGGACTATCTTCCTGATGTGGATCGGTGAGCAGATCACTGAGCGAGGCGTCGGCAACGGTATTTCCCTCATTATCATGGCTGGTATCGTTGCGCGGCTTCCTAGTGCAATCGGAACGACCGCCCAGTTTGTCCGTGAAGGTGAGATGAGTATTTTCTTGCTCATCTTTATTTTGTTTGTTGCGGTGGCCGTTACCGCAGGGATTGTCTATGTCGAGACCGGCCAACGGCGAATTCCAATCCAGTATGCGCGGCGGGTGGTCGGGCGGCGAGTGTACGGCGGCCAGAGTTCTCATCTTCCGCTAAAGGTAAACACCTCAGGGGTGATACCGCCGATTTTCGCATCTTCACTCTTGGTTTTCCCGGCGACGGCGGCGACCTTTCTGCCATCGCTTAAGCCGTACGCGGCATACCTCACTCCTGGCGGCCTTCTCCACAGCATCATCTACGTCGCTCTGATCATTTTCTTTTGTTATTTCTACACGGCGGTGACCTTTAATCCGGTCGACGTTGCCGACAATTTGAAGAAAAACGGCGGATTCATCCCGGGTATCCGTCCTGGTCGATTTACGGCTGATTATATCGACCGGGTGCTCTCGCGGATCACCTTGGGGGGCGCGATTTATGTCAGTGCCGTATGCGTTTTGCCAACCATTTTGATCCAGCGTTTCAATGTTCCTTTTTATTTTGGTGGTACCGCATTGCTGATCGTGGTCGGAGTGGCACTGGATACCGTCGCTCAAATAGAGACCCATCTATTAACAAGAAACTATGAGGGTTTCATGCGCAAAGGGCGCATCAAGTCGAGGCGGGGAGGTTAGCTCGTGCGACTGGTACTACTGGGTCCGCCTGGGGCAGGCAAAGGCACGCAGGCGCGTGTACTCGAGTCGCGTTTGCATGCGCCGCAAATCGCCAGCGGTGATCTGCTACGCGCCGCCGTCCGCAACAAGACTGGCCTCGGACTGGAAGCTAAGGGCTACATGGACAAGGGTGCTTTGGTACCCGACGAACTGGTGCTCAAGCTGATAGCAGAGCGGCTAGATCAGGCCGACGCGAAGAGCGGTTTTCTTCTCGACGGCTTCCCGCGCTCGGTGCAGCAAGCTGAGACCTTGGCCAAGATGCTCGAAGCTCGGAATGAGCAATTGGACAA
>Ga0335074_10004781_pt1 | contig 18682 bp, 16 predicted proteins | sample Lox_Sample_23_FD_206715 | JGI IMG/M metagenome (GOLD analysis project Ga0335074, IMG submission 206715) | Soil microbial communities from Loxahatchee National Wildlife Refuge, Florida, United States - Lox_Sample_2.3 | ecosystem: Environmental > Terrestrial > Soil > Wetlands | place: USA... | reverse complement strand
TCTCTACTCCCTCGTCGCCACCGCTCGTGCCAATGGCCTCGAGCCCTGCGCGTACCTGAACTTCCTGTTCGAAAATCTCCCCGCTGCCGAGACCGTCGAGGCCCTCGAAGCGTTGCTGCCCTGGAACGTTCGCGGCTCGCTGCCCGCTACCCGCCGCGCCGCCTGAGGCGAGCCCCACTGCGATCCCCCGCGCTCCCTACGCCGGCGCGCTGTCGCGCGCAAGAACGGGGATGCCGGAGGGCTTACACATGAGCGGCAGTTGGGGCTACTCTAATCCGACGACGACCCCTTCTCGTGATTACCGTACGATTACCGTATGGTCCCGGTTTTACCGTACGTGCCAGCCGTAACAGCTTGAATCTCTGGTGGAAAGGGAGGGACTCGAACCCTCGACCCCGGCATTATGAGTGCCGTGCTCTAACCGGCTGAGCTACCTTTCCACGGCCGGGAGGGGGGCGGATTGTCGTTGGGGGGCGCCGGCGGTGTCAACCCGCCCGATGGGCCCGCTCGGCAGGCCGGGCACCCCAGCCGTGGGGAGATCAGACGTTGAAGCGGAAGTGCACCACATCCCCTTCGCGCATTACGTACTCCTTGCCCTCCAACCGCAGCTTGCCGGCGTCGCGAGCTCCGGCCTCACCGCGCAGCGCCACGTAGTCCTCGAAGGCGATCACCTCGGCGCGGATGAAGCCGCGCTCGAAATCGGTGTGGATCACACCGGCCGCCTGCGGTGCGCTGGCTCCGATGCGCACCGTCCACGCCCGCACCTCCTTCGGGCCGGCGGTAAAGAAGGTTTGCAGTCCCAACAGGCGGTAGGCGGCCCGGATCAGGCGGTTGAGTCCGGGCTCCGCCAGTTTGAGCTCCGCCAGAAACTCGGCGCGATCGGCCTCCTCGAGCTGCGCGATCTCCGCCTCGATGGCGGCGCAGACCGGCACCACGACCGCCCCCTCCCTCGCGGCGCGCGCCGCTATGGCGGCCAGATGCGGGTTGTCCTCGAAGCCGTTCTCCGCCACGTTGGCGACATACATGACGGGCTTTGCGGTGAGGAGCATCAGCTCCCTGAGATCCCGCTGCTCCTCCTCCGTCAGCGCGAGCGCCCGTGCCGGCCGCGCCTGGTCGAGCTGCGCCTTGACCCGCTCGAGCAGGGCCCGCCTGCGCAGCGCCTCCTTGTCGCCCGCCTTCGACGCCTTGGCGGCGCGATCGAGCGCCTTCTCCACGGTGCCGAGATCCGCAAGCGCGAGCTCGGTATCGATCGTCTCCATGTCGGCGAGCGGATCCACCTTCCCGGTCACGTGAATGACATCGGCGCTATCGAACGCGCGCACCACGTGCGCGATCGCATCGACCTCGCGGATGTGCGACAGGAACTGATTGCCGAGCCCGGCGCCCTCGGAGGCGCCCGCGACCAGGCCCGCGATGTCGACCAGCTCCACGGTGGCGGGGACGATCTTCTGCGGGTGCGCGATGTCGGCCAGTTGCTCGAGGCGCGGATCCGGCACCGGCACCACGCCGACGTTGGGATCGATGGTGCAGAAGGGATAGTTCTCGGCGGCAATCTGCGCCCGGGTGAGGGCATTGAACAGCGTCGATTTGCCGACATTCGGCAACCCGACGATGCCGCAGCGGATGGACATGGAACGGACTCCTGGTGACGACGGCGGCTTTACGCCGGCGGGTGCGGACCCTCGGCGCCGCGGGCGTGCAGACGGTTCATCGCCTTCTGTCCGCCTTCGGTCAACATGACCGATACGGCATCGGCGCCCGCGATCACCGCCTCGTGAATGAGCTCGGCCTCCGCGGCCGGCGGACGGTGCAGCACGTAATCCAACACCGCGTCGCGATCTCCCGGGTGACCGATGCCGATCCGCAGGCGCCAGAACTCATCCCCGAGCTGCTCGATGAGATCGCGCAGGCCGTTGTGGCCGCCGGCGCCGCCGCCTTCCTTGAGGCGCACCACTCCGGGCGCGAAGTCGAGCTCGTCATGAGCCACGAGGATCGAGGATGGCGGAATGCGGTAGAAGGCCGCGACGCTCCTCACCGACTGACCGCTCAGGTTCATGAAGGTCATGGGCTTCAGCAGCCAGAGCTCGGCGCCGGCGATGACGGCCCGCGCCAGCTCGCCCTGATGCCGCGCCTGGTGGCGCAGGCTGACGCCCGCGCGCCGCGCGAGCTCGTCCACGAGCTCGAAACCCGCATTGTGCCGCGTGCGGGCGTACGTGGGGCCCGGATTCCCGAGCCCCACGATGAGCGTGAGCGGCAGTCCCGCCATCGGCCGCTATTTCTTGCCGCCCTCCTTCTTGGCGGGGGCGGTTTCCTTCTTCTCCTCGCCCTTCTTGGCCTCGGCGCCGGCGGGCGCCGCGGCCGGAGCGGCACCGGGGGCACCGGGGGCGCCGGGCGCGGCCGCGGCGGCGGCACCCTCGACCGGCACGGCGGCGGCCTCCGCGGCCACCGGCTCGGGCTCGGCCGCACGCGGGGCGTGGATCGAGACGACCGGCGTGTTGCGGTGCGCGAGCTCCGGGATCGTGACTCCCGGCGGTAGTGGAATATCGGCGAGGAACTTGGTCTCGTTGAGACTCATGTCGGACAGATCGAGCTCGAGGAACTCGGGCAGATCCTTCGGCAGGCAGCTCACCTCGATGTCGGTGCGCATGTGCGACACGATGCCGCCCTGCGTCTTCACCCCGGGGCTGACGCTCTCGCCCCTGAAGTGGATCGGCAGATGCAGCCGGATCACCTCGTTCTCGATGACCCGCTGCAGGTCGACGTGCACGACCACGTTTCGGGCCGGATGCATCTGCACGTCTTTCACGATCGCCTCCTGGGTGGTGCCGTCGATCTTCAGCTGCACGCTCGTCACCGATCATGGTGAGGAGGTTCTGCTGATCCAACACGAGCGGCTGCGCGTCCTTGTGGCCGCCATAGAGAATGGCAGGAACCTTGCCCGCGTGGCGCAGGCGGCGGCTCGCACCTTTGCCTTGGCTCCCGCGCGGGTCGGCCCCGAAGCTGAATGAAATACGCATACTAGTCTCCAACGTTGACGAACACGTGCCGCGCTCGCGACCAAGCGCGACACACCGGAAAATTCAATCTACGTATAGCGAGCTCACCGATTCCTCATCGCGGATCCGGCGGATGGTCTCGGCGAGCAGCGCCGCGACCGAGAGCTGTCGGATGCGACTGCAGCCGCGCGCCGCGACGGAGAGCGGCACGGTGTCGGTCACGACCAGCTCATCGAGCGCCGACTGCGAGATCCGCTGCACGGCTTCGCCCGAGAGCACGGCGTGGGTGATGTAGGCGATCACCCGGGTGGCGCCCTCGTCCTTCAGGGCCTGCGCCGCATGACACAGCGTCCCCGCGGTATCGATCATGTCATCGACCAGCACGCAGCTCTTGCCCTTGACCTCGCCGATGATGTTCATGACCTTCGACTCGTTCGGCCGCGGCCGGCGCTTGTCGATGATGGCGAGGTCCGCATCATCGAGGCGCTTGGCGAATGCCCTCGCCCGCACCACGCCGCCGACATCCGGCGAGACGATGACGACGTTGCGGTACGCCTGTTTCCACGCATCGCCGAGCAACACCGGCGAGGCATACACATTATCCACCGGGATGTCGAAAAATCCCTGGACCTGGTCGGCGTGCAGATCGATGGTGAGGAGGCGATTGACGCCGGCGCTCGAGATCATGTTGGCCACGAGCTTCGCCGTGATCGCCGAGCGCGTCGCCCGCGGCCGCCGATCCTGACGCGCGTAGCCGAAGTACGGCACGACCGCGGTGATGCGCGCCGCGGAGGCGCGGCGGCAGGCATCCACCATGACGAGCAGCTCCATCAGCGTGTCGTTGGCGGGTGGACAGGTCGGCTGCACGATGAAGACATCGCGGCCGCGCACGTTCTCCATCAACTCGACCTTCACCTCGCCATCGCTGAAGCGGCCGACATCCGCCCGCCCGAGCGGCGTCTGCAGATGCCGCGCGATGTCGGTCGCCAGTCCCGGATTGGCATTGCCCGCAAACAGCGCCAGTGTGTCACTCGTCGTCATGGACTCGTCGGACCAACCGCCTCGCTATCGATGGCTGGGGTGGAAGGATTCGAACCTCCGAATGGCGGGATCAAAACCCGCTGCCTTACCACTTGGCGACACCCCAGCGTTGCTAACAGCTTGGCTCACAGGGAACGATGCGCCGGTGAGATATCAAGTCCCCGCGCCACGAAGCTCATCCACTCGTCCGGCACCCGCGCCGCGATGCGCTCCGCCTCGATGGCGCTCGCACAGGACGCGAAGATACAGGAGCCGGTCCCCGTCAGCCGTGCCGGCGCGTATCGCGACAGCCAATCGAGCGCCGCCGCCACTTCAGGGTAGCGCGCCCGCACCACCGGCTCGCAGTCATTGCGACCGCCGGCCTCAAAAAAGGCGCGTATTGTGATGAGGGGTGAATTTCGTGTCAATTCAGGGCTCTGGAACACTTCCCGGGTACTCACCCCGACCCCCGGGTGGATGATCACATACCAGCGCTGCGGCAGCTCGAGCGGCATCAGGCGCTCCCCTACCCCTTCCGCCCAGGCGGAAAAACCTTTAACGAATACAGGCACATCCGCGCCGAGCGGTAATCCGAGCCGGGCCAGCTCCTCGATTCCGAGCCGGCAGTCCCACAGCTGGTTCAGAGCAAGCAGCGTCGTCGCCGCATCGGAGCTGCCGCCGCCCAGGCCACCGCCCATGGGAATGCGCTTGCGCACCCGTAGCGTTGCGCCGAGCGCGGTACCGCAAGCGGCCTGCAGGCTGCGCGCGGCGCGCACCACCAGATCCGCTTCGGCGGGCACTCCGGCTGCTCCCTCGGGGCGCTCTATCATGGGATCGTCGCGGACGGTCACCGCCACGCTGTCGCAGAGGTCGATGAGCTGAAACACGGTCTGCAGCTCGTGATAGCCATCCGGCCGCCTGCCGGTGACGTGCAGGAAGAGATTCAGCTTGGCCGGCGCGGGCCAGACAGTCTCCGGGTCTCTCAAAGCTGCCAGCCGTCGACGACCATCCGCACCCGCACTCCCGCCCGATGCAGACTGAGCAGGCGAGGTAACCAGTCCGCGCCCACCGGCATGTAGGCGGTGTACGCGACCCGCCAGCCCTCCTGATCGAGACTGGTGAGTCGCTGCTCGGAGTCGAGCTTCACGGAGGCCGGTGCGCCGGGATCGGGTACGCCCAGAACCCAGTACCGCAAGCTCGCAAGCGGCGGCTCGAAGCCGAGCTTGTCCTCGAGCTCCGACCGCGCCTCGGCGGCGCCCAAGCGCTTGCCGCTCGAGGTAACGACACTCAGATTTTCACCCGCCGCGGTCACTTCCACCCCGCCGGCGCCGAGCGGCCCGGTGAGCGCAAGGCGCGTCACGACGCCCGACTGACGCCAGCGAAGCCCGGCATTGAAGCCCTGCTTGCCGACGGCCACCGCGACGCGCCCGGTGAGACCGAATCGATCGAGTGCCTGAAGCTCGGGGCGGCGCACGTTCCAGGCGATAGCAGGCGCCGGAGCGACCGGTACCGTCTGACAGCCCGCGAGCACCAGGGCGAGAGCCAAGACCTGAGCAATGCCGGCCCGGCGAAGGGCGGCCGGGAAGCGTCCGCTGTTAGTTCGCATTCGGGACGAAACGGGCGACGACCGCCCGCAGCGGCTTGGAATCGGGGTCGCGCGCCAGCGCCTCCGCCCAAACCTTGCGCGCCGCCTCCTGGCGCCCGGCGACCCACAATGCCTGGCCCCAGTGGGCCGCGATCTGCGCATCGTGACTGATGTCATAGGCGCGCTCGAGCGACGGCAGGGCGCCGCGGGCATCCCCGCGACGGAAGCGCACCCAACCGAGACTGTCCAGCACCGCGGGATTGTCCGGCATCTGCTCGAGGGCCCGGCGGATGAGCGCTTCCGCACGCCCCAGCTCGCGGCCGTGATCCGCCAGGGTGTAGCCGAGGGCATTCAACAGTGTGGGATCATCAGGACGCTCGGCCAGCAACTGCTGCAGCGCCCGCACCGACTCGCTCACATGCCCGGCCTGCTCGAGAATGACGGCGCGCTCGTACTCGAGCGCCGGGTGTTGGGGATGAGATTCGAGGCTCGCATCCAACAACTTCAGGGCCGCATCGGCTCCGCCGTGATCGCCGAGGAGCTGCGCCTCCGCGATGGTGAGATCAACGGCGTCTTCGGGATGCTGGCGTGCATACTGCGCGAGCAGGGCGAGCGCCTTGGCGCGCCGATGCGAGGTCAACAACAGCGCGGCCGCCTTCTCGCGCGCCTCCAACGCGAGCGAGGAGTCGGCGAGCCGGCCGTATCCGGCGAGCGCGGCGGCGACATCGCCCTCGCGCGCGGCGATGTCCGACAGATACATGAGCGTGGTCTCGTCCGCCTCGCCGTTTTCCGCGAGGTCGGCGAAACGTTGCTGCGCCTCATCGAGGTCGCCCGAATCGAAGGCCAGCACCGCGAGGCGTTGATCGATCTGCGCGCGCGGGGCAGCGGTGGAGCGCAGTCGCTCGAGCTCCTGATGAGCGTCTTCGACCCGACCAAGCGCCTCGTAGACATCGACCAGCTCGAACATGCCGCGCTGAGGGTAGTCGCGCAGCGAGCGCCGGGCCACCGCGATGGCTTTAGCCGGCTCACCCAACACGACGTAGGCGCGCGCGAGCACTCGACTCGCCTCCAGATCTTTCGGATTCTCCCGCACCGCCCGCAGCGCGTAGCGCTCGGCGCTGCGCGCGTCATAGGCCTGTAGCGCCAGGTCACCGAGCAGCGTCAGTCTCGCGGGCGAGGCATTCGCGGTATCGATCACTCCGTTGAGCGCCGCGTACACCTCCGGAGCATCGGACTCCTCGAGCAGCAGCGTGGTGAGATCGGCGACTCCGCGGTCCCGCCGCTGCTGCGCCGATGCGCGCGCGCTGCCGGAGGCACGGGCGGGCGCGCTGAGAAACGCCCGCACCGCCGTCCGCGCATCGGCAATGCGATAGAGCTTCAGCGCCACGGCCGCATACAGGGCGTCGGCTTCCCGGCTTTGCGGGGCGAGCTCGCGCCAGCGTTGCGCCGAGGACCAGGCGGCAGGCAGGTCCTCGCAGGCGAGCGCGACCTCACTGGCCCGCTGCGCCACCGGCGCCGAGGCCAGCTGCGCGGCCTGAGCGTAAGTCTCGGAGGCGATCTTGCAATCTCCCCGCTGCAGCGCGATCTCCGCCACGATCGTGAGAGCCGCCGCATCGGGCGTGGGCGGCGGCGGCTTGGCGGGCGGCACGGCGGCGCATCCGGCGATGAGCGCCAGAGAGACGGTCGAGAGGCAGGCCCGCAGGTTACGCACGCTCGTCACTATAGAGCCTCCCCGTCCGGCGCGCATGAGGCTCCTTGTCAGGGCCGGCGCCAATCCCGGAGAATGCCGCGCCTTTTGACTTTTGCCGGCTGCGCCGTGCCCACCCGACCCTCATCATGAAGGAATCCATCCGCCAGCGGCTCGAGAAGCTTGCCGATCGCTTCGAGGAGGTCGGTCGGCTGCTCGCTACCGCCAATATCGCCGGAGGCTCCCCGCAGTTCCGGGACCTTTCGGTCGAGTACGCGCGCCTCGAGCCGCTCGCCGCGCAGCTGGGCCGCTACCGCGAGCTTGAACGGGACCTTGAGGCTGCGCGCGAGCTGCTGGCCGATGCCGATCCGGCCATGCGCTCCCTCGGCACCGAGGAGGTCGAGCGTCTGCAGGCGAGCCTCGCCGTCAGCGAGTCGGAGCTGCGCGGGCTCCTCCTCCCCAAAGACCCGCGCGATGACAAGAGCCTCTTCCTGGAGGTGCGCGCCGGGACCGGTGGCGATGAGGCCGCCATTTTCGCCGGTGATCTCTTTCGCATGTATGCACGCTATGCCGAGTCCAAGGGATTCACGGTCGAGGTGCTGAGCGAGAGCCCGGGCGAGCACGGCGGCTACAAGGAGATCATCAGCCGCATCGCCGGTCCCGGGGCCTTCTCCCGCCTGAAGTTCGAATCCGGCACTCACCGCGTGCAGCGCGTGCCGGCGACCGAGGCGCAGGGCCGCATTCACACTTCCGCCTGCACGGTGGCCATCCTGCCCGAGCTCGATGAGGTCGAGGTTGCGATCAATCCCGCGGACCTGCGCATCGACACATACCGCTCCTCGGGAGCGGGCGGACAGCACGTCAACAAGACCGACTCCGCCGTGCGCATCACCCACGTGCCGAGCGGCATCGTGGTTGAGTGTCAGGACGAGCGCTCACAGCACAAGAACCGCTCCCGGGCGATGCAGCTGCTCAAGGCACGCCTGCTCGCCGCCGAGGAGGAAAAGCAACGCAGCGCTCAGGCGCACTCGCGGCGACTGCAGGTGGGCAGCGGCGATCGATCGGAGCGGATCCGCACCTACAACTTTCCGCAGGGCCGGGTCACCGACCACCGCATCAATCTCACGCTCTACAAGCTGGCGCAGATCATGAACGGAGATCTCGACGAGTTGCTCGATGCGCTGCAGCAGGAGCACCAGGCCGAGCTTCTCGCCGAATTGGAATAAGAGCGCGGCGCAACCCGCTGGAATGCGCTCTTCTCATTGCGTGTCTATGCGCATCCGGCGGAACCACGCCTCGGTGCCGTGATGCTGCAGGGCGATGTGCCCTACCTCCAGGCGCGCGAACTGCGGCCACTCGCGGAATTTGCTGCGGGCGATGCGCGCCTTCAGCTCCTCGCTCTCGAGGTCATAACCGAGCACCTGGGTGTCGTCGATCCAGTGCTGAACGCGGCTGCCCCGCACGATCAAGCGGGCGCTGCGATAGGTGTTGGCGACCTCGCGCTGATCGCGCCACGGCGCGATCAGGCCGTAGAGGGCGCCACAGGAGGTGAGCGCGTTGGCACCATCCGGGTGATGCTCATCATCGAGCAGCTGCATCTCCGGGCCGGACTGCCAGCAATGCTCGAGCTGCTCGGCGACCCGATAGAGCACCCCGGAATCGCCCGCTCGCGGCAACCGCCATTCGAAGGCGAGAGTGAAATCGCGGAAGCGCTCGCGCGTGATGAGATCCACGGGCGGCCCGGCGGCGAGCGCCCGCAGCACGTTGTCGTCGAGGCTCCAGCTTCCCTGCGGGAACTGGGCCTCGGAGTATCCCCGCCAGTCCGCGGCGGTCAATTCACGCTCGGCCATGGAATGGGTTTCGCAATGCCCGTACCCGCGAATTATATGCCTCGCACAGCGCGGCTCGATCGATCTACCGCCGCTGCTTGACATCCTGCAGATAGGCCGCGCCGCCGAGATTGCGCATCTGGCCGAGGATCCAGCGCTGCTTCCACAGTACGAAACCCGAGGGCCGCTCGACGTGCCAGTGCACCGGGTCCGGCAGCACGGCCGCAAGCACCGCCGCCTGGCTCGCCGTGAGGCGGATGGCGGGCTCGCGATAGAAACGGCGGGCGGCCGCCTCGACGCCATAGATGCCGCGGCCGAACTGCGCGACGTTGAGATAGACCTCGAGAATCCGCTCCTTCGGCCAGAAGGTCTCGAGCAACACCGTGAAGTAAGCTTCGATCCCCTTGCGCACGAAGCTGCGGCCCGGCCACAGAAACAGGTTCCGCGCCACCTGCTGGGAAATCGTGCTCGCCCCGCGCAGCCGCCGGCCGCGCTCCGCCGCGCGCACCGCGTTGCGGATGGAATGGAAGTCGAACCCGTAGTTGAAGGGAAAGGTCTGATCCTCCGATGCGATCACCGCGAGCGCCGCCTGTGGCGAGATGTGCTCGAGACTCACCCAGTGATAGTCGGTACGGTACGCCTTGTCACCCGCGCGCAGCGCCTCGATGCGCGCCTCGAGCATGAATGCGCTGCTCGGAGGCGGGATCCATCGCAACAACAGCACCGGCACGACCGTGAGGACCAGCCAGGCGAGGATCGCAAGCAGGATCCAGCGCCGCAGCGTTTCCTGGAGCCCTCGCATGCGCGACAGCGGATCTCAGCGCCTGCCTGCGCGCCCTGAGGGTTATTGGCTCGGTGGCTCGGCGCGGCGCGCGGACACGATCAGCACATCCTCGAGCGGCGCATCCTGGTAACCCTGTCGGCGACCGGTCTTGACGCCCGCGATGGTATCGATGACGTCCATCCCCGACGTCACGCGCCCGAAAACAGCGTAGCCGAAATCCCGCGCGCTATGGTCGAGAAACCCGTTGTCGGTGAGATTGACGAAGAACTGCGAGGTGGCGCTGTCGACCTCGCCGGTGCGCGCCATCGAGAGCGTGCCGCGGGTGTTCTTGAGCCCGTTCTTCGCCTCGTTGCGGATCGGCGCGTGCGTACGCTTGTTGCGAAACTGCGCATCGAGACCGCCCCCCTGGATGACGAAGCCCGGCACGATGCGGTGAAAGAGCGTGCCGTCGAAATGCCGCTCATCGACGTAGCGCAGAAAGTTCTCCACGCTGAGCGGTGCCTCCTTCGCGAACAGCTCCACCGTGAAAGCGCCATGCGAGGTCTCGAATCGAATCAGGGATGTGTCGGCCATTGGCCCTCCGTTACGCGCTCGCGGCCCGCGAGATCGCGATGGGAGCGTACTTGAGCGAAGCCGCGCGCCACAAGCTCGCCGGCAAGCGCCGCCGATTGGGTCGCGCCGTGCTCGAGCAGGAGCCAGCCGCCGGGCTCGAGGTGCGCGGGAGCGGCGCCGATGATCGCGCGCAACGCCGCGAATCCATCCTGGGCCGCAACCAGCGCGAGCCGCGGCTCATGCATGAGCTCCGGTTGCGCGAGTGCCGGATCGTCGGGCGCGATGTAGGGTGGATTGCTCAGGAGCAGATTGAACGAGCGGTCGGCGAGACCGCCCAGCCAGTCGCCCTGAAGGAGCTCCACACGGGTCAGCCCGAGCCTCGCGGCGTTGGCTCGCGCGACCGTGAGCGCCGCGGCTGAAATATCGGTGGCCGTGACCTGCCATCCGGGCCGCGCGCTCGCAAGGGCGAGCGCCACGGCGCCCGAGCCGGTGCCGAGATCGGCCACCCGCGCATGCGGCCGGGGATAAAGCGCGAGCGCCCGCTCGACCAGGAGCTCCGTTTCCGGACGCGGAACCAGCACCGCCGGGCCCACGTCGAGCTCGAGTGTCCAGAACTCCTTGCGACCGATGAGGTAGGCAATGGGCTCGCCCCGGCCGCGGCGCTCGATGAGCTCGAGGAAACGCCGCGCGGCCTGCCGCGGTGGAATCTCCTCGGGATGCGAGCGCAGCCGCGCACGGCTGACCCCAAGCGCCTGAGCGAGCAGCAGCTCGGCATCGAGCTCGGGGGTGGCCGGCGAGCCTGAAGGCTGCGTCCTCTTCAGCCGCTGCACTGCGCACACGAGCAGCTCGGCCGCCGTCGCGGTTTCGCATTGGATAGCCGTCGTGGTCATCGCGACGCTAAGATGCCCTCATGCCGAATACCCTGTACCCACCGCTCAAGCCCCGATCCCTCGGCGAGCTGCTCGATGCCGTGCTGCAGATCTTCCGTCTGTCGCTGCTGAAGTGTCTGCCCTACGCCACCCTGGCCATCATCGCCGGGCAGCTCTCCACCTTCTATTATCTCTCACAGGGCCGGACGCCGGTCCTCGACAGCAATGATCCCGTGGGGGTTGCACTATACGGCGCGGGCACCCTGATCGCCTTCATCCTGTGGACGGCGATGCTGCTGCGCCAGTCCTCGATCGCGGCCGGACGGCCGGTGACCGGCTCCGCCGATCTGCTCGACGCCTTGAAACGGGCGCCCGCCATCGCCGCGCTCGTCCTGCTCGCCGGCGCCGCTGTGGCCGTGTTCATGCTGCCGGCGCTTGCGCTCGCGCCGCCGTACCGGAACGCGGGCATTGCCGTGATGTTGGCGCCGGCGATTTACGTCGGAATCGCGCTGTCGTTCTCGCTGCCGGCGCTGGTGCTGGCGCGCAAAGGCGTGCTCGCGAGCCTCGCCTACAGCTTCAAGCTGGTGCGCGGCAACTGGTGGCGAGTCGCTCTGATCTACGTCATCGGCATCGCGGCCATCTGGACGCTGTGCCTGCTCGTGGGGGAGATGGCCGCGATGGCGCTCTCCGACAACGGCACCGATGACGCCATTGCCCGCGCGATGACCGCTGCCGCGGTGCTCGCAGTCGCTGCGATCGGGCTGACGCTCTCCTCCGCGCTCACCCTCACGCTGTTTGGCGATCTCGAGGTGCGCCGGATGGCGAGCCGACCCGAGTAGGCATTGGTCGCCGGCCGCGCGTGCGCGGTGGCCATCTAAGGATCGTAGCCGAGGCTGGGCGAGAGCCATTTCTCCGCCTGCTCGAGCGTCATGCCCTTGCGCCGCGCGTAATCCTCCACCTGGTCGCGCGCGATCTTGCCCACCGCGAAGTAATGCGCCTCCGGGTGCGATAGATACCAGCCGCTCACCGCCGCCGTCGGGTACATGGCGTAGGAATCGGTGAGACGAATGCCGGTGCGGCGCTCGACATCGAGCAGCTGCCAGAGTTTCGCCTTCTCGGTGTGATCGGGACAGGCGGGGTAGCCGGGCGCCGGGCGGATGCCGCGGTACTGCTCGTGGATGAGCTGATCGTTGGTGAGCGACTCCGCGGCCGCGTAGCCCCAGAGCTCGCGCCGCACCCGCTCATGGAAGTGCTCGGCCGCCGCCTCGGCGAGGCGGTCCGCCAATGCCTTGAGCATGATGCTCGAGTAATCATCGTGCGCGCGGTGGAAGCCCGCGATGTGTTCCTCGATGCCGATCCCCGTGGTCACCGCGAATGCGCCGATGTAGTCGCGCACGCCGCTCGACTTCGGAGCGATGTAATCCGCGAGGCACTCATGCGGCTGGCCGGGGGGCTTGCCCTTCTGCTGGCGCAGGAAGGAGAGCGTCACCAGCGCCGGTACGCGCTCCTCGTCGGCGTAGACCTCGACATCATCCCCGACCGCGTTTGCCGGGAAGAGGCCCACCACCGCCCGCGCCTCGAGCCAGCTCTCGGCGATGAGCTGCTTGAGCATGCGGCGGGCATCGGCGTAGAGATTGCTCGCCGCCTCGCCGACCTTCGGATCGGTGAGTATCTCGGGAAACTTCCCGGTCAGCTCCCAGGCGTTGAAGAACGGCATCCAGTCGATGTAGCCGAGGAGCTCCCCGAGCGGATACCTCTCGAAGGTGCGCACGCCCGGAACGCGCGGCGCCGCGGGCGTGTAGTCCGCCCATTCGATGCGCCGGCGGTCGGCTCGCGCCTGCGCGATGCTGAGCTCCGGCGCCTTCACCTTCCGGCCCGCATGCTGCTCGCGCCGGCGCTCGTGCTCCTCGCTGACTTTCGCGACGAACGGCGCGCGCAGCGCCGGATTGGCGAGCGTCTGGCAGATGCCCACCGAGCGCGAGGCATCCTTCACGTACACCACCGCGCAACGGTACTGCGGCGCGATCTTCACCGAGGTGTGCGCCGGCGAGGTGGTGGCACCGCCGATGAGCAGCGGCAGCTCGAAGCCCTGCCGCTGCATCTCGCGCGCGACGTTCACCATCTCATCGAGCGAGGGCGTGATCAGCCCGGAGAGGCCGATGAAGTCCGCATTCTCGCGCCGCGCGGTATCGAGAATCTTCTCGCACGGCACCATCACGCCGAGGTCGATGACCTCGAAGTTGTTGCATTGCAGCACGACCCCGACGATGTTCTTGCCGATATCGTGCACATCGCCCTTGACCGTCGCCATCACGATGCGGCCGTTGGTGCGTTGTCCGCCCGAGGCGCCCTTGCTCTGCTCGATGTAGGGTATGAGGTGCGCCACGGCCCGCTTCATGACGCGCGCGCTCTTGACCACCTGCGGCAGGAACATCTTGCCCGCGCCGAACAGGTCGCCGACGACGTTCATGCCGTCCATCAACGGGCCCTCGATCACCTGCAGCGGCTGCGCGAACGCGAGGCGCGCCTCCTCGGTGTCCGCGATGACGAAGTCATCGATGCCCTTGACCAGCGCGTGCTCCAGGCGCTTGGCAACCGGAAGCGAGCGCCACTCGAGATCCTCCTTGCGCTTCGCGCCCGCATCGCCCCGGTAGCGTCCGGCGATCTCGAGCAGCCGCTCGGTCGCATCGGCCCGTCGGTTGAGAATGACGTCCTCGACCGCCGCGCGCAGCTCCGGCGCGATCGCCTCGTAGATCGCGAGCTGGCCGGCGTTGACAATCCCCATGTCCATGCCGGCCGCGATGGCATGATAGAGGAACACCGAGTGCATCGCTTCGCGCACGGCGTCGTTGCCGCGAAAGGAGAACGAGACGTTGCTCAAGCCGCCGCTCACCAGCGCGTGCGGCAGCAGGCTCTTGATGCGCCGCGTTGCCTCGATGAAGGCGAGCGCGTAGCCGTTGTGCTCCTCGATGCCGGTCGCCACGGCGAAGATGTTGGGATCGAAGATGATGTCCTCGGGCGGAAAGCCCGTGCGTGTCAGCAGGCGATAGGCGCGCTCGCAGATCGCCACGCGGCGCTCGACGGTGTCGGCCTGACCGCGCTCGTCGAAGGCCATTACCACCGCGGCGGCGCCGTAACGGCGCACCTTGCGCGCGTGCTCGAGAAAGATCTCCTCGCCTTCCTTCAGGCTGATGGAGTTGACGATGCCCTTGCCCTGCAGGCACTTGAGGCCCGCCTCGAGCACACTCCACTTGGACGAATCCAACATCACCGGCACGCGCGCGATGTCGGGCTCGGCGGCGATCAGGTGCAGGAAGCGTACCATCGCCGCCTCGGAGTCGAGCATTCCCTCGTCCATGTTGATGTCGATGAGCTGCGCGCCGCTGGCGACCTGCTGGCGCGCCACCTCGAGCGCCGCCGCATAATCGCCCGCCTCGATGAGCTTGCGAAAGCGCGCCGAGCCCGTGACGTTGGTACGCTCCCCGACGTTGACGAAGAGCGATTCCTCGTCGATGCTCACGGGCTCGAGCCCGGCGAGCCGCGTCTTGATCGGCACGGCCGGAACGGCGCGCGGGGCGCAGCGGCCGATCCCCTGATGCAGCAGGCGAATGTGCTCGGGAGTGGTGCCGCAACAGCCGCCCAGGATGTTGGCCAGGCCCGAAGCGGCGTATTCGCGCAGGATCTCCGCGGTCTCCTCCGGCGCCTCGTCGTATTCTCCGAAGGCATTCGGCAGACCGGCATTCGGGTAGGCGCACACCCGCGTATCGGCGACGCGCGCGAGCTCCTGCACGTACGGGCGCAGCTGCCGTCCCCCGAGCGCGCAGTTGAGGCCCACCGCGAGCGGCCGCGCGTGGCGGATCGAGTTCCAGAACGCTTCCGCGGTCTGGCCGGAGAGGATCCGCCCGGAGGCATCGGTGATGGTGCCGGAGATCATGATCGGCACTTCGATGCCGGTCTCCTCGAAGAGCGCCAGCGCGGCGTAGATCGCCGCCTTGGCATTGAGGGTATCGATCACCGTTTCGATGAGAAGGAGATCGACGCCGCCCAGCAGCAGCGCGCGGGAAGCGTCCAGGTAGGTGGCCGCGAGCTCATCGAACGAGGTGCTGCGGTAGCCGGGATCGTTCACGTCCGGGGAGAGCGAGCACATGCGGCTGGTCGGCCCCAGCGCGCCCGCCACGAACGCCGGGCGGCCGGCGGACCTCGCATAGTCATCGGCGGTGGCGCGCGCCAGACGCGCGGCGCGGTAGTTGAGCTCGGGCACCAACGCCTCGGCGCCGTAATCGGCCTGCGACACGGCGTTGGAGTTGAAGGTGTTGGTCTCGATGATGTCGGATCCCGCTTCGAGATACGCTCGATGGATCCCGGCGATGACTTCCGGCCGCGTGAGAGTCAGGATGTCGTTGTTGCCCTTGAGGTCGCGACCGTGATGGAGGAAGCGCTCGCCGCGATAGCCGCGCTCATCGAGCCGATGCTGCTGCACCATGGTGCCCATCGCGCCATCGAGGAGCACGATGCGCTCATCGAGCAGACGCTTCAGGCGCTCGATGCGCTCCTGCCGCCCGGTCTCATCGATCGGCGCGACGGCGAAGGGCGCGGCGGCGAGCCGCGGCGCCGGAGCATCCTTGCCGCTCGGGCCCGGTCGGTCGGCCCGTGGTGCCGTATGGCCGCACACACTCATGCCGAGGCCCCCGTGGCCAGGGAGACGGCGGGCGGCCGCTTCTCCGGTCGTATGCCGAGAGCGTGGCAGATCGCGTAGGTGAGCTCCGCGCGGTTGAGGGTATAAAAGTGAAAGTCGCGCACGCCGTGCCGCGCCAGCGTCTGCACCTGCTCGATGGCGACACTGGCCGCGAGCAGCCGGCGCGTTTCCGCATCCTCATCCAGGCCTTGAAAACGCTCCGCGAGCCAAGGCGGAATGCTCGCGCCGCAGCGGGCGGCGAAGCGCAGCACCTGCGGGAAGCGCGTGATCGGCAGGATCCCGGGCACGATGGGCGCACGGATCCCGGCGCGCGCGCAGCCGTCGCGAAAGCGCAGAAAGATCTCGATGTCGTAGAAAAACTGCGTGATCGCGCGCGAGGCTCCCGCGTCCAACTTGCGCTTCAGGTTGTCGAGATCGAACTGCGCCGACGGGGCCTCGGGATGCACTTCCGGGTAGGCGGCGACCGAAATATCGAAATCGGCGACGCTCTTCAGCCCCGCGACCAGGTCCGCGGCGTAGGCGAAGCCGTGCGGGTGCGGCTCGTAGCGGGCGGCGCCCTGGGGAGGATCGCCGCGCAGCGCCACGATGTGACGGATCCCCTGATCCCGATACTGGCGGGCGATGTCGAGGATCTCGGCGCGAGTCGCGCCCACACAGGTGAGGTGCGGCGCGCCCGTGAGCTCGGTCTGCTGTTGGATGCGGGTCACGAGCTGATGGGTGCGGGCGCGGGTCGAGCCGTCGGCGCCGTAAGTGACGGAAACGAACCGCGGCGCAAGCGGCGCGAGCCGTTGCACCGAGTGCCACAGCGTCGCTTCCATTGCCGCATCCGCCGGCGGGAAGAACTCGAAGGACACGTTCAGCTCGCGCACCATGGTGAGTACTCCGGCGTTACGCCGCGCTTGCCGTCCCGCGCGGCCGCTCGGCCGACGGCACGGCGACGGCCGCCAACACGTGTTGCCCGTCGGCCTCGATGGGACTCATCCGCTCGCAGGTGAGGCCCGCTTCACCGAGAAGCCGCCGCAGCCGGGCGAGCGGATGCTCCACCACCCGCTGATGGGCGCTCTCGAGCGCCTCGTAGCGCTCAAAGACAAGCAGGCGTCCGCCGCTCGAGAGCGCGCGGCGCGCGAGCGCGAGCAGCGCCCCCGGAGCCTCATCGGGCCTGCCCAGGCGATCGAGCAGCACGACGGCGAACTGCCGGCCGAGGCGCGCGAGGTCTCGAGGGCCGAGCGCATCGGCGCCGGAGGCGAGCAGCGCACGACAGCGAAGACCCTCGCGCTCGGCTACCGCGCGGACAGCTTGCGAGGACCGGCGCGAGTGCGCGAGGACGGTGCACTCCCCGCCCATGGCGGCCGCGGTCTCGATGAGCTCGGGGTGATCCGCGCCGACGAGCAGAACCGCACCCTCGGCAACCGGTGCGACCGACTCAACGAAGCTGCGCAGCTCCCGACCCAGGCGGGAGGCCGCCGGTGCTCCCGCGCGCAAGCCATCCACTCGCAGCGCCCTCTCCCGGTCGCGGCACAGCAGCGGGTCCAGACGATCGAGCTGACCGAGGAGTCCCTGGACGAATGCGCCGGCCGGACCGGTGCGATTGAGGCCGTAGTGCACCCACTGCCCGTGACGCACGCGCTCGACCAGTCCGGCTTCACCGAGGATCTTGAGGTGCCGCGATACCCGCGGCTCGCTCTGGCCCACGACCTGCGCCAGGTCGCAGACGCTGAGCTCGCGCCGCGAGCAAAGCATCAGGAGCCGCAATCGAGTCGGCTCAGCCGTCGCCCTCAGCCAGCTCAGCAATTCCTCGTGTCGCGACCCGGTCACTGGCATGATATAAATAGTTGCTGAATTCTTTAATAATAGGATACAGAGCCAGGCGCCCAGAGACAAGGTAGGCTTATTGTTTCATTAACGAGCCAGTATCAGTGAATGGTCGATGAATTGCTGCCGGGTGGGATCTCGTCCGCGAACAACGCCTCGATGTCCCCTTCCTCGAAACGGTACGGCCGATGGCAGAACTCGCAGGTGACGGTGACCGCCCCCTGCTCGCGGAGCACGTCACGGACCTCATCCGCCCCCAGGGCGCGCAAGAGGCTCGTCACCCTTCCATGACTGCAGCGACACTCGAACTGCACAGGGGCGCCGCGAAAGAGCCTCATGTCGTGATCGGCAAACCCCCGACCGAGTAGCTCCTCGACGGGACACTGCAGCAGATCCTCGGGGCGCAATCGCTCGATGCCGCGCTCCGCCTGTTCCCACACCTCGCCTGACCGCGAGTCATCCGCCGCACCGTCGGGCAGCTTCTGCACCAGCACGCCCGCCCCGAGAGTCTCGTCAGCCGCGAGCAATACTCGGGTGGGGAGCTGCTCCGAACGGGCGAAGTAAGCTTCGAGCGAGCCCGCCAGCGAATCACCGCTCAAAGGCACGATGCCCTGGTAGCGCATGTTGCGCTCGTCCGCTTCCAGGGTTACCGCGAACCGCCCCTCGCTGCCCACCAGCCGGCGGAAGATCTCGGACGCGGATTTCAGCGGGGGGCGCGCGGTGGGACGTGCGCCGAGCAGCGCCTCGGCGGCCTCCTGGTCATAGCGCGCGACGGCGCGCAGGCGAAAATCATGGGTGCACTGAGCGACCAGCAGGCTCACGGCACCATTACCCTGAAGCTGCAGCGTCAGC
>Ga0335074_10004780_pt1 | contig 18683 bp, 18 predicted proteins | sample Lox_Sample_23_FD_206715 | JGI IMG/M metagenome (GOLD analysis project Ga0335074, IMG submission 206715) | Soil microbial communities from Loxahatchee National Wildlife Refuge, Florida, United States - Lox_Sample_2.3 | ecosystem: Environmental > Terrestrial > Soil > Wetlands | place: USA... | reverse complement strand
GCGGATCACCTCGGAGCAGAACAGCAGCGCCGGCTGGTCGCGATGGCGGCGGCGCAGATAGGTGATCGCGCTCTCAACCGGGGTCAGCAGCTCCTCGTCGGCGACCGGGAGGCCGTCGTCGCGAAGACGTCCGGCGATCGCCTCCGCGCCGATGTGGCTGCCATTCGTGAACAGCACCAGCGGCCGGCCCGACACGCGGATTCGCTCCAGCACCCCTGCGGCGCCGGGCTGCGGTTTTGCGGTGCCGTCGGGCGCTCGGTGGACGAGCGTGCCGTCGACGTCGAACACGAACCCGCGAAACGCGGTTCAGCCTGAGCGCGCCGTCAGCCGGCACGTCGCCAGACCACGGTGTCGGTGCCTTTGCTCACGGTGAGCTCGGAAACCGAGGGGCGCTCGGCCAGCGCTTGCAAGAGAGTGACGACCGGAGCTCGGCCGGGTGGGTGCGCCGCCGCGCGCGCGACATTGGTGCCCGCGCTGACACTGGCGAGCATCGCATCGACCTGCTCGGCGGGCATCGTCAAGCGCAGCAGCAGCTCCTCGTCGGAGATCCTCGCGCCGAAGCGCTGCCGCGCGCCGTCCAAGGTGATCGGCTGAAGATCGCGCAGCGTCGCTGCCGCCGGCCGGGCAAGCACGCGATCGGCGATCGCGGGATCGACCGGCGCGGGCGACTCACCGTAGTGCCCGAGGAAGTAGCGCACCGTCTCGTCCGAGACCGTCGTCCAGCGCTCGCCGTCGATCACGTTGCGCGCTGCCTGCGTGGCCATGAGCTGCGAGACCGGCGTGACCAGGATGGGGTATCCCATCTCGGCGCGGACCCGTCCGACCTCGTCGAGTACGGCGTCGAAGAGCTCCGGCCGGCGCAGCTCCGCGAGCATACGGCGCGTGGTCGTAACCATCCCACCAGGGAGCTGGTGCCGGTAGTAGGCGGCGTCGAACTCCTGCGGCGTGCCGGCGGGGAGGCCCTTGGCCGTCGCGACCCGCTCGAAGTGTTCGGTCACCGCCGCTTGGGCGTCGAGATCGAGCGGGTGTGAGAAGCCGGCCGCCTCGAGGTTGTGTGCCGTGCTGACCGCCTCGGGCTGAGAGGTCCCGCGCGACAGCGGGCCCGACGCGGTGTGGACGACCTCAAAGCCGGCGCGGACACCGTCGATGTACACGAGCGGCGCGAGCCCGATCGTGCAGTGGCTGTGTAACTCGACCGTGCGCTCGCCGGCGGCGGCGATGAAATGCGGCGCCAGCTCGCGCACGGCGTCGGAGGTCAAGAGCCCACCCGGATCCTTCAGGTACAGGCGATCCATCTCGGCGCAGTCGGCGAGCGCGGCCGCGCGCTCCGCGTAGTAGGCGTGCGTATGCACCTCGCTGATCGAGTACGTGAGCCCGATCACGACCTCCTCGAAACCCTCGGCGCGTGCGATCGCGGCGAGCCGTTTCAAGCGGATCGGATCGTTCGCGGGGTCCGCGATCTGGAGCCGGCGCAGACCGTTCCGAACCGCGAGCGCGTACGAGAGTCTCATCACGTCCTCGCCGGCCGGTACCCACGAGATGAAGCGCATCCCGGTCGTGATCATCCCGAGTGCCGTCGCCGGCATCGCCTCGCTGACGAGTCGGATCCGCTCCCACGGGTCCTCTCGGTGGAACCGCACCGAGACCGCCATATGCGTGCTCGAAGTGAAGTCGAGCGCGTGATAGCCGACGCGATCGAGCACGGGCGCGATCGAGAGCACGTCCGGGGTAGTCAGCCCGGTCGCGCTCCACAGGCTCTGGTTGCCGTCGCGCGTCGTCGTGTCGACGAACTCGATCACGCGGCCGTTCACGATGGCTCGACGCGAAACAGCGCCGCTCCCTCTTCGACCAGCGCGCCGTTCTCCGCGCACACCTCGACGATCGTCCCGCTGACCCCCGCCGGCACCGAGTTCATCATCTTCATCACCTCGATGATGCATACGGTCGTGTCCGGCTCGACGTGGCTCCCGGGCTGAACGAACGGCTCCTCCCCGGGACCGTCGGCGGCGTAGAACATGCCGAGCATCGGGGCGGAGATCGTCAGCAGGTCGGCGGGCGTCGCCGGCGAGGGCGCCCCCTCCTTGACGACCCGCAGCTCGAACCCCCGGGCGCGGACGTGGAGCTCCGCCAACGGCGACTCGTCGATGATCCTCAGGATCTCGCGGACGTCGTCGTCGGTCAGGCTCATCGCCCGGCCCCGAACGTCTTCATCACGAGCGAGAGCGCCGTCATGGGTCGCGCCGCTGGCCGCTCGCGGACCGCCGTCACCGGGCGCGACTGCAGCAGGAACAGCTCCCCGTCCGCGATCGCCCATTCGACGTCCTGCGGCGCGCCGAAGTGGCGCTCGATCACGCGCGCGGCGGCGACCAGCCCCTCGATCGCGCCCGCGTCCAGGCAGGCCGCGCCGCGGCGCTCGTCCGGCACCGCCCGCCGCTCGGTCCCGCCGGGACGGCAGACGTACTCGATCGCCTTGCTCCCGAGGCTCGCGCGCACCACCTCACCCGTGACCTTGCTGACGAGATAGTCGTCGGGGGTCACCTCGCCCGCCACCACCGCCACGCCGAGCCCCCAGCTCGCGTTGATCGCGACCATGCTGCGGTCACCGCTGACCGGGTTGCAGGTGAACAGGACCCCCGCGACGTCGGGGTCGACCATCTCCTGGACGGTGACACCCATTGCCGGCTCGGTGTCCGGGTGGCCGAGCCTTGTCCGATACGCGACCGCTGTGTCGCTGTACAGGCTCGCCCAGCAGGTGCGGATGGCATCGCAGACCGGCTCGACCCCGCGAACGCCGAGCAGCGTCTCCTGCTGGCCCGCGAACGTCGCCTCCGAGCTGTCCTCGCCGATTGCGCTCGAGCGGACCGCGACCGCCGCTCGACCGCCGAGCTCCGCGTAGCGGGCGGCGACCTCGTCGCGCAGTGTTGCCGGCATCGGCTGGTCGCGGCCGGGGTAGGCGGCGCAGGCCAGCGCGAAGCCGGGGGGCACGGGAAGCCCGGCCGCCAGCAGCTCGCCGAGCCCGGCGCTCTTACCGCCGAACTCGGGTTCGTCCGCTCGCCCCAGGTCCGACAGCGCGCGGGTGTGGCCGCTCATCCGTTGAGGATCGTGACGACGCCAGCTGATCCGTCGACGCGGATCGTCTGGCCGGTGCGGATCTGAGCGGTCGCGCGCCCGGTTCCGACGACCGCCGGCAGGCCGTACTCGCGACAGACGATCGCGGCGTGCGACATCACGCCGCCGACGTCCGTGACCGTCGCGATGATCCTCGAGAAGATCGGCGCCCAGGCCGGCGAGGTGCTGCCGCAAACAAGGATCTCACCCGCCCGTACCTCATCGATCTCGTCGGGTGAGCGGACCACGCGTGCTGCTCCCTCGACGACGCCGGGGGATGCCGCCGCACCGTTCAACTCGGCGCCGCCGTCCTGCTGGCGCGCCCATTCCTGTACGCGCTCGGTGGTGACGCCCCAGAGCATGATCGTCATCGGATCGGTCACCGCGTCCGGAGTCATTCCGAGCGCCGGCGGGGGCGTCCACTGGTCGAGCTTCTCGAGCAGCTGCTTGCGGTGGGCGACGATCGGCGGCCAGTGCTTGGGCCCGAGCGCGACGCCACCGGTGGCCCATGTCAGCGTGAGCTCGTCGAGTGCCGAGGCGACCTCGTGGCGGGTGAGCGAGAACACGTCCTCGCCGTCCGCGAGGAACCCATGCTCGGCGAGCAGCGCCCCGAACTCGCGGATCTTGTTCCACCACCGCGTCAGGAACCAGTAATCGCAATAGAACTTGTGCTCTTCGACGTACGGGAATACGTTGCGCGACAGTCCCAGCAGGTCGGCGAACGGCTTGCGCGCGCCCTCGTCGAGCAGTGCGCTGTAGCCATCGGCCAGCCGGTCGCGTTCGCGTTCGATCTCCTCCGTCGGCCGCTCCAGCTCCCGACCGGCTCGGAGTGCCTCGATGTGCCCTGTGAGCGACGAGTACGGGATCCGCGGGTCGTCGAGCCAGCTGCGGTAGTAGTGGTAGAGCCCGTCGCCGGTGGCCATGTTGAACCACGGGTCCTTGACCTGCTCGAGCTCGGCCAGCCACGCACGCCCCGCCTCGGTCTCGCTCAGCGTGGCGTCGATGTCGGCCGGGGAGCGGCCGTCCACGAACGCGCCGTCGACGCCCGTGTCGAGCGCCAGCCGCGCAAGTCGACGCAGCTCGGCGTCGGGCCGGAACAGGAGCACGTCGATCCCGGCGACCATCTGCGCGATGTGCTGGTCCGGGATGTCCGGCAGCTGTCCCTTGCAGAAGTCAACGAACGTCGCGTACGCGCCGTAGCCGAGCAGCAGGAACTCAAAGTGGTGTTGCCACATCAGGTCGCCGAGCCGCAGCGCGCGGCCGTAGGCATCGAGAACCTCGTAGAACGCGGTGTTGCGATCGTCGGCGAACGCGACCTCGTCGGGCTCGTATTCGGGCAGCCCGGGGACCTCGAGCTCGCCGAGCTCGGCGATCAGCGCCTCCATCTTTTCCTGCCAGCGCCCGTACAGCTCATTCCAGTTCTCGTAGTAGTAGCCGGCGCGCCGCTCGAAGAACTCGGCCCGCTCGGCGACCTTGGCGGGGTCCGTTACCGGGTTGCCGGAGATGTATACGTAGCCGTTGACGATCCGGTAGTCGATCCCCATCGCGGGAGGAACCGCGAACACCCGGTTCTGCCACGAGCCGACCGCCTGATAGGGCGAGTCGATGCAGATCACGTCGAACGCCGGCATCGGGAGCGGGAAGTGCATCGAGTTCCAGAACCAGAAGCGGTTCTCATCCGTGTCGCGCCGGCGCTCGTCGAAGCGGGCGTAGTAGGGGTACATCTCCTCCCAGCCCTCGCAGCCCGGCGGCGTCTCGATTGAGAACGGACTCGGGAAGGCGCTGAGCGCCGGCGCCGTGCTTGCCATAAGAACCTCCGTCGCGGTACGGGTCGCCTCAGGGCGCGGCGATGCCGCGTCCGCTCGCTTATACGCCAACTGCGACCTCCGGGTCAACCAGCTTGCCGCTCAGCGCAGCGCGTCTTGCGCGCGAACGCTCGATTCTCGCGCCGCGCGGGGCCGCGTGCGATCTTGCCCGCGTATGCGCGTCTGCGAGGTGATCGAGTTCGGCGGTCCAGACGTGCTGCGCATCTCAGAGCGACCACAGCCGGTGGCGCAAGGCGGCGAAGTGGTCGTGGAGGTGGTCGCGGCAAACGTCAATCCGAGCGATCTCGCAGCCCGCTCAGGGGCGCTTGCGCGGCGGATGGAGGGGCTCGAGGCCCCGTTCGTTCCGGGTTGGGACCTGTCCGGCGTGATCGCCGACGCCGGCGACGGCCGCTCCGGCTTCAGCGTCGGTGATCCCGTTGTCGGGATCATCCCCTGGATCCAGACCGGTGGTCGCGTAGGTGCGTACGCGGAAGCGGTGGCGGTCGATCCCGCTTGGCTCGCATTGCGTCCCGAGCGCCTCGACCCGGTGGCCGCCGCAACGGTTCCGTTGAACGCACTGACCGCGCGTCAAGGCCTGGATCTGATCGAGGCGCCCGGCGTCACGACCGTGCTGATCACGGGCGCGAGCGGCGCAGTCGGCGGCTTCGCGACGCAGCTCGCGGTCAGGGACGGGCTGCGCGTGCTGGCGCTTGCCTCCGAAGGCGATGAGACGTGGGTGGGAGAGCTCGGGGCGCACGAGGTGCTCCCGCGCGGGACCGATCTGCGTGAGCTCGAGCCACTCGACGCCGTGCTCGATGCGGTCCCGATCGGCGCCGCCGCGGCGGCCGCGGTGCGCGGCGGAGGCGTGGCCGTGTTCACTCGTCGCGCCGAGGTGCGCGAGCTCGCGGACGAGGTGCGGATCGAGACGCCACTCGTCACGCCCGACGCGGTCGTGCTGGCCGAGCTGGTGGAGATGGTCGCCGCCGGTCGGCTTCGCACCCGCGTCGCACGGACATTCGACCTCGCTGACGCTTCCGGCGCCCACGGGCTGCTCGAGCAGGGTGGCGTGCGGGGCAAGCTCGTACTGACCACGTAACGAAGGAGGACTGAGATGGCGCGGATCGTGCTGGTGCATGGGGCGTTTGCGGGAGCGTGGTGCTGGGAGCCGGTACTCCCGGGACTGCGCGCAGCCGGGCACACCGTGGAGGCGTTCGATCTGCCGGGATCGGGCGAGGACCGAACGCCGGTCGAGGAGGTGACGCTCGACGCGTACGCCGCGCGCACGTGCGAGGTGCTCGCAGCCGGTCCGCCGGCGGTGCTCGCCGGACACAGCATGGGCGGCATGGTGATCACGCAGGCGGCCGCCCGCGCCCCCGAGCATGTCGCGTCGCTGATCTACGTCGCGGCGTTCCTGCCCCGCAATGGCCAGAGCCTGCTGAACCTGACCGCCTACCCCGAGGCGGGCGACGACCAGATCCAGGCGAACCTGGTACTCACGGGAGACCCGCCGGTTGCGACGCTGTCGGACGAGGACATGCGCGACGCGGTGTTCGGCTGCTGCGACGACGAGCAGGCCGCATGGGGCCTCGCGCACACTCGTGGCCAGCCGGGCGTTCCGTTCACGCAGCCGGTCGATCTCGGCGATCCGCCTGCTGGGGCATTCACGGATCTGCCGCGTGCGTACATCAGATGCCTCCGAGACCGCGCGATCCCACCCGCGATGCAGCAGCGGATGCTGAGCGATCACGGGATCGAGCGCGTGCTCGAGATCGACACCGACCACTCGGTGTGGCTGTCGCGCACCGATGAACTGGTCGTGGCGTTGGACCGGCTGGCAGGTGGGGGATAGCGCGGCCGGCGGCCAGCGGACCGGGCGACGCTTCCCGGGCAGGCCGGGCCCGGGCATCCGCTGGCTGGTCGACAAAATCCCGCCCAGAGGAGGAAGATGTCGACCGGTGGGCGCCGCGGGGCGTTAGCGCGCCGCGTGGGCGTGGTTAATCCGCGACCCCGAGGCCCCAGCCGCCGTCGATGACGATTTCCTGGCCGGTGATGTACGCGGAACCCGGCGACGCGAGGAACAGCGCCAGCGCCTTGATGTCGTCCGGAAAACCGACGCGGTGCATGGGGATGTCCTTGGCGAGCGCCGCCTGGACTTCCGGCGCATGGGCGTGGCCGCCGCCGATGTTCGTGACGAAGAAGCCGGGGGCTATCGCGTTGACGGTGATCCCGTCGGCAGCCAGCTCGAGCCCGATCGTGTGCATCAGGTGGCGCGCGCCGGCCTTGGCCGCCATGTACGCGGAGCCGATCACCGGCTCGACCCTGGTCGCGGCGAGCGAGGTCGTGACGATGATTCGCCCCGACCCGCGGGGTCGCATATGGCGGGTGGCGGCCCGGGCGGTCGCGAAGATCCCGCTCAGGTTGATATCGATCACCCGCTGCCAGCGCTCGTCGGCGTAGCGCTCGAGCGCGCCCTCGGGCACGCGGGGCCGCTGGCCGCCGGCCCACGCGCCGACGAACCCGACGCCGGGGTCGATGCCGGCGTTCGCGAACGCCACATCGAGCCGGCCGTAGATCTCGGCGGCCTCGTCCACAGCGCGATCCAGAGCCGCGTGGTCGGTCACGTCGGCGACCGCGGAGCGGACATCAAACCCTTCGCTCAGGAGTCGCGATGCCTGCGCTCCGACGCCCTCTTCGTCGACGTCGATCAGCGTCACGCGCGCGCCGTGCGCGGCGAGCACCTCACCGTACGCGAGGCCGAGACCACTGGCGCCACCGGTGACGATCACGCCGAAACCGCTGACGTCGAACAGCGACGAAACGTTCACGGCAGGTGAGTGTTCCGGACCGACGAGGCCCCGCCAACGCACGAGCGCTGATCGGCAAGAACGCCTGCACTGGATGGCTGGCCCCCCCTGAGCGCCGCCGGTAGCGTCCGTCGCGTGACCGAGCTGATGGCTCTGTACTGGACCGTGTCCGGGCCGGTCGATGTTCACTACGGGCGCGAATGGAGTCTGTTCGACTGGGGCGACCGCTGCGACGAGGCGGCCAAGGCGGGCTTCCGCGGGATCGGTCTGTGGCACGCCGATGTCGAGCACCAACTGCAGACGCGAACACTGCACGAGATGAAGGAGATCTTCGACGACTCAGGGCTCGAGTACCTGGAGGTCGAGTTCCTCGCCGACTTCTTCGTGCCCGCCGGCGAGCAGGCTCGGGCCGACTCGGACAAGCTCCGCAAGCAGCTGTTCGAGACTGCGGCCACGTTCGACGCCCACCACATCAAGGTTGGCAACATTCCTGGCACTCGCTGCGAGCTCGGCCGGCTGACGGAGGAGTTCGCGGCACTGTGCGAGGAGGCGGCCGAGCACACCGACGCGAAGGTCGCATACGAGTTCATGCCGTTCGACGTCAACGTCAACTCGCTCGACAAGGCGCTCCAGCTGGCCGGTGACGCCGGTGCGGCCAACGGTGGCCTCGCGATCGACACCTGGCACATGGGCAAGCTCGGCATCGAGCCCGAGCAGCTCAAGGCGATCCCGGGCGAGCAGCTCGTGTGGGTCGAGCTATCCGACGGCCAGCACGAGACGATGGAGGACCCGATCGACGAGACGATCAACCACCGGCGGCTGCCGGGGGAGGGCGAGTTCGACATCCCCGGATATGTCGCCGCCCTGACCGACGTCGGCTACCCGGGGCCGTGGGGGGTCGAGGTCCTGTCGGCGGAGCTGCGGAGCCTGCCGATCGAGGAGGAGTTCAGGCGAGCCTACGAGACGACCTCGGCGCAGTTCCGCGCCGGCGTCGCGTGAGGGGAGACGAGATGGTGCAGCTGGACGACGACAGGCTGATCTGGATCTACACGCAGATGTTGCGGATCCGCGAGTTTGAGGAGCGCGTCAAGCGCACGTTCGAGGAGCACCCAGGCGTGATCCGCGGCCACACCCACCTGGCCGACGGCGCCGAGGCGTCGATCGTCGGTTCACTGGCGACGCTGCAATCCGAAGACCAGCTCTTGACCACCTACCGCTGCCACGGCTACCCGATCGTGCTCGGCACCGACACGAAGGCGATGATGGCCGAGATCTACGGCCGCAAGGACGGGCTGTGCGGCGGCTACGGCGGCTCGATGCATCTCGCCGATCCCGGGCGCGGGTTCCTCGGGACGTCGGGGATCGTCGGCCAGGGGATCCCGCAGGCCACCGGCGCCGCGCTCGCGGCGCAGATCCGAAAGCAGGGCCAGATCGTCCTCTGCTTCTTCGGCGACGGCGCCTCCAAGCAGGGCGCCTTCCACGAGTCACTGAACCTCGCGTCGTTGTGGAAGCTGCCGGTCGTCTACGTGATGGAGAACAACAACTACAACGTCGCGACGCGCTCGGAGCAGGAGGACGCGAACGCCGCAAACGGCGAGCCGCTGTCGGTCAAGGCGAAGGCGTACAGCATGCCGGGGTTCACCGTGGACGGCGGCGACCCGCTGGCCGTGTACGAGATCGTGAGCACCGCGGCCGATCGCGCCCGCGCGGGAGATGGTCCGACGCTGATCGAGTCGAAGGTCTACCGCCTCAGCGCGCACGGGAACCTGATCGCGCCGCCCGGCGTGCCGCTGCACTACCCCGAGCACGAGGCGATCACAGTGTTCGGCAACCGCGAGGAGTACGAGGCCGCACTGCGCGGCGACCCGGTGCCGCGCTTCCGCGCGCGGCTGGTCGAGCAGGGCACGCTCGACCCGGGCCGTGCCGACGAGATCGCCGAGCGGGTGCGCGAGGAGATGGACGCGGCGGTCCAGTTCGCGCTCGACAGCCCATATCCCGAACCCGAAGCGGCGCTGGACCACGTCTACGCATAGCGAGGAGCCACCCGACAAATGGCAAGAGAGATCCCATACATTGCTGCCGTCCAGGAGGCGCTCCAGCTCGAGATGGAGCGTGACGAGACGGTGCTGTTCTACGGCCAGGACGTCGCCCCGAGCGACGAGGACCCCCTCGTCAAGGCGTTCGGCCGGGATCGCGTCCGCGTGTCGCCGATCTCAGAGACCGCGGAGATCGGGATCGCGATCGGCGCCGCGCTGGCCGGCTACCGCCCGGTGGTCGAGCTGCTGATGGCGGAGTTCATGCTGGTCGCGATGAACCAGGTCGTCAACGAGGCTCCGCGGTTGCGGTACATGAGCGGCGGCCAGGTCAAGGTGCCGGTCGTGTTCAAGGCCGGCTACGGGTTCACCGCCGGCTGGGCCGGCCAGCACACCGGCTCGATCTACAACATGTTCTGCGGCATCCCGGGACTGAAGGTCGCGCTGCCCTCGACCCCGGCCGACGCCAAGGGCCTGTTCGCGACCGCGATCCGCGACGACAACCCGGTCTGCTACTTCATTCACTATCTGATGGTGCTCGAGCACGGCGACGTGCCCGAGGGCGAGTACCTGGTGCCGTTCGGAGAGGCGGCCGTGAGACGGACCGGCGGAGACGTGACGATCGTCGCCACCGGATGGACCGTCGGCCGGGCGCTGGAGGCGGCCGAGACGCTGGCCGCCGAGGGGATCGAGGCCGAGGTGATCGACCCGCGCACGATCCAGCCGCTCGATGCCGAGACGATCCTGAGCTCCGTCGAGAAGACCGGCCATCTGGTGCTCGCCGACCAGGCGACCAGGCACGCCTCGGCGGCCTCGTTCATCGCCGCCGAGGTCGCCGAGCACGGGTTTTCGTCGCTGAAGGCGCCGATCAAGCTGGTCACTGCGCTCGACGCAACGATCCCCTATAGCCAGCCGATGGAGGCCTACGTGCTGCCTGACGAGGTCAAGATCGCGAGCGCCGTGCGTCAGGTTCTGGGGACGGCCGCGGTGACGGTCTGAGCCTCCCGTGCCCGGGCTCGACGCTGACGAGGCACGCGTTCTGCTTCGGACGATGTGCCGGATCCGCTGCTTCGAGGAGCGGGTCGCGCAGCTCAAGCGATCGCTGCAGGTGCACGGGCTGATCCACCTCAGCATCGGTGGCGAGGGGGTCGCGGCCGGGGTCTGCTCGCAGCTCCGTGACGACGACGCCGTCTACAGCGGCCACCGCGCTCATGGACATGCGATCGCCAAGGGCGCGCCGCTCGGTCCGTTGATGGCCGAGCTGATGGGTCGTGCGGACGGGCTCTGCCGCGGCCTCGGTGGCTCGATGCACATAGTCGACGCAGCCCACGGCTTCCTCGGCGCGACCGGGGTCGTCGGTGGGAACATCCCGCTCGCGCTCGGGAACGCGGTCGCTGCCCGGCTGCGCGGCACCGATCAGATCACCGTGGTGTTTTTCGGCGACGGCGCCGTCCAGGCAGGGCACTTCCACGAGTCGGTCAACCTCGCCGCGCTGTGGGAGCTCCCCGTGATACTCGTCTGCGAGAACAACGGGTTCGCCGAGTTCACACCGCGATCGGCGCACACGCCGATCGAGCGCGTGAGCGACGCGGTCGCACCATACGGGTTCGAGCGCGCAACGGTGGACGGCGGTGACGCCGCAGCGGTGTGGGCGGCGTTCGGCGAGTTCCTGGCGATCGCGCGCGAGGGGCGTGGTCCGATGCTGCTCGAGTGTTTGACCCATCGTCGCCGCGGCCACTACGAGGGCGACGCCGAGCAGTACCGCGATCCGCTCGCCGACGAGGAGTGGACGCGCTCTGATCCGGTCGCGCGCCTGCGTGAGCGAATGCTCGCCGAGGGCTGGATCGAGGCGGCCGGGATCGCGGCCGTGCAAGCAGCAGCGTCCGCCGACGTCGACGAATCGGTGGAGTTTGCGCGGGCGAGCCCGTTTCCGGAGCCAGAGCTGACAGCTGAGCTGGTGTACGCAGGGTGAGCGAGATCGAGACCACGTTCGTGAAGGCCGTGAACGGCTCGCTTGCGCGCGCGATGCGCGCCGATGATCGGGTGATCGTGCTCGGTGAGGACGTCGCCGAGGGCGGCCCTTACACGGCGACCGCCGGCCTCGCCGAGGAGTTCGGCTCAGAGCGGGTGCTGAACACGCCGATCAGCGAGGGGGCCGTGTGCGGGGTCGCGATCGGCGCCGCCCAGGCTGGGCTGGTGCCGGTGATCGAGATCATGTACATCGACTTCCTCACCCTGGCGCTCGACCAGCTCGTCAACCAGGCCGCGAAGGCTCACTTCATGTCGGGCGGCCAGTTGACGGTGCCGCTCGTGCTGCGGACGCAGGGCGGAAGCGGCAGCCGCTCGGGCGCGCAGCACTCCCAGAGCCTCGAGGCTTGGCTCGCGCATGTGCCTGGGCTGAAGGTCGTGATGCCGAGCTGTGCGGCCGACGCTGCCGGCTTGTTTGAGAGCGCGATCGCGGACCCGAATCCGGTCGTCTTCGTCGAGCACAAGGCGCTGTACTTTCGCCATGAACGGGTGTCAGAGCCACCCGCGCCGGTCGCGATCGGACGTGCGGCGATCGTGCGTCCAGGGCGCGATCTGACGATCATCGCGACCTCCCGGATGGTCGGCGAGGCGGTCGATGCGGCGGAGCGGCTGGTCGAGGACGGAATCGATGCCGAGGTGATCGACCCGCGGACGCTCGTCCCGCTTGACATCGACACGCTCGGTGAATCGGTTCGGCGCACCGGACGCTGCGTGATCGCGCACGAGGCGGTCGCCGCCGCCGGGTTCGGCGCGGAGCTGTGCGCGCGCGTGCAGAGCGCGGCGTTCGAGTGCCTCGAGGCGCCGATCGAGCGCATCGGTGCGCCGTTCACGCCGGTTCCGGTGAGCCCGCCACTCGAGGACGCCCACCGTCCTGGGGCGGAGGAGATCTACGCCGCCGCGGTGGGCGCGATGGAGTGGGACAAGCCCGAGCCCGTGGCCGCGCGATGAGAAGCTCAGGCCTCGGTCGGCTGCGGCAGTGCGAGCAGCGATGCGCCCGGCATTCGCTCGAGCACATCACGGTGACGCAGCGCGATCTCGAGGTTCGTGAGCGCGAGATGCGCGTGCTCGCGCGCGAGGCTCTCGGCTCTGGCGGCCTCGCCGCGCTCGATCGCCTGGATCAGGTTGAAGTGGTGGCGGTGTGCGATCACCAGGATCTCGCGCGACTCCGGGATCTCCGCCTCGGAGATCACGAACGCGGCGCTTGGCCCCGCGAACGGCAGCGACACGATTCCGGCCAGCGTGCGCTCCAGCATCGGGCTGTTCGCCATCTTCAGCAGGCGTGCGTGAAACCGCTCGTTCAGGTCGACGTATCGCTCGAACGACTCGTAGTCGGCTCGATGGACGAGCTCCTCGATCGAATCGTTGTGTCCCCGCAGCACCTTCAAGTCACGGCGCGCCGGACGACGCTCGACTGCGTATCGGGCGGCAGTCCCCTCGAGCACCCCGCGCAGCTCGATAGCGTCGCGGATGTCGGCCATCGTGAACTCGCGCACGACATAGCCGCCGCCGTCGAGCCCACGCAGCAGGCCCTCGTGCTCGAGCTCGGCCAACGCGAGCCGCAGCGGTGTTCGCGAAACGCCGAGCCGCTCGACCAGCGGGAGCTCCGACATGCGCTCACCGGCCGCGAACTCGCCGCTGAGGATCAGCTCGCGCAGGCGCAGGAGTGCCCGCGTGATCTGTGTCCGATTCGCCGAAGTCGCCATCACACCTATCTTAAAAGCAGCGCTTTTGCAGGTATTTCTATCACCGAAGCGCTGCATGCAAAAAGGTCCCATAAAGCGCTTAAAGGCTTTCTTGGAGTCCTGTTAGGGACTTGTTGCATGCAGGAGAGCCTACAACTAGTATCGATTGTTGCCTCGCTGAGCCGGGGCGGCAATTGGACCTCGATCAGCCGAGGAGGAGAGAACGGTGAGTAACCACCAGCAGTTGTCCCGGATTCGCGTGAGCCTGGCGCTCGTCGCGGCCGTCGGCATGACCGTCCTGGCCGGGTGCGGCAGCAGCTCGAGCAGTTCGAGCAGCACCAGCACCGCGTCCAGCGCGAGCAGCACATCAAGCAGCGCCGTGGCGTCGTCAACCTCGTCGTGCGGGCCCAAGCCGGGCCAGGCAGCGACCGGCACGCCGATCCCACTCGGCGCAATCAACACCAAGGAGCCGGGAACGGACTTCACCGACATCGAGAACATGGAGGGTGCGTACTTCGCCTGCGTCAACGCGAACGGTGGCGTCAACGGGCATCCGATCAAGCTGTTCAAGCTGACCGAGGCGACGCAGCCCGCGCAGAACGCCGCGGACGCGAAGGAGCTGGTCCAGACTGATCACGTGGTCGGAATCTCGGGCAGCTCCAGCATCATCGAATGCGCAATCAACAGCTCCTACTGGCAGAAGCTCGGCTACTACGTGATCGCCGCTGGGATCGCGCCCGAGTGCTACGCGACGCCGAACTACGCGGACGTCAACATGGGTCCGCGCTACAGCTCCGACGGAGCGGTTCAGTACGTGCTCTCGCTGAAGCCGTCGAAGATCGTGTTCGACCAGTCGAACGTCCCCGGCACCGGTTACATCGCAGCCGGTCCCGCGGCGCTCGCATCAGCCGCGCACGTGCCGATCACGCAGCTGACCGAGAACGTGCCGATCAGCGATGCGGACGCGGTCGCACTGAAGGAGGTCGACGACGCCGGTCCTGACGGTGCCGTTGTGTTGAACTTCACGCCGCCTGAGGCGCTCGTGATCCTGCAGGCGGCGCAGAAGCTCGGCCTCGAGGACCGGGTCAAGGCGTGGGCTTGCTCGACGCCGTGTGACACTGACTTCCTGTCCACGACGCTCGGCCCGAAGTGGAACGACAAGTTCTTCGTCAACGCCGAGCTGACCCCGCCGGATCCGACCAACACCCCGACGATGAACCTGTACAAGGCGATCCTCAAGCAGTACGGCTCGGACGTGTCCGGCGGCATCGGAAGCTTCAGCGAGATGGGCTTCACGATGGGCGAGATCGCGGTGCACGCGCTCGATGGGATCAAGGGTGCCTACACGATGAAGGCCGTCAACCAGGCGTTCGTCAACGTGAAGGACTTCAACACGGGGATGCTGTGCGAGCCGTGGACGTACGGCCACTATCCCCTGCACATCGCCAACAACGTCGACTACACGGTCACGCCGGACAACGGCAAGATGGTGATCAAGCAAGGATGCACTGCGATCTCCTCCGTCGATCCGCAGATTGCGGCGTACCGTAAGGCGGCCGGCGGCTAGACGGTCCAGGAGGAATGAGCATCCACAGGCGATCAGGGCGTCCCGATTAGTGTGATCCACCCGTTGCTCGTGCCCGGTATTCTGGGCCTGCCCAGCTGGCTGGACTTCCAGCCGTTCCTGGTGACGGGTCTGGCCCTGGGCGGCGTGTACGCGCTGTCCGGGGTGGGCATGGTGGTCCTGTACCGGGCCACGGGTGTGCTCAACCTGTCGTTCGGGGCGGTGGGGGCGATGGGCGCCCTGATCGCGTGGTCGCTCACGAACCACTCGACGGTCCCGCAAGGTGTCGCTTGGCTGGCGTGCATCCTGTTCTCGGCGGTGGTGACGCTCGCTTACGGGATGGTGTTCGGGGCCGCGCTGGCCAAGCGGGACCCTCTGGTCAAGGCTGCGGCGACGCTGGGCCTCACGCTTGTGTTGCTCGGCGTAATGGATCTGCTGTGGACGACCAGCGGCGGCGCGTCGCGCTCGATCACGCTGCCATCGGACAACAGCGGATTCATGATCGGCCAGATCCAGGTCGTGTGGACCCAGGTGATCGGGCTTGCGGTCGGGATCGTGATGACGATCGTCACGGCCCTGTTCCTGCGCTACACGAAGCTGGGAACTGCGATGCGCGCAATGGCCAACGATCGTGAGATCACCGCTACGCTCGGCGTGCCGGTGCGGCGGGTCGAGGCGGCCGCTTGGTTCGGCTGCGGCGTCCTGTCCGGCATCGCCGGGCTACTGCTCGCAGACCTGGTGGCGCTCGACGCCACCACGCTCACGTTTCTCGTGATCTCATCGGTGGCGGCGGCGCTGATCGCGCGGCTGCGTTCGATCTGGATCACGTTCGTGGCGGCGATCGTGATCGGCATCGTCGACTCGATGATCACTCCGATCCAGTCGCTCACCAACTACCGCGATATGACGCCGTTCGTGCTCGCGGCGGCGGCGCTGCTCCTGTTCTCCCGCCGTGGCTCGGTGCCGCTGTCCGGAGAAGGGCTCTAGGGCGTGAAGCCCACCGGTGTCGCCGGGGCCGCGCGTCAGGCGTGGTCGTCCAGGAACGTCGAAGCACGCTCGAGCGTCCGTGTGGCGGTGATCGTCGCGCTGCTGGTGTTCGTGCTATTCGGCCTGCCATCGTTGTTCAGCCTCTACTACGTCGACGCATTGATCCAGGTCACGATCTATGCGATCGTCGCCCTCGGGCTCGGGCTGCTGGTCGGAAGGGTTGGCCTGTTCTCGCTCGGCCAGGCCGCCGTGCTGGCACTCGGCGCCTGGGTCGGCGCGCGCCTGCTGTTCGCTACCTCGCTGCCATACCCGCTCGTGCTGGTCTTGGCCGGGCTGATCACGATGGTGCTCGGGGTGCTCGTCGGGCTGCCTGCATTGCGGCTCAGAGGGCTGTACCTCGCGCTGATCACGTTGATGCTGGCGGGAGCGATCACGGTGGTGCTGGCCAGCACCAACTTCCCCAACGGGGGGCACGGCTTCCTCGGCTACAACGGCGCCTTCATCCACATCCCCGCGATCCGCCGCCCCAGCATCGCCATCACCGATCCCGCGTTCTTCCGCTACTCGGTCGTGGTGGCGATACTGATGTTCCTGCTCGTACTGGTGCATCTGCGCACCCGGCCCGGGCGCGCGTGGGCGGCGATCCGGCAGAGCGAAGCGGCAGCCCTCGCCGCCGGGATCAGCACGACGCGGTACAAGCTGTGGGCGTTTGCGCTGGCATCTTTCATCACCGGCGTGGCCGGCGGGCTGCTCGCGGGCGCCGATCGCTATCTCTACTCGATCGACTTCCAGACCCAGGATTCGATCACGCTGCTTGCGGTCGTGCTGATGGGCGGCGCGTACAGCATGTGGGGCGCGATCGTCGCCGCGGTGCTGATGCAGTTCCTGCCGGCGCTGCTCAACAGCTGGAACGTCTCGCCAGACTGGCTCGACATCCTGTTCGGGATCGGCGTGCTCCAGGTGCTCACCACGGCGCCCGCCGGAATCGTCGACCAGATGCCAAAGGACATCAAGCGACTCGCGCGCTTCGTGCGCTCGCGCGTGCGGCCTGCAGCGGCGACTGGTGGCTCGGGATGATCGAAGTCTCTGACCTGACCGTCCGTTTCGGCGGCGTGACGCCGCTCGATCGCATGAGCGTCACTTTCGACAAGGGGACGTGCGGGCTGATCGGGCCGAACGGAGCTGGGAAGACAACCTTCTTCAATGTGCTCAGCGGTTTTGTTCGCCCGGCATCCGGGACGATCCATGCGTTCGGCGAGGACCTGTTGTCGATGGTGCACTTCCGGCGCGCGCGCTGGGGAGTCAGGCGTACGTTCCAGACCGAACAGGCGATCGAGGGACTGTCGGTGTTCGACAACGTTGCGATGATCCACGAGCATTCGAAGCTGAGCCGCGGATCGCGCCGCGCGGATACCCTCGAGGCGCTCTCGTTCGTCGGCCTCGATGTCGATCCTGATGTCAAAGTCGGGACGCTCGGCGCCGGCAACCGCCGCCTGGTTGAGGTGGCGCGCGCAGTCGTAGGCAAGCCGCGGGTCGTGCTGCTGGACGAGCCCGCAGCAGGTCTGCCCGACCGCGAGACGGACCAGATGGGCGACGTGATCCGGCGGATCCCCGATCACACCGGCGCGCTGACGATCCTCGTCGACCACGATATGGACCTGGTCTCGTCGTGCTGCGGCGTGACCTCGGTGCTCGATTTCGGGAAGTTGATCGCCTCCGGGCCGACGGCCGAGGTGCTTCGTGACGAGCGTGTGATCCGCGCGTATCTCGGAACTGAGCCGGTGCTGTGAGCCCGACCGAGCCGACCGCGAGCCCCGAGCCGAGCGTGCCCGAGCCGACCGCGGCCGTACTGAGTTTGGACGGTCTCAGCGTCGAACGCGGCGGGCGCCTCGTTGTGCGCGAGGTCTCGATCGAGATCGCGGCGGGCGAGGTCACGGCGCTGCTCGGACCGAACGGCGCCGGGAAGTCGAGCCTCGTGCTGGCCGTGGCGGGAGTTCTGAAGCCGCGCGCCGGGTCGGTGATGCTCGACGGCCACGACCTCGCGGGCCGCCGCCCGGAGAAGATCCGCAAGGCCGGCGTCGCAGTCGTCCCGGAGGGCCGGCGACTGCTGACCGAATTGACGGTCGAGGACAACCTCCGAGTTGCGACGTACGCGCTCAGCAACGAGCAGGCAGAGGCCGGGCGTAAGCGGGCGCTGGAGCTCTTTCCGGAGCTGCAAAAGCTGCTCGACTCGCCGGCGCGGGCACTCTCCGGCGGCGAGCAGCAGATGCTGGTGCTCGCCCAGGCGCTCGTCTCGGCTCCGCGGTTCGTGTGCATCGACGAGCTTTCACTCGGCCTGGCACCGGTCATCGTGCAGCGTCTGATCCCGGTGATCCGGGAGATCACCGAGGCCGGCACCGGGGTGCTCCTGATCGAGCAGTTCGCGACGATCGCGCTCGGGCTCGCTCACCGCGCCTACATCATGGAGGGCGGCCGGATCCAGTTCTCGGGCCTCGCATCCGAATTGCGCGAGAAGCCCGAGCTGCTGCAAACGGCATACCTGCTGCACGGTCGCGAGCGGGCGGTGATCTCGGAGCCGGTCCTACCGGGGCCGACATGAGCGTCACCGGGATGGAGCACGTGCTCGTCCTCAGCGACGACATCGAAGCTACGCGCGAGTTCTACTGCCATGT
>Ga0335074_10004779_pt1 | contig 18688 bp, 17 predicted proteins | sample Lox_Sample_23_FD_206715 | JGI IMG/M metagenome (GOLD analysis project Ga0335074, IMG submission 206715) | Soil microbial communities from Loxahatchee National Wildlife Refuge, Florida, United States - Lox_Sample_2.3 | ecosystem: Environmental > Terrestrial > Soil > Wetlands | place: USA... | reverse complement strand
CTGGATCTCAGGGGGCTGGATCTCAGGGGGCTGGATCTCAGGGGGCTGGATCTCAGGGGGCTGGATCTCAGGGGGCTGGCCGCCACGGCACCGCGGTGCCGTCAGTCATGGTGTTCGCCGGCAGCGGTACCCCTGTCTCGCTGCACCACCCTGAGTTCCTGCCGGCCGACCGAGCCATCAGCGACGTGGCGAGCGCGATGCTGGCCGGCTACCTTGCCGCGCTCGCCGCATGAGGCGGACGGCAGGGTTAACGGGGTCACCCGGTCGTACCGCACCCGGTCCAGGTGAGGTGGTGTCCGTCCCAGGCGACCACGCCGTCCTGGATAACGAGCTCCACCTGCTGCAGGCACTCGATGTCCTGCAGCGGGTCGCCGGCGACAGCCACGATGTCGGCGGCCGCGCCCGGCTCGATGACGCCGGCCGTCCCGGCGATCCCGAGCAGTTCAGCGGCCCACAGCGTACTGGCCCGCAACGCATCCGCTGCTGACATCCCCAGCCTGGTCATCAGGGTGAACTCTGCGGCCTGGCACACTCTGGTCCGCTCAGGGTCAGCGAGTGAGCGGCCACCTTGATGCCCTGCCGGTGTGCCTCATCAGCAAGGGCCGCCACCTCTTCCTCGGTCCATGCCAGCGGGCCGTCTGGATAGTCCTCCTCGCCGGACGGCCACTCGAAGCGCTCACTGACGTAGATCTTCAGGCAGTCGATTCCGTAGGCGATCTGAGTTCGCACGGTCTCACGGCAGGCCGCGGCGCCGGTGCAGCTATCGATGCCGACCGGAAACGTCATGCTGTGCTGCTGACCAGCCACCGGATAGCGGCCGGTCGACCGGATGGCGGGCCCGGCGACCAGCATCCGCGGGCCTGGCACGATGCCCTCTCTGGCAGCATCGCGCAGGCCGACGTCGAAGTAGCCAGCGCCTTCCGTGCCGAGGTCACGAATCGTGGTGAATCCGGGCCTGAGTGCGATTGACATCGCCTGGAGCGCGCTCGCCGCGCGGTGGCCCGGGTTCTCCTCGACCATCTGCCGCGCCAGTTCCAGCTCGTTCCAGCTGCTGCGCAGCAGCACGTGGGTGTGCGCGTCGATGAGCCCGGGCAGGAGGCTAGCGCCCGGAATCTCCGGGACCGGCCAGCCGTCCGGCGCGGACCGGGTGATGCCGACGACAACACTATTGCGACGGAACGAGCCGATCACCTGACGGAGCCGCGTGCGCGACCATTCGGCGGAGGTTCGATGGGCCGGGTCTGCTGTCAGAACGATCTACAGCTGGAGCGTGTCATACCGTCTTGCCGCCGACCTGTCGGCGCACCGGCTCTCTGCCGCGTGGCTGGCTGGGCCGGGGCTGCGCCGGGACATCAGGGATGGGCCGGTCCTGCGGGTCGCCAGCGGATAGCGTGAGCTGGTGGCCATAGTGCTTGATGTCCAGCGGCTCGCCCTCAGCCAGCAGGTAGTGCGCAACCTCATGCGTCACCTCGACGCGTAGTCGGCGGCCGCGGATCATGATGGTGTAGGCGAGCCTGTTGATGCCTTCGGGGAGCCGGGGCACGAACGACACTGTGCCATCGAAGTGCCGCAGGCCGCCGAAGCCCCACACGAGCGCTATCCACGTGCCGGCCAGCGAGGCGATGTGCACGCCGTCGCGAGTGTTGTGCTCAAGGTCGTCCAGGTCCATCAAGGCGGCTTCGCCCAGGTAATCGAAGGCCAGGCCGACGTGGCCGACCTCGGCTGCCATAACCGCCTGCGTGCACGCGGACAGCGACGAGTCGCGCACCGTCAGGGCTTCGTAGTAGTCGAAGTTCCGGCGCTTCTGCTCGGCAGTGAAAGCCCAGCTGCACAGTTGCATGGCCAGTACCAGGTCGGCCTGCTTGACGACTTGCTTGCGGTACAGGTCGAAGTACGGGTAGTGCAGCAGCAGCGGGTAGTGATCGGGCGGCGTGCTGTCGAAGTCCCAGACCTGGTGCCGGGTGAACGCGTTGGCCTGCTGGTGCACGCCGAGCGTCTCGTCGAATGGCACGAACATGGCCTGTGCCGCGTCCCGCCACTCGGCCGTCTCCTCCGGGTCGACGCCGAGTTCGCGCGCGCGGTCGGGGTACTTCTCCGCCATGCTGGCAGCGTTGAGCAGGTTATGCCGGGCCATCAGGTTCGTGTAGATGTTGTCGTCGGCGATGGCGCTGTATTCATCCGGCCCGGTCACGCCGGAGATATGGAACCGGCCGGCGCCGTCGTGATGGCCAAGCGAGCGCCACAACCGCGCGGTGTTCACCAGCAGCTCGATGCCCTCCGCCTTGGCGAATTCCTCGTCCGCAGTGGCGTCGATGTAGCGCTCAACGGCGTCGGCGATATCGGCATTGACATGGAATGCCGCCGTGCCGGCCGGCCAGTAGCCCGAGCTTTCCTGGCCCGCGATCGTGCGCCAGGGGAACGCCGCCCCCTTCAAGCCCAGCTGCGCTGCCCGCTGCTGCGCGGCAGGCAGTGTCGCATGCCGCCAGCGCAGCGGGCTGGCCGCCGCCTCCGGGGCCGTCAGCGTCAGTACGGGCAGCACGAACGACTCGGTGTCCCAGAAGGCATGGCCGTCGTAGCCGGGCCCGGTCAGGCCCTTGGCCGCGATGGGGCGCTCCTCGCCGCGCGCGCCGGCTTGCAGGACGTGGAACAGGCCGAAGCGAACGGCCTGCTGAATCTCCACATCACCATGCACTTCGACGTCGGCGCGGCTCCAGAAGTCGTCAAGGTAGGTGCGCTGCGCTGAGAGCAGGCCGTCCCAGCCCATGTGCCGCGCTCCGATCAGCGCAGCCCACACCTGGTCCCGGAGTGCGTTCCGTGACCGCTTACTCGACCAGCCGTACCCGACGAACTTGATCAGCCGGAACCGCTGTCCCGGTTGCAGGGCTACGACGGCGGTGACCAGGCCACCGTCCTCGGTCAGCTGCGTTTCGACGCGCATCTCGGCGGGCGCGTCGATGACATGATCCATGGCGGCTGCCACGCGGAGCCCGCTGTGGCGCGTCTTGTGCACCAGGACGACAGAGTTCTCGTGCGAGGCGTGGTACTCCGCCACGAGCGGATGCTCAAGCACCGCGGCCGCCCTCGGGTCCGCGGCGGCGGGCGGCAGCTGTTCGTTGGCGATCAGTCCGGACTGCACGCCGATCTGCAAGCTGCTATCGAGGGGCTCGACTTCATAGCAAACGGCACCGATCGCCCGATGAGTGAACGAGACAAGCCGCGTCGAGCGCACCCGGACTGACCCGCCGACCGGTGACGTCCACTCGGCGTGCCTGGTCAGCGTGCCGGCCCGGAAGTCGAGCACGCGCTCGTGCGAGTTGAGCTTGCCATACCTTACGTCGAACGGCTCGTCGTCTGCGAACAGCCTGATCAGCCGGCCGTTGGTGACGTTGATAACGGTCTGACCGGACTCCGGCAGGCTGTAAGCGGGCTCGCTGTAGGGCATCGGCCGGACTTCGTACACGCCGTTGAGATAGGTGCCGGGCAGTCCGTGCGGCTCGCCTTCATCCAGGTTGCCGCGCCAGCCGATGTGGCCGTTGGACAGCGCGAAGACCGACTCCGTCTGCGCCAGCCGGTCAAGGTCGAGGCCGGTCTCCCGAAGCAACCACGGCTCTTCGGTGAACTGAGGCTGCTTGATCATCGCTGCTCCAGCAACTCGCTCAAGTCGCGCACGACGACGTCTGCGCCGTGCTCGCGCAGCGCGGCTGCCTGTCCGAGGCGATCAACACCGACAACGTAGCCGAACTGGCCGGCCCGTCCTGCCGCCACGCCTGCCAGTGCATCCTCGAAGACTGCGGCCGCTCCCGGCTCGAGCCCGAGCGCGCGGGCGCCGGCCAGGTAGGTGTCCGGCGCGGGCTTGCCGTGCAGGTGCTCTCGTTGTGCGACGATGCCGTCGATCCGCGCTTCGAACAGGTCCTCGATGTGCGCCGAAGCGAGGATGTCGCGGGTGTTGGCGCTGGAGGACACCACTGCCCGGTGCAGGCCCGCATCCCCTGCAGCGCGCACGTAGCGGAGCGAGCCCTGGTAGACCTCCACCCCTTCGGACCGGACTTTCGCCAGGAAGAGCTGGTTCTTGCGGTTGCCGAGTCCGTTCACAGTGTGCGCGCCCGGCGGGTCGCCTTCGTGGCCATCGGGCAACGTGATGCCGCGTGATGCCAGGAACGAGCGCGCTCCGTCGAGCCGCGGCTTGCCGTCCACGTACTGCTCGTAATCCTTCACCGGATCGAACGGTACGAACTGCGTGCCGGTGGCACGCGACCACTCGCTCAGGAAACTGTTGAACATCTCAGTCCACGCGTCGTCGTGAACCTTCGCTGTCTGGGTGAGTACGCCGTCCAGGTCGAACAGACAACCGCGGATGGCATCCGGAAGCCCGAGCACGAAGCAAGCCTATGAGTCGCTGCCGGTAGCTGCCCAGCCAGACGGCCGCGCGGCGACGTCTGCGACCGGCGGGGTGTGGTCGTTCCCGTTCAAAACGGTTTCTTCTGGTACCGCGCAGCAGCGGCAGCGCTGATGCGTGGAGGATGGTACCCAGGCGGCGCCTGCCAGCCGCGGGTGCCACGAGCGGAGGTCAGCGAATGGCCGAGGGAGTCCGGCTGAGTGCAGCCATCGTGTTCGTGCGGAACCTGGATAGGTCGGTCAGCTTCTACCGGGAGCTGCTCGGCCTTGACGTCATAGACCGCAGCACCACGGCGGCGCTACTGGCGACAGCGGAGGGGTCGCAACTGATCTTGCGCCAGTTTGGCAGCAACGCGCCGCACCCGCTCGGCTCGATCGGTGTCCAGTACCTGACCTGGAGCACTCCGAGCAGAGAAGATCTCGACCGCCGGACCGAGATACTCCGGCGGAACTCCGCCTACCGGGAGACGCGCAGGGACCAGGACGCCACTGTGGTCGAAGGGCGGGACCCGGACGACCTGCCGGTTATGCTTTTTTATGGCGGGGACAATGAACAGCTGATGCGCAAGCTGCCGGCCCGGATCTACGCCTGGTAGGCAAGCGCCGGCCGGCGCCCTGCAGGTGAGCGGGCCAGGATGGCAAGCGCAGCCCGTACCGCGTCGGTCACTGGTTTGAGTGCCGGATCGGACGGCAGTTCAGCTGGCTCGGGCGGCCGTCCGGCTTTCACCGCGTCGGCGATCGCATCGAGCGCCCCCGTCAGCCTGTGCACTGCGCCCGGATCGGGCCGGGGTTCGCCGTGCCTGATAGCTACTGCGACAGCGGTGACGGCGTCGATGACTTCCTCCAGCGCCACGAGGGCCGGCCACCAGGCGGCGGCCTGACGGCTCGCGGCAGCCGGCTCCGACATGCACCGGTCGAACTCGGTACGCACGGCGGCCAGCTGCCGGTAGGCCTGTCGCCGGGCCAGCGATACGTCCGCCCGTCCCCGCCGTTGCCCGACCTCCGCGGGGTCGCACAACGCTGCTTCTACGTACCAGCACACGACGTAGACCGCAGCGGCGAAATGGCCGGACAGCTCAGCGTGCCAGCTCGACGGCCACGGGACGTACCCGACTAGCAGCACGATCGCGCAGCCGAGGAGCGTGTCCACGAGCCGGTCCAGCGCAAGGTACCAGCTAGCCGGCGTGAGCAGGTCGATGAGCAGGACCACCAGCGGCGTCAGAAAGACGGCGAACAGGCCGTAATTCCGGCTGCGCCCGTACGGCAGTAGCGCCGCGAGTATGGCGAACGGCAACAGCAGCCACGGCCCGTACGGAACGACCGCGAGTATCGCCGCGCCGAGCACGGCTCCGAGCACGGTGCCAGCGCCGCGCTGAACGGCCCGGACGAGTACCGAGCCGAAGTCCGGCTTCAGCACGATCACGACGGTCAGGATCACCCAGTACGACCGCGCCAGTGGCAGCACCTCGGTCGTCACGCCGGCAACGCCCACACACGCCATCAGCCGCGCCGCGAAGATCAGTGCGGATTTGCCGGTCAGCCGGTCGATGACTGTGCTCAGGCGCTCACGCAGTGGCAGCCGGGGCTCGACCAGCTCGCCCCGGTAGGCCAGCTTCCCTGACAGGACCCGTGCCACTCCCTCGAGCTCGTCCCGTAGGGCGTGCATGCCCGGGGTCGTGGCCGTCAGCTGCGGCAGTTTCGGCGGCGGCGCTCCCGCCTGGATCGTGTCGGCGAGCCTATCCAGGCTGTTGCTGACCTCTGGCGGCGGCCTGGTGCCCTCGATACTGAGCGCCGTCGCAGCCTCGCTGATCAGGTTTGCCTGGTTGAGCAGCGCCATCAGGCGGGTCAGCTGCGGCATCCGCCCTGCTCCGGTGGAGCGGCGGGTCAGCAAGGTATCGGAGGCCGCATTGAACGCATTAATTACCTGACGGCGTGCCTCGCCGACGCGAGGGGTGCCGATCGCGCGGAGCTGTGCGGCTAGCGCTCGGTACACCGCTGCCACGCAGCGCCGCTCGGCGGCCCGCCGCGATACCAGCCAGCCGACAGCGGTGAGCAGCATGGCCCACACGGCGCCGAGTACGAAGCCCACCGCCGTGTGCCACACGGGGCGTATCGCGCCAAGCGGGCCCATGCAGACTGCGGCGTATACCAGCAGCTCAAGTCCCGCAACGGAGCCGATACCGCCGATCTCGCTGAGCTGCGCCGAGACGCCCGCCATGGCGACCAGCGCGATGACCGCGACCCAGCCGCGGCCATGCAGGACAGAGCCCAGCGCCAGGCCGACTGCACCGCCAGCCGCTGCCGAACCGACCCTCAGCAGCCGGGCCGTGATGGCTCCGCCATTGTCGACGGCAACACCGAGCAGCCCGCCAAGCGCCACCAGCAGGCCAGGCTCCCGCAGGCCGATCGCCATCCCGAACACCAGCGGCAGGCATATCGCGAGGACGGCCCGGAACATATCCGGCCACGGGACCGGCGACCGCTGCGGCCGGGCGGCGGCAGCTAGCCATTCCGGCACGGCATCGGTCAGCCAGTCCGCGACAACGGGCCTACCCGACGAGATGGCCTGCCGGGTACCCGTCAGGAGTCTGCCAGCAGCCACGGCTCCTGCCATCGCGGATGGCGGCGCAGGATCTGGTTCGCCATGTCCGCAGACCCCCATCTGGCGTGCCACGTAGATCAGTCGGCCGCATTTCCACGTTAACCGGCGCAGTCTGCGCGGGCATCCCCCGTGCGAGCAGTTGCCGCGTCAGCAGTCAGGGATCGGGCCATCGGGTCGCAGTATCTGGACATATTGCATAAACCGTCTGGGCCTCATCTGGCCGAGCGAAGCCGGAGCCCGAGGGATATCTCCGTCACGCCGAAGATAATGAGCCAGACGCTCAGCACGACGACCAGCACCACCACTGAGATAGCGGGAATGGCCAGCAAGATAATGCCGGCGATGATGCTCAGGATTCCCATGCCTACGCGCCAGCCGCGGCCGTGCATCTGCTGGTGGGATCCCGCCGTGAAGATCTCGATGACTCCGTTGACGATCCAGAAGATCCCGAGCAGCAGCGCAAGGGCGATGATCGTGAGCAGGACGTGCCGCACCGCGTACAAGCCGATGATCAGCGACAGCACGCCGAGCAGGGCCAGCAGGACCCGCGTGCCGCCGGCCACGTCCGGCAAGGCGAAGGCCCCCACCAGCCGGTAGACGCCGGCGACGATCAGCTGCACGCCGAACACGATCGCGGCGGCCAGCAGCGTGATGCCGGGCCATACCACTGCGCAAACCCCGGCCGCCAAGGTGATCACGCCGAACACCACGAGCAGGCCCCAGTGCCGCCCGATCCGGCCGATGCCCAGCGGATCCGCGCCTCCGTTTGTCGCCATAGCCCGGCTCTCCGCATCTGGTCGTAGTAACCAACGCTGCCATCAGGATCGTGCTGGCTAGTCCGTGATCACCTAGCATGTTCCGCCGTCAGTAGGCCGGAGGAACTTGCCTCGCGACGAGTCCTGGCCTCGTCGCCGGGGGCGAGCCACGCCGCCACCCAGCCGGCGTTGAGCAAGTCCGGCGCGCGCAGGCGGTCGACCGTCAGCCGGACCGCCGCCCTGACGTCGCGGGTGAGCCGGAAGCATTCGGCAGCAGAGCCGCACACCGTTGGCCATGCTCCATCGAGGCATCGTTCAGATTCACTTCGAACCAGTGCCGGATGGTGACAGGCAGAGCGGGACAGAGCCAGCACATACAGCACGGTGCCTCCAATGACGATGCGGCGTGTGCCCAGTATCTGCTTCGCCGCTCGCGCCTGGCATGCGCGCCATTTTCCGTCGCGATATTACCACATGCTTATGTACCGCTACTGCGCGTAATCAAAACAATCGATGACGCAATTCGCGCGAATGTGACGTGGTAACTTCGGATTCACCATTCGCTGAGCCAAGACTTGCCAGCAGGGGCCCAGCCGAGGCGTGACGGGGTTAGCCAGCGAGTAGCCTAAGACCGGACGGCGCGGCGATACCTGCGACGGCACTAGCAAGTGCAGGACCGTTCATGGAGGCATGGCCGAGTTGACGCAGGCACGTATCCAGCCGCCTGGTCCGCCGGGATCGGTAAAGCCAGCCAACCGCCCCGGAACCGACGTTCCCGTCAGCAGTCCGGCTCCCACCGGTCCGGTCGACCGGCTGATGAGCCTGGTCATCCGGAAGCTCGCCTGGAGCAAGCTCTCCGATCCCAAAGTAGCCGTCACAATCTCCGGACTCGGCCTGCTCCTGGGGATGGTCGTCGGGGCGACTGCGCCGAACACCGCGACGCTGCCGACCAGGCTCCCGCTATCAGTGCTGCCATCGCTGATCCACGACCAAGTCGTGACGATGGTACTGCTCTACGCGGGCGATGTCTTCGCCTGCCTCGGCCTGGCCGGGATGCTCTGGGCGCATAGCCAGGGCTGGCGGCCCCGGCCACATCACCTGTTCGTGGCCAGCGCCGCCGTCGTCGCTGTCATGGTCAGCCTGACCCCGGTCGGGTCGTCAGATACCGCGAGCTATGCGGCTTACGGCCGGATTTCGGCGCAGGGCGGCAATCCGTATGTGGCCACCCCGTATACCTGGCTGGACCATCATCGTCATCATCCTGGTGACTACGGATATTTCCGCCTTGTCGGAGAAGCCTGGACGCATGTGGCGTCGGTCTACGGGCCGGTCGCGACCGCGATCCAGCGATTCGCGGCATCCATCGGCGGCGCCGACGCCGCCACCACCGTATGGATCCTGATGATCCTCAACGGCGCTGTCTTCCTCGGCGTCGGCTGGCTGCTGCTGAAGACTTCCGATGACCCGGTCCGGGCCACCCTGTTCTGGACCGCGAACCCCGTGATCATCCAGCAGTTGGTCAGCGGCGGCCACCTCGACACTTTCGTGGCCGCGGCGGCCATCTGCGCGATCCAGGTGGCAAGGCGCGTCTCAGGCCTGCGGGGCGACGTGCTAATCGGCGTCCTCCTCGGCCTCGGCATCGGGATCAAGGCCACCGCGGCGCTGGTGGCGCTCGGCCTGGCATGGCCGATGCTGCGACAGCGCGAGTGGCTACGCGTCGGCCGTATCGCGCTGGTGGCACTGGTGGTCGTCGCCCTGGAGTACAGCTCGTACGGGCTCGTGGCCCTGAAACCGCTCTTCGAGGGCGCAAAGCTAGTGATTCTCCCGTCGCCCTGGCGGTTCGTCCAGATGCTGGGAGATGCCCTGCATCTCAGCACGGACACGATCGCCATCGTGATCGGCTGCCTGTGGCCGATCGCGATGTTCATCGTCGCATGGCTGATCTACCAGCGGATCTCCTCCGATCAGCCAGCTGAAGTTGTGGCGCCGTTCGCACTGACGTTCGCCTGGATCCTGGTCTACCCGTGGGTATTTCCGTGGTACACGGCAATCGCCTGGGTCGCGCTGACCCAGGTTCCGCGTAACCGGATGACTCGGTGGCTGACTATCGTCACCGTCCTGCTCGCCTGCTGGCATTCCGGCGGCGGGCAGCACGCCCCGGGGCAATTGTGACGTACGACCCATCAGGCGGTGTCCCAGCCGGTCACGCGATCGCCGCGCGCGCGGAACCGGTGGCCGTTGCAGCCAGCCTGGCTCCTGACGTGCCAGGCGGCAGCGCAGCGAGCCGGCTCGCTGCGCTAGCCGGCATCCTTCGCCGCCACTGGCTGGCCAGCGCGCTGCTGGCAGCCGGCCTGGTGCTCCGGGTGCTGGCGCAGTTCGCTTACCGCCCCGCGCTGTTCTACATCGACTCGGTGAAGTACTTGTACGACGCCGCCGGTAACGATCCCGAGGGCTACAAGGCGCCGCTGCGGGCTATCGCCGAGGTGTCGAACCTCGATGTCGTCGTAGCCGTCCAGCATCTGCTCGGGCTCGCGATGGCCGTGGTCATCTACATCCTGCTGCTGCGACGGGGAGTGTCGCGCTGGCTGGCCGCACTGGCCATCGCGCCGATCCTGCTCGACGCCTACCAGCTGCAGGACGAGCAGGCGATCATGCCGGGCACCTGGTTCGAGGCCCTGATCGTCGCGGGTATCGCGATCTTGCTGTGGAAACCGCACGTTACCTGGCGTCGGGTGATGGTGGCCGGTCTGGCGCTCGGCACGTCGGCCACGGTCGCCCAGGTCGGCGAGGCCCTCATCCCCGCCGCCGCGATCTTCGTGCTCGCGGCTGGCGGACCCTGGCGGCAGGCTCTCGGCAAGGCGGTCGTGCTCTGCGCGGCCTGCGCCGTGCCGATCCTTGCCTACTGCACCGGTTCGTACCTGCTCACCGGGAATTTCTTCCTTTCGCATACCGGCGTCACATCGCTGTACGGCCGGACCGCGGCGGCCGCCGACTGCGCGACCATCAAGCTGCCGCCGGACGAGCGGGGCCTCTGCCCGGATGCCGCTCAGCAAATCAGGGGGAACGACTGGCTGGAATACGGAACGTACGCCCCGGTGCAGCACTATTACGACACCCTGCCGCGCGGCGAAGTCAACACGCTGGTAACGAATTTCAGCCACAGCGTCCTGACTCAGCAGCCGCTGCGGGTGCTGCATGCTTACGTGCACGACGTGCTCAAGGTGTACGCGGTCGACCGCGTCTCGCTCCCCGGCGACCCGCCCGTCACCCGCTGGCAGTTCCAGACCTCGTTTCCGTACTTCGATTCGCACGCAACCCCGGCGATCGTCAGGGCGGCTGTGGACCGGTTCGGCGGTGGCTTGCCTGCCGTCTGGCGGCCGGTGGCGGCGTTCCTGCACTCCTATCAGCTCGACGGCGGCTACACCCCCGGCCCGGTGTTGCTGCTCTGCACGGTGACCGGCCTGATCGGCTCGGCGTTCGCGCTCCGGCGCCGGATGTCCGTGAAGGCTCGCGGCCCGGCCCTTGCCTGCCTGCTGTTCTTCGCCTCAGCCGTGCTGGTGACGCTGGTGTCCGATCTGTTTGTCTTTTCCTGGCGCTACCAGTTGCCGCTTCTCGTCACGCTTGTGCCAGCCGGAGCGCTCGGCATCAGCGTGGTCATCGGCTCGATCAGGACCCGGCGGACAAGCCGCGCTGATGACGATGACGCGGGCGGCCGTGAAATCGGAAGGTACGCCTCAGGATGACGATGAGCGGCCGCGCGAGACCCGCCGGACTAGGGCCACAGAACCCGTTGCTGTGGCCAGGCCGGCAGACGCGGCTGGCAACACCGGCCGGCGGTGACGACCGGTCCGCGCCGGTCCGGACCCGGAGCGTCATTGTCGGCGCCGCCTTGTTTGCCCTGTCGCTAGCGCTGTACCTGGCCGTCTTCCAGGTCTTCCCCAAGCACCCGTGGTCGATGCTTGACCTGCACATTTACCTGTGGGGTGGCCGGTTCGTCCGGCACTTGCAGGACCCCTACGTGAGTGCCTACCAGCCGCACAGCCTGCGCTTCACGTACACGCCCATGGCCGCGGGCGTCTTCGCGCTGTTCGCCGCCGTGGACCTGCCGATGGTGAAGTTGCTCGTCGTGGCGGCCAGCATCGCATCGCTGGTGGGCGTTCTGTGGCTGACGTGGGGAGCGCTCGGGCGCGGGCGTTCGGGAGCTCGCCTCGGCGCCACGCTGACGATGGCTGCCGTTGCGCTGTGGCTTGAGCCAGTCCGGCAGACACTGTCCTTCGGGCAGGTAAACCTGGTCCTGATGCTCGTCGTCGTGGCGGATCTCTGCCTGCCAGACACGCGCTGGTGGAAGGGCATCGGCGTCGGCCTCGCGGCGGGTTTCAAGCTGACCCCGCTGATCTTCATCCCGTATCTGCTCCTCACCCGTCGCTTCAGGGCGGCGGCCGTCGCCACGGCGACCTTTGGCGTGACCGTCCTCGGCTCGTTCGCGCTGCTGCCCAAGGCGGCCCATCACTACTGGCTCGAGGGCCTCTTCCTCAACCCGAATCGCCTCGGGAACGTGCACTACGTGGGCAATCAGTCACTGTACGGGGCAGTTTTGCGGCTCATCGGTTCCGCGGCAGCAGCGCGGCCCTATCAGATGCTCGCCGAAGTACTCGCCGGGCTAGCCGGCCTGGCGCTTGCGGCGTGGGCCTCGCGCCGGGGCCAGGAGATGGTCGGTATCCTGGTGTGCGCGCTCACCGGCCTGCTTGTCTCGCCAGTCTCGTGGTCGCACCACTGGGTGTGGGTCGCGCCGATGCTTGTCGTGCTGGTGGACTTCGCCAGCCGCCGCGGGCCCGTGCTGGCGTTGTCTGCGGGCTGGCGGCGGGCTTGCTGGCTGGGCGCCGTGGCGCTGGCGGGGGTCTTCTCCGGCGTGCTCTGGACCGTGCCCTCGCACGGCCGCCACCCTCCCGTGCAGGGGTATGCCATGACCGGCCCGCAGCAACTGCTCGGGGACCTTTACGTGCTGGCCGGCCTGGCCGGCCTCGGCGTGATCGCGGCCCTCCTTGCGGCCGCCACGCGCACCGGCCAGCACCTGACAGCGATAGCTGCGGTGCGCGACGGGGAAGAACCACTGGAGCCTGGCTTGGCCGCACAGCCCTGAGCGTCCCCTAGCCGCCTGGAGACCACGTGAACTCGCGCCCGCCGTTGCCGCCGTTCACCGAGGAGACCGCTGTGGAGAAAGTCCAGGCTGCTGAGGACGCCTGGAACACCCGCGACCCGGAGCACGTAGCCGCCGGGTATACGGAAGACTCGGTATGGCGTAACCGGGATCGGTTCGTCACGGGACGGGCCGAGATCGTCGAGTTCCTCCGCCGCAAATGGGAGCGCGAGCTCGACTACGCCCTGCGCAAGGAACTCTGGAGTTTCACCAGCGATCGCATCGCCGTCCGCTTCCAGTACGAATCACACGACGCGGCTGGCCAGTGGTGGCGCAGCTACGGCAACGAGCTGTGGGAATTTACCGAACAGGGCCTCATGCGCCGCCGCGAAGCCAGCATCAACGACGTCGCCATCGACCAGGCACAGCGGCGCATTCACGGTCCGCGACCTGAAGCCGAGCGCGGCGTGCCGTTCCCGCTCCACTGAGGTCTCCGGCGATTCGCCGGGTAGCGATACTGCACGGGGGTGCGCGATGACCGTATTGCGGTTTGCTGGCGGCGAGGCGGCCGACTTCTCTCAGGGTGAGGTGTACTTCATCGGCAATGCCACCACGCTGATCCGGTTCGGTGGCCTCACGATCCTGACTGACCCTGCGTTCATGCATGCCGGAACCCACACCTACCTGGGTCACGGCATCTGGGCCCGGCGCGAGGTCGAGCCGGCCTGCCAGGTCGCTGACCTGCCACCGGTCGATCTGCTGCTGTTGTCCCATTTCCACGGCGACCACTTCGATGAGGCCGCGGCCCGTGACCTGGATCGGGACCTGCCAGTCATCTCCACCGCCGACGCCGTGGCCAAGCTCGAGCCACTCGGCTTCAGCCAGGGTTACGCTCTCGGGACCTGGCAGTCTCACCAGGTGCAGAAGGGGCAGGCACGACTGGAGATCACTGCCATGCCAGCCAAGCACGCTACCGACGATGCCGTCGTCGCCCTGCTGATGCCGGTCAACGGGCACCTGCTCGAGTTCAGCCGGAACGACAAGCAGCTCTACCGGCTGTACATAACCGGAGACACGATGCTGATTGACGAGCTGGCTGACATTCCCCTGTCCTATCCGGATATCGATCTCGGCCTGATTCATGCTGGCGGCACGACGCTGTTCATGACGGTCGTCACCATGACGGGCGAGCAGGCTGTCCGGGCTGTGGAGATCACCCGGCCGCGTACCGCCATCCCGATCCACTACAACGACTACTCGGTGTTCATGTCGGGGCTGGACGACGTCAAGGCGGCCGCCGCGAGGTCATCCGCGGACACGGAGTTTCACTATCTCGCGCATGGCGAGACGTACACGTTCACCACCAAGGGCTAGCCGGCGGCACGAAGCGCGGTCAGGTCGAGCCCGAGCCAGCTCCGCAAGCCGGCCTCGCCAGCCTCGGTGATCGTGACTATCCGGGTGCGATCGCGTCTGCGCAGCCAGTCCTGACTGATCATGGTGGTAGTGACCGCCGCGCCGAGGCTTCCGGCGAGGTGGTTCCGTCGCTCGCTCCAGTCCACGCACGGGCGCGCTAGCGGGCGGCTGCGCTGCTGTAGCTCGCCGACGTTAATCCCGAACTCCCCGAAGTCGGCTATGCCGCTCGGTCCAAGCTGATAGCCGCCGTCGTGCTCGCGGATCAGGTCGCGTTCGGTCAGGGCATCGGCAACTGCGACCCCGACGGCGCCAGCGAGGTGGTCATAGCACATCCGTGCCCAGCGCAGGTCCCTGGCACGGACCGAATCCTTGAGAGAGCGGACCTGCCCGGCCGGGGCGAGCAGGATCAGCGTCTCCAGCGCGTCCGCGACCGGCTCCGAAGCGATCGAGTACAGCTGGTGCCGGCCGGTGCGCTCAGCCGTTACCAGCCCGCCCGCGACGAGCTTCTTCAGGTGAGCGCTGGCTAGCGCCCTGGAAATGCCGGTCGCCTCAGCCAGAGCGGAACCGGACTGCGGCGCGCCGCCCAGCAAAGCGAGCAGGATCTGCGCCCGGTGGCGGTCGGCCATCAGGCTGGCGACCGCGGCGAGATCGGGTTCCGGATTCATGCGTCCACGCTACCCCACCGATTGTCAAACCGTGGTTTGACAGTTTCGGCGCTATGGTCGGTTGCATGTCTGCCGAGACGCTCCCGCGAGGCTCCGTCAAAGGCTGCGCTGCCTGGGTCCGGGTTGCGGTCGCTATGTTCGCCGTCGGCTGGGGGGCCAACCAGTTCTCGCCGATGCTCATCGTGTATCGCCATGAACTCGGGCTTGGCGCGGGCGCGGTCGCCGGGCTGTTCGTCATCTACGCCGTCACGCTCATCCCGGGCCTGCTGATCGGCGGTCCGGCCTCCGACAGATTCGGGCGGCGCGCAGTGGTGCTGCCGTTCGTTGCACTGTCCCCGCTTGCCACGCTGCTGCTGGTGCTCGGGCCGCGGTCACTGCCGGTGATCGCGGCCGGGCGAGCGCTGGCCGGGCTCTGTTCGGGCGTGGTATTCGGTTCGGCAACTGCCTGGGTGCAGGAACTGTCACCAGGGTCGGGGCTGAGCGCGCGCCGCGCCGCCCTGGCGCTGACTGCCGGATTCGGCCTCGGCCCCGTGGTTGCGGCGGTCCTCGCGCAGTGGGCAGGCGATCCGCTGGTGGTACCGTACCTGCCGCATCTGGTGATCGGCTCTGCGGCGCTCGCCATTGTCTGGCCAGCCCCCGCGACCGCAGCAGAGCCGGCTGCCGAGCGCCGGCGCTGGCCGCCGCCTGCTGCCCGCACCCTGCGGTTCTGGCTCACCGTCGCACCGGTCGCTCCGGTCGTGTTCGGCTCGGTTTCGGTGGCCATCGTCGTATTGCCGGAAGAGGTTACGAGTGCGCGAACTTTGTCGGTCGGATTCGCTGGCCTGATGACGGCGCTGGCGTTCATTGCGGGGGTGGCGGTTCAGCCGTTCGCGCGGCGCCTGGAGACTCGCCGGTCGTACGCGGCTAGCGCTGGCGGCCTCGCTTGCTCGGCGGCGGGCGCGGCCGTCAGCATCGCCGCGGTGACGTCGGACGGCCGCACGCTCGCTGAGGCCGGCGCGGTTCTGCTTGGCCTGGCTTACGGGCTGTGCCTGGTGTCCGGGTTGCGTCAGGCCGAGCTGCTAGCGGGCCCGAGAGACCGGGGCGCGGTGGTCGCTTGCTACCTCGCGTTGAGCTATGTCGGATTCGCCACGGCCTATGCCGTCACAGGACTCAACTCAGTTGTGGGCCGCGCGGGCGCGTTCGTCGCGCTGGCCGGGACCGCCGCAGCGCTGACCGTCTGGATGGCCTGGCAGTCGCGGCGGTCACTGGCCCGGCGCCCGGCCGGCGACCCGGCGCCGGCCGTGAATGCGGGCGAACTGGAGTCGAGCCGGCAAAGCTAGTGAGTGCAAGCAGACCGCATGTGTGCCGGTATGCAATGCCGGGAACTGCCCATAGCAGTCCGAAGCAGGATCCGGAGCCAGCGTAGGGTCGTACCGACAGCCAGCGGGCGGGGAGGGCGCGGATGACCGATCTGGTTGGCGGCTGGCCTGCCGGATTCGTCCGCTCGCTGCGGGTCAAGCCGGGGTCCACGGTGACCTTGCCGCAGGACTTCGATCCCCGCGAGCGATTCGGGCTGCGTAAAGGCGAGGATGCTACCCGGCTCCTGCAGCAGGGCGTCGAGTTGCTGGCGGAGTACCAGGACCGGCTTGCCGCGCAGGAGACCCATGCCGTCCTTGTCGTCCTGCAAGGAATCGACGCGGCGGGTAAGGACAGCACCATCAGGCACGTGATGCGGGGCGTCAATCCGCAGGGCGTTCAGGTGTCTAGCTTCAAGGTGCCGTCGCCGGAAGAACTCGCTCATGACTACCTGTGGCGGCACGCTCGCCGCTTGCCTGCCAGGGGCAACATCGCGATCTTCAATCGCTCCCATTACGAGGAGGTGCTTGTTGTCCGGGTGCACCCGGACAACCTGGCCCGCGAGGTGCTCTCGGCGGATTCCGTTGGCCTGGACCTGTGGAGTCTGCGGTACCGGCAGATCAACCACTGGGAGCGCTACCTGACCGACAACGGCATCAGGGTGGTCAAGCTCTTCCTCAACCTGTCGAAGGAAGAGCAGCGGGCACGCTTCCTGCGCCGGATCGATCGCAGGGAGAAGAACTGGAAATTCTCCGCCAGCGACGTGCGGGAGCGCCAGTACTGGGACGACTACCAGCTGGCATACTCCGACGTGCTGACGCACACCAGTACTGACTGGGCTCCGTGGTACGTGCTGCCTGCCGACCACAAGTGGGTCACCCGGATCTGTGCGGCCGCGGTCATCGCGCAGGCGCTGATCGAGATCGACCCGCACTACCCGGTTCCTGAGCCGGCCGAGCAAAGAGAACTCGCGCGGGCAAGGGCCGAACTCGAAGCGGAGCCGCCGCGTAGCGGGCGCGCGGGGCACCCCGCGGCGAAGCCGGGCAAGAAGTGAAGCCGGGCAAGAAGCAAGGGCGTTAGCTACCAATCGAGGGCTTCAACTCACGGCGTGCCGTGACTGCCGGTGAGGCGCTGGAAAACCCTGATCTGCAGGTCGACTGTCACGGTGAATGGGCTGGGCAGAGACCTGATGCGGGCCGCCAGCTCTTGCGGCGTGATGTGACGGACGCTGGGCCCCATGGACACCAGCGCGGTCAGATCGGCGTGATCCAGGCTCAGCTCATAGTTCAATTTGGTGATGCCCGACCGGACGTACTCACGGTAGGCCGCGGCGAGCCGCTGGCGCTTGCGCCGGTCGATGCCGATCATGCCGAGCGGCTGCTGAAGTTCGCGCAGGTGCCCGGTACCCGGTGCAGCGATGAGCAGCGTCCCGCCGGGGGTGAGGACACGGCCGGTCTCGGCGGCGTTGCGCGGCCCGAAGATGCTTACCACCAGCGCTGCCGAACGGTTCGCGAGCGGCAGGGGCTGCCAGATGTCCGCGCCGAGAGCCGCCGCCCGGAGGTGCGCCCGCGCGGCGCGCCGCAGCGCCGGGACCGACAGGTCAAGGCATGCGCCGTGCCGGTGCGGCAGGGCGTCCAGGATGCCGGCGAGGTAGTAACCGGTGCCCCCGGCCAGGTCAGCCACCAGGCCGGGCTGGTCAGGATCGTGCCGGGCGGCGAGCGACTGCACCGCCGCCGCGAGCGGCTGGTAATGACCGCGGCCAAGGAACCGCTCGCGTGCCGTAACCATGGCGGAGGTATCGGCCGTGCCTGCCCCCGTCCGGCCGGCGGTGAGGTTGACGTATCCCTGACGGGCGATGTCGAAGCCGTGACCGCGGCGGCACGCCAGACTGCTGCCGCGCAGGTGCAGCGAGCCGGCGCAGATAGGGCAGCGCAGGTACGCGGCGGCCGCCGCGAGCGCCTGGCGCCGCTCAGCGGGCGAAGGTATGCCGTCACGTTGCCGCCAGGCAAGATTGCGTGGGTCCACAGAAACGTCCCGTCGAGTCGGAAGGATGACCAGCCGACGGCGGCACGCTCAGACACCAGAGCCCGGATGATGGACTCACGCCACAAGGCCGGACAGCTTGTAGCCGTCCGGCACAGCGCACCGCCTCAGACGGTGCGCGGAGGCTTGAAGTAGCAGTAACCCACGACCGTGAGCTTACCGGGTTGCCAAGGCCATCAGCCCTCGATGACTTGACTGAACCGTTCGTTCAATTCAGACTTCAAGCATGACACGCGCCAGTGCCGAGTCCCGGTTGGAGCAGATCGCCCGGGCCGGCGCGCGATGCTTCGCGCACCTGGGTTACCGCAGGACGCGGATGGCGGAGGTAGCGAAAGCCGCCGGG
>Ga0335074_10004778_pt1 | contig 18689 bp, 18 predicted proteins | sample Lox_Sample_23_FD_206715 | JGI IMG/M metagenome (GOLD analysis project Ga0335074, IMG submission 206715) | Soil microbial communities from Loxahatchee National Wildlife Refuge, Florida, United States - Lox_Sample_2.3 | ecosystem: Environmental > Terrestrial > Soil > Wetlands | place: USA... | reverse complement strand
GCCCTCAACGCGCCATTGGCATTGCACAATGGAGCAAGCCTGCCGTCGGTCTGGGCGGCCATTGCCAGTCACTCGATCGGACGCGGGCGGCTGACCGCTTTCGTCAACCCGTAATCGCTCGTGTACGGAGTGTACACAGGCCTGGGTAAACTTCTCGAAAACCCTGACAAGGGCGATAGCGGTCCGACAGAATCCTGTTCAAGTGATCAGCCGCGCATTAGATCCAGGGTGCTCGCGTAGCAGAGAAAGGTCCGCGTGATGGCCGCGTGTGCCTCGCTTGCACCACTCTGTGAGGCCATGCCCGTTGGATGGTGCGATGACTAAGCTTGTGGTCGTCCTGGCAGTCGTTATCGTCGTTATCCTCGTTGTCGTCATTGTGGCCGTGAGAAACATGCGCGCCGAGGATCCCGACGAATTTGCCGACCGGCCTGGCGGCCGGGGCGGAATGCGCGACGGCCGGGACGGGCGTGATCCGCGTTATGACCGCCGTGAGCCGCCCGGCCGCAATCCGGCCCGCGGCGGCCGCCCAGCGGGGAACGGCGGGCGGACGGCCGGGGCCAGCGCCCGGGGTTTCGATGCGCGCAGAGATCACCGTGGCCGCGGCTACGAGCAGCAGCCCCCGGACGGACGCGGCTATGACGACGATCGTCGGCCCGGCCAGCAGCGCGGCCCTGGCGACCGTCGCGGCGCCCAGCCGGCGGCGGCCCGCGACGATCGCCGCCGGGTCAACGGCGCCCAGCGCCGGCCGGAGGAGAGTCAGCCGCCGGCCCGCACCCGGCCGGCCCGCAGCCGGCGCTCCGATGACAGCTCGCAATGGGACAGCAGCGAATGGGACAAGCTGTCCGACGTTGACTACTGGGCCGAGCTGGCCTCAGACAAGCCACTGACCACCACGGCGCAACCCGCCCAGCCTGCGCCGTCGCCCGCCCCCCCGCGCCCGGCGGCGCAGGCAGGCAACGGAGCGCAGCCGCGCAACGGACGGCCCAGGCGGGACCGCGAGGCCGAGGCGGCCGTCGGCCGGGGCAACGGGCCGGCTGGATCTGTGCCGGGCGGCTCGATCCAAGGCGCTTCGATTCCGGGCGGTGCGCTGCCGGGCGGTGCCGTGCCGAACGGTGTGGCGCCGAACGGCGCCCCGCGCCGGGATCCGGCCACCGGCCTGCCGGTTCGCGGCCGCGGGCAGGGGGCGCGCGGCGACATGGCGGCGGCCGCGGGCCGGACCGCCGACTTCGCGGCCGCCCCGGTCCCGGTCAACGGAGCCCAGGATCAGATGCGCCCCCTCACCGAGCCGCACCCCAGGCACTCGGGCCCGGCGAGCCTTCCCGGCCCCGTCCACGGCATTGCGCCGGACCGCCCGCCCGCGCCGCCCGCGCCGCTCGACGACGACCCGCTGACGAGCCCGGGCTTCCCCCGGGTCCAAGACAGCAGGTCGTACCGCAACGGACGGGCCAGCACTCCCCCTCGGGGCTCACGCGCGCCGGACCAGTACGCCGCCGCCACGCAGCAGTTTTCGAGCTACGGCGCACCCGCGGCGCAGCCGCCCGCGCCGCCGCAGCGCCCGGCCGCGCCGCGCCACACCGGCCCCCAGCGCCAGGCCGCGCAGCACCGCGCGGATGTCGGGGCCGAGCCCCAGCGAACGAACCCGAACTCCTACCGGCCGGATCCTCTCACCAGCCGGGATCCGTACGCCCCGCGGTCGGCCTCGCTGCCGCCCACCCCGGTGCCGCAAACACCGATGCCGCAAACACCGATGCCGCAAACACCGATGCCGCAAACACCGATGCCGCAAACACCGGCCCCGTCCGCTCAGACGACGGCCGGAAACCCGTACGGCAGCTACGTGACGCCCGACAGCCAGGCTCCGGCGGCCGGTTACGGTGACTACCCGGCCGCTTCCGGCAACGGCCACGGGTCTTACCCGCCGGCCACGAACGGCGGCGCCCACGCGGGGAACGGCTACTCGAACGGCGCGCATGCCGGCAACGGCTACTCGAACGGCGCGCATGCCGGGAACGGCTACTGGCCGGGACAGGCACAGGACACCTACTCCGGACCGGGCGGTTCCGGCTACCCGAACGGGCCGGCGCCGGTGCCGGACCCGCTTGACGTCGGCCCTCAGCCCGGCGAGTACGCCAACGGCTACGGGCGGCACGACCAGCCGGGCTACCCGTCCAACGGCTACCCGGCTGGGCCGAACGACCCGGCGGGGTACGCGGCCGCGGATCCCTACGCGCCCGACGAGTACGGTGGTTACCCGGGGTACGGTGACGCGGGCCGCTGACGACCCGCCCGGCGGGCGGGCTTGACAAGGTGGGTCCGCCCGCGCCGACAATGTGCCGACCCCGCAAGGCAGGTGATATGCAGGACGGCACGCATGACCATGTACGCAGTTACCACTTGCACCGGCTCGCGACGGCGCTGGACACCGAGGGCTTTCACGCGACAGTGAAGACGACCTACCCGGCCGCGCTGCACGTGTTCATACCGGGTGCGTCCATGCTCGCGGAGAGCATCGACTGCACCCCGGGCACCGACGATGACGGCCGTCTGTGCTGGTATTACCGGTGGTCGTGGGGCGAGCTACTACATGACGCCGAGGACCCCCCGGGGGCGGCCGCGAAGATAGCCGAAGTGCTGGCCGCGCGCTGACCGCACACGGGCGTGCCCCGGGTTCCCTGGCATGGGCCCCGGGGCACCGCCCCATGTCCATGGCTTAGCGGATGAGGCCAGCCAGCAGACCGCCGTACTGATCCTCGTCGCGGCTGCGCGGCGAGGACACGGCGGCGAGTCCGGGCCCGTTCTGCCGGGTCGATGACGGACGCACCGAGCCCGCCTTGGGCTTGGCCGTCTTGGGCCTGGTCGTGGCCGTCCTGGGCCTGGCCGTCCCGGCCTTCGCCGTCCCGCTGGTGCGGCTGGTCGCCGACCGCCGGGCCGTGCCGCTCGCCGGCCGCCGGGCCGTGCTGGTGGCCGGCCGCCGGGCCGTGCTGGTGGCCGGCTTCGCCGCGCGAGCGGACCGGGCCGCGGTGCTCGACGTCCGGGCCGCCGTGCCCGATGTCCGGGCCGCCGTGCCGGACGGCCGGGCCGCTGACCGGGACCGCGAAGCGGTGCCGGACGACCTGGTCGCGGACCGCGATCGCGAAGCGCTGGACGACCTGGCCGCGGAGCGAGACCGTGCGGCGGGCCGTGCGGCGGCCGATGCGCTCGGCGCCGTCTTGGCCTGCGACATGGTCTTCGCCGCGGCGGTCAGCGACTTGGCGGCGGTGGTCATGGCCTTGGTGGCGGTGTTCATCGCCTGCATGGCGGTGGACATCGTCTTGGCCGAGGACGTCGCCTTGGTGGCCGCGGCGGTCATCTTGCTGGCCGCCGAGGTAACCTTCGTCGCCGCCGACGAGACCGTCCGGGCAGCGCTTGCGGTTGACGGTGCGCTCGCGGAGCCCGTCGAACGCGTCGACCTGGTCCTGCTGCTCCTGCTGCTCGTGCTGCTGGCCCTTCGCTGCGGCCGGCTAGCAGCGCGCGCAGGCGTGCTGCTGCGTGTCGACCTGGTACGGGCGCCGGCCGAGGTGCGGCGAGCGGTCGTACTGGTCGTAGTTCGTGCGGGCACTGATCTCCCCCCGTCTAGATCAATTACGGAAGTCCTATTCCACCAGCAGCGTCGATTTACACACCTGATAGCCGCGTACCTGCAGAACAATGGTCGCAAGCAGACGAAAATTGCCGCTAACTCCCCGCGTGAACGCGGTCGCGCGCGCACAGAAGCGGTCCAGCTGCGCGAAGGAAGATGACAACATCGGGCGGCACCGGGCAGGCGGTAACCGGGCGTCGCGCCCCCGCCTGCCCGGCCCGTGCCGCTAACCACGCGACACGGAGTGCACCCGGCCGCAGTCACGGACAGCACCGCCAGGTCGGCCGAGCCTGGCGGGGCCCGGCCGACGTCAAGACCGGGGCGAGGCAGGCAACACCAGACCCTAGGGTCCCCCCACGACGCCTGCGCTGCGCGCGTGCTCCGCGGCGCAGGCTCCCTGGCCGACCACAGCCGCGGCCAGCCTCCCCCGGTGGCGTTGCCTGCCTCGTCCCGGCTACGCCCAAGCAAACCGGGTTCAGGCCCGGCCGGCCATCCCCGAATTCCGGGATGCGTGCTCGAGCGCCGCGAGCCTAGAATGCCCGCTACCGCGGGCGGGCGGCGGCGGTCACGCGCCCGTCCGAGAGCGCGACAGGCGCCGGCGGCGGCGAAGCTTCCCGGCAGGACGGTGATGACGGTCGATTCAACCCAGGCGGGCGCGCCGACCGCCGGCCCGTCGGTTCATGTCACCACGCCCGCCGGGCGCGTGATCGCGATTCCGGACGGCAGCCGGCTGATATTCGGCCGGGGCCCCGATGCCGACCTGGTGATACCGGCCGGGCGCGGTCTGTCCCGGCAGGCCGGTGCCATCACCGCCGCCGCGGGCGGCGCATGGGTGGCGAACATCAGCTACACCCACGCGCTGTACGCCGAGGGGCATGGATACCGGATCCGGCTCCCGCGCCTGGACCAGCCCGGCGAGCCGTCGTCGGGCTGGTTCGTGCGACAAGGCACGGCGCTGATCGGCTCGCGCGCGATGCTGGACGAGGGGCAGCCGCTGCGCCTGGCGGTAGCGGTGCGCGCGGTCAACCCGGGCGCCGCGGCCGGGGACGAGGCTCCGGCCCGCACCGACGGCGACGTGACGCTGCTTCCGCTCTATCTCGACCCGAACACCAAGTTGTTCCTGGTCGCCCTGATGTGGTGCCGGCCGTGGCTGATCGACCCGGCCCGCAGCATGCCGCTGCCGCGCACGCCCGAGATCGCCCGCGCGGCGCTCGAGGTCACCGACGCGCACCACGAGATCGAGTGCTTCGACAACGACCCGGCCTTCCGCGACCGGCTGTCCGCGCGGGTCGGCGAGCACCTCAAGGTGCTGCGCCGCAAGATCGTCGAACGCGGCCTGGTGCGTGCGGGCCTCCGGCTCTCCGACGAGGTCGCCGTCGGCGTGCTGATCGATGCCGGGATCATCGCCGCCGACGACCTGGCCCGGCTCAGCGACCCGGCCTGGTGTTCCCGCCAGGAGGACCTGTGGTGGACGCAGGTCAACTAGCCCGACGGCGGGCCTGAGCCGCCCGGCGAGCCGCCGCCACCAGCCGGCGGACCCTGGCCCGGCGGAATCACGACAAAGCCCGCTGACGCCCGTGCCCCGCCCGGCGCGCTGGCCACGACCCGGAACCTCCCGGGCGGCAGCCCGCCGCGGAAGAACTCGTGATCCTGGTTGATCGCGTAGCTGAACGTACCCGCATTGTCCACGACCGGATGTTCGGGCGAGGTGCGACCGGACAGCGCTATCGTCACCCGCTCTCCGGGGGGCCAGCCGATGCCGTGCAGCACGAACGCCGTGTTGCCGTCCCCCATGGTCTGGTACATAGCGATCTCCGGCCGGCCCGCCTGCTGCGCCGACAGCGACGCCTGCGAGGCCGGAACCATGATCGTGTTGGCTGGCGGCGGCGGTGGCAGCGGGTGCCGCCCCGAGTCCGCGGCCGCAAAGCCGACGGCCGTGCCGGCGCCCACCAGCGCCGCTGCGGCCACGGCCGACCCCGCGGCCAGCACGGCCCGCCGTCGGCGGCGCAGCAGGCGACGCCGGGCCGGCTCGGCGCCCCGGGGCGCGGACGGCTGCGACGGCGCGGGCTGCGAGCCGAAGGTCGCGTCCTCGTTGTCACCGGTTCGCTCGGCGGCGTCGTCGTCCGGGCCCTCGCCCGGCGGCGGCCGGAGATTGCGCCGGTACTCCGCGATCAGGGCGAGCGCGGTGCCGGGCAGCACGGACGCGCCGAGACTGTGATCAGGGTCCGTTACGCTCAGGCTCGGCGCCAGCTGGGCGAGGACCGCCGCCGAGTTCGGGCGCAGGCGCGGATCGCGCTGCAGGCAGGCCCGCACGATGTCGGCCAGGTCGGCGGGCAGGCCGCTCAGGTCGGGCGGCTCGGTGGCCAGCCGCACCAGCACGTCCATGACCGTCTCGCCCTGGTACGGGGCGTGGCCGGTGGCGGCGAACAGCATCGTCGCGCCCAGCGAGAACACGTCGCTGGCCATCGTGGCCTGACGGGTGTCCCTGGCCTGCTCCGGCGCCATGTAGGCCGGCGTCCCCACCGCGCCGCGGGTCACGGTGAGCTGGATCCGCTCGGCGGCCCGGGCCACGCCGAAGTCGATGACGCGCGGTCCGTCCGGCGAAACCAGCACGTTGGACGGCTTCAGGTCCCGGTGCACGAGACCGGCGCCGTGGATGGATTCCAGCGCCTCGGCGCATCCGGCCGCCAGCCACAGGACCGCGGGCACCGGCAGCGGGCCGCACTCGCGTACCAGCCGGTTCAGCGACGGCGCGGGCACGTAGGCGGTGGCCAGCCAGGGCACGTCGGCCTCGGGATCGGCCGCCACGACCGCGGCGGTGAAGGCCCCGCTGACCCGCCGGGCGGCGGCCACCTCCTGGGCGAACCGGGTGCGGAAATCCGGCTCCTCGGCGAGCTCGATTTTGATCGTCTTGACCGCGACCGCTCGCCCGGAGGCCGACAGCCCGAGATAGACCTGGCCCATCGCGCCCGCGCCCAGGCGGCCAACCAGGACGTAGCCGCCGATCTGCTCCGGGTCCCACCGGCGCAACGGTTCGACCAGTGCGGGGTGCGGCAATCCACTCTCCTCCGGTTACGCGCGGGTTAGCCCCTATGATGCTTGGTCGCCAGCACTTGGTCCCGGTCTTCGGCGGACTCGGCGTTCGGCCGGCGCGGCGACGGATGGCTTAGCCTGTTGGCTGCCCGCGTCCACCCGGCCGCGGTCGAGCCGGACGGCAAGGAGCCCGCGATGCCGATGGCCGAGATCACCCGGGCCGAGACCGGCGAGCGTGCCCGGATGCTGGCGGTCGACTCCTACGACGTGGCGCTCGACCTGACCCGCGGCGACGAGGTCTTCGGCTCGACCAGCGTGATCCGGTTCGGCTGCCGGCGGCCGGGGGCGGCCAGCTACATCGACCTGATCGCGCCCCGGGTGCACGAGATCACGCTGAACGGCGTGAGCATCGACCCGGCCACCGCGGTCGCCGACGGGCGGATCCGGCTGCCCGCCCTGGCCGCGCGCAACGAGCTGCGCGTGGTCGCCGACTGCCGTTACGCCACCGACGGCACGGGGCTGCACCGGTCCGTCGATCCGGCCGACGGCAAGGTCTACACCTACACCAAGTTCGAGCCCGCCTACGCCCGCCGGGTCTACGCCAACTTCGAGCAGCCGGACCTCAAGGCCTCGTTCACCCTGCACGTCACCGCGCCCGCGCACTGGGCGGTGCTGTCCAACCAGCCCGGGCCCGAGCCTGCGCCGTGCGGCGAGGGCCGCGCGGTCTGGCACTTCCCGCCCACCCCGCGGATCTCGACATACCTGAGCGCCGTGGTCGCCGGCGACTACGTGATCGTCGGTTCATCGCATACGACCGCTCGCGGTCAGGCGATCCCGCTCGGCCTGGCCTGCCGCGCGTCGCTGGCCGGGCACCTCGACGCCGACGACGTCCTGTCGGTCACCCGTCAGGGCCTCGACTTCTTCACCGAGCTGTTCGCGGCCGACTACCCGTTCGCCAAGTACGACCAGGTGTTCGTGCCCGATTACAGCGTGGGGGCCACCGAGAACATCGGCTGCGTGGTGATCTCCGACGAGCTGCTGTTCCGCTCCCAGGTCACCGACACGCTGCACGAGCTGCGCGCGATGGTGATCCTGCACGAGATGGCGCACATGTGGTTCGGCGACCTGGTGACGATGCGCTGGTGGGACGATCTGTGGCTGAGCGAGTCGTTCGCCGAGTTCTGCGGCACCCTGGCCAGCGCCGAGGCGACGCGCTTCACCGGCGCCTGGACCACGTTCTGCAGCGGCCGCAAGGCCTGGGGCTACATGCAGGATCAGCTCCCCTCGACGCACCCGATCGCGGCGGACGTGCCCACCCTGAGCCAGGCGGTCGCGAACTTCGACGGGATCAGCTACGCCAAGGGCGCCTCGGTCCTCCGGCAGCTGGCCGCGTATCTGGGCCGGCCGGCCTTCATGGCCGGCATCCGGGCCTACCTCGCCGAGCACGCGTGGGGCAACGCGACCCTGGCCGACCTGCTGGCGGCACTGGAGGCACAGTCGGGCGTGAGCCTCGCGGACTGGTCTTCGGCCTGGCTGGAGACCGCCGGCCCGAACACCCTGCGCAGCTCCTTCGACGTGGGCGCCGACGGCGCGTTCACCTCGTTCGAGGTCGTGCAGGAGGCGCCCGCCCGCCACCCCCGGCTGCGCCCGCACCACCTGGCCGTGGGGCTGTACCGCCATGTCGACGGCGCGCTGACCCGGGTGCACCGCCAGGAGGTGGACATCACCGGCGCGCGCACGCAGGTGCCGCAGCTCGTCGGCGTCGGCCAGCCCGACCTGATCCTGCTCAACGACGACGACCTGGACTACGCGATCGTCCGCTTCGACCCGCGGTCGATCGCGACCGTGACCGGGGCGATCGGGCAGCTGGCCGACCCGCTGGCCCGCGCGGTGTGCTGGAGCGCGGCCATCGACATGCTGCGCGGCGCGGAAATGCCGCTGCCCACGTTCGTCCGTATGCTGGCGGGCGGCATGGGCCGGGAGACCTCGGTCTCGGTGCTGCAGGCCCTGCACTCGGTGACGGCCCAGATGCTGCTGCTGGCGGGCGACCCGGACTGGGTGGCGGCGGGCAAGGCCGAACTGGCCGCCGCCGCGATCCCGCTGCTGCACGCCGCCGAGCCGGGCGGCGATCACCAGCTCGCCTGGGCGCAGCTGCTCAGCTGGGCCGCGGCCACGCCGGAACAGCTGGAGCTGCTGGCCCGGCTGCTCGGCCACACGACCGAGGTACCCGGCCTGACCGTGGATGCCGAGCTGCGCTGGGCCATGCTGCGTCGGCTTGCCGCGACCGGGCGGGCGGGCGACGCCGAGATCGACGCGGAGCTGACGCGGGACGCGACCGACGCGGGCGCGCGGCACGCCATCGCCTGCCGCGCCGCCATACCCGATGCCGGCCACAAGGCGGCCGCCTGGCAGTTGATCGCTGAAACCGACGAGCTGGGCGCCCTGGCCGTGGTCGAGACGGGGCGTAACTTTATCCAATCCGAGCAGGCCGGCCTGCTCGCCCCGTATGCCGAACGGTATTTCGACGCCCTGCCGGGGATCTGGTCGTCACGCGGCGAGCACATCAGGGTCCAGCTCAGCCAGGTGCTGTTCCCGCACCCGGCGGCGTCGCCGCGGCTGCTGGACCGGATCGACGCCTTCCTCGCCGCCGAGCGGCCCGAGCCCGGCCTGGCCCGGGTGCTCATCGAAAAGCGCGACATCGTCGCACGCGCCCTGCGATCGCGCGCCCTGCCCGTCCGCTGAGGAGAACCTACGGTGAGTTACCGATTCCGGCCCGCGGGCCGGCCGGAGGACCGCGGGGCGCAGCCGACGCGATACCGTCGCGCGACCGTGGGCGGCATGATTATCGAACGGGACCGCGCGGGGCTACGCCGTGGTCCACCCCGACATCCCGGGCACGTGTACTCCGGCGGCGGCGCCACGTTCCTGTCCTCCGAGGAGGCACGCGACATCTACCGCCAGCCCCGGCCGCTCGCTCAGACGTTCCACGACGAGTCGGTCAACCACGGCCCGCACGTCATCCACACCGGCGGGCGGTTCGACTCACCTCTGCTCGTGCCGCGGGTGCCCGCCTGAGCCGCCGCCCGGCCATGGGAGGTTGATAAGCGTGACCGGCATGACCGACGGCCTGACGGCGGTGGTCTTCGACTTCTACGGGACGCTGACGCCGGTCAGCGCGCCCGCCCCGTGGGCGGACCATGTCGCCCGGCTGGCGGCCGTGCTCGGCGTCGAGCCCGGCGCCCTGGCCGACGAACTCGACGCCTCGTATCCCGAGCGGGCCACGGGAATGCTGGGCGATTCCCGCCAGACCCTGCGCACGCTGGCGGCGCGCCTGGGAGCGGACCCGCCCGAGGACAAGCTGGACGAGGCCTACCGGATGCGGCAGCGGATCCAGGAGTCGCTGATGCGGCTGCGGCCCGAGGCCCTGCCGGTGATCAGGGCGCTGCGTGACCGCGGCCTGCGGATCGGCCTGGTCTCGGACTGCACGTCCGAGCTGCCGGGTGCCTGGCCGCGGCTGCCGGTGGCCCCGCTCGTGGACGCGCCGGTCTTCTCCTGCGTCGAGGGAACCCGAAAGCCGGACCCGCGGCTGTTCCGCGCGGCCGCCGAGCGCATGGGCGCCGCCCCGGCCGGGTGCCTGTACGTCGGCGACGGCGGCGGGCGCGAGCTCACCGGCTCGTCGGCGGTCGGCATGCACGCGGTGCTGCTGGCCGGGCCGGACTGGCCCGGCCACCGCGTCTACGACCGTGAAGACGGCTGGAAGGGGCCGCGGATCAGCTCGCTCACCGAGCTGCTCGGGTAGGCGGCGCTCAGGGGGCGCTCTGGGCGCCCAGCGGCGGATAGGCGCGCTCCGGGCCGTCAGGGGCGCAGGTCGCGCTGCTGAGCCCGTTTGCGCGGCCGGGCGGGCCGGGGCGGCGGCGCGGCCGCCTCGTCGCCGGGAAACGCGTCGAGGGCGGCCAGATCCTCGTCGGTGAGCGTGGTGAACGGCGCGATCCGCTGGGCGTACTCCCGCGCGGTGTCGTCCACCGGACCGCCGAAGTTCAGCGCGTTCTTGGTCACGTACTCGACCCATTCCGCCACCTCGCGCGGATTGAACCGGACGACCAGCGCGCCCTCCAGTTCCAGCAGGTGCCGCGGCGGCGAGGCGCCGATGGAGGCCTGCACCGCGACGTCGGTGAAGTCGTCCTCGGTGACGTGCCCGGTCACCAGCCCGGCGTAATTGCGGTAGCTGCCCGCGTGCACGAGGCCGTAGTTCCCGCGGTTCGGCCCCTTCCCGCCGACGATCACCGGCTCGCCGACCTCGGTCATCGCGGCCAGCACCACCAGGTGGAACCAGACGCGGCCGTCGAGCCGTTCGCCAAACCGCGCATGCAGCCCGAACGGGCTGTCCCGCAGCAGGCTGCCGACCTTGACGCCAGACCCCACGCGATCATTGTCGCTGATAACACCGACAATTCTCGGTATTGATCCGCGGCATGCGGCACTCAATGTCCGTTTTCCTGGCCGGACAGCAGCTCATGACGCCTTCGGGGGCGACGCGCCCGTGAAGCGCCCTTGAACGACTGGTAACGCGAAATGCACGTCCTCGGGTTTAGCTGAATTCATCGATAAGGCGTTCATACAGCGCGATGCGGGCGGCGCGATCCACGTTCCGGCTCTCGGTCATCGTGCCGGCCACCGTCACCTCGGTGGCCGGCTGCATACGCCGGGCGGGCACGGGCATATTCGGGCGCGAGGCCGGGCGGGTGCGTTCGCCAGAGGAGGGTGAGCTTTGAAGACCTCGTTCGCCACGAGCGCGGGCGGCGATCGTCCCAACGAGGACTACGCGGTCTGCGGGCCGGGCTGGGCCGTCCTGCTCGACGGTGCCACGCCGCTCGACGGAGTTGACGGCGGCTGCAGCCACGGCGTCCCGTGGCTGGTGCGGCGGCTCGCGGCCGGGATCGTCGCATGCCTGGTCGACGATCAGATGCCGTTGCCGGATGTGCTCGCCGAGGCCATACGGCGGACCTGCGATGCTCATGCGCGCGGTTGCGACCTGTCCAATCCCGACAGTCCGTCATCGACCGTGGCCATCGTCCGGGCCCGCCCTGGCGTGCTCGACTACCTGGTTCTCGGCGACTCGGCGGTCGTCCTGCGCCGCGGCCACGAGATCGTCCCGGTCTGCGACGACCGGGCCGACCACCTGCCCGGCGGCCGGCCGTACACGGCTGGCCTGGTCCGGCGGTGGCGCAACGCGCCCGGCGGCTTCTGGGTGGCGGGCACATCACAGCGGGCGGCCCGCGAGGCGATCGCCGGAGACGCGAGGGACGTCACGGCGGCGGCGTTGCTCACCGACGGCGTGACCCGGTTCGTTGAGCGGTACGGGGCCACCTGGGCGGAGTTGTTCAAGGTGCTCGACGGCGCCGGCGGCCCGGCCGAGCTGATCCAGCGGGTACGCGACGAGGAGCGGGCGGCGCCTCCGCCGACCGGGAAACGCCACGACGACGCGACGGCCATCCTAGTCAGCGGCATAGCAGACCGCTGAGGGTCAGGCTTGATGCGCGGTGGCGTCGGCGAACTCCCGCAGCAATGCGGCGGTCGTTTGCGGGTCTTCCATGATCGGGGTGTGCCCCACGCCCGGCAGCAACTCGACGCGGGCGCCGGGCACGGCGCGGTAGGCGGCGGCCGACGAGGAGCGCCATCGCCGGTCGTCGGTGCCGAAGATCACCAGCACCGGCAGGCCCAGCTCAGTGAGCCGGTCGGGAAGGCTCCGCTGCCCGAGGTAGTCCACCGGTGCCCGCAGCGTCTGCGTGAAAGCGCGGTAGGTCATCCCCAGCACGTCCTGGATCATGGCGTCGGGGATGTCGACCGGGCGGGTGAAGCCCGTGCGCCCGGCCTTGCGGATGGTGTCCTCGGTCTTCAGCTGCCACAGCAGCCGCCCGGGAAACGGGGTCAGCAGGAGCCGGACGAGCGCGCGCTCAGGGATCTTGGCGTCCGGGCTCGGGCCCATGTCGATGAGCGCCAGCGCGGTCACCAGGCCGGGTCGCCGCTCGGCCAGGGCGATGGCCACGGTGGCGCCCGTGGAATGCCCGATCACGGTCACCCGGCCCGCGCCGATCCGGTCCAGGGCGGCCGCGACCCGGCGGGCCTGGGTGCCGACGTCGTACCCGGCGGCGGGGCTCGACGACTTCCCGTGGCCGAGCAGATCGACCCGGATCACGCGGTACGACCCGGCCAGCCGCGGCATCACCCGGTCCCAGCACACCGTCGAGGCCGCACTGCCGTGGATCAGCAGCAAGGCGGGCGCGTCCGGCGGGCCGTCCTCGACCACGTGCATGTCGCCGTCGTCCAGCCGCACGAACCGGTCGCCGTGATCCGCCTCCCGCGGCGCGTCCTGCGCCATCGCGGTGCCTCCCGTCGTCACCGCCAGCATCGCATCAGCGTCGCGAGGTAGTCTCACCTGCCAACGCCGTGCGGGCGGTCACCTGGACGGGGAGGCAGATGCATGACCCATTTCCTGTACGTGGTGCGTCATGGTGACGCGGCCCCGCACGACGGCCCGCTCAGCCCGATCGGGGAACAGCAGGCGAAACTCACCGGCCAGCGGCTGAAGGACGTGCCGCTCTCCGCGATCTGTCACGGCCCGCTGCCGAGAGCCGCCCAAACCGCCCGGCTGATCGCCGCCTTCGTACCCGATGTCCCGGTGGTTTCCAGCGATCTGGCGGGAGATTACCTCCCGTCCGATCCCGATCCCGCCGACCTCTCGGCCAGCTACATCAGGTTCCTCGGCCAGTTCTCCGCGGCCGAGCGCTCCGAGGGCCCGAAGGCCGCCGCCAGGGCGATCGAGGCGTTCACGCAAGCCGGACCGGAGGACAGAGACGTCCACACGCTGATCGTGACGCATAACCTGCTCATCGGCTGGCTCGTCAGCCAGGCGCTGGCCGGGCCCGCGTGGCGCTGGCTCGGCGTCAACCAGATGAACTGCGCGCTCACGGTCATCGCCTACCAGCCGGGCCTGCCGCCCAGCCTGCTCACCTTCAACGACGCCCGGCACCTTCCCCCCGAACTCAGCTGGACCGGATTCCCCGCACACCTTCGGCCGCCCTGCGGCTGACGTCACTCCCGGCCGGCATTTGTGGATCCTCGGCACCGGGCGTAGAACGGCACTCATGAGCGACACACCGGTTTCCCCTTATGCGCTTGAGGCGGGGCAGGGCTGGACGTACAACGCCGGGCCGGGCTGGACGTACAACTTTGACGTCGACTTCGTGGTCAAGGTCGGAGAGCGGGGCCAAGGCCGGCGGCTGGCCATCGTCGAGTACACGACCCGGGCGGGCGAGGAGCCGCCGGACCATACGCACGCGACCGAGGACGAGATCTTCTACGTCCTCCAGGGAACCGTGGGCTTCCGGTGCGGCGAGGATCGGTTTGACGTTGCTGACGGCGGCTGCGTGTTCCTGCCGCGCGGGATCGAGCATGGCTACCAGATCAAAAGCGGTGGCGACGTCAGGCTGCTTGTTGTCACGGCGCCAGCACCGGACGATGGGGCAAGCGGGTGGGACGGTTTCGTCTCCGGCTTCGAGCGGCAGTGGGAGCTGCGTGATCGTCCACCGTGGGATCGCCGATGACACCGAGCTCGGGACCGGGTCTGTAGCGGATCACCGCGCCGAATAACGGCTCAGCCGGCAAGATGGGGTGGTGCCCGAGACGCGCCGCCCAGCCGTTGGCCCGGATGCGCTGGCCGAATGGTGCACGCGCTGGCTTGGTGCGCCGCCCGCAGCGGAGCTGTTCGCCGCCGGCTTCCTGTCCGCGGTCACGGGGCTTCGTCTCAGCGACGGCCGGGAGGTGGTCGTCAAGGTGCGGCCCGGCATCCCGCGGCTGGCCGGATGTGCGGTTGTGCACCGGGCGCTGTGGAAGGCCGGGTTTCCGTGCCCCGAGCCGTTGGTGGATCTGCAGCCGCTGGGCGGCTATGCCGCCTCGGCCGAGGTGCTTATCCCGGGGGCTGACGAGCCGCCGGAGGGCGGGCTGGCCGCGCTGTCGGCGGGTTCGCTGGCCCGCCTGGTCGAACTGGCGCCGGGCCCGGGATCGGTGCCGAGCCTGACGCCGTCTCCGTCCTGGGTCGGCTGGGATCACACCGAGCCAGGCCTGTGGCCCAGACCGGAAGAACGTGACGTTGACCTGAACGCATACCCCGAACCGCGGTGGCTGGACCGGGTCGCCGCCGCCGTCCGCGACCGCCTGCGCGCCTCGGCCAGTGGTGACCCGGTGATCGGGCACGGCGACTGGCACCCCGAGAACCTGCGCTGGCTCGGCCCGGAACTGATCGCCGTGCACGACTGGGACAGCGTGATCTGCCAGCCGGAGCAGGCGATCGCCGGGTTCGCCGCGGTCAGCTTCCTCGGCATTGAAGGCCCCGCGTCGCTGGCCGGCGTCGAGGACAGCGCTGCCTTTCTCGACGCCTACCAGCAGGCCCGCGGCCGCCGCTGGACGTCCCGTGACCACGCGGCGTTCTGGGCCGCCGGACTCTGGCAGCGCGCGTTCGACGCCAAGATCCGGTCCCTCGCCGGCGATCCCGAGCAGATCCTGACGCGGCACGAAGCGCGTGCCCGCCTGCAGCGCGCGGGACTGAATCCGGATCTCGCCTAAGCTGGCACACCTGGGCCACTTCGCCGGTGCCGGGCCGTTGCTTTCACTGCGGTGCCGGTCACAGTGCAGGGCAGCGGGCGAGTTGGCCTGTAGGCCGGGTTCTGTGCACCCGCTCGCGCGGGCCGGCGGCCATCCATCTGGGACTGCCGTTGCCGACAGCCTCGTGCGGTCTACCCGCGAGCATCGGGCGGGCCGCCCTCAAACGCTCGCGCAGGGACGCCCGCCGTGGCGCGCGTCCCCTCTTGACCTTGCTCCGGGTGGGGTTTACCGAGCCGCCCGGATCACTCCGGGCGCTGGTGGTCTCTTACACCACCGTTTCACCCTTACCTCCGGCGCACCGGAGGCGGTCTGTTTTCTGTGGCACTTTCCCGCGGGTCACCCCGGGTCGGCGTTACCGACCACCCTGCCCTGCGGAGCCCGGACCTTCCTCGGCGCCGCCTGGAAGCCAGGCGGGCGCCGCGGCCGCCCGGCCAGCTCGCCCGCTGCTACAACCAGGATAGGGCGTTACCGCCCGTCCTGCCGCAGGTGCGCGGTGTCGTTCAGCGACCGGACCACGGCCGGGCCGTCGGCGTACCAGTCGATCTCGCACAGCGACGCGACGTCGAGCTGAAACCTGAACAGCGTCGCCGGCGGGGCGAGGAGCGCGCGACAGACCGCGATCTTGATCGGTGACACGTGGCTGACCAGGAGCAGGGTGCGGAACTGGTGCGCGGCCAGCAGCCGGTCCAGCGCGGCACCGACCCGGATGATGGCGGCGGCGAAGCTCTCGCCGCCGGGCGGCGCCGCGTCCACGTTGCCCAGCCAGGTCGTCACCTCGGCGGGCCAGCGCTGCGACGCCTCCGCGATTGTCAGGCCTTCCCAATCGCCGAAGTCGAGCTCGGCCAGTCCGTCATCGGCCTGCAGCGGTGCCCCGGTGGCCCTGGCCACCGCTTCGGCCGTCTGCCGCGCCCGCAGCAGCGGCGAGGACACGATCAGATCGATGCCGCGGCGCGCGGCCAGCCGGTCCGCCGCGGCGGCCGCCTGACGCAGGCCCGGCGCGGTCAGCGGGATCTCGCCGCGCCCCGCGAACCGGCGTTCTGCCGACAGCGGAGTCTCGCCGTGCCGCAGCAGCAGCGTCGTGGTCGCTTGTCCCTGCGCGGGATTCCAGCCCCGAGCCGGTCCCGCGGCCGTCGAGCCGCCGGGCTCGGCGTCCGGTTCCCGGACCGGGTCTGCCTCCCGGACCTCCCCGCTCACAGCCCGGATTCGGGGGTCCGGACCAGGATCCTGCGGCACTCCTCGCAGCGCAGGACCTCATCCGGGTCGGCGGCCCTGATGGTGTTCAGGTCCACCGTGTTCAGCGAGAGATGGCAGCCCTCGCAGCGGCCCCGGCGCAGGGCAGCCGCGCCGACACCGCCGTGCTGCTCCCGCATGCGCTCGTACAGGGCCAGCAGGTCGGCCGGCTCCTGGGCGGCCACCGAGGCGCGGCGGTCGGCGGCCTTGCCCGCCTGTTCCGCGATCTCGGCCAGGGCGGCGTCCCGGCGCGCGGTGACCGTATCGCGGTCGCCGGCGATCGCCACCCGTTCGGCCGCGGCCGCCTGGCGGCGGCCCTCAGCGGTCTCCTGACGCTCCATGATGTCCAGCACGACCTCTTCAAGGTCGGACTGCCGCCGGGTGAGCGAGGCCACCTCCGACTGCAGGTTCTCCAGATCGCGCGGCGACGAGACCTGGCCGGCGTCCAGGCGCTGGCGGTCCCGGTCGATACGGGTCCGTACCTGCTCCACGTCCGCTTCGGCCTTGGTCTGCGCGCGCTTGAGATCGCCCTGTTCGGCCTCGAGCGAGGCGATCGCGTCCCGCAACTGCGCGTCCCGCTGCTCCAGCCGGTCCAGCTCGGCATGCTCGGGGAGACCCCGGCGGCGGTGCTCGAGCCTGCTCAGCTCGGCGTCCAGATCGGCCAGCTCGAGCAGCCGCAGCTGCGCGTCGGGAGATGCTTTCACGGGCCCCCACGTTAGTGCACGTCTGTGTCGGACCTCACATGGTCCTCGTGGTAACGCGAACACCCAAGGCTACCTGGGTCAGCCAGCCAGGCTGACCATCACGACCGGCGGCGAGGTCGGCCGGGGCGATCCGGCGGCCGGCTCCACCGTCATCCCGATCCGGTCGCCGGCCGACAGGCCCGACACCACCATCGGGCCGACCATCCGGCCCCGCCCGCTGGCCGTGATCATGCCGGCTGGCCTGGCCCCGTCCGGACCGATCAGCCACAGCTCATAGCGCTTGGCGGCCGGGAGGGAGTTCAGGTGAGCCGCGGTGAACACCAGGGCGTGCTCGCGGTGCGACATGACCACGGTCGCGGTGCCACCGGTGCTCACCGGGGCGCTCATCATCCGGGCGTCGGATGCGGTCAGCACGGCGGCCACCGTCAGATCGCGGCCCTGGGCCTGGTCCAGCCGGTTCTGCATGTCGTAGGTGACGACGCCGGCGCCCACGGCCACGCCGACCGCGGCCACGGCGCCGCCCAGCGCGACCGCGATCCGGGGCCGCCAGCTGAGACGACGGCGATCGCGGGCCCGCCCGGCCGGGGGCTCGGGGACGGAGGGTGGCAGCTGCCGGGTCTGGGCCGCGGCGTGCAGCACCTTCTCCCTGAGCGCGTCCGGCGGCCGCACCGCCGCCGCGGCGCCGAGCGCCGCCGTCGCCTCGCGCAGCCCGCGCACCTCCTGCCGGCACGCGTCGCACCCGGACAGGTGACGCTCGAACCGAACCCGCTCCGCGTCCGACACCGCATCCATCGCGTACGCCCCGGCCAGCGTGTGCACGGGCTGGGCCTGCCGGTCGCCGCGCGATCTCATGAGTCCACCCCCAGGCAGTCGCGCAGCCTGATCAGCCCGTCCCGCATCCGCGTCTTCACGGTGCCGATAGCGACGCCGAGCAGTTCGGCCACCTGGCGGTAGGTGTACCCGCCGTAATAGGCGAGAGTCACCGATTCCCGCTGCAACTCGGTGAGGGAGGCCAGGCACCGCCGGACCCGCTCCCGGTCCAGCCGCGCCTCGACCGCCTCGGCGACCTCGTCGTAGGCGGGCGCCGAGGATGGCACGCGGCGTTCCCGGTCGGCGGCCTTCTGCTCGGAACGCACCCGGTCCACCGCCCGCCGGTGCGCCAGCGTCATGACCCAGGCCGACGCGCTGCCCAGCTGGGCGTCGAACCGGGACGCCGAGCGCCAGACGTCGAGCAGCACCTCCTGCACCACCTCTTCGGACTGGGCGGGATCGCGCACCACCGCGCGGACCACGCCCAGGACCGGGCCGGCCGTCCGGTCATAGACCGCGGCGTAGGCGTCCTCGTCGCCGAGGGCCACCCGGGCCAGCAGGACGCCGAGCTCATCAGCCGCACGCCGGGGACCGGCCTGGTCGCCGGTCTCCCCGCGGCCGGCTGGCTCCCC
>Ga0335074_10004777_pt1 | contig 18692 bp, 16 predicted proteins | sample Lox_Sample_23_FD_206715 | JGI IMG/M metagenome (GOLD analysis project Ga0335074, IMG submission 206715) | Soil microbial communities from Loxahatchee National Wildlife Refuge, Florida, United States - Lox_Sample_2.3 | ecosystem: Environmental > Terrestrial > Soil > Wetlands | place: USA... | reverse complement strand
GGCACCGTCTTCAAAATCACTTCCACCGGCACGCTAACCACCTTGCATACCTTCGACGGTTATAACCAATACCCACCCTATGGAGCGCTGTTGCAGACCAGCTTCGGACTACTCTATGGGACAGCCGTTGAGGGCGGAGCCTACGACGCCGGCACGATCTACAGCTTGCTCCCCTGAGATGGCCAGGCTCCAAGCCGGTTTTGCTTGGGTCGGGCAGTCTGACGTTTGTGATGTTACGGTGGCGCATCTGAAGATGCCCGCCGCGAAACCATGGGCTCTCTTGAGCGGGACGGTAGTCCGGGCCCTTAGGCCCGCGTTCCGCGCGCTCTCCTTCAAATTGTCATCCCGAGGAGGACTTTTAGTCCGACGAGGGATCTGCTTTTGCCGGCCTCTGACCACTGATGTGTCATCCTGAGCCGGGTGCCCCAGGTCTGGCGGTGTTCCAGACCTGGACCTACTTCGATAGTTGACAAAGTCTTCGGGTCTGCCTCAGCATGAGGTCACTTGCCAGATTAGAGGGTCTACATCTGACGTGGCCGACGGCGACTGCTATGGTGCACCGCGGCTGATAGCAGGGTGATGGACCTGGCGAGAAGGTAGCCTCATGTCCGAACCCGAGCCGCCCAATGTTCCGCCCGGAGCTTCAGGGTCCGGAGCATCAGAGAAGTCCAGCGCCCCAGCTGGGGGAACGCCTGACCTCGCGAGTAGAGAATCGACAGCCAACCCGCCGCAGGCTACAGGGTGCGATCAAGGCGACGTGACCTATCGCTACCCGCCGGCCTACTTCACCGAAGCGCTTGAGGATGCCGAACTGCTGCTGAAGTATGCTGCCGAGATCGGAGTTGAGGTCGATGACAAAACCCGCAACAGTGTGCTGCAAGCGCGAGCCGCTGTGGAGAATAGCTGGAGCGAGAAAACCGTCGCCAATCTTCTGGCGGCACTAACGGTGCTGGCGGCGAAACTGAAACCTGTGACCGCCGAAAGCTTGTGCTATTTTTCGTCTGCCAAAAGCCATCCTATAAGGAAGCTGCTATCGCGCGTGATGAAACGCTCTGACAGCTCACATCCGAAGACCGAGCCTGTCGCCGCTTCGCCGCAGGGCCAATCTGCGAACACTCCCGAGAGAAAACACAAGCCACGGCGCACGGTAGTGAGGTATGTGGTAGTCGCGGGAGTTCTTGCTCTGCTGATTGTTCCCTTTTCCATCGCCAGCTTTGTTACCTCCAACATTGCGACGATGATTCGCAATGACATCACAACGGCAAACGATCTGGCTGTAAAGTTAACCGCGCAATTCGGAGTATTCGCCAAAGCCGGCCAGTCCACTGCTGCGCCCGCCGATCCCTGTCAAGAGCAGTTTACGGCACCTCCCGCCGCAGCCGCGGGTTCCGCGATTTCTGGTGCAGGCTTATCGCTTCCGCCCGGGCTTACTGAAACCGATGCCGTCACCGAGTTGCAAACGTTCGCATCCTTGATCCGGTCAATTTACACCCGTAGCCTGCAACTGAACCATTCCGTATGGAACTGGGCGTATGACCCGTTTGCGAGGCAGCTCAATCCGGATAGGAAGCAAACAAACGGCAATGATAGTCAAACCGACGACAAGGCTACGCCGCCCACGGATCCCTACCGCCAGCTATTCCAGTTGCCCGTGCCCTTGCCCACCAATCTTCAGCCGGTAGTGAGCTGCAAGGTGGTTATATTCCAGGATGCGCGTAAATTCGGCCAGGACACCGTGGATGATGTGTCCCTCGTTTACGGTGCGATGGGCACCTGTATTCTGCCTATTCTGTACGCCTTGCTGGGTACTTGCGCCTTCCTCCTGCGTACTTATGCGCAGGGCATGAACGACCGCACCTTTGTCCCATCGCACTCTGACTCGGCACATTTCTTCATGGCCGGCATTGCGGGATGCGTGGTCGGCCTGTTTAACCTCAACATTGCTCAAGGAGCATCGCTCTCGCCCCTGGCAATTGCATTCCTGGTGGGATATTCCGTGAACGTATTTTTTTCGTTTCTGGACACGCTGATTCAGGCCTTTACCAAAGGCAAGGGCGATTCAAACAAGCCAGCGTCATCGCAACTAACGGGCAGCAGCAAGACATAGCAGCGAAAACTGCGCGGTGGCACCTTCTCAACTTCCTCCCTCTGGCTTTGACTGCCGCAATCCCCGGTGTATAGTTGTGCGGCTGCTAACTCCACGGTAAAACCCCGGCCCCAGAACCAAAACAGTTCAAGAACACTGGAGGAACAACTGTGTCTCGATTCGCCACTCGTCTGTCGAAGTACCTGCTCATCACGACTGCCTTACTGCTCCTGGCGCAACTGGCCGTTCCCGCTCAGGCGCAAACTCAAATCACAAGCTGCGGAACCGTAATCGACGCACCGGGCAACTATGTCCTGGCCAACGACCTCAACTGTCCGGGGATCGACGGGATCGACATCACGGCCTCCAACGTGACGCTGGAGCTTAATAACCATCAGATCACGGGATACCGGATGTCTTATGCCGGCCTAGCTGTCTTTAAAAATAATACGGTGCTCTCGCACGTGACCATCAATGGACCGGGGACCATCACCAACTTCATGCACGGAGTTTTCTTTTACAGCCAGACTTACGGAAGCCTGAGCCGCATCACCTGCACCGGCAACTACCTCGGCTTTTTGATTTCAGGCCCCGGCTCGGAATACAACCTGATCGAGAACAACACTGCCAACCTGAACCAACACTACGGATTCCAAATCACCAGTCCAGGGGGCATATACGGCTACAATCAGGCCAATCAAAACGGCGATGCCGGCTTTTTGCTGGCCGCCGATGACGCCCAGGCCAATGCTCTGGGCAGCAACACCGCCGACCAGAACACTTACGGCATCGTGACGCTGCCTGGGGCGGCCCACAACTTGATTAGCGGGAACTCCGCGCACGGCAACTCCGCATACGACCTGTCGGAGCTCAACTACCACCTCTTCGACTGCACCAACATATGGCAGCGTGACAATTTCGGCACGCGCAACAAAGAGTGCATTCACTGAAGGGCTGGGATGTTGCCGTCCCACCTCTGCCTCGGTTGGGCACGTGGGTTAGTATCGTCGCCAATTTCTGGAACGGAGGAGAACGCAACTATATGGGCAAGTCCGCCACTCGTCTCTCAAAGCATCTGCCTGTCGCCATCACTTTACTGCTCCTGGCACAACTGGCCGTTGTTCCTGCGCAGGCGCAAACCCAAATCACCGCTTGCGGATACAACATCAAGCTGCCGGGAACTTATGTCCTGGCGAACGATCTGCTGAATTGTCCTGGCGACGGCATCGACGTCACCTTCAGTCACGTGACGCTGCAACTGGGCAATCATCAGATCACCGGATCCGGCACGGGTACCGGCATAAAAATCGCTCGCACTGAGCCTTACCCGATCCGCGAGGTAAAGGTCATAGGGGCGGCTACCATCAGCAACTTCGACACCGGAGTTCTACTCTACAGCTCGCTGAATGGAGAGCTGGGCCAGATCACCTGCACCGGCAACAACACCGGCTTCTTCATCGAGCGGCATTACGACTCCGCCGACAACCAGATTCACGACAACATCGCCACCCTGAACCACGGCGCCGGATTCCTGATCAGCGGGGAGTGGGATCATTACGTCGGCAATCGATCCAATCAGAACGGCGGCAGCGGCTTTGTGCTGGTCGCGAACGTCGCCAGAGATAATTTCGTGAACGGCGACAATGCCAATCAGAATGGCAAAGACGGCATCGAGGCGCAATCCGGCGCGGTCTACAACATGATTTATGAGAACCACGCCACCGGCAATTCCATGTTTGACCTGGCTGATGACAACCCCGCGGGCTGCCAGAACACCTGGTATCGCAACAGCTTCGGCACCTCCAATAAGAAATGCATTGAATGAAGGAGTGCGCGGCTGCCCCACTCTAGCCTTGTTTTGGCTGGGGTGGAAATTTTCGTCTCCCGGCGAGCCCCGAACCGCAGCCAATCGCGCAGCAAGCCTCGCTGTTCCGGCGTGCTAGAGTAAGGAGTACTCTGGCTCATCTGAGGTGGTTCCTGCAGTCCAACCCGAGTAGAACGCGTGTCATGAGCCCGCGCCGTCGGCGGCTGCTGATCACAGGCGTCTGGGCGCTGTTCGTTATTGCCGTGTTGCCGGCGCTTTTTCATTGGAGCGCGCACGCGGTAGCCGTAGGATCCGCGCGATCCATCCGGGTCGGCCTCGCCAACCTGGTCGCGCTCCTGATTTGCTTCGCCATCTATCGCGCCGAGCGGCTCCGTCTCGGCAGCACGCGAGCCTTGGCGCTCGTGTTCTTGGTTTTCCTGCTTAGCGCACTTGTCAACTACATGCATAAGGCCACCGTTGACCATGGAGTGAATTACTTCACCAACATGACCAACCTGCAGTGGCAAGAGTGGATGCATAACGGCGCGATCACCTTCTCGCGGGTTACCCTGCCGCATACCTATCGATTTCTTCCCAATGCCATCGTGCGCTGGATGGAGATTGGCGGCCTCAGCTATGAGGCGGCGCGCAACTTTTACCGGCTTTTTTTCGGCCTGCTGATCTTCTATGCGTTGTATCGTTACGCGCGGCTGTTCACCAACTACCTGGGCGCAATGATTGCCATGTTGGTCACCGCGGCCATCTATCCCATCAGCTTTACCACCTATGCCGGTCAACTGACCGACCCGGCGTCCCATCTGTCCTTTCTTCTGTGTTTCATTGCCTTGGAGATCGATGACTTCGGATGGTTCCTGACCGCGATGCTGATCGGTTCCCTGGCCAAAGAAGCGGTGCTGGCCATGGCCGGCTATTACCTCCTGTTTCGCATGCGCCACAAGCATTATCGGTCGCGATCGCTGGTGGCCGTGGCGAGCTGTGCGGTGGCGTTCCTGGGCGTGCGCGCGCTCGTGCTGCACGGATGGGTACATTACCAGCAGATCAGTGGCACCACCCTATCCGTAATCTCCATTAACTGGCACGACCCGCACTGGCCTCAGCCCTTTCTTCTTACCTTCTGCGCCTTGCTGCCTTTCTTTCTACTTGCCTGGAAGCGCACTCCGCTCGAGTTGAAGCAGCTGGTGTTTTATCTCATGCCAGTGCTTTTCCTCTCGTCGCTGTTGTTCAGTTTCCTTTCTGAGACCAGGAACGATATGCCCTTGGTGTTTGTGCTCGCCGTCATCACCGGCGACTATCTGAGCAGAGAATTCCCGGGCCGGCCCAACGCGCCACTCACAACGGCAACCTATGACGAAACTAGTGTTCTTAGTGTTGGCAAGTGATCCATTTCCCCGGAAAGGATTGCCGGGTGCCCACGCCTCGCGGTTTTCCGGACGAGGGATCTTCGTCTACGCGATTTTCGTTCCGTAGCTAAGGCTGGTGTACCAGTTGCCCCGGCCCTGCGGCGTCAAATCCATGAAGTGCCAGATGGGAGTGAGCAGATCGATGCCGCGCTCCCAAATGTCGGGCGCCATCCAGGGATGTGCGGTGTAGAAGTGCCGCACCGTACCGTCGGCGTCGCGCGTGAAAACGGAAATGGTTGAGTCCTGAGCGCCTTCGCGGTCTTCGCTGCCGAAGTCATACTTGAACGTGTTGTTGCCGGCGCTCAGCAGACGCAGTCTGTCCCAACCCCGCTCGCGAGCGTAGGCGCGCAGCGTCGCTAGATCGGCGGCCGCCACCACCGCGAAGTCAATATTCTGCGCGAGGTGATGGGCTACGCCATTCGCTCCGTCCAGCCACGCGGTGCACATCGGACACGCTTTTGTGTTTTTCTTGCCAAACATGAAGTGATAGATGACGAGCGGGCGGTCGGGCTTGGTGAACAGTTCGCTCAGGCGGACCTTGCGCACCGGTTCATCACCCGCATTGAGGTCGCGCGGTGCCTCTTCAAACTGATAGTCCTGAATCGCGGCGCCCTTGGGAAGACTGCGGCGCAGCGCAGCCACGCGTTCGCGCTGCCGCATCAGCTCGATTTCGGCCAGCCGCAGCTCCTCGCGCTTGGCCAAATACTCCGCCGATTCGTTGGTCAAATTGGTTTGCCGATACGTTCCATCAACCACTGCCTTAACCATGATGGCTGCCTCCGCGTGTCATTCTCCATCGAGCAATAATCGGATGCAATCCCGCTCGCGCCGATTCTCTCCATCTTTAAATAATTATGTTAAAGACGGCGACCTCAAACACGCCGCTTGCCCCAGGTCTGGCGCAGTTGGAGCCGGGAGCTCCCCGCCAGTTTCATCTTGGGAAGCTTTACGATCAAATACCCATCCCTACGCGGGGCTGCTGCAGGCTAGCTACGGACTCCTCTACGGGACAGCTGGTCAGGGCGGAACTTATGGCGACGGCAGTATCTATAGCTTGCTACCTTAAACTGGGCGTGTAGCCCTCGAGCCGGATCTGCGCTTCGCGCGCAAAAAAACCTGGCCGCTTACCCCTCGGAAGCGGCCATAACCCTTTCTTTTTTTGATGGGACTTGAGGGGTATTTGATACTTCCCTGTGGTTGGCATTGTGTCATGGCGCCGTGCGAGCCAAGGTAAAATCCGCGTAAACTCCCGTGCTTAGCAGCGGTACTACGCTCAAAGCGGGTGGCCCAGGTCTCGCGCCGTTCGAACCGCGGGTAACAACCGTCCGCGCCTGGCTTGTCACCGCCAAGAAAATAACGGCGCCATGTCGATCAGGACTTGGCGCCGTCAGTTTCTCGCAAACAGCCGCAATGCCTAGTTGATGACGATGCGGAAGTTCGACGAGGCGATACCGTTCACAATCACCTGCATGTTGGTTGCACCGGTTTGGATGTTGGACGGAATATCCAGGTGGGTGTAGCAAGGACCGTGGTAGCCCACCGGCATTGCGCTGTGGTCATGCGTCCTGCCGTAGACCACGGCTCCCGAGGCTACGTTGGTGAAGCGCACGATCGGATAGTTCGTCGCATCCTGGAAGTCGTCGCCGTAGGCGTTGTTCTGCGAGGCGCCGAAGAAGTTGAACCCGTTCAGCACAATCGTCGTGCCGTGCGTCAGGGTCAGGTTGGGCAACAGGATGGTCGGGCTCCAGCCGCTGTACGGGCTGCCGGCCGAGTTCCATAGTTCAACATCGTTGCTGAAGTCGGTGAACATGATCTGTCCACTGGGCAGCATCAGCATGTGTCCGTAATACGACGAGTCACCAGAACCGTTGGGCGGATTTGCTACCTCGGTCAGGGTGCTGCCGTTCCACTCGAACATCTGGCCGCCGGTGTTGTAGATTCCCGGGCTGGCAAACATCAACACATTGCCGTTGACTTCCAACGCGGCCGGACCATCGGCGATGTCAAAGCTGCCGGGGAAGTCCGGCGCTTCGGTCCAGGTACCGGTGCTGACGTTGTAGCTTCCGTTGTGGCCGGCGGCGCAGCGGTTGGCGCCGGTCTGGAAGATGGTTCCATTGGGCATCAAGACCGCTGGACCCAGCTCATAACTGGCACTGCCTTCGCCGCCGCAGTTGGCTGCCGAATCCCAATACTGCTCTGGCGTGCTGCCGTCGCTCGTCCACGCGCCGGTGCTGGGATTGTAGGTCTCGTAGTTCTTGCCGGCCGAGTTGTACGCGAATACATAAGCATCCACGTCGAGCAGCATGCCGCTGGGCATCAAGGTCATGCCTTCTTCGTCGTAGATATCGAACTTGCCCGAACCGGTCGAGGTCCAGGTCAGAGTAGAGGGGTTCAACAAAGCTGCCTGCGGCGGTTCATCGCAGCAGCTGGTCTGCATGTAGGTTCCGTTGGTCAGAATGGCGCTCGGGCTGTCGCCAATCGAGTTCCATCCGCTAGGCGGGGTCACCGAAGCCCAGCTGTTGGTAACGTTGTTATAAATCGCTCCCAGCTTCGTCCAGGCATCGCCGCCGTTGTTGTACTCGCCGCCTTCCACGATGTAGCGGCTATCCTGCAGCACAGCCGAGCTGAAATACAGCGGACCGTAGCCCGAAGGCATGGTCGCAATCTGGGTCCACGTACCGGTTGCATAGTTACCACTGCTGTCGGGGGTCAGTCTCCACCAGTTCCCCCAGGTTCCACCGTTGCCGCTCTCGTCGTGCACGATGACGGTGCCATCCGTCATAAGCGCCATCGCACCGGCTCCGATGTTCGGCACATTCTGTACAGGCGTCCATGTTTGCGCATTGACCACGCTCACTGCGGCTAACGCAAGCACGGCTATTCCAAGCGTTTGCAAAAGCTTCATGTCTCTCCTCAGTTTTCTTAGTTAAGTCTGAAAGGCGGGTTTCGATGCAGCTCGTCGACATCCTGGCTGGGCTGTCGGCGTTGATACATCTAGACTCAGCAACAGCTTTGGAAACTTACTCTGAAACCTTCCTGCAAGTCAATCTTTAAAGAAAATACTATGGATGCTAGTTGCCCCGGCCAACCACCCCCCAGGCGCCGGCAAGCTCAGCCGGACGCCATCCGAAACCGCGCAAACGGCCCATAATTCGCGTCTTTGGCCCACCGCAAATCAGCCGTTTTCGTCCTTAATCGCCCCTGTTCCCTGTAGAAGCGTTGACAAAAATTTTACAAATTCCCGCTGCCGGATCGCGCCTCATGGCGCGTCCGCCCATCGCGCCTTTCACTAAATAGTACCTTTGCGGTACTATATACATCTAATCAAGTGGGAGCGCGTAAACCATGATCCGGCTCGCCAAACTCACCGATTACGGCCTGGTGCTGATGACCATCATCGCTCGCGATCATGCTGTCTCCACGCATACCGCGCGCGATCTGGCGGCGCAATCGCGTCTGCCGCTGCCGACGGTGAGCAAGGTTTTGAAGCTGCTTTTGCAGAGCGGAATGCTGGTCTCGCATCGCGGCATCAAGGGTGGCTATAGCCTGGCCAAAGAGCCGCTCGAGATTTCTCTAGCCGAGATCATCAGCTCCATCGAAGGCCCCATCGCGTTGACCGAGTGCAGCACCGACATTGCGGGCCTGTGCGATCTGGAGCGCTCGTGTCCTATCAAGCGCAATCAGCGCGTCATCAGTCAGGTGGTGCGCGGCGCGCTGGAGAAGGTCACGCTTTCCGATCTGATTCAGCCCATGCAGTTAACCGCCATCAAGGGCGCGCAGGGCAAGCTGGTACCCACGATTGGGTTTTCCTCCGGGAGAGTGCAATGAGTTCAAATACCGACGTAATTCGCGATCTGGCGCAGCAGGAATACAAGTGGGGCTTCGTCACCAAGATTGAGGAAGAGCGCATTCCTAAGGGTCTGAATGAGGACATCATTCGCCTGATCTCGGCCAAGAAGAATGAGCCGGAATTCATGCTGGAGTGGCGGCTGAAGGCGTATCGCTACTGGGCGTCGCAGGAAGCCAAGCAGGCCGAGCCCAAGTGGGCGAACATTCACTATCCGCCCATCGACTATCAGGCGATCACCTACTACTCCGCGCCCAAGCAGAAGCCGCAGCTTGAGAGCCTCGACCAGCTCGATCCCGAGATCCTTAGCACCTACGAGAAGCTGGGCATTCCCCTCGCCGAGCAGAAGATGCTGGCCGGCGTCGCGGTTGATGCGGTCTTCGACAGCGTCTCGGTCGCAACCACCTTCAAAGCCAAGCTCTCCGAGTACGGCGTGATCTTCTGCTCATTCTCCGACGCGGTGAAAAATCATCCTGAGCTGGTGCAGAAGTGGCTGGGCTCGGTCGTTCCCTACACCGACAACTTCTTCGCTGCGCTGAACGCCGCGGTCTTCAGCGACGGATCGTTCGTCTACGTGCCCAAGGGCGTTCGTTGCCCGATGGAGCTCTCGACTTACTTCCGCATCAACGCCGCCGAGACCGGCCAGTTCGAGCGCACGCTGATCGTCGCCGACGAAGGCGCGTACGTCAGCTATCTCGAAGGTTGCACCGCACCGATTCGCGATGAGAATCAGCTGCACGCGGCTGTCGTCGAACTGGTCGCACTCGACAACGCGACCATCAAGTATTCGACCGTGCAGAACTGGTATCCCGGCGACAAGAACGGCAAGGGTGGGATCTACAACTTCGTCACCAAGCGCGGCAAGTGCCAGGGCGTGAACTCGAAGATCTCGTGGACGCAGGTCGAAACCGGCTCGGCGATCACGTGGAAATATCCCGGCTGCATTCTGCAGGGCGACAACTCGGTGGGCGAGTTCTACTCCGTCGCGCTGACCAACAATTATCAGCAGGCCGATACCGGAACAAAGATGATCCACATTGGCAAGAACACCAAGAGCACCGTGGTGTCGAAGGGCATCTCCGCCGGCCGCGGCCAGAACACCTATCGCGGTCTGGTGAAAATTCTGAAGGGCGCAACCGGCGCGCGCAATTACACGCAGTGCGACTCACTGCTGATCGGCGACAAGTGCGGCGCGCACACCTTCCCCTATATAGAGGTTAAGAACTCGACCGCGCAGATGGAGCACGAGGCGTCGACGTCGAAGATCGGCGAAGACCAGCTCTTCTATCTGCGGCAGCGCGGGCTGAAGGCCGAGGACGCCGTCTCGATGATCGTGAACGGCTTCTGCAAGCGCGTCTTCCGCGAGCTCCCCATGGAGTTCGCCGTCGAAGCCCAGAAGCTACTCAGCGTCAGCCTGGAAGGCAGCGTCGGCTAACGGTTTTGAAAGGCGCGGCTTTAGCCGCGCCGCAACTGGCGTAATGGTGGACGGGCTTCAGCCCCTGAGGAAATTGCCCTCAGCGGCTAAAGCCGTCATGTAAGAAAGTGGGTAAACGGCACGGCTTAAGCCGTGCCCCTTCAAATCAGGACGAATCGAAAATAATGAGCTTACTGGAAATCAAAAACCTGCACGTCAAGGTCGACAACAACGAAATCCTCAAGGGCATCAACCTCACGGTGAATCCCGGCGAGGTCCACTCCATCATGGGTCCCAACGGCTCCGGCAAGAGCACGCTGGCCCAGGTGCTCGCCCGTCGCGAAAGCTACGACGTTACCGATGGCCAGGTTCTCTTCAACGGCAAAGATCTGCTGGAAATGAAAGCTGAAGACGCTGCCTGCGAAGGCGTCTTCCTCGCCTTCCAATATCCGGTCGAGATTCCGGGCATCAGCAACGCCTACTTCCTGCGCTCGGCGCTTAACGCGGTCCGCAAGTATCACGGCAAGGACGAGATGGACGCGATGGACTTCCTGCCCATGTTCCGCGAGAAGCTGAAACTGCTGGAGATGGACGAGAAGATGATGAACCGCTCGGTGAACGAGGGCTTCTCCGGCGGCGAAAAGAAGCGCAACGAGATTTTGCAGATGGCGATCCTCGAACCGAAGCTCGCCGTGCTCGACGAAACCGACTCCGGCCTCGACATCGACGCGCTCAAGATCGTCGCTCAGGGCGTGAACGCGATGCGCAGTCCCGAGCGTTCCTTCGTCGTGGTCACGCACTATCAGCGGCTGCTGAACTACATCGTGCCCGACTTCGTGCACGTGCTGATGGACGGCCGCATCGTGCGCTCCGGTGGTCCCGAGCTGGCGCTGGAGCTGGAAGAAACCGGTTACAGCGAGCTCGAGCGCGAAACAACGACGGCGTAGGCCGGTAGAGCTGGCCTTCAGGCCAGCGTCGCGAAACAGTTTTTAAAATGTGCACCTTTTACTGTTGCAAAGCTCGGTGTTTTTCTTGATTTGTTTTGAAGGGGCACAGCTTTAGCTGCGCCGGCATGCTTCGTTCTTTTTATGTGTCATCCCGAGCGCAGCGAAGCGGAGTCGAGGGACCCCTGTCGTGGAACGATCCTTCGGGAGTAGCGGTCCTTCGACTCCGCGACCGAGGCGGTCGCTCCGCTCAGGATGACACCTTTGATATTTAACAGCTATTAGGACTACATCGAACGTGATAACAGCAATCGAACAACTCGAGACTTATATTTCGATCTTCAGCGACTTCCAGAAGACCGCGCCCGGCCACGATCTCGGCTGGCTGGGCAAACTCCGCGACGCCGCCTTCGCGCGCTTCTGCGAGGTTGGCTTCCCCACTACGCACGACGAAGACTGGCGCTTCACCAACGTCTCCGCCATCGCGAAGACGCCGTTTAAGCTGGCTACCGGAACCGGCGCGGTGGATAAGAAGGATCTTGAGACCCGGTCGCTTCCCGGTGCTGTCTGTCAGTTGGTTTTCATCGATGGACATTTCAGCGAGGAGCTCTCGGTGATTCCGTCGGATTTGCCCGGAGTTCATCTCAGCACGCTCGCCCTGAAGCTCACCGCCGATCCGGCCTCTCTCGAGCCGCATCTTGGCCGCTATCTCAACACCGAGCGTGACGCCTTCGCGGCGTTGAACACTGCCTTTCTCGCCGACGGCGCCTACATTCACGTCCAGAAGGGCGTAGTCGTCGAGCAGCCGATCCATCTGCTCTTCGTCTCGACCGCCTCTGACGCGCCAACGATGACGCATCCCCGCAATCTGATCGTCGCGGAAGAACAATCCCAGCTTGCCGTCGTCGAAGACTACGTATCGCTCGACTCGGCCGCCGCTTTCTGCAATACCGCGACTGAGCTGGTCGCCGCCGAAAGCGCCGTGGTCTCGCACTACATGCTGGAGCGCGAAGACACGCAGACCTTCAACGTTTCCACGCTGCGTATCCAGCAAGGCCGCAGCGCCAACGTTGCTACGCACTCCGTTCTGCTCGGCGGCGGACTGGTGCGCAACAACGTTCATCCGGTTCTCGCCGGCGAAGGCGCGGAGTGCCTCATCAACGGCCTGTTCATCGGCAACGGCCGCCAGCATCTCGACAACTACATGCTGGTGGAGCACGCGCAGCCGCACTGCGACAGCCGCCAGTTCTACAACGGCATTCTCGACGGCCACTCGCATGGCGTTTTTCACGGCCGCATCATTGTCCACAAGGACGCGCAGAAGACCGACGCCAAGCAGACCAATCGCAACCTGCTGCTCTCCGATGATGCGCAGATCGATACCAAGCCGCAGCTGGAGATTTACGCCGACGACGTGAAGTGTACGCACGGCGCCACCATCGGCCAGATCGAAGAGAACGCGCTCTTCTATCTGCGCTCGCGGGGCATCGACGAGCGTTCAGCACGCAAGCTGCTGCTGCTGGCCTTCGCCAACGAGTGCCTCGATCGCATGAAAGAAGATGGCGTGCGCAGCCATCTGGAACAACTCATCAACCGCCATCTCTTCGGAATGGGAATGGCGAGCACCGCGCCAAGCGCACGCACGGAGCACGGTGACGACAAGGGAAGAAATTGGGAGGATGCAGGATGAGCACGGCTACCAACAATCTGTCGCAGGAGTTTCATCCCTCCATGGCAAGCGCGACCCCACCATATTCCGCCGACGAAGTTCGTCGCGACTTTCCCATCCTGCAGCAGCAGGTGCACGGGCATCCGCTCGTCTATCTCGATAACGCCGCGACCTCGCAGAAACCGCGCGCCGTGATCGACGTCATCTCCCATTATTACGAGAGCGGCAACGCCAACATTCATCGCGGCGTGCATTTCCTCTCGGAGCACGCGACGGAAGAGCACGAAGCCGCGCGCCGCACCGTGCAGCGCTTCCTCAACGCCGCCGACAAGCGCGAGATCATCTTCGTCCGCAGCGCTACCGAGGGCATCAACCTGGTTGCGCAAACTTACGGCCGCAAGCATGTCGCTGCCGGCGACGAAGTCCTCATCAGTGCCATGGAGCACCACTCCAACATCGTGCCCTGGCAGATTCTGTGCGAAGAAAAAGGCGCCAAGCTGCGCGTCATCCCGATCAACGATCGCGGCGAGCTCCAGTTAGACGAACTGCCGAAACTGCTTACACCGCGCACCAGAATCCTCGCGATCACGCACGTTTCCAACGCGCTCGGCACCATCGTTCCGCTGCGCAAGGTCATTCAGATTGCGCATCAGCACAAGGTTCCCGTCATCGTCGATGGCGCGCAGGCCGCGCCGCACATCCGCATCGACGTGCAGCATCTCGATGCCGACTTCTATGTCTTTTCCGGCCACAAAGTCTATGGCCCGACCGGCATCGGCGTGCTCTACGGCAAGCTGGCGCTGCTCGATGCCATGCCGCCGTATCAGGGCGGCGGCGACATGATCCGCTCCGTCACCTTCGAGAAGACGCTGTACAACGATCTGCCGTACAAGTTCGAAGCCGGCACGCCCAACATCGGCGGCGCCATCGGTCTTGGCGCGGCGATCGATTACGTTGATCGTCTCGGCATCGACAACATCGCCGCTCACGAGCACGATCTGCTGACTTACGCGACCGAATCGCTTCTGGCCATCGATGGCGTTCACATCATCGGCACCGCCGCGGAAAAAGCTGCGGTCATCTCCTTCATCATCGACGGCATTCATCCCCACGACATCGGTACTATCCTCGATCGCGAAGGCATCGCCGTGCGCACCGGTCATCACTGCGCCCAGCCGGTGATGCAGCGTTTCCGCGTTCCCGCGACTGTCCGCGCTTCGTTCGCGCTCTACAACACTCGCGAAGAGATCGACGCGCTGGTCAAGGGCATCCATAAGGTGAAGGAGGTTTTCGCCTAAATGTCCGAACTGCGCGAGCTCTATCAGGAACAGATCCTGGAGCACAGCAAAGCGCCGCGTAACTTCCGCGAATTGCAGAACGCGAACCACAAAGCCGAGGGCTACAATCCTCTGTGTGGCGATCACTTCACCATCTATCTCGATCTCGAGGGCGACACGATTCACGATGTCAGCTTTCAGGGATCGGGTTGCGCCATCTCCAAGGCTTCGGCCTCGATGATGACGCAGAGTGTGAAGGGCAAGAGCAAGGAAGAAGCGGCAAAGCTCTTCGAGCAGTTTCACCAGTTGGTCACGGGACAAGCCAACGGCGATCGCGAGTCGCTAGGCAAGCTGGCGGTCTTCGCGGGCGTCTCGGAATTTCCCGTGCGCGTGAAATGCGCAACCCTCGCCTGGCACACCTTGCAAGCCGCACTGGAAGGCAAGCAGGAAAAGATCTCCACGGAGTAGGTCACAGCTCCGCATTTGTTACAGCCAGATGAATGCACCGAACAGCGGGCAGTGCTAGTATCTGCGAATCGCTTCCACCTCAAGGAGATGGCATGAGCACTGCGCCGCGCCCTTCGCTTCAGTGGGAAATCGAGAAGTCAACCGATGAGGCTAGCAATAAGGTAACTACGATCAAATGTCATGGCCGCGTGGTCAGCGATACTGCCGCGCAGTTGAAGGAAGTGGTGAAGCCGCTGATTCCGCAGGGTGGTCGCATTCTCATCGATCTTAGCGACGTCGAGCAAGTGGATAGCTCGGGCCTGGGAACACTGGTTGGCCTGAAGGCGTCAGCCGTCAATGCAGGCTATTGCCGCCTGGAGCTGGTCAAACTGACGCCGCGCATCGCCGATCTGCTGCGCATCACCAAGCTGACGCAACTGTTCGCCTCGTAGCACCCACGGTGGAAGGACATGGCTTAAGAGGCCTGCGTGAGTACTGGATCTGTAAGTCTGAGGGAAGGCCGGCGGGATTGGCGCCAATTCAGCCGCGCAGCGGCGACAGGGGTCTCACGCCGATACTCTGGCCGGGACGTTAAAGTTGGGATCTTGGCGCCATCGACTAAGATTGGCCAATCTTGCCCGAGGTAGGATCGCGCCCATGCAGACTCTCATCTAAATCTCTAGAGAAACCGAATGTTTAATTCCGGCGTCCCCATCCCGCTGTCTCGCGAATGCGAGGTCATTGAGATCCCCAGCGGCACCCGCTGCACGCTGCCTGCCGGTTCCATCGTGCGCATCATGCAGACGCTCGGCGGCAGCTACACCGTCAGCGGCGGACAGTATGGCTACATGTATCGCATCGATGCCCGCGATGCCGACGCCCTCGGCCTTGCCGCTTCCGAAACCCCAGCGGCATCGGAGCACAAGGGCTTCAGCGAGCAACTCGTCCGCGATGAGCTGAAGAGCGTTTTCGATCCCGAGATCCCGGTCAACATCGTTGACCTCGGTCTCGTTTACGGCTGCACGATCTCGGATGCTGAAGGCGGCGGCCACAACATCGAGGTGAAGATGTCGATGACCGCTCCCGGCTGCGGCATGGGCAACGTGTTGAAAGCCGATGTTGAAAGCAAGCTCGCCCGCCTGCCCGACGTGAAGCACGTCAATGTCGAAATCGTTTTCGATCCGCCGTGGACTCCGGCGCGCATGTCGGAAGCCGCTAAACTTCAGCTCGGCTTCGATCTCGACTTCGGCGAGCCCGCGTCCGGCCTGCCCGTCTTTCGCTAACTCTCGTAGAGCTGGCCTTTAGGCCAGCGTCCCACCCGCTTGTTGATGATCGAGCCGGCTTCAGCCGGCGGCACGATCCATCCACACATTGTCGTTGCGAAATCGATTGATCCACCGCTGCGCACTACACTCCTCCTGATACCCTAGTTTTTATGCCACGCCTCGCCGCCCTCGTCGCATTCTTTGTCTTGTGTGTTGCCCAGCTCGTCGGCCAAAGCAAAAGCTCGCAAACCAAGCCCACCCCCGGCGTCACCACCATCACCTCCTTCGACACCAACCACACCGTCATCGGCTGGCTCGAGATCGTTCCCTTCGAAAGCAAGATCTTTCACGACAAGCGCATGTTGCGCGTGCTCGTGCCCGCGAATTATTTCTCGCCGCACAATGCGCATCGCAGCTATCCCGTGCTCTACCTGCAGGACGGTCAGAATCTCTTCGATGAAGCTACCAGTCCACAAGGCGAGCGGCACGTCGACGAAACCATCGAGCACCTGGTCGGCGGCTTCAAGATTCCACCCATGTTCGTCGTCGGCATCGACAACGCCGGCGACCAGCGCGCCGCCGAATACCTGGCCTATCCTGACCCGCTCAACCAGCAAGTCAGCGAGCAGAACGCGCTCGGCAAAGAGTACGCCCGCTTCGTCACCACCGAAGTCATGCCCTTTATCGAGAAGCGCTATCGCATCTCGCGCGGTGCCTTGAACACCGGCATCGGCGGCTCAGGCTACGGCGCCGACATCGCGCTCTACACCGCGCTGAAAGATCCAACCCTCTTCGGACATGTCTTGCTCGAAAGCCCGCTACTGCGCATCGGCGATCGCCAGCTCATCAAAGACGCCGAGAAATCGTCTCTGCTGCCGCGCAAAATCTATGTCGGCATCGGAACCAAGGAGGGCAACGATCCTTCGCAGAGCCCGCTGATGGTGGACGACGTGCGCCAGTTGGAAGCGGTTCTGGTGAAGAAGGGGATGGGCGCCACCCGTCTGCGCGTCGCTATCGAAGAAGGCGGCCAGGACAACGAAGCTGCCTGGTCGCGCCGGCTGCCGGACGCGTTGCTTTTCCTCTACGGCCAATAGCTTCACTTCAGCCCAAAGTTGTAGCTCAATCCCGAACTGGTGCCGTAATCGCTGCCGGAAAAATGGTTGGGGGGCTGATTGTCCCAGTTGCCGTAGAACGAAACATTCCACGACAAGTCGCCGGTGATCTTGATGTAGTAGGTTGCGTTGGTATTGACGTAGATGCGCCCCGACTCGGTGAGCGCGGGAAACGCCGACGCGGTGACGCTCAGGTTGGTCTTGTTGAAGCGAAAGAATTTCATTTGCGCCGCCAGCAACGCGGCTCCCACATCCTGTGGCGCCACCGACTCTTTATACGAGGTTCGCTGCCAGGCAAGGCCGGCGACAATCGCAATCTGCGCGTGATTCGTGTTTTTCAGATAGCGCCCTATGCCTGCGCCAAGATTGGCTTGCAGATCAATGTCCTGGGTCGAGCTCTGCAGAAAACTCCCCAGTCCGGCGTAGAACCAGTTGTTCCAGGGGAGCAGGTGCATGCCTGTAAGGTTGAGCTGGTTGCGCGTGGCAGCCGAGGATGCACCTTTGCTGGCCGATAGCGTCGAATTGTAACTGGCATCGGCCAGCCAGCGCTCACGAAGATAATTCAAGTCAGCGCCCAGATTGTACTGGGTTGTCTCGTTTCCTTTGGAGTACTGGATGCCGGAGTCGATGTCGCCGCTGAAGCGCTGCCACAAGCTTTCCGAGGTCTGGCTCATCTTCACCACCTCCGTCCGCGGCAGCTCCGTTTCATGTCCCGGCGATTCGACCACTTCAATCTTCACTGGCCGTTTCTCCGCGGTTTCCGCGGTGCTGAGCGTTCCCGTGTACACCGATCCGTCGGCCGTCTTCACGATGAACAGCTGCTTGCTCTCCAGGTAGGCAACCTTCGACCACTGCACCGACGAGGTGCCGATAATGTAATCGAAGCTGACGTAGAGCACGCCTTCGTCCAGCCCTTTGATCTCGCAGGTCAGCCGGTCGCCGTTCTTCATCACCAGCACGTCGTTCTTCTCGCGCGCCAGCAGCGGCAAGGTCACCAGCAAAGCAGAAAGTAGAACAGCGGCGCGAATCCTCATCACGCCTCCTATCTTGATTGCAGACAATGCACTGCAGCGCATCGCGCCACCCCCACGTCAGCCGTGGCGATTGAATTGTTTGGGGCAAGGTTATCCTATAGCGCGCAGCCGCCACTTGGAAGTGAAAGGGCCGACTCTTGGAGTGCCGGCGAATCGGGGATTTTGCGCTTGACGGGGCGGCAGGCGAGGGATCTGCGGTTTGATGGAACGGGAAGGAAGTCGGGACAGGTCGATCAGCTCCCACTCATTCCAAACGAAGGAATGAGTGGGGCACCTGTGATCTTTCAAGACGTTGTCCATTCGGTTGGAACCGGAGAAGCTGGTTGTGACGAGCAACTAGTACCTCTGGAGACCGAATGGACTATCACAAGA
>Ga0335074_10004776_pt1 | contig 18693 bp, 16 predicted proteins | sample Lox_Sample_23_FD_206715 | JGI IMG/M metagenome (GOLD analysis project Ga0335074, IMG submission 206715) | Soil microbial communities from Loxahatchee National Wildlife Refuge, Florida, United States - Lox_Sample_2.3 | ecosystem: Environmental > Terrestrial > Soil > Wetlands | place: USA... | reverse complement strand
GCGGTCGGCATCAACATGCAGATCCAACCGCGCATCGATCCCGGCGGATACGTCACCTCGCACATTTTTGCCGAGGTCTCGAGCGTCACGCAATACATCCAGACGTCGCAGGGCCAAGTACCGCAAATCAGTCTGCGTCAAGTCAGCACCGAAGCGACGGTCCAGGACGGGCAGTCGTTCGTCGTAGGCGGCTTGCTGAAGGACGAGGAGATCACGAGTCTCTCGAAGATTCCGGGCTTCGGCGACTTGCCTCTGATCGGCGGCTTCTTCCGCGTGCGCCACGATACGACCGACCGGACCAATCTTTATATCTTCATCACGCCGCACATCATCCACACGCTGGGCGTGCAAAATCAGAGCAATACGCGCGTGAATCAATTACCGACGCCGGAAGTTCCGGGCCCGCTGCCGCACTCCAACGCGACGCCGACCCCGCCGCCGGCTCAGCCGCTCGAACCGCTGGTTCCGGCCGCCACCCCGACGCCCTCGGGATACATGCCGCCGCAGCGCGGCTAGTGAAAGTTTCGCGCGCGCACGCCGTCGACGATCCCTTCGCCGTCGAACGCCCAGACGCGCCGCGCCAGGAGATCGATGCACCCTTCTTCCTTTTGCAGCTTGCCTTCTACGATCAGCGTCGCCTGCGTGCGAATCGTTCGCCGATACCGCTCGTAGACGTCGGGTCGCACGATGACGTTGACGTATCCCGTCTCGTCCTCGATCGTCAAAAAAACGAATCCCTTGGCGGTGCCCGGACGCTGGCGCGTGATGACCATGCCGCCGATGCGGCAGATCGAATTCGAGGGCATCTCGCCGAGCCGGGCTGCCGGAATCACGCGCTGCGCTTCGAGCCGTTTGCGAAAGTGCGCGATCGCCTGACCGTTGGGCGTCACGCCGGTCGACCACAAGTCGAAGGCGGTCTCCTGTTTCGGCGCGATCGGCTTGAACGCCACGACGGGTTCCTCGACGTCCATCAGCTTCCCGAGCTCCCCGCGAGCTTCGCGTTCGTCGATCGCGCGTAAGGCCCACATCGCCTCGCGCCGCGTCGCGAACCACGGTGCGAAGGCTCCGGCGATGGCGAGGTTTTCCAGCGCTTCCTTCTCGAGCCGCGTGCGCTGCGCGAAGGCGAGTAAATCCGCAAACTCGCCGCCAGCCAGCGCCTCCTCCAAACGCCGCTTTTGCGCTTCGCCCAGACCGCGGACGATATGGAAGCCGAGGCGCAGCGCGCCTTGCGCGTCGACGTGCGACCAATACTCGCTGGCGTTGACTTCGACCGGCTTGATGACGACGCCGTGCCGGCGCGCGTCGTTCACCAGCACTTCGGTCGAATAGAATCCCATCGGCTGCACGTTGAGGATCGCCGCGGCGAAGACCGCCGGGTAGTGGCATTTGACGTACGCCGACGCATACGCCAACAACGCGAAGCTGGCCGCATGCGACTCCGGAAAACCGTAGTCGGCGAACCCTTCGAGCATGTGAAACAGCTGCTCGGCGGCCGGACGATCGATCCCGTTGCTCACCATTCCTTCGATCAAACGCGGATAGATCTCGAACATGCGCTGCCGCGACCGTTTGTGGCCCATGGCGCGCCGCAGCTCGTCGGCTTCTCCCGGCGTGAATCCGGCCGCCTCGATCGCCATCCGCATGCCCTGTTCTTGGAACAGCGGCACGCCCAGCGTGCGTTCGAGTACCGGACGCAGCTTCGGGTGCGGATAGGCCACCGGCTCGAGTCCGGAGCGGCGGCGTAGGAACGGATGGATCATCTGACCTTGGATCGGCCCCGGCCGGATGATCGCGACCTGCATGACGATGTCGTAAAAGCAGGCCGGCTTCATGCGCGGCAGCATCGACTGCTGAGCCCGGGATTCGATTTGGAAGACGCCAATCGTGTCGGCCCGCTGCATCATTTCGTACGTGGCCGAGTCGTCTGCCGGAATCGCGTGCAGCGCAAGATCGCCGGAACCCGAATCGCCCATGCAGCGCCGGTGCAGGGCAAACGCTTCCCGCAGGAGCGAAAGCATGCCGAGCCCCAGCAGATCGATCTTGATGAGCCCGAGCTCCTGGAGATCGTCCTTGTCCCACTGGACGATCGTCCGGTCGCGCATCGTCGCCCATTCGATCGGCGCGACTCGAATCAACGGGTCGCGCGTGAGGACCATCCCGCCGGAATGAATCCCCATGTGACGGGGAAAGCCGTCGATGCGCCGGCAGATCGCGTAGAGCCGCTCGCCGATCGTTCCCGCTAAGGTGCCGGCCGTTTCCTCCAGCGATTCGCGTGCGTCGAACTCGCGCGCCACCGTATCGACTTGTGCGAGACTCAACCCCAGCGCCTTTCCGACGTCGCGCAGCGCCGACCGCGCACGATACGTGACGACCTCGGCGGCCATCGCGGCATTCGACCGGCCGTACCGTTCGTAGACGTACTGCAACACCTTCTCGCGGTCTTGATGCGCGAAATCGATGTCGATGTCGGGAATTTCGCGCCGCTCCTCCGACATGAAGCGCTCGAAGAGCAGCTTCATGCCGATCGGATCGACGGCGGTAATGCCGAGAGCGTAGCAGACGGCCGAGTTCGCCGCCGAGCCGCGCCCCTGGCAGAGCACGCCGAGCTCGCCGGCTTTCTGTACGATGTCCCAAACGATCAAGAAATATCCGGCTAAATCCATCTTGGCGACGATGCCGAGTTCGTATTCGAGTTGCCGCTCGACGTCGGACGACAGCGGCGTACCGTAGCGCCGGGCGGCGCCGCGATAGACCAGTTCGCGCAGGTAGGATTGCCGCGTCGTTCCTTCCGGAACGGGAAAGAGCGGGAATTGGCCGGTCAGTTTCTCCAAGCGAAACTCGCAGCGCTGCGCGATCGCCAGCGTCCGATCGAGCGCCTCGGGATACGGGGCGAAGAGACGCCGCATCGCCGCCGGCGATTTCAAATGATATTCGGCGTTGGGCCGCAGCAAGTGCCGGACGCGCGCCTCTTCGAGCGAGACGCCGTGCTTGACACAGGCGAGCACGTCGGCGACCTGCGCGTGATCTTTGAACGCGTAGGCCACCCCGTTGGTCGCGACCAGCGGAATGCCCAACTCCCCGGCCAATTCGATCGAGTGCCGGTTGCGCGCGGCATCCGCCTCGGTGAGGTGATGCTGAAGCTCGAGATGGAATCGTTCGCCGAAGATCTCGCGCCAACGCGCCGCCTCCGAGCGTGCCGCGGCCTTTCCGGCCGACGCCATCGCGCGCTCCACGCGACCGAAAGGACCACCCGAGAGCGCGATGAGACCGGCGGCTCGCGTCGCCACGTCGTCGACCGCCAAGCGCGCGTGGCCTTTGCTTCCGCGAAGCTGAGCGATCGAAATCAGCTCGCAGAGGTGAGCGTAACCGGCCGCGTTCTCGACCAGCAGCACCAGGCGGCCGCCGTCGCCGAACGTCAACTCGCTGCCGACGATGCCCGCTACCCCGCGCCGGCGCGCGTGCAACGAAAAGCGCACCGCACCGTACAGTCCGTCGCGGTCGGTCAGCGCGATCCCCGCTAGGCCGAGTTCGGCGGCTCGTTCGATCAGCTCCTCGGGGTGCGAACCGCCTTCGAGAAACGTGAAGTTCGACCAGCAATGCAGTTCCGCGTATCCCACGGATCAATCATAAGCACCGCGAAGATACCAGTGCGCGCCTTGCCGGTAGATGCGATAGAGCTCGCCGTCTTCGAGTAAAACGTCGTACTCGTCGCGGGATACCGGCACGTCGAACCATCCGGCATCAACGCGCCACGGTCCCACGCATTCGATCACCGCTTGCGGCGGCGTACCGACGAAGGCCGGCTCCCCCCGGCGCATCCGCACTTCGATCTCGGATACGGTCAGCAGCCGGAGTTGGGGAACGAGCCGTGCTTCGGCGGGGTCGCCGTGGCTCGAACTCGTCACCAACTCTCGCTTGGGCGGTTCGAACCGTTCGTAGACGAACCGCTCTTCGAGCGCGTGCGCGTCGCGCGTGCTGGCACGCCGTACCGTCTCCCCCAAGGCCGCTTCCAAACGCGCGATCGTCAACGCAACGGTTTGCGGATCGAAATCGTCGCCGGTCAGCAGCGTCGTCGCTTCACCGCCTTCTTCCAGGCGTGCGGCACGAAGACGTAAGCCGACGATAGGTGCGGCGAACGTCACCCCCTCGAGTTTCGCTCGCAACACCTCGAGCATCGCGCGTTCCTGCGCGGTCGGAGACCCGAGTGCGACCTCGAACGCTCGCACCTGCGCGTCGTCGAGCTCGACCTCGAGCGTCAAAGCGCCGGCGCGCTTACCGCAGCGTTCCAGATCGGCGGCGATTTGCGCCAGCAGCACGCGCAGAGCGAAGGCGACCTGCGCTTCGTCTTCGGCACGCCCTTCTCCGTAAATGGACGCTTCGATCGCAACGGCGCGTCCGCGCGGCACGAACGGCGTGCGGTCGGTGCCGGCCGCCAGCAAATGCCAGCGCGCCGCATTCGGTCCGAACCGGCGCACGAACGGCCCGTGCGGCAGGCGGGCGAGATCGCCTAAGCGCTCCACGCCGAGCAATCTCAGGCGTTCGATCGTTTCGGCCTCGAGATCGAGCAGCTTCAACGGAAGCGGCGCCAGCAACGCGCGCTCGGAGCCTTCCTCGCAGATCGTTCCGTCGGCGACGTAGGCGGCCGCTCGCGCGCTCATCTTCGTAACGCCGGCGCCCAGACGGTAGGGAAAGAGCAGCGGATTTAAGACGTCGCGCGCGCGCTGCATCCACTGCACCGGTCCGCCGTCGATACCGCGCATGTCCAAAAACGCCAATCCGGGCCGTGCGTCGTCGACCAGCGGCGAAACGGCGTCGAGCGCATCCAGCAGCTCTTCCCACCACGCCGCCCCGGCGGCCGAGTCGTACACCGCGACCTCGGCGCGGGCTGCGGCAACCGCCTGCGTCACCGTTTGCCCGGCGCGCGCACCGGCTTCTCGAGCCACGCGATCGACCGCCAATACGCGCCCGCGATCCGGACGATCGGCGACGATCAGCGGACCGTCACCGCCGTAAGCCCGGCGAACGACCGCAAGCGGATAATCGTCGATGCTAACGCAGAGCAGCACGCGCGATCCTCGGACGGGGTATGTCGCGCTCGCGCAGAGCGGCGGCTCGATCGCCGGTGACGACGCGCAAGCTCGCCGCCGCGCCGCTCGCCCGCGCCGCGGTTTTGCGTAACTCGGCGCGCACGACGTATCCGCACACGGTGCTCCACAGCCCGCGCAGCCCCGCGACGACCAAACGTTCGCGCGTGCAGTAAAGCCGTAAGCCCGCTACGGCCGACAAAGACGCCGCCGCGGCGCCGGCGGCAACGGCAATCAATACCACGCCGGTACGACGCGCCAGCGCCGCCAAACGCGACCACACGGCGGCACGAAGGACCGGCGCCGTCATCAGCACCAGGCGGCAAGCGCGGGAACGCAACAGGATGTCGGCGGCGCGAGCCATCCCGAGCGGCGATCGCGCCGGAACGACGAGGACGCGCTCGAGGCGCGTTCCCGCTTGGGCAAGGGTCGGAGGATAGAGTCCGCCGTCGTCGATGATGGCGGCCAACGCCCCGCTCGTGACCGCAGCCACGAGGCGGGCCGCGATGCTCCACGCTCCGGCCGTGCCCTCCATGGCCACCAGCGTCCCACGAGGGACACCTCCGCCGAGCAGGCGATCGAGCTCCGGAATTCCGCTGGGAACGGCCGCGTCAACCGCGACCCGCAGGCCCCCGAGGGCCGCCCCGCTCAGCTCGGCTTTGAGAGCGGCGAAGGCCTCCCGGCGCGACCGCACCGGCGTAGGATCCGAATGCTGCGGTGACATGGGAGAATCATGGTATCGAACATATGTTCGTATGTCAACGGGGTTCAGTGCCCGGTGTCGCAGTCCGCTTTCATTTTCATGACCGCCATTGCGGCGGCGTTCTCCCGGGTAGCCGTTTCGGTAATGGTCCAGTGCAGGGCGCCGATCAGCCGCGTCACCGGATTCGACCCCAGCGCCAGCCCCGGAATAGCCGCCGGATCGATGGCGTAGGGATTGGGAGGCAAACCGGCCTGATTGGCGTTTTGGAGCATCGGGTTGGGTGACGGCGTGCCCTGGGCGTGCGTCGTGTCGGGCTGGTTCATCGAGTTGAGCGTGCTGTCGTCGGCGTGTTGGAGGTCGGCCATGCCCTGCGTGTCGACGAAACCGTTGATGATGTCGAGCGACGCGTTCTGCACGGCGAGCGCGCGCAACAGCTTGTCGCGCGTCTCTTGCATTTGCTTGTCGTCTTCCGGATTGCCGGTTCCGTTGATCAGTCCGGGGCTGTCCAGCAATTTTTGGATCGCGATGATGTTGTTCGCTATCGGGCTGACCAAATTTTCCAGCTTGAGCAGCGCAATTTTTTGCTCGGGATTCGAAAGCCCGCTGGTGCCGGGGTCGCCGCCCGGCGGCGTGTCCGAGGCGTCGCCCCCGATATCCGAAGAGCCGTAGAACGCGGCCATGTTGTAACTCTTGAAGATGTCCGGGCTCTGCTTGATCTCGTTGTCGTTTTCCAGCATCATGCCGACGGCCGGGGCGACGTGCTGGTGCAGTTCCGAACAAATCGGCCGCGACAGTACGCGTATGATTTGCGGCGGCGGCGTGCCCGTCGCCGCCGGGGCCGGCGAGCTTCCGGCAGCCCGGGTCGGGAGAGCCGGCGAGATCGCGAGAAGCATCGCTCCCGCGACCGCCGCCGTAGAAAAAGCTTGGCGCATCGCTACCATCTTACTCTCCCAACGCCCCGGGAGGCCTCCCTGTTACCTCAGGTTAGGGTTGAGCGGCTCCTACCGAGCTCGCGATCACGAGCGTTCCGGCCTGCGCCACGTCGGTGCCGCCGGCGCCGTGCGCCCACGTTTGGAGTTCGCCCGTCGAGGCGATCCAGCGCGAGAACTGTACTTGGGACGTTCCGTTACCCTGGGCGGCGCTCGCCGGAATGCGCATCGTTACGGTGTATCCTCCCGGATGTGCGGACGCGGTTGCGTCCCAGCCCGCCGTATTCGGCGTGGAATCGGACGTGCGCGTGCCGCCGATGTCGACGCCGTAGTGGTAAACGTCGCCGTCCTGTCCGTTGGGCCACAGATCGATCGCGACGTAGTCGCCGCCCGAGCCGCCGATCATCGGCTCGCGCTGCGGCACGTCGAAGCGCACGTAGAGATACTTTCCGTCGCTGACGGCGTTTACCGTCGCCGGCTCGTCGGCGCGGCGCCGATCGGTGGCATTCCAATCGACGCTGGCGACCGCGCCGGAAAATCCGGACGTGCCCGAAGGTGCCGATGCGACCGTGGGAACGGTGAGCGTGTCGGAGGCGATTGCCGGCAGCGCACTCGCTGCGAGCAGCGCCGCGGCGGCGAGAGTGAGCGTGAGGCGTTTCATTGGTTGTATTTCTCCTGTAACGAGCGAATTTTGGAAACTACCGTGCAGTACGAAGTTCTTATTCGGCGTGTTTCGTGTGCCAGTTCGACGACACGATGAGCCTTTTGCGGAAAGCGTTTGCGGCGTAAAGTCGTGTGCCAGGTCGGCGACACGTACGTCTTTTGTAGGAAACTCATGCGAAGCGAAGCTTGCGGGCGCATTCCAACGTTTGCATCGGCGCGAAGCCGCGGCCGGCGCGCGAAACGTCGCGTGCGCTTCTCCACGCCAGCATAGAATACGATTTTGAAGATCGCCTGGGGAAAGCGCGCATCTTAGGGCAGAATCGCACCGTCGAGCGGCGAGCGTGCGTGCGCGCGCAGCGTGGCGGCGTCGACCGGGGTACAAGGATCCGAGTCGCGCGGCCCGCAAAGCAGCGCGCCGCGAAAATTCGCACCGCGGACGTCGGCATCGCGCAAGCTCGCGCATTCGATGCGATGGTCGCCGTCGTCGGCGTCGACGTTCGTTCCGCAGAGTCTCGCGGATTCGAAGTTCGCGTTCCGTAAGTCGGCGCCGGCAAAGTTCGCGCCGCGCACGTCGGCGTGCGCGAACGACGTCCCGCTCGCTTTGACGTTCCGGAGATTGCCGCCGACGATACCGATTCCGCTCAAATCGCGCCCGCTCAGCTGGGAATCCGCCAGGTCGCACCCGACGCATCGTTGCAGCAAACCTCGCAAGTCCGCGTCCGAGGCACCGTCGGCCACGCCGCGCACGTCGACGCCGGCCAGCTCGGCGCCGGCAAACCGCGCGCCGGCGATCCGCGCGCCGCGCAGGTTCGCGCCGGCCATCCGCGCGTCCGAAAAATTCGCATTTCGCAGATCCGCATCTTGAAAGTCCGCACCCACGAGCTTAGCGCCGCGCACGTCGGCGTTCTCCAGATCGGCACCTTTGAAGTCAGCACCGACGTACGCGACGCCGCCCAGATCGGAACCTCGCAGGTTGCGTCCCGCGAACGAACACCCGACGCAGCTCGAGGGCAGGCCGGCCGTAACGCTGCGCGCGCTCGGCGTGGTCGCCGCAATCGCGCAGAGCATGGCTGAGAAGAGAATCGTGCGTTTCATCGTGTCTGCTCCTTTGGGCGCCCGTTGAGGGCGAGGGAAAGACGAGCCTCGCGCCGCGAGACCGAGCGTGGTGTTTCGTAAACGCGCCGGCGCGTCTACCGTAAGGAACTAGGGCTCTCGATGTTTCGAAAAATCGATTCCGATGAGTTTCGCCTTCGAGAGGTCGACGTGCGAGAGGTCGACGCCGGAAAGATCGCAGCCGTTGAGCACCGTGCCGTTGAGAACCGCGCCGCTCAGGTTAGCCCCGGTAAAATCGACGCCGGTGAGCTGCGCTCCGCTCAGGTTGACGTTTGCGAGATCGGCGCCGGTGAAGTCGATGCCGCTGGTGCGAATGCCCGCGAGGTCGACGCCGGCGAGGTTCGCGTGCGTGAAGTCGCAGCCTACGCACGTCTGCAGCACGGACCGCAGTTCGGTCGAGGTCATTTGGGCTCCCGTGAACTGACAGCCGCTCATCGTCGCCCCGCCGAAATCCACCCCCGTCAGATTGGCGGCCGAGAAATCGCAGCCGGTCAGATGCGCGTTGCGAAAGCGCGCGCCGCGCAGGTCGCTCTTGGTAAAGTCGACGCCGTTGAAACTTCCACCCGAGAAATCCGTCCCCGCCAGCTTCGAGCGCGTCAAGTCGACGCCCGTATAGGCCACGCTGCGCATGTCGCGGCCCGACCAATCGACGCCCGAAAAATCGCAGCCGTTGCACTGACGCACCGCGTTCGCTTGAGCGACGGTGCCGGGCGGCGCGAACGAGTGCGCCGCGCGAGCCGGGGCCCCGTAGGCCACCGTCTTCGCCGAAACGGCGGGCTCGCGGAACGTCGCAGCGCGCGCGGCCGGCTGAGCGGCGGCAGCCTTCGGTGCCGGCGCGACGGCGGGAGGCGCGGTATGGCTCGGCGCGACTGCGTGCGACGCGGTTGCGTGCGACGCCGCGCGCGGTTGGGATACCGGTTTGGCCTGCGCCGGCGCGCTGACGGCGATCGCCGGCGACGCTTCCGCGGCGGGCATCGCCGGCGCCGGAATAGCCGCCGCGACCGACGGCGCGACCACGCCCATCGCCAGGCCGAGCACCGCCACGATGAAGAGCGCGCCCGCCGCCGGGCCGGCTGCCAGCGTCGTGGCAACGTTGCGGCCGGCGCCCAGCAGCCGCTCGATTCGCATCGAGATGTGCTTGCGCGTTGCGAAGACGCCCGGTGCCGCGATCGTATGGCGCGGCCAGGACGACGTTTCGGCCATTTTGGTAAGACACATCGCGTACGGGCGGACGGAACCGGTCTGCGCCAGAACCCAGTCGTCGCAGGCGACCTCGCGTTCGAGATCGAGCTGAGCGCCGACGAACTGCACCGCCGGATTCCAGCCGAAGAAAGCGAGCGCGAGGCGCTGGACGCAGTTGCTCCAGTCGTCGGCGCGCCGCAAATGCGCCAGCTCGTGTAAGCTGATTTGGTCGACCTCGCCTTCCGACAAGCTTTCCAGCAGTTGTCGCGGGATGAGGATCATCGAATCGAACAACCCGACGGCGACCGGTACGTCGATCTCGTCGCTGACGCACAGGCGAACTTCACGCGAGCCTTTGTTGGCTGCCAGCCAGCGCGTCATCGCGTCGCGATACCGGACCGGCAGCGGCAAGCCGTCCCGTTTGAGGCGTTCGAGGCTCCACAATCCCCACGCCAGTCGCGCGAGGGCCGCGATCGCCAGCGCCAGCCACAATCCGACGACCGCGAATACGATCGCCAGCGGCAGCGTAACGCGAACGCGATTGGGCGCCGGCGGCGTGACGCTCGAGCGTTGGCCGTGCGCCGGGCGCAAAGCCGTCGCACGTTCGTCCGGAAGCGCGCGGACCGGCGGCACGCTCGCCGGCGCCGCCGCATGCCAGCGCGGCGGTGCGGCGAAAGTCACGGTCGCGGGCGTCGTCGCGAGCGACGTCCCCACCGCGACCACCACGATCGCCATCAACGTGGCGCTCCAAATCACGTAGCGCGTTGCGGCATTGACGCGAGGCCAAACGCGCAGCAGCAGCCAGACGGCGGTTACCAGCAGCGCACCCTGCCAGAGCGAGTTGATCGCGACCGCGGTCAGGGTCGATGCGATTTCGGCGAGTTGATGCAGGAGCGATGCGTTCACGGCGCCTTCTCCTCGTAGCGCTCGATGAGCGCCTTGAGCCGGGCGAGCTCGTCTTCGGAAGGGCGCTCGCTCTCGACCAAGCGTAACGCGAGCGAACCCGCATTGTTGTCAAAAAAGCGCGAAAGTACCTGACCGACCGCGCTTTGAGCCGCGTCCGAACGCTCGATCAGCGGCCGGTAGACGAACGCACGGCCGGCCTCCTGGTGGTCGACGTAGCCCTTTTGCTCGAGGATCCGCATCGTGGTCAGCACGGTGTTATAGGCCACCGGCGGCGGAGGCAGTGCCTCGGTCACTTCGGCGACGGTCGCGGAGCCGCGCTTCCAGAGCACGTCCATGAGACGGAGCTCGCCTTCGGTGAGAATCTTCGAGCGTTGTCGGGCCACGGTCTCTCCCTGTCAGTCCTAATGAATTAGTTGAATCCTACCGCAGATCGGCACGGTTGTCAACTAACGAATTAGGAGTCAGGCTGCCGGGTTGTTGCCCTGAGCTTCGACCGATTCGAGCTCGCGCTTCTCGTCGGTCGTGATGACCATCGTCAAATCGAGCATGATGATGAGGCGCTCGTCCATTTTCCCAACGCCCTGAATGTACTCGGTCCCGACCCCCGAGACCATTTCGGGCGCGCCCTCGATGTTCTCGAGCGGGATGTTGAGCACTTCGGAAACGCTATCGACGACGATGCCCACCCGCTTGCTGCCGATCTCGGTCACGACGATTCGCGTGCTCTTGGTTGCCGGAATCCGTGATCTCTACCAGGCGGATGATTTCCTGTACCTGAGCGATGTCGACGCCGTACTCCTCGCCGCCGAGCCTGAACGCGACGACCTTGACGAGCTCGCCCGAGAACTGCTGATTCTTTTGTTCGCGCTGATCCGCCATGGTTTATACCCCCGAGAATTCGGCTCGCGCCGATTTTCCGCCCGCGTAGGCTTCGCTGACGAGCGAGTGAACGTCGATGATCAACGAAATCGAACCGTTACCGAGAATCGTGGCTCCCGAGATGCCCGGGATTCGCCCGACGACGTCCGACAGCGGCTTGATCACGATTTCCTGTTCGCCTTCGAACGAGTCGACGACCAATCCGACTTGGCGCCCCTGCAGGCCCACGATCACGATCATCACCTTGTCCGGATCTCGCTCGCCGCCCAGTTCGAAGAAGTCGGCGATCCGCACCAGCGGAACGACCTGTCCGCGCAGCGTGATGACCTCGTTGCCGTGGACGGTACGAACGTCGGGCATCTCGACGCGCTGAGACTCGATGACCGAGTCGAGCGGGATCGCATACAGCTCGTCGACGACGCGCACGAGCAGCGCTTGAATGATCGCCAGCGTCAGCGGCAGCTTGATCGTGAAGCGGGTGCCTTGACCGGGAACCGTGTCGATGTCGAACACGCCTTTGAGGCGCGTGATGTTCTTCTTGACGACGTCCATGCCGACGCCGCGGCCGCTCACGTCGGAAACGACCTCGGCCGTCGAAAATCCGGGCGTAAAGATCAGCTCGATCAGCTCGCGGTCGGCCAGGCGATCGTCGGCCGAGATCAAGCCTTGCCGGATGCCGCGCGCGCGAACCCTCTCCAAGTCGATGCCGCCGCCGTCGTCGGCGACCTCGACAATGATCTGATTGCCTTCGTGATAGGCGTTGAGCGAAATCGTTCCGACGCGCGGCTTTCCTCGCTGCGCGCGAACCTCCGGAGGCTCGATGCCGTGGTCGACGCTGTTGCGCAGCAGGTGCATCAGCGGTTCGCCGACTTCGTCCACGATGGTTTTGTCGAGATCGGTTTCGGCGCCGGAAATGGCCAGCGCGACCTCCTTGCCGCGAGCCTTGGCGACGTCGCGTACCAAACGCGGGAACCGGTCGAAGACCTGACCGATCGGAACCATCCGCACCTTCATGATCGACTCTTGGATCTCGTTGGTCGTGCGCGCGAGCAACGCCGCCGAATCGGCCAGATCCTTCGCCAGCGGTCCGATGATGCCGATCGAACCGTCGATGGCCTTGTCGGCCATCAGCCGTTCGAGCGTCGTGGCGATGTCGGAGATGCGAGTGCGATTGATCACCAGCTCGCCGACCAAATTGAGCAGTGCGTCGAGCCGCTCGATGTCGACTCGAATGGTCTGGTGCGTCGATCCGCGCTTGGGCGCGTCGGCGGTTTTCTTCTCGGCCTTGGGAACCGGGTCGCCGGCGGTTTCCGGCCCCGTGGCGGCGGCGGGCGCGGCGGCCGATGCGGGCGCCTCGAGCGCGGGCGGCGGCTCGGACGCGAACTCGGCAGCGGTGCCGGCAGGCTCGGCTGGCGGCTGCGGCTCCGGCGGTGCGGTACCTTCGCGCAACGCTTCGGCTTCGGCCAATAGGCGAGCGACCTCGGCTTCGAATGCATCCACCTCGGCGGCACTGGCCGCCGCCGTTTCGCGCAGGGCGGCCTCTTCGAAGGAAAGCTCCGTTCCGGTGTTCCCCTCGATCACGTGCGCGGTCTCTTCGTAGATGCCGACGAACTGGTCGAGCCGCGCCATGAACTGGGCGAGACCGTCGGGTGCTTGACCTCCCGAAACGGCGACCTCGACCAGCTCGGTGAGCAGATCGCGTCCCGAAAACAAGATGTCGACGACGCTTTCCGAGACCGGCATCCGGTCCTTACGCAGCAGATCGCACAAGTTCTCCAACTTGTGCGAGAGGCTTTGAACGTCGGTGAAGCCCAGCATGCCGCCGCTTCCCTTGACCGTGTGCAGGGCGCGGAAGAGCGAGTTGACGATCTCGGGATCGTCTTCGCCCGTATTGAGCGACTCCTCGAGCTTCAAGAGATCGCCGTCGATTTGCTGCAGCAGCTCTTCCGCCTCGTCGCGGAAGTAGGCTACGAACTCCTCGCGGTTAAAAAGCTCGTCGGACATCCGGCACGCGTCGCTATTCGACCCCGAACACCGAAAGCAGCGGTCCGAGCGAACCGGTTTCCGGGATCAGAATGAATTGACCGGCGACTTCCCGCTCTTTGTCGAGGAAGCTCGACTCGATCAAGAAGACGTCTTGGTCCGGTAGAATCGACATCAGCGTTCGAAACGCAGCCTGGACGGTTCCGTACGACAGCGTCGGCACCGACGGCAGCAGGTTGCTGCCGGTCAGCTGGATGATCGCCGTGAGGTACGAACCGGCGATGATGTTTCCGAGTTCCTTGAGCGTCGAGTCCGCGATCGAATCGAAGATCTGGATGTCTCCGATGACGCGATGCAGGAACTGGCTGACGAAATCGAGAGCCTGTTCGCGATCGAAGAGCACCACCATCTGACCGGGCGCTTCGCCGCGCACGTACATGTGCAGCGCCGCGACCGTCCGGTTTTCGTGGCCGACGCGCGTCGCCAAGTCGCGGAACTTGATGACGTCGATGCGGGGTTCGCTGAGGTTGATCTTGGTGTTGAGCAACTGCGAGAGCGCGGTCGCGGCGTGACCGGCCCCGATGTTGCCGACCTCCTTGAGCGCGTCCTTCTGCAGATCGCTGAGGTTGAGCGAGCTCGAGCTCATGACAGCACCTTATTGATGGTCTCGAGGATTTTTGGCGGTTGAAACGGTTTGGTGATGAAGGACTTGGCGCCGGCCTGAATCGCCTCGACCACCAGCGCCTGCTGTCCCATCGACGTGCACATGATGATGCGCGCGTTGGGATCGTGAGCCATGATCTGCTTGACCGCGGTAATGCCGTCCATTTCCGGCATGACCATGTCCATGGTGACCAAGTCGGGGTTGAGCTGCTTGTACTTGTCTACGGCCTCGACGCCGTTTTGCGCTTCGCCCACCACTTCGAAGCCGTTCTTCGACAGAATGCCCTTGATCATCATCCGCATGACGACCGCGTCGTCGACGATGAGGACCCTCTTACTCATCCGTTGCTCCAGACACGTAGCGATGTGTGCGGGCCGAAAAGCCGTCCCGCTGCGGCCTTGTTCGACGTCACTTACGCCAGCCCCCGGCTGCGCAGTTCGGCCAGTTTTTTATTGATGAAATCGATGATCGCGTGATCTTCTTCGGGTCGAACTCCGTGGAATCGGACCCCGTGGGAATGTTTGCCCGACGATTTGATTTCTTGATGTCGCACGACCTCGGCGAGAAGAACGATCGGCGGCGCGGCGTCGCCGAACAGAATCTTGACTTCGACCATCGTGCCCAGCTTCAAGGGCCGGTCGACGTTGAGCGCGCAGCCGCCGCGGCTGATGTCCCGGATCGTCGCTCGCTGGAACTCCCCGGCGCCTTTGCCGCCCGGCGCGAAGCGCCAGTTACCGCTGACGAGCGTGTCGAGACGCACGCTCGAGCGCTTCTGCACGCCGGTCGAAGCGCCGATCGTGTCGACGCGCCTGGGGTACTCGAACTGCGTGCTCGACACCGACGCGGCGACGATCTTGGTCTGCAGCCGGAAGCGCCCCGCCGCCGTCGTGTAGACGAGGGTCGCGATCTCGCCCGGACGCCCCAATGCGTCGCGCGTGACGATCCCTTTGGGGCCGCACGCCTCGACGGTCACCGACCGTGCCGGGCGCCCGCCGACCACCACGTCGACGAACGAATTGATTTGCGGAAGCTTAACCGGCGGAACGGCCGCCCGGTGGCCGCGGAAGAGCGTCTTGAACATCTTACTTGGGCGCTCCGGCCGGCGCGGGCGTTTCCTCGACGGTCGAGATCTGGCCGATCGATTCCACGCGCAGGCCCGGCGGGATTTCGGAATACGAGAGAACCACTAGCTGCGGCGCGGCGCGCTCGGTCAAGCGCTTGAGCGCGAGCCGCACCGACGGCGAGCACAGGACGATCGGCTGCAGCCCTGAGTTCTGCGCCACCGCGATTTGTCGCGTCAGCGAGTTGTAAACGCGGCCGACGGTGTTGGGATCCAAAAGTGCGTAGGCGTCTTCGCCGCGGCGAACCGCTTCGGCGAGCAGCGACTCCAGCCGCGGATCCACCGTGATCACCGACAGCAGGCCGTTCTCGGCGTACTCGGCCGAAATGTGACGCGCCAGCGCCACGCGGACCTTCTCGGTGAGAAAGTCGACGTCTTTGCTTACGCGGGCGGCGTCCGCCAGCGTCTCGAGGATCAGGACCAAGTTGCGCACCGGAATGCGTTCGCGCAGCAGATTTTGCAGCACGCGCTGCACTTCGCCGATCGTCAGCAAGCCGGGAACGAGCTCCTCCACGACGACCGGATAGTGAGCCTTGATGTTGTCCAGCAGCGCCGAAGCCTCTTGCCGGCCCAGCAGATCGGGCGCGTGCGACTTGATGATCTCGGTAATGTGCGTCGCGATGACGCTGGTCGGATCGATGACCGTGTATCCGGCCATCTCCGCTTCGGCCCGCGCCGATTCCGGAATCCACAGCGCCGGCAAGCCGAAAGCCGGCTCGCTGGTCGGAATTCCGTCGAGCGGCGCGGTCGCCGTTCCGGGGTTCATCGCCAGCAGCCGGCTGACCATGACTTCGGCTTGCGCCACCTCCAAACCGTAGATCTTGATCACGTACGCGTTCGGGCGCAACTGCAAGTTGTCGCGCACCCGGATCGGCGGCACCACGATGCCCAAATCGCGAGCCGAGTGACGCCGGATCAGCGTGATGCGTTCGAGCAGGTCGCCGCCCTGATTGACGTCGACCAGCGGAATCAGGCCGAAGCCGATCTCGAGCTCCATCGGATCGTAGGAAAGCAGCGGGACGACGCTTTCGGCGGGCTTCGGCGGCGCTGCGGCGGCCGCCGCCGCGGCCTTCTGTTTGGCTTGCGGACTGCCGGGCTGCTCGGCGAGCACCGCGCGGCGCCGTGCGAAATATCCGACGAAAAGCACGGCGGAAAGCGGAACCAGCAGGTACGGCGCGAGGCCGAAGATTCCGAAGATCAGCGCCAGCACCGCGGCGATCAGGATGGCGTTGGGCTGCGCGAAGAGCTGGCGGCTGATGTCGCGCCCGAAATCGGATTCGTTGGCCGCACGGGTGACGATGATGCCGGTCGCGGTCGAAATCAACAGCGCGGGCACCTGGGTGACGATGCCTTCGCCGACCGTCAGCAGGGTGAAGTGCTGAAGCGATTGCGCGAAGTCCATGTGCAGCTGGGCGACGCCGACGATGAAACCGCCGATCGTGTTGATCGCCACGATGATGACGGCGGCTATGGCGTCGCCGCGCACGAACTTGCTGGCACCGTCCATCGCGCCGTAGAAATCGGCGGCTCGTTGAATGTCCTTGCGGCGCTGGCGCGCCTCGGCTTCGGTAATCAGGCCCGCGTTGAGATCGCCGTCGATCGCGAGCTGCTTGCCGGGCATCGCGTCCAGGGTAAAGCGGGCCGCGACTTCGGCCACGCGCCCGGCACCGTTGGTGATGACGACGAACTGGATCACCACTAGGATCAAGAAGATGACGAAGCCGACCGCATAGTTGCCGCCGATGACAATCTGTCCGAAAAAGTCGATCACGTGACCGGCGTAGCCGTGGAGCAAGATCTGGCGGGTCGCCGTGATGTTCAGCGAAAGCCGGAACAGGGTCACGATCAGAAGCAAGGTCGGAAACACCGAGAACGCCAGCGCGTTCTCGGTATAGAGGCTGTTGCCGATGATGACCAGCGCCACGATGATGTTGACGCTGAGCAAGAAGTCCAGCACCTCGGGCGGCACCGGAACGATCATCAGCAAGACCAGCATCACGGCCGCACCGGCGACCATGATCGGGACGCTCTGGCTCACGCGTCCCATTAGCGAGGTGGGAGCGCCGGTTTGCGTCGCGGTCATTTACGCGATGATCTTTCGTTTGAGCCGGAACACGAATGCAATCACCTGTGCGACGGCGGCGTACAAATTCGGCGGAATGGCCTGATCGAGCTCGACCCGCTCGTACAGCGTCCGCGCCAGCGGCGGATTCTCCATGATCGGAACCCCGTGTTCGCGCGCGAGCTCGCGAATGCGTTTGGCTAGAAGATCGGCGCCCTTGGCCGTGACGACCGGCGCCTCCATCTGAAGCTCGTTCCATTCCAGCGCGACCGCGAAGTGCGTCGGGTTGGTCACGACGACGGTCGCGCGCGGAACCGAGGCCATCATGCGGCGGCGGGCGAACTCGCGCTGCTTGCGTTTGAGAGCGCCTTTAGCCTCGGGATTGCCTTCGGCTTGCCGCTGCTCGTCCTTGACTTCGGTCTTGCTCATCTTCAGGCTCTCTTCGAGCTGGTAGCGCTGCCACGCGTAGTCGACGATACCAACGACGACCAGCAGGATCGCGTACTTCACGGCGACCGGGAAGATGACCGACGCCAGCACGTCGACGAACTGCTGCGGCTGCGTCTGACCGACTTGCGCGAACAGCCCCAGGTTGGCGGCGATCGTCTGATAGAGAATCAGCATCACGGCGCCGAGTTTGAGCAGCTGCTTTCCGAGATTGAACAGAATCTGCTTGGAAAACAGCCGCTGCAGGCCGGCGATCGGATTGAGCTTGTTGAAACTGGGGCGGATCGCTTGCAGCGTAAAGAGCAGTCCGAACTGAGCGACGTTGGTCAGGATGCCGATGACGAACGCGGCCGCGAGCAGCACCATGAGGAAGGCCGAAACCGGAATGACGGCGGCGACGATCAGCAGCCAGGCCGACCGGATGGTCGGCGTCTCGACCGGGGCCGCGTGAGCGAACGCGCCGCGCACCGAGCCTTCGATCCCGTTGACGATGGTGTGGAAGAAGGCATAAATAATGAAGACGCCGGCCAGGAAGATTACGGCGCCGGCCAGCTCGGCACTGCGAGCGACCTGACCTTTATCCCTGGCTTCTTTGCGCCGTTTCGGAGTCGGCTTCTCGGTCTGTTCGGGTCTAGCCATCGAGGCCGGTTGCCATCCTCATACTCTGTAACAAGTTTTCGGCGCAGGACCGGCATTTCTAAGACGCCCTTCAGGCGAGACGGGGGGACAGGAGCCCGGGGCCTGCCAATAAGGGTGGCTGACCCTACGCCCCCCGGATGGAGATGAGATTGCGAACCACGGTGCGCCTCGGCGCTTCCGCCATATTGGCTGCCGCGCTCCTTGCGGCTTGCGGCCACGGGACGCCCATCATCTCGGGCTCCCCGACGCCGGGCCCTTCGTACCACCCGTACGTCTCGAGCCAGTATCCCATCCCCACCAAATCCAGCCGGCCGATGGG
>Ga0335074_10004775_pt1 | contig 18695 bp, 19 predicted proteins | sample Lox_Sample_23_FD_206715 | JGI IMG/M metagenome (GOLD analysis project Ga0335074, IMG submission 206715) | Soil microbial communities from Loxahatchee National Wildlife Refuge, Florida, United States - Lox_Sample_2.3 | ecosystem: Environmental > Terrestrial > Soil > Wetlands | place: USA... | reverse complement strand
CCTTCGGGTGATCCAGCGACACCTCCACCGTGATCGTCGCCGCGTTCTCCGAACTGCCCGAGCCCGAGCCGTCCGAGCCGGAGCTGCCCGAGCCGGAGCTGCCCGACGACGATGAGGTGGCGACCTTGCTGACCGACGACACCACCCCGGGCGTGGTGGCACCGGACGGCAGCGTGATGCCCACCGGCTGGCCGGCGTGCACCTCGCTTTGCAGGCTGGCGTCCAGGTCGATGGTGACCTGCGGGGTGGTTGACGACGCGGTCAGCACCACCGCGCCGGTGGCCGCCGCGCCGCCCAGCACTGTGTCCGTGCCGTACGCGGTGACCTCGATCGCCCCGGGCAGGAACACCGCCTGCCCCAGCTCCAGCGACCCGGTCTCGGTCTGCCCAAGGTGGGCCTGCAGCAGCTCAACCCCGTAGCCGGTCTCGGCGCTGTAGTAGTCCCAGCCCGACCGGGCGCCCAGGCCGGCGGCGGTAACGTAACCCAGCTTGACCAGGTCGGTGTTCAGCTCGGTCACGTCCGGCCCGGTGTCGCCCTCGGCCAGGTCCCGGTAGGCCGGCGTGGTCCCGTACAGCAGCACCACCGGGTCGCCGGACACCGCGTACAGCACCTGGCCCTGGCGCACCACCTGGCCCACCGGCGGCAGCGACGTGTACGTCCCCCCGCCCGAGCCGGAGCTGCTGCCCGAGCTGCCCGAGCCGGCCGACGAGCCCTGAGCCTGGTTGACCACGCTGTAGGACCCGGCATCGCCAAGCGTGGCGTCTTCCTGGGTCTGCGAGGTCAGCGACTGCCGGGTCACCGTCCAGTCCGACGTCTGGTAGGAGACGCCGCCGGTATCCGACGAGGCACGGGCGCGGAACGGGTCGGTGACCGCCAGCGCCACCGCCGCCGCGACGATCACAACCACCGTGCCGCCCGCGATCCAGCGGCGGCGGCCGCGGTGCCCGCCGGCCACGGCTTCCGCGTCGGCGGCCGGCCCGGCCTGCCGGCGGGCCGCCCGGCGCTCAGAGACACTGCTTTTCACGATCCACCACCCGAAGCAGCGGCGGCGAACGGCCGGCAGGCCTGCACCGCGGCCGGCCACTGCGGCAGATTAACGTCGGCTTCGGGAACCTGGTCCACGGCTATGCCGCCACCGGCCGTCGAGGGATCGGGGAAATTCGTTATCCCGTGGGAGCGCATGCACGTGGCATACTTCAGGCCCCGGCTGAGGATTTGCTGGCGCTGCTGGGCAGTGATCGTGCTCTTCGGGGCCAGCTTCGCGCAGGTCTTGGCGGCTTGCGCGACCTGCGGAGAGCCGAAATCGACCTCCTTCCAGACGTTGGGCGTCAGGAGGATCTGGCCCTGGGCGTTGGGATCGGGGTAGTTCGCCACGCCGTTGGAGCGCATGCACTGCGTGTAGGCCAGCGCCTTGGCGTACGGGCTCGACCCGGTCGAGCCCGCCGACCCGGCCGAGCCGCCGCAGGCGGCGGCCAGGAGCGCGATCCCGGCGAGGAGGGCGGCCAGCAAGGCCGCTGCTGCCCGCCGCGGCCGCGTTCGCTGCCGGACCCGGTGGTTGCCGTGTGCGTTCACGTTCCTCTCCGTTTCGTTACGGCCGTGGCGGAGCGACCCGGCGGAAGCCCGCCGGGACGGTCAGCTTGAGCTTGGCGAGGCTGGCCGGGGTGGCCCGGTACCAGCGGAAGTCGGTCACGCCCACGCCCGGGAACGCCTGGCGCACCGGCAGGTAGGTGCCCGGGTCGATCCACAGCACCACGCCGCTGCTGCCGGTGAGCTTGATGGCGTCTATCCCGTCGACCCGCTGCCGCCCGTCCTCGGTGTACGCGCCGCAGCTCAGCTCCTGGCGGATGATCGACGGCCAGGTCTCGGAGGTCGGCAGCGCCCCGCTAAGGCAGCTTCGGTGCGCCGGAGTCCGGGCGCCCGCCGACAGGGCCTGGGTCGCGCGCCACCAGGTCCGGTCGCGGTAGTCCACGGTGACCGTGGTCAGGGCGTGCCGCCCGGCGGTGTTCTGCTCCGTGGCCACGGGCTGCCCGGCGGCGTCCACAGCGGTCCCCGCCGACTCGTTCTGGTAGGTCCATCTGATCATCTCGGCGGCGGCCAGCCCCGAGCGGCGCGAACCGGCGCCACCCGGCCAGGTTCCCCAGCTTCCTGGCACCGGCTTCACGACCGTGCCGGGGACCAGAACGGTGCGGGCGTAACCGACCAGGCTGCCCCCCGCGTGCGCGGCCAGGGCGTGCTGCACCCGGGCTACAAAGGCATCGGTCTGGATCTGCTGGCCGTTGGGGGCGCTGAAGGCGCCGGCGGCGCCGGCCACGGCCACGGCGATCAGCACGGCCACCGCGCCGGCCGCCACGGCGGCGCGAGCCGTGAGCCGCCGCTTCCCCGGCCGCGGGTCCGCCGGCCGGGCGGTCTGCCCTCCGGCGCTGGCAACGCTGGCAACGCTGGGCGCAGCGCTTCCGGACGGCCGGGGTGCCTGCTGCGCGGCGGCTGCCACGAGGGCCGCTTTGCCCGTCTGGATGTCGAGCAGCCCGCCGGTGGCCGCCGCCGCGGCCTCCCAGGTCCCGGCCAGCAGGCGATCGAGTTCGGCATTGTCATCGTCTTTGGGCCAGCCCTGGCCCCGCGGTCTCCACCTCATCGCGAGCCCTTCATCGCTATCCCGAGCCGTTTCGCAAGGTTGCGCCGCGCGTAATACCGGCTCTGCTTCACTGCCTGCCTGCTCAGCCCCAGGGCAGCGGCGATCTCGGCGTCGCTGAACCCGGCCAGCGTCCACGACATGACCTGGCACTGCTTCGGGGGAAGTCCCCGCAGGTGGTTCATGACCTCACGCTGCTCGGCCTGCAACTCCGCGGCCAGGGCCGCAGACCCCAGATCCGCGCGGTCGGGCAGCACGTCGACCGGGATCTCGCGGCGCAGCGCCCGGCCCCGGGCGATCGCTTCGTTGTGCGCCACCCGGTACAGCCAGGCGCGTGGGTTCCGCAGCGCGGCCCACCTGGGCAGCGCCCTCTCGAAAGCTGTCTGCGCGACGTCGGCGGACGCGTGCACGTCCAGGCCGGTGCTGACCGTCACGAACAGCACCAGCCGGGGCATCTCCTTCTCGTAGAAGGCGCCTATCTCGGCCGGACCCACGCCGCCCAGCTTTGCTCCAACCGTCGGGGCAGGAGCGCCATCACCCGGTGACATCCCAGTCAGTCTCCCGCCGTCAGCCAGCTTGGTACCGTCGCCGCGATCAGGCGGCACTGCTAAGAGTGCGAGGGCACCCCGGAGGTAACGCCCGGCCGTAGCTGGAGATCCTGGCTGCTTATGACGCGCCGGAGCCGGGTCAGAAGGGTGCGATCTTGCGCCAGCCACCGCCGGGACGAGATCTGGCAGTGCCCAAACAGCCAGACGCCGGCTGCCGACCAGGTCAGGCACGCTAACTGATCTCGCTACCTACAAAATTGGCGTACACCCTGTACTTCTTGGGTCAAGTCGAAGGCTCGCGGGCTTCGGCGTGGCGAAGGCAGTCCTACCGGAGCCGGTGGGCGCCCGCCGACGGGAGGGCATCGAGAAACAGGGGCGGCTTCCAGCCGCGGGTGCCGTACGCGTCCTCGATGCCGGCCCGGACGTTGCCTCTCCGTGGTGTAGGGACGAGCGCGATCACCGATCCGCCGAACCCGCCGCCGGTCATCCGCGCGCCAAGCGCGCCGCTTTCGATCGCCGCCTCGACCGTGGCGTCGGCCTGCGGCCAGGAGATCTCGAAGTCGTCCCGCAACGAGGCGTGCGACGCGGTCAGCAGCGGGCCGATCTGGGTTGCCTCGCCGACGCGCAGCAGGGCCACGGTCTGGAGGACCCGGGCGTTCTCGGTGACCACGTGCCTGGCCCGGCGGCGCAGCACCGGGTCGCCGAGGCGCTCGACCCGCTCGATGCCGCCGGGATCGTCGGTCACCTCCCGCAGCGACGCCACGCCCAGCGCCCGGGCCGCATCCTCGCAGGAGCGCCGGCGCTCGGCGTACCTCCCGTCGGACAGCGCGTGCCTGATCCGGGTGTCGATGACCAGCAGTACCAGTCCCAGCGCCGCGAGGTCGAGGGGTACCGCGCTGGTCTCGCCGCTGCGGCAGTCGAGCAGCAGCGCATGGCCCTGCTCGCAGAGCAGCGAGGCAGACTGGTCCATGATCCCGCTGGGCACCCCGACGAACTCGTTCTCCGAGCGCCTGCAGAGCGCGGCCAGTTCCCGCCTGTCCACGTTCAGCCCGTACAGCTCGGTGAGCGCCAGCGCGGTCGCGCACTCCAGCGCGGCTGACGACGACAGCGCGGCGCCGCGCTCGAGATCGGCGTCGATCGCGATGCTGGCCCCGCCGACCGGGCAGCCGGCCCCGAGCAGCGCCCACGCGACGCCAGCCGGGTACCCCGCCCAGCCGTCGGGCCGCCCGGGGGCCAGCGTGTCGAGCCGCACGGCGGCCAGCGCGTCAGGAGCCTGGCGGGAGTGTAGTTCGAGCACCTCGTCATCACGCCGCGACGCCGCGGCGCGCACCCCCTGGGCGAGGGCGAACGGCAGCACGAAACCGTCGTTGTAGTCGGTGTGCTCACCGATCAGGTTGACCCGGCCGGGGGCATGCCAGACCCCATCCGGCTCAGCGGCGTAGCACTCGGCGAACCAGTGCGCCGCCGCGTCGCCGCCGGACTCGCTCACCGCGCCGGTCCGCCGGCCTGAGCCACCTCGGCTGCCCCACCTGCCGGCGCTGTGAGCTGAGCGAAGGTCCACGCGTCCGCGACCATCGACCGCAGGTCGTGCTCCGCGCTCCAGCCGAGGTCCGTGGCGATCGCCCCGGACGAGGCGATGAGAACCGCCGGGTCGCCCGGCCGCCTGGAAGCCACCTGCACCGGGATGTCGAGCCCGGTGACCTCCCGGCAGGCGGTGAGGACCTCCCGGTTGGAGTACCCGGTCCCGCTGCCCAGGTTGTAGATCGTGTGCCGGCCGGCCTCCGTGGCGTCCAAGGCCAGCAAGTGTGCACGCGCCAGGTCCGACACGTGGACGTAGTCCCTGATGCAGGTTCCGTCCGGGGTCGGGTAGTCGTCACCGAAGAGCTGGATACCCTCGCCGCGCCGCGCGGCGGCCAGCACCGTGGGGATCAGGTGTGTCTCCGGGTTGTGGCGCTCGCCGCGCCAGGTACCGGACGCGTCCGCCTCCGCGCCGGCCACGTTGAAGTACCGCAGGCTGACCGCGCCGATCTGGTGCATGCGCGCGTACTCTGTCAGCGCGGTGTCCACCGCGACCTTGGACTCGCCGTACGGGCTCGTCGGCCGGACCGGGTCGGTCTCCACGATCGGGATCCGCTCGGGCTCGCCGTACACGGCGGCGGTCGAAGAGAACACGATCTTGCGGGTCCCCGCCACGCGCATGGCCTCGAGCAGCGCCAGGGTGCCGCCCAGGTTGTTGTCCCAGTAGCGGTCCGGGTGCGCGACCGACTCGCCGACCAGCGACTTGGCGGCGAAGTGCAGCACCGCGTCGACGCCGGTGGCCAGCACCGCCGCGGCGTCCCCGCGGATCGACCCGCGCCGGAACTCTGCACCGGCGGGCACGGCGTCCGCGTGCCCGGTGGACAGGTCGTCGAGCACAACCACGTCGTGGCCGCTCTCGGCGAGCTGCGCCGCCACGACGCTCCCGATGTAGCCTGCTCCCCCGGTGACGAGCAGCCTCATGCCAGTTCCCTTCTCAAGTCCCGCGCTCCAGCCTCCGCAGCGTGGCCGCGGCCGTCTCGGGCGCGATGTCGTTGGTGAAGGCTCCCATGCCGGACTCCGAGCCGGCCAGGTACTTCAGCTTGTCGGGCGCACGGCGGATCGTGAAAATCTCGAGGTGCAGCGCGAACTCGGACCGGCCGACGTGCACGGGCGCCTGGTGCCAGCCGGAGATGTACGGCGCCGGTGCGCCGAAGAGCCGGTCGAACCGGCGCAGCAGGTCCAGGTAGACGTCGCAGAACTCGTCCATCTCTGCGGGCTCCAGAGCCTGGAGGTCCGGTATCCGGCGTCGGGGATAGAGGTGCACCTCGTAGGGCCAGTGCGCCGCGTGCGGCACGAACGCCACCCAGTGCCGTCCGTCGAGCACCACCCGGGATCCGTCGGCGAGTTCTGCCGCGAGCACGTCGTCGAACAGATTCCGGCCGGTCTCGCGCTCGTACGCGCCGCTCGTCGCGAGCATCCGCGACGTGCGCGGGGTCACAAACGGGTACGCGTAGATCTGGCCGTGCGGGTGGCTCAGCGTCACCCCGATCTCGCGGCCGCGGTTCTCGAAGCAATACACCTGCTCGACCCCGGGAAGCGCGGCGAGCGCGGCGCTGCGGTCGATCCACGCGGCCAGCACCAGCGCTGCCTGGGCGCGGGTCAGGTCGGCGAACGAGGCGTTGTGGTCCTGGCTGAAGCAGACCACTTCGCACCGCCCGTTGCCGGGGCGGGTGGCCAGCAGTCCGTCCGGTCCTTCCGCGCCGCCCCCGGGCACCTCGCGTCCCTCCCCTACGCCGCCCCCGGGCACCTCGCGCCCCTCCCTTAGCCCGCCCCCGGGCACCGCGCCCCCCTCATCCATCCCGCCCCCGGGCACCACGCCCCCCTCATCCATCCCGCCCCCGGGCACCGCGCCCCCCTCATCCATCCCGCCCCCGGGCACCAGCGACGGGAAGCGGTTCTCGAACACCACTACCTCGTAGCTGGGCGCGGGTATCTCGGTGAGACGGTCCGGTGTTGACGGATCGAGCGGGCAGTGGTCGGCGGGCGGCAGGAACGTGCGGTCCTGCCGGTGGCCGGCCACGATCACCCACTCACCGAGCAGCGGGTCGCGGCGCACCTGCGACGAGACCTCGACCTCGGGCAGCCGCCGCAGATCCGGGTACCGGGCCTCCTCGTCCGAGAGATCACCGAAGTAGATCAGCTCCCGCCCGTCGGCGAGGGTGATCGAGGCCTTCTTCACCATCAGCCGACGTCCAGCCGCAGCAGGTCGTCGGCGGTCTCGCTGCGCAGCAGGACCCGCGAGCCGCCCTCGCGCACGGCGATCACCCCGGGCCGGGGCACGTGGTTGTAGTTGCTGGCCATCGAGCGGCAGTAGGCCCCGGTCGCCGCGACGGCGAGCAGGTCGCCGTCGGTGACGTCGGCCGGCAGGTACGTGTCCCTGACCACGATGTCTCCGCTCTCGCAGTGCCTGCCGACCAGCCTGCACAGCAGGGGCGGCGCGTCCGACTTCCGCGATGCGAGCACGCACGTGTAGTCGGCGTCGTAGAGCGCCGTGCGGATGTTATCGCTCATCCCCCCGTCCACGCTGACGTAGGTGCGCAGCCCGTCCACATCCTTGACGGTGCCGACCCGGTACAGCGTGACCGTGCCGGGGCCGGCGATCGCCCGCCCCGGCTCGACGGTGAGCCGCGGCGCGGCGAGCCCGGCCGCGCGGCATTGCGAGTCCATGATCTCGCGGAGGTTCTGCGCGACGACCTTGATATCGGCCGGGTCGTCGCCGGGCACGTAGGCGATGCCGAAGCCGCCTCCCAGGTTCAGCTCATCGATCTCGATCCCGCGGGACTCCCGGATCCGGACCGCGAGCTCGAGGACCCGGTGCGCGGCGACCTCGAAGCCCGCCGTGTCGTAGATCTGCGAGCCGATGTGCGAGTGCAGCCCGGCGAACTCGAGCACCTCGCTGGCCAGCACCCGCCGGACCGCCTCGTCGGCGGCACCGGACGCGAGCGAGAAGCCGAATTTCTGGTCGTCGTGCGCCGTGGCCACGAACTCGTGCGCCGCTGCCTCAACGCCGGTGGTGACGCGCACCAGGATCCGGGACCGGTGACCAGACCCTGGGGGAGCTATCCGTTCCAGGCGGTCAATCTCGTCAAAGGAGTCCACCACGATATGCCCGACGCCGACGGACAGCGCCCGGTCCAGCTCATCGGCCAGCTTGTTGCTGCCGTGCATGGTGATCATCACCGGGTCGACCCCGGCCCGCAGCGCGACCTCGAGCTCGCCGCCGGTGCACACGTCGACGCCGAGGCCTTCCTCGCTGACCCAGCGCAGCACCGCGCGGCAGCAGAACGCCTTGGCCGCGTAGAACACCCCGGCTTCGTCGCCGAACGCGTCAATGAACTCCCGGCACCGGGATCGGAAGTCCGCCTCGTCGCAGACGAACACCGGCGTGCCGTGCTCGGCGGCGAGGTCGCGGACGTCAACGCCGCCGATCACGAGCGCGCCACCGCTGCGGTGCGCGGTCCGCGGCCAGATTGACGGGTCGAGCTCGTTGACGTCACGCGGCGGCAGCGGCGGGTGATCGGGTGGCAGCACGTCGGCGTGACGTGGGCCGGCGGGATGGGCGACGCGGCTCATGGAACCTAATGCTAGGGGCGCGGCGGCGGGCCCGAGAGTAGGCTGCTGGCTGCCCAAACCAGATACCGGGTAAAGGGGACACAATGCCGCTATTTGGAAACCGGCCGGCGGGCGACGCGGCCACGTGGGAGCCGCAGGTCGCCGAGGGCAGGCTGGCGCAGACCGCTGGTTCCGACCCATCCGGGGTGTTCACCTCCGACCTGTCGGTATCCGAGTACGTGCTGCTCGGCGAGGCCGGGTTCGAGCCGCTCGGCTTCGTGGTCGGCTCGTCGATCTACCACGTCGGCCTGCAGGTGGGGCGCTGGTCGCAGAATCAGGAACTCCAGGTGCTGAGCCAGGCGATGTATAACGCCAGGGAGCTGGCCATGGCCCGCATGCAGGCGGAGGCCAGCCACCTGGACGCGGATGGCATTGTGGGCGTGGAACTACGCATGCAGATGTACGCCTGGGGCCAGAGCGTGCTCGAGTTCGTCGCCACCGGCACCGCGGTGCGGGCGCTGGCGGGCACCGGCGCGCACCGCGCGCCCGACGGCAACGCGTTCACCTCGGACCTGTCCGCGCAGGACTTCTTCCGGCTGCTCGCGGCCGGGGCGGTGCCCGTCGCGTTCGTGCTCGGCACGTGCGTGTATCACATCGCTCACCAGTCGGTCATGCAGACGATGCGGCAGGCCGGCCAGAACCAGGAGATGATCCAGTTCACCCAGGGCGTCTACGAGGCGCGCGAGCTGTCGCTGTCCCGGATGCAGGCCGAGGCGACCCAGGCGCGTTCGTCCGGCATCGTCGGGGTCAACGTCGCCGTCTCCAACCACGTCTGGGGCGAGCACGCCACCGAGTTCCTGGCCACCGGCACGGCGATCCGCCGCCTGGCGGACGAGCACCGCCTCCCCGAGACCTCTCCCAAGCCAAACTTCACTCTCGGCCTCGACAGGTAAAGGCACGCTCGCCCGCCCACCCCGGCAGCCAGGCCATCCCGACCATGATCAATGTACCGATTGACGGGGTAGAGGCCGTCATTTCGTACATTCATGAGTGGCCGCGGCCGGGTAGCGTGCGAGCTGTGACCGAGCTTGCCGAGTATTACCGCGAACGCGCGGCCGAGTACGACGCCGTGTACGCCAAGCCCGAGCGCCAGCGGGATCTGGCCTGGCTGCACGGCCTGCTGCCGCCGCTGGTCGCCGGGCTCCGGGTGCTGGAGATCGCCGCGGGCACGGGCTACTGGACCCGCGTGCTGTCCGCGTCCGCCGCCGCGATCACCGCCACCGACCTGTCCGCCGAGACGCTCGAGCTGGCGCGGGCGCGCGACTACGGCCCGGCCCCCGTGACCTTCCGGCTCGCCGACGCCTACGCGCTGGACCAGGTGCCCGGGGAGTTCGGCGCCGCGTTCGCGGGCTTCTTCTGGTCGCACGTGCTGCGCGCCGACGTGCCGCGGTTCCTGGCCGGCCTGAGCGCGCGCCTGGGCCCGGGTGCGCGGCTGATCGTCCTCGACAACCGGTACGTGCCGGGCAGCAACCACCCGATCAGCCGTACCACCGAGGCGGGCGACACCTACCAGCACCGGACGCTGAACGACGGGCGCAGCTACGAGATCGTGAAGAACTTCCCCGACCGCGAGCAGTTCACCGCCGACGTCGCCGACGTGGCCGGCGACGTGCGCTGGACCGAGCTTCCCCATTACTGGCTGGCCACCTGCGTGCTGCGCTGACGCCCCGCGTGCCGCGCGAAGACCCGCGTCCCGCGCCGGTCCCGCGTGCTGCGCAGGCGCTCACATCTGCGGCCAGCAGTGCACCGGCTCGTTCGTACGCGACTGCTCGATGTAGCCGAGCGTCATGAGCCGGAGCGCCTCCTGACGCGCGGTGCCGTGCCGGCCGGTCAGCGCGCGGACGGCCTCGGTCTGCCAGGTCGCGCCCGTCCGGCAGCACAGGCAGCGCTGCTCGATGATGCCGAGCAGGCGCTTGGCGTCGCCCGGATCTACGCCCCATAGCTCGAGGCCGTCGGCAGCCAGCGGCAGCAGGCGGCGCAGCACGAGCTCGGTCACCGGGACCTCGCCCAGGCCGGGCCAGTACTGCCGGGCGTCGATGCCGTGCTTGGCGCCCTCGGCGAGGTTGTCGGCCGCCGCCTTGAACGACATCTGCGTCCAGACCGGCCGCTCGGCCTCGGCGAGCGCGCGGACGAGGCCGCAGTAGAAGGCGGCGTTGGCCATGATGTCGGTGACCGTCGGGCCCGCCGGCAGTACCCGGTTCTCCACCCGCAGGTGCGGCAGCCCGTTCACCACCGCGTAGACCGGCCGGTTCCACCGGTAGATCGTGCCGTTGTGCAGCGTCAGCTCGGCGAGCTGGGGCGCCTGGCCGTCGTCCAGCGCCGCCACCGGATCCTCGTCGTCGACCAGCGGCAGCAGTGCGGGGAAGTACCGCAGGTTCTCCTCGAAGAGGTCGAACACCGACGTGATCCAGCGCTCGCCGAACCAGACCCGGGGCCTGACCCCCTGGTGCTTGAGCTCGTCCGGCCTGGTGTCGGTTGCCTGCTCGAACAGCGTGAGCCGGGTCTCCCGCCACAGCTCCCGCCCGAACAGGAACGGGGAGTTGGCGGCGACGGCCACCTGCGCGCCGGCGATCGCCTGGGCGGCGTTCCAGTAGCTGCCGAACGCCTCCGGGCTGACCTGGAGGTGGCACTGGACGCTGGTGCAGGCGGCCTCGGGGGTGATCGTGTCGATGTGGGTGAGCAGCCGGTCGGCGCCCTCGATCGAGATCTGCATCTCCTCGCCCCGCGCCGCGAAGATCTGCTCGTTCAGCAGCCGGTAGCGCGGGTTCGCCGACATCGCCTGCTCGCCAACGTCGCCCTCGGTCAGCGTCGGCAGGATGCCGACCATCACCAGGCGGCTTCCGGCCAGGCGGGCCCGGCGGTCGGCGTGATCGAGGCTGTCCCGGACCCCGCGCTCGAGCCGCGTGAGGGCGTCGCCCCCCAGGGGCCGCGGCGGCACGTTGATCTCCAGGTTGAACTGGCCGAGCTCACTCGCCCAGCTGGGATCGGCGATCGCCCCGAGTACCTCGGTGTTCTTCATCGAGGGCAGGCCGAGCTCATCGACCAGGTTCAGCTCGATCTCCAGGCCCACCTGCTGCGGCTCGGTTTCGAACCGGGACTCGCGCAGCATTCGCGCGAATACATCCAGACAGCTGCGGACCTTCTCCCGGTAAGCACGCCGGTCTTGCTGGGTCACACTGATCGCAGGGACATCCCTGCCCATCGGTCCCCTCCCGCTCACCTGGCCATGGGCAGCGGCCGTTCCCCCACTTTCGCACGTCATGGGGGTTGTGACCAGGTCGGAAAGGGTTCGGATCAGGCCAAGGAGGGGTTATCCGGCAGGTCCCAATCCACGACCGGGCCATCCGGCACGATTCTGGTCGGGTTGATGTGCGGATGCGTGGTGTAGTAGTGGCGCTTGATGTGATCGAAGTTCGTGGTACCGGAGAACGCGGGCAGCGCGTACAGCTCGCGCGCATAGCGCCACAGGTTCGGGTAATCGCTCAGCCGGCGGAGATTGACCTTGAAGTGGTAGTGGTAAACAGCATCGAACCGGGCCAGAGTCACCCATAGCCGGACGTCGGCCTCGGTGACCGCGTCGCCCAGCAGGTACCGGCGGTCGGCCAGGCGCTGCTCCAGGTCGTCCAGGGTCGCAAAGACCTTGGTGACCGCGTCGTGATAGGCCTCCTGGGAGGTGGCCATGCCGGAGCGGTACACGCCGTTGTTCACGGTCTCGTAAACGACGGCGTTGATCGCGTCGATCTCCTGCCGTAGCGGCTCCGGGTAGAGCTCCGTGCCGTTGGACAACGCGCCGAACTGGGTGTCCAGGTCGATCGTGATGTCCGGGAAGTTGTTGCTGACGATCTTGCCCGTCTCCCGGTCCCACAGCACCGGGACGGAGATGTGCCCGTCATAGCCGGGCTCGGTCGCCTCGTACACCTCGCGCAGAAACGAGAACCCGTTGACCGGGTCCGGCGAGTACCCGGGGCCCTCGCGGAACGCCCAGCCGCGGCCGTCCCTGATCGGGTCGACCGCCGACAGCGAGATGACGTCCTCGAGGCCGAGCAGCTTGCGCACAATCGCGGTGCGGTGAGCCCACGGGCAGGCCCACGAGATGTACAGGTGGTACCGGCCCGCCACGGCCGGGTACCCGCTGGAGCCGTCCGCGGTGATCCGGCCGCGGAACGGGTACGCGGGCCGCACGAACTCCCCGCTGGCCGGCTGGGGCTGTTTCTTCCTGAAGTCTCCGTAGTCGCCGAACGCCGCGAAGTCGACGGGGCTGGCGCCGCCACCCACCGCCCCGTCCCCCTTCACTTGCTGAGTCGTCGTCATGGCCGGTACAACCCGGCGGCCGCGACGGCCATTCCGCGCCGAAGCGGCCGATGGCGTCGCGTTGCGGCCCGTGTTACTGATTCCCGAGCCAGCCGGGGATGTCGAGCCGGAACCCCTCCCCCGACGTCACCTTGCGCAGGTCGGCTTCGAGCGCGCGCAGCCGGTCCTCCCCGACGACCCCGGCCCAGCGCGCCCGCAGGTCGTCAAAGACCCGCGCGGACCTGATCAGGGCGTCGACGGCGTGGCCGGTGAGCCGCACCTCCTTGCGCCGGGCGTCGGCCGGGTCGGGCCCGCGCTCCACGTAGCCCAGCCGTTCCAGGTGGTCGATCGTCTTGCCCGCCGCCTGCTTGGAGACGCCGAGCCTGCGGGCGAGCTGGGCCGCGGTCGTGCCACCCGGGCCGATGGCCTGGAACACGAACCCGTGCATCGGCCGCATGTCCGGATGCCCCTGCCGGGCCAGCTCCGCGTGCAGCTCGTCGATGAGCACGCGGAAGCCGTGCAGCAGCAGCAGCGGCAGCTCGAAGCCGGGCGGGTCAGCCGGCGTTGACATAAACGACAACCAGGTTTACTGTTTTGCCCATCCAGAATTCGACAACCATGTTGACCATCTTAGCCAGGGAGGGACCCCGATGCCGCTGATCACCAAGTCCGACGCTGACGTTTTCGAGACCCACGGGGCGCGGTTCAGCTCCTACGTCCGGCCATCACGCGGCAGCGGCCAGCTGTGCGCCTGGCGCGTCGATGTGCCTGCGGGCCTGACCGGCGCGCCGCACCGGCCATCGCGCGAGGAGGTCATCTGCTGCATCGACGGAGAGCTCACGATCACCCTGGACGGCGCCGAGCACAGGCTGCGCCCCGGCGACGCTGCCTACGTCCCGGCGGGCTGTGAGATCCGCCTCGACGGTGGCCCGGAGGGCGGCGCCGCGTGGACAACCTCGCTCGCCGGCCTCGAGGCGACGATGAGCGACGGAAGCCAGCTCCGCCCGCCGTGGACGCTGTGAGGCCCGCGCATCCCGCCGTTAACGGGCAGCCCAGGCGACCGGGAGCCGCTTGACCCCGCGCTGGAAGTTCGAGCGCAGGTAGGACGGCTCGCCGGCGAGCGTGAGCGCGGAGGTGCGCGCGAGGACCTCGGCGAACAGCGCCCGCATCTGCGCGCGGGCGAGGTGGGAGCCGAGGCAGAAGTGCGGCCCATGGCCGAAGACCAGATGCGGGTTCGGGTGCCGGCGGATGTCGAAGCCGCCCGCGCCGGCGAACACCGCCTCGTCCCGGTTGGCCGAGGTGAACGACACCACGACCTTGTCCCCCGCCCGGATCGGCTGCCCGCCGAGCTCGCAGTCGGCCGTTGCGGTCCTGCGGAACGTCATCACCGGCGTCCACCAGCGGAGCATCTCCTCGGCCGCGGCCGGCATCAGCGAGGGATCGGCGCGCAGCGCATCCTGGGCCTCGGGGTGCTGCAGCAGCGCGAGGCACGCACCCGGCAGGCCGTTGCGTATCGTCTCATTGCCGGCGACCGCGAACAGCCAGAACATGTTCTCGAACTCCTCGACCGACACCCGGCCGCCGTCGTCGTCGACTTGCGCCAGCAGGATCGACATCACGTCATCGCCGGGGTCGCGCCGCTTGGCGCCGGCCAGGAGGTGGGCGTAGGCATACAGATCGGGCATGCCCTCACGGGTACGCGGATCGGGCATCCGGCCGGTGGCGTCGGGGACCGGCCGGAGCGCGAGCGCCTCGGCGGCCATCGGCGTCCCGCCGGACGCGTCGAACGCGGCCGAGGTGGCGTAGTCCGGGTCCTGGTAGCCGATCACCCGGTTGGACCAGTCGAAGAGCAGCCACCGGTCCTGTTCCGGCACGCCGAGCACGTCGGCGAGGGTCAGTAGCGGCAGGTCCGCCGCGACATCCTTGGCGAAGTCGCACTCACCCCGCCCGCCGCGGCCGGGGAACGCCCGCTCGCACAGGGCCCGCGCGTGCCCGCGGATGCGCTCCTCGAGCCGCGCGACCGCACGCGGCGTGAACGACCGGGCCAGCAGCGTCCGCAGCCGGGAGTGGGCCGGCGGGTCCATGTTCAGCATCATGCTGCGGACGTAGCCGAGCGCCTCCGGCGTCGCCGGGTCACGGATCTGGGTCGCGCCGAGCCAGGAGGAGAACAGCTGCGGCTGCCGCATCACCGCCTCGACGTCGGCGTGCCGGAGCACCAGCCAGAATCCCGGCCCGGCCGGCCAGCCCAGGACCGGGATCTCGTCGACCCAGGCGATAGGGGTGTACTGGCGCAACCGCGCGAGGGCGTCGAACGGCACCCCCTCGGTGTAGGTCGCGGGGTCGAACACGACCTCGGTGTCCGGCCTCGCCGCGGTCGTCACGGAGGTCAGTCCCGGTCCAGGAAGTCCTCGATGGACGCGGCCAGCGCGGCCGGGGTCTCGAACATCGGGTAGTGCCCGGCGTTCGGCATCACCTCGAGCTCGGCGGCGGGGTAGAACTGCATCCAGGTCTGCTCCATCACCGGGGCACCCAGCGCCGGGTCGTGCTCGCCGACGATGACCTTGACCGCGGCCGGGTTGCCCTTTACCCGCTCGGCGAAGTCGGTCTTTGCCCACGATTCGAGGTACGCGCCGAACGCCTCGGTCGTGGAGTGGTCGAGCGAGTGCTGCACGACGTGATCGACGAAGGCGGCGGGCAGCCTTCCGCCGGTGGTGAAGTTGATGATCGCGAACCGGTTGTCGCGGCTGGCCGCGGCGCCGGAGAACAGGGCCCAGCCGTCCTCGTCGAACGGCACCCCGGTGGCCGGCACCGGGTTGAGCGCCACGAGCCGGCGAACCCGGCCCGGCTCGGCCAGCAGCACGTGCTGGATCGCCTGGCCGGACATGGAGTGCCCGATCAGCGAGAACTGGTCCCAGCCCAGGTCGTCGGCGAGCGCGATCGCGTCGGCCGCCGCCTCCTCCATCGTGAAGTCGCCCGCGTCCTGCCTGCGGCCCCCGTATCCGCGCAGGTCCATAAACACGTAGGTGTGCCCGGACCCATCGAGGTAGTCGGGCAGCGAACCCCATCCCCGGGCCGAGCCGAACCAGCCGTGCAGGGCGAGCACATGGTGGTCACCCGAACCGACGGTCACATATGAGCTTGTCATCCCGACCTCCGCTGTCACATTGCGGCCGCCATCGGCCGCACCGCCTCGGCCATCAGCTCCGGCGAGGTACCCATGTTCAGCCGCCTCCGCAACCGGTCAAGGGAGCAACTTCCGAGGCGCGGGTCCACTCGTGGATCGTAACCCGGCCGGTATGCCAGGATCGTTGCGTGGCGGAGGACTGGGCCAGGCCGGTGGTGCACTGGGAGATCGTGGCCCGCGACGCCGGGCGTCAGGCCGCGTTCTACCGGGAGCTGTTCCACTGGGAGATCGGCGACGGCCCGATCATGCAGATACCGCCCGGGCTCGGCGGTCCCGAGCCGGGCCCCGGCGGGCACATCCGCGCCGGCGACCGCCCCGGGGTCGTCCTCTACGTGCAGGTACGCGACCTGCGTGCATCACTGACCCGTGCGGTCGAACTGGGCGGCACGATGGTCACCGAGCCGTTCGACGTGCCCGGCGGACCCACGCTCGCCGCGGTGGACGACCCAGAGGGCAACCCGCTCGTGCTCGTCCAGCAGTAGGCCTAGTCCAGTTCCTGGTAGCGGTCGACGGCGACCGAAGAGCGGTCCAGCAGGTCCATGAACGCCTGGGTCACCTGGTCGTGCTCCCAGCGGGCGTCGCAGGCCTCGGCGTCCACGGCGGAACGCCACAGGTCGATGACGATCCATCCGCCGTCCTCGCCCCGGGCCGTCGTCCTCCTGAGCAGCCCAGGCTGCTGGTAGGCGAACTCCTGCTGCACTCGCCGGTCGGCCGCCAGAAACGCCGCCTCGTCGGCGCCGGGCGGCAGCCGGAACCGCAAAATCTCGATCACATCCGCAGCGTAGATGGTGTCGCCGGCCCGCCGCTGCGGCTGGCGCACATCGCCGTAGTGTCGCCGGCCCGCCGCTGCGGCTGGCGCACATCGCCGTAGTGTCGCCGGCCCGCCGCTGCGGCTAGAGAAGCAGCGCCGGCACTTCGACACTAGGGAGCTGGCCGCCCGGCCCGGCCCACACCTCGCCTCGGGGACGACTAAGGCTCTGGCCGGGCAGCACGACAGTACGATTTCGTATAATCTGATTTCGTGGTAGACGAGGCAGGGGGTGACGGGGTGGTGCTGGCGCTGCACCGGGCCACGCACGCCACGCTGCACGTTCTCGCGGCGCGGCTCGCGCGGCTCGGCCTGAGCGCCTCGGAGATCAACGTGCTGGCGAACCTGGCCGACGGCCGGAACCGGAGCGTCGGGGAGATCGCCTCGGACACCGCGACCAAGCCGACGACGCTGACCAGCGTGCTTGACCGGCTGGAGCGGCGGGGGTACCTGACCCGCGGCCTCGACCCTGCCGACCGCCGCTCGTTCCTGGTGTCGCTGACCGCCGACGGCCGGCGCGCGGCCGGGGCGGCCCGCGCCGCCACAGTTGACCTGGAGCACGCTGCCCTCGCCGGGGTCACCGAGGCCGACCTGGCCGGGTTCCGCGCGGTCACCCGCGCGCTCACGGAGGTGCAATGATGACCCACTCGATGCCCGCTGAGCTGGCCGAGATCCTGGACGAGATCGCCCCGCCCGGCGGCGGGTTCCGGCACCGCCAGCACGTGCACCTGGCGTTCGTCGCCTCCCGGCGCTACGGGACGGCGCAGGCGGCAATCATGGTCAGCGACTGGATCCGGCACCTCACGGCGCACGCGCCGCAGAAGTTCAACGCGACGGTCACCCGGGCGTGGACCGAGATCGTCGGGCATCACGTCGCTGCCGACCCGGCCGTCACAGACTTCGACGCTTTCGCCAAGCGCTACCCAGCGCTGCTGGACAAGCGCGTGCTCAGCCGGCACTACAGCGCGGCGGTGCTGGCCTCGCGGCAGGCGAGGACCGGCTGGGTTGAGCCGGATCTGGCACCGTTTGGATGGCGCTCAGGGCCCAGTGCCCTGGATGGCCGATAAGTTCCGCCGGAGCGGCGACAGCGGGGGACGGCCGAAAAGGTGATATCAATATAGTGCGGTACACACCTAAGGAGGTCGGTCGGTGAGCGTTGATACCACCGGTGCGAGCGCCGAGGCGCCGCACCAGCCCGCCCCGGAGGTCGTCGAGCGCCCAGCCACGGTGCTGCCGGGCCTGCCGCTGGGAATTGTCGGACTGGCCGTGGCTGTGCTCGGAATCGGGCTGTTCGTGGACGGGCTCACCGGATCCGAATCCGGGCTGGTCTCCGTCGGCGCAATCCTGATGTTCATCGCGCTCTCGGTCTTCACCGGGCTGACGCAGGTGGCACCCGGTGAGGCCCGGGTGGTCCAGCTGTTCGGCCGCTACGTCGGCACGATCCGCAGTGAAGGCCTGCACTGGGTGAATCCCAACACCAAGCGTCGGCGCATCTCCACCAGGATCCGCAATCACGAGACCACGCCGGCCAAGGTCAACGACGCCGACGGCAACCCCATCGAGATCGCCGCAGTGATCGTCTGGCAGGTCGAGGACACCGCCAAGGCCGTGTTCGGCGTTGACAACCTTACCCAGTTCGTCGCGATCCAGGCCGAAACGGCCGTCCGCCAGATAGCCAGCGACTACCCGTACGACGACCACGACGGCGGCCTGTCCCTCCGCGGCTCAGCCGCGGAGATCAACGCCCGGCTGGCCGAGCAGATCATCCAGCGGGTGGCTCCGGCCGGGGTGAAGATCGTCGAGACCAGGCTGACCCGGCTCTCCTACGCGCCAGAGATCGCGCACGCCATGCTGCGCCGGCAGCAGGCCGGCGCGATGGTCGCGGCCCGGCAGCGGATCGTGGAGGGCGCGGTCGGCATGGTCGAATCGGCACTGGCCAGGCTCGATGAAGACGGGCTCGTGGAACTGGACGCCGAACGCAAGGCAGCCATGGTCAGCAACATGCTCGTGGTCCTGTGCAGCGATCACCCGACCCAGCCGGTCGTC
>Ga0335074_10004774_pt1 | contig 18696 bp, 9 predicted proteins | sample Lox_Sample_23_FD_206715 | JGI IMG/M metagenome (GOLD analysis project Ga0335074, IMG submission 206715) | Soil microbial communities from Loxahatchee National Wildlife Refuge, Florida, United States - Lox_Sample_2.3 | ecosystem: Environmental > Terrestrial > Soil > Wetlands | place: USA: Florida... | reverse complement strand
CAGCACCGGCGCAACCCCGGCGTGCAGACCGAAAGCAATCCCGACCAGAACCTGACGCTCGACGACGTGGCGATTGTGCGCAAGATGTTTATGACCTCGTTCGACGATGCTGTGAAACTTGAAGGCAACAGCGTGTGGATGAAGAACGGCTACACCATGCCCTACTTCCCGTACGAAGGCGGGCGCGTGCTATTTACAAAGAAGATCGGATTGATTCCGTCGGCCCAGAAGCTCGACATCAAGAAAGTAATCAAGGCGGTGCCGCCGGCGCTGCTGGACGACGGCATCAATCATGGCAGTCGCCAGGTGTTTGCTGTGTTTACTCTGCCCGGAAGCACCGGTCAGGATGCAACCCCGATCGGAGTGATCGATGGCAAGCAGGAGCAGTACTTTTGCGACATACTCTTTTACTACGACGATCCGCACACCATCTACTCGAACTGGCCGAAGGATGTGTGGGCGGCGATTGACGCGCACCAGGTAAAGCCGGGCATGAGCGAACTGGAGACACGCATGGCCATCGGCCAGGAGATGCAGACCGACGGCGGCACTGAAGGCAACCGAACGGTGACTTACGACCAGGCCGGCAAGAAGTGGATCGTGACCTTCGACCACAACCACGCCACCACGATCAAGAGCAAATAGCGGCGACGCAGCTTGCGGCGTCACCGCTATTCATGGGCCTTTCTCTACACTCTAGAACGGATACCGCCAATAGCACCCGTGCCCATTGGTGACAGAAGTGAGCACCTGCGCCGCCGATGCGATCGTGCGGCTGTAGCACTCGCCCTGCGAATCCCTCCCGGTGTAGGTTTGCGACGATTTGCTCCCCGTGTTTCCGGTGAAATTGAAACTGGCGTCGAAGTTGAGCACGTCAGTCGAGTTCGTATCGTTGCTCGTCTGGCTGTTGGAGATCGGAAACCCGTTTAAGTTTGTGGCTTCGTTCTTCCAGTAGCGCTGCTGTACGGTGGTGGTCTGCGTATACGAGCCGTCGGTGTTCTGAACAAAGTCGTAATCGATATTGAGCGGATAGCGAAAATCCTCGCTGGTTGTGGTTACGAACGGGCCCTCCTGGGCATTCGTCACCGATTGCACCGTGGTGAGCTGCTGCAGATTCTGTTCGTCGGTTGTGGCGTTTACCACAAACTCCTGGTTATTGCTGAAGCCCACGTTCTCATTCACCGTGGTCACCACGCGCCCGTGCGAGGTATTCAGGTAGCCCTTGATCGAAAATTGGCGGTTCGACGTGGTCAGAATGTTCCCGGTGGAGTTGCCGCTTGAATCCGTCGTGATGTTGTTCTGGATGACCGGCGAAGGCGCGGCAGAAAGAGTGTTGCTGAGAATGCCGCCCGTGGTTTTCGCCGAGCCATGATCGAGATAGACAAGCAGATTGGCCGTTGCCAGGAAATAGGCATTCGCGTTGTAGACGCTTACTGCCACCGTATGCGAACTGCCGTTGCCCAGCAAACCCGCAAACGGCGTCAGGTTCACGCGAAAGGGAACAAAGTCCAGCGTCTGCACGCCTGGAATAGGTTCCCAAAGGAACGGATCGATACCACCCGTAAAGATCCAGGGATATACCGGCGCAACACCCGCTGCGTTGCCGTCGATTGAAACCTCAGTCTCGCGGAAGGCCGTACCACCGCAGCTCTCCAGCGGCCCGGTCTCGTTATTCGGAACGCAGAAGTACCAGAACTCGTCGCCAATCTGGTTCTGCGCAATCACGTCGAGATAAGCGCTCTCAACGTTCTCCGGCAAGTCGAGCGTCTGCGTAATCTGGTCGGCGCCCGTGTTGAGTGTGCCCGCGTCGCCGCCCGTTCCATTCACCGGAATCACCATATCGGGAACTCGCGGAGCCGGATTGCGGAAGTTGGCGGGATAGAACTCGAGTGCGGCGTTCGCGTAGATGATCCCGTTGTAGTCCACGCCATCGTACACGCCCACAAAGTTGCCCAGGTTGGCCTCACCGGTCTGGGGCGATTCAAATATCGCCGAAAGGTCTGTGACGTCGCGCTCCACGTGCCACGACGGGCTCAGCGCGCTGCGTGGCTCAGATGTGGTGCCGTAGTAGATGTTGGCGTGACCCAGATAAAAAGCGGCAGTGCGGTCGAACTGCGTTCCTGCCGTCACGGTAAAGTCTGCCGTGAACACCACCTTGGCCCACGGTCCCGGGCAGCTCGCAGGAGGTGTGTAGTTGAAACTCTGCAGGTTGTAGTTGTCGAACTCGAATTCCTGAAACAAGGGAACGATGCATGGTTTGGTGCTGGGGCGCGGCACCGGCGGTTGGGCCGTCGCAGGGTTCGACGATCCGACCTGTGGGTTGGGGGAGCCAACAACAACCTGCGCATGAAGAGTGCCTGCGAATGCAAGTAGCGCAGCGGCCACGGCCGAGCAAAGCGTCAGGCGGATTGGAAGACGCGGGGATACCGGCATGTGGGTGTCCTTTCTAGGTTTTTGTCTCCAGGGCACCCGGCCGCACGACACTTCTCGCTCCAGGTTGTCCGGGAAACAATCAGAAAACGCGCAGAAAGCATAGCATAATGACTTAAATTTTCGTCAAGTCAATCAAAAACTGCTCATTTTCATGGATTTGTACGCGGCCGATGGCGCAGTAACCGGGCATGAACGCACCCACCGCAAATCGAAACAACCGATTCGCCTGCTCTTGGCATACTCTGTAATTTGAATTTTCTCCGAGGTAAAACGATCCATGCGCAGCCAGCTTCCTCTGCTCTCGGTGATCCTTGTCTTATCGATTCCAGTTGCTGCGAAGGCGCAAAGCGCCCCACCACCGGCCGCACCAGCACCCAACGCGACCGCACAGCTGCCCGCCCCCAACGATTACTCAAAACCCGAAAACTGGCTGTGCCTGCCGGGACGCCAGGATGCGTGTGCGGTCGACCTCACTACCACAGTGATTGCCGCCGACGGAAAGCTGCGCTCGGAGCCATGGAAAGCGGCCGTCGATCCAAGGGTGGATTGCTTCTACGTCTATCCAACCGTGTCGCGGGAACCGGCCATCAGCAGCGACATGATGCAAGGCCCGGCAGAGAAGGCCGTGGTGCGCTCCCAGTTTGCGCGCTTTGGCGAGGTGTGCCGTCTGTTTGCGCCGATGTACCGGCAGGTGACAATGTTCGGACTGCTTGCGAGGCTGACGGGCAAGTCGATTCCACAGGCGCACGAGCTGGCCTACCACGATGTGGCAGACGCGTGGCACTACTACCTGGAGCATGAGAACCAGGGGCGCGGCGTAATCCTGATCGGACATTCGCAGGGCGGCAACCTTTTGCGCCAACTGATCGAGAACGAGATTGATGGCCAGCCCGTTCAATCGCGCATCGTTGCTGCAGCACTCGTGGGCAGCACAGTTGCGGTGCCGAAGGACGCCGACGTAGGAGGCAGCTTTAAGCACATGCCTCTTTGCCGGTCAGCGTCGCAAACCGGCTGCATTATTACCTACGAGTCATTTCCCGCTGACTTTCCCCCCGCTCCGGGCGGCCTGTTCGGAGCGGCGGACGGCGAAAATATGGTTGCCGCCTGCACCAATCCGGCGTCGCTCGCCGGAGGCAGCGGGGTTTTGCACGCCTATCTGGCGTCACACGCAAATGCGTGGGTGGATGCGGCGGAACCGGGCACATGGCTGAAGTCGGAGAAACCCGTCACCACGCCGTTTGTGAGCCTGCCCGGCATGCTGACTGCTGAATGCGCCTCGAAGGATGGCTTGACCTATCTTGCCGTAACCGTGCACAAGAGCGCCGGCGATGCGCGCAGCGGCGATATTCATGGCGAAGTGGTGGTGAGAGGACAGGTGCTCCGCGAGTGGGGACTGCACGTGATCGACATCAACCTGGCCCAGGGCAACCTGATTAAGATCTTCAGGCAACAGTCGAAGTCCTGGCTTGCGGCGCAGCGTTAGCGTGCGGCTTTCCGCCTTGGAAAAGCTGGTCATGAATCGGAACGGCCCCGGTACACTGGATTTGTGACGGAGATACAAGAGTTCGTTCGCCGCCTTCCCAAGGCCGAGCTCCATTTGCATCTTGAGGGCACAATTCTCCCCTCAACCTTTGTCGAGCTCAGCGCGCGCCACGACGAAAAGCCACTGACGCAGGCCGAGGCCGACGCTATCTACGGATTCGCCGACTTTACCGGATTCATTGAAGCCTTCAAAGCGGTTACACGCCGACTGAAGACGGCCGAAGACTACGAACTGATCGCCTGGCGCATGATGCAGCAACTCAGAGAGCAGGGCGTCGTCCATGCCGAGGTCTATATCTCGGTGGGTGTCATTTACATGTGGCGCAATCACGATCCGGAGTGCTTTGAGCCCATCTTTGCGGGCCTCGAGCGAGCGCGTGAGCGGGCGGCGCGTGAGCTGTCGCTCTCGCTCTACTGGATCTTCGACGCGGTGCGCCATTTTACGGTGCCCGAAGCGGAACGCGTCTTTCGCAAGGCCGCCCGGATGCGCGCGCAGTTCCCCTCGATTATCGGGATCGGGTTGGGTGGGGATGAGAGGACGGCCGGCTCCGAGCCGTTTCGCGCACTCTATGCCGAAGCGCGCCAAGCGGGATTGCGGCTCACCAACCACGCCGGCGAGACGACCGGGCCCGAAGCCATCTGGGAAGCGCTGGCCATTGGCTCGGAGCGCATCGGGCACGCGCTCTCGGCCATCCGCGACCAGGCGCTGATGGATGAGCTGAAGGCGCGGCAGATCGGGATGGAACTGAATCCCACTTCGAACGTGAAGACTGGCGTATGTGCTTCATTCGCCAGCCATCCCCTGCGTCGGTACTTCGATCGGGGCCTGCTGGTTTCCATCAACTCCGACGATCCGGCTTTCTTTGGCTCCGATGTGGCGAATGAATACAAGTTGGCCGCCGAGGTGCAGGGCTTCAGCCGCGAAGAATTGCGAACCCTGGCAGCCAATTCCATCCGATCAAGTTTTCTTCCCGAAATAGAAAAATCGGCGTGGCTTGCCCGAATTGCAACTTTCGAGTAACAGTCATGTAACAGAGGTCCCATTCTGCGGGTCGGCGAACAATGATGTGCGTTATCATGGGTGCAACCGGAGGAAGTAGCCATGTTGAACGACGCCGAACCACTCACACCCTGCGAAGAGACATCTGCAATAGAGAAGCGGGAATTGAATGCGCTGCGGGTGATCACGTGGTTTTCAGTCGGTATGGCCGTGGCTGCGCTGGGCATTTTTCTGGGTGCGGAGCTGAGGAGCCGGTCGAAGTTCAAGCGGCGCACGCCGTATGACTTTTACACCAATGCCGGCGAACAGCAGGCCAGCGAGTTCGGCGTCGGCGTCTAAGGCCCAACACATCAAATGACGAGAATGCGCAACCCGGGCAATTGCCCGGGTTGCTATTTTTTCGCCTGCGTTGCGCCTTACTGCGGAATCACCAGCAGCGTAATCGACTGGCCGGGGAAGGTGTAGTTAATAGTGCTGGTTGTTCCGCTCCCCGTGGGTGGTGTGACTGTTGCGGCCATTTGCTGCGTGATCGCGTTGAGGTTGGCGTTGCTGTACTGGTAAACCTGCGCCGTGCCGCTGGACGACGTAAAGTGCTCGAGCGACAACGTGGAAGAGAGCGGTCCGTAAGTCTTGTTGATCACCATTACGGTTATTGCTCCATCCACGCTGCGGTGTGCCCCGTAAACCGAGAGTTGACCCTGGTTGGCGCTGTTTGAGTTGATTGCCGCGTCGCCGAACATGGAGTTATTGCCGTCGTAGTTGCGGTAAATCTCGAAAGCCATCAGCCCGGGCACCTGGGTGGTCGGATCAGGAGGCCCCCACAAAGTGGCGAGATCGAGCCCGTACTTGCCGAATATACCCAAGATGTCGGCCTGCGCGACTGCGCCGTTCACGTTCTCCTGCCCGCCCCAGTTGTACTCGGTAAATGCAATCTTTGTGCCGGGATAGTCGGCCGCTATCCAGGCCTGCGCCATGGGGATCAATTGCGGCGCCTGAAGTGGAACATTGCACGAGGAGGTGTAATTGGAATCGGTAGTATAGTTCGGCTGCGGATAATTGGGGTCGGTATAGGTTGGATCCCAAAGCACGCGCGTGGAATTCAAGCGGACAATCTGCTCCTGCGTGTCGCCCGCGGTGGTGAGACCCACGCCGCTTCCATTGTAGGTTCCGGCAAAATACGTGTGCATGTCGAGATAGTCAAGCAGGCGCGCGCCGTAAGTTGCCGAAGCCGTTTTGAATTGCTGCAGATAGTACTCGATGAACGGCACCCCGCCGTGGGCCGTGCGGTCGCTGGGATTTTGCCAGGGTTGATAGCAGGGTCCGGTGCCCCAACCTTGTTCAATGTCCTTCTTCGAATAGAAATAATTCCACCAGTAATCCACCACCGGGCCGCTCACCTCGGCAGTGGCGTCGGCGGTTTTCACGGCCTCGGCCACTGCGATGCCGTTGTTGGTCACCTCATCGTAAGTCGAAGGGCTGGGATGAACGTCGCGGTGCACCGCGTCCCACCAGGCCGGTTCATTGTCAAGATCGTAGATAGCCACACCGCCGTTGGCGGCGGTGCCGAACTTTCCAACCAAGTAGCTCACCCATCCCTGCGCCCATGTAGCGGTGTTAACGGTTTCGCAGCATACCGTTGGATCGTTGCCGGTGATGTTGCAACCGCCTGCGCTGGTGCAGCCGCTCACCCCGTCGGGATACATGCCGTCGCCGCAGCCCGAGTTGTAGGGGTCATACGCGACCTGGTTGGGATAGGTGGAGCTGGGGAAGCTGCACCCGGTACCGCTCTTGGCCACCCAACCCATCACCTGCACGGTGCCCAGTGTCTTTGCTCCCACTGCTTCATCGCTCTCCACCTGGACATTGAAGGCGCTGTTGGCCTCTGTACCGCCTCCCTGAACGCCATTCTCGAAGTACCAGTCGCTGGCGGCGTTGCTTACATCAAGTTGGTAGTTGTATCGCGTAGTCGCGTCGCCACCCCAACGGTCAACGGGCAGATTGACGGCCTTTTTGACCGACTGTGAGATCGAGTATGCATTCATGCCGTAGATGTCGGGGCTGATGGCGTGCGTCTGGTTGCCCACATCAACTGTCAGCGCAGGTCCGGTAGCGCTGGCCGGCTGGTTCAGTGCGAAGGTTACACTGCCGCTCACTGAAGGCATGGCGACGCTGGTTGCAGTAACCGTGACCGTAGCGGGAGCCGGAAATGGCGTGTTGTATAGGCCGGTTGAACTGATGTCGCCGGGACTCAGGCTGCTCCCGGATGGCGCCGCAACCGACCACGTAACTGCGGTACTGGTGGTTCCAAAGCCGCTCGCGGTTGCCGTGAACTGCTGCTGCGTTCCGATAGTCACCGAACCCGATGGCGTGACCGTGATGATTGGCCCCGCCGGCTCGGCCTGGACGGATACGGTTTTAGTAACAGTCGTTCCGGTGAGGCCGGTGACCGTGAGAGTGTAAACGGTCGTGGCATTACTCGGCGGCGTGACCGCAACCGCCGTTCCACTGGTCACAGAGACGTTGCCTGGCGTCACCACGCCGGTGCCGTTGGAAAAATAAGCAGTAAGGAAGGTGCCGGAGCCGTTGGTTACCGTAGCCGGATTGGCGATAAAGCTCGTGATGACCGGCGCACCCTCGGCCTGGACAGAAACCGTCTGAGAAACGGTCGCTCCGGTGGTTCCGGTGACTGTAAGAGTGTAAACAGTGGTGGCGTCGCTCGGCGGCGTCACCATGACCGACGCTCCGTTTGTTACAACGAGATTGCCCGGCGTGATGACCCCGGTGCCATTGGAGAAAACCGCAGTGAGCTGGGTGCTGGTGCCGTCGATTACCTTAGCCGGAATGGCCGTAAAGCTTGTGATTACAGGCGCGGCTACGGCCTGGACCGACACGGTTTGAGAAGCAGTCGCTCCGGTTCCGGTGACCGTGAGAGTGTAGACGGTCGTGGCGTCGCTCGGCGGCGTTACGCTGACAGCTACTCCGCTCGTCACAGCGACGTTACCCGGCGAAATGACCCCGGTGCCGTTTGCAAAAACCGCAGTAAGCTGGGTGCTGGCGCCGTCGATTACCGTAGCCGGATTGGCAGTAAAGCTGGTGATGACCGGCGCAGCCACGGCCTGGATTGAAACTGTCTGAGTGGCGGTCGTTCCGCTCGTGCCGGTCACCGTGAGAGTGTACACAGTCGTGGCGTTGCTCGGCGGCGTTACGGTGACAGCTACTCCGCTCGTCACAGCGACGTTACCCGGCGAAATGACCCCGGTGCCGTTGGAGAAGACCGCAGTAAGCTGGCTGCTGGCCCCGTCAGCTACTGAAGCCGGGCTGGCGACAAAGCTTGTGATGGTGGGCGGCGGAGTGCTGGTGCTGCCGATGCTGCCGCCGCAACCCGATACCCATATACCGACTGCCGAAAATGTTGCCAGAGCCACCAGCCGACGAAAGAAGTTCATATTCACTGCCTCGCTAAACCTGTTCTGCACACGCTGCGTTTAATGGCGTCTTCAGCCGCGCATTAAAGCAACCTTCCAGCGCACCACTCTCATGTATGGCGGCCATTCTAGCACCGGACTTTTTTGGTCGTCGCCGTCGCCCGACACACGTTGCGCCGCACCGGCAAACGGCTATTGCCCGGTCCAGTTATACGAAGCAATCATCTCGCCGTCTTTGCCGATGAGCACAATCGCAGCCTCGCCACTCTCGAGCGTGCCCGTCACATGTTTGCCGCTGCGCAGATCGACGAATTCCACCTGGTTCTGATTCGACTCGGAGGTAATGACATAAAGAGTCGCATCGGGAAACCGCGTGGGGCAGATGATGATTCCCGGATCGGAGATGGATGTGGAGTACACCGGATCGACGCCCGCCATTTTCAGAGCGTAGCGGTACACATCCCCCACTGCGGCCAGGTTGTCGTTGAGCTCGATGGGGAGGGCCGCAAAATAGATTTTGCCCTTGCCGTAAAATGTCTCAGCCCAATCGTTGCCGAATGGCAGCTCGGCGCGGTTCAGATACGTGGTCTTGTTGCCGGAGAAGACCAGCTTTTCATCCCCGCCCGGAAAGCGCATCCGATCTTCGCGCGCCTCCAGCGGCGCAGTTTTGTATTTCAGGCCAGTCCCGTGTTCGTTTTTCAATTCCATCGTGTTTTGTCGTCCCGTCGGATGCATGTGCGCATCGCCGTCAAACGGGCCTGTGACCAGAAGGACTGCGCCCTCCTTCACGCGTTCAAGAATCGCCTGCCACGCCTCCTCAGTTAAGCCAAAAGGCGACGGTAGCAGGATGAGTTTCGGCGAACCAAGCTGATCGATCTGGTATTCGCCAACCGCATAAGCCTCGCTGCGCGCATATCCATAAAGTGCCCGAACGGCAGTCTGTTGCGCTTCGAGTGCGAACGCGTTGCCCACCGACAACTGAAACGACTGGGGCAAAACCAGCGCAACTTCGGGCAGCTTGATGCCCGTTGCCAGCGGCGCAGCCTGGCGGGCGAACTCACCCAGCGCCTTCATCTGGTTCTCCCATATCTTGGCCGAACCGTCGCTGCGCTGCATGCCAAAGTCGGCTTCGCGCGCCCAGTCCCATTGCAACGCTCCGCTCGAGCCATCGGCAAACCCCAGAGCCCACTTGCGCTCAATCAGGCCGAGCCCCGTCAATTCGTCATAACGCCACTTGCCGTCGGGAGCCCACACGGGCTGGTAGCCGGTTTCACCCGTGATGTTAGGCTGGCCCACGCGTTTCGCCACCACTGAATCCCACAACAGCGCGTCGTCCTGCCAGTAAGTGTGGTTGGTTGTAAACGAAACACCGGCGCTGCCATAGAACTGGTTCAGGACGCGATCCATCACGCCGCCCTCATCCTGTCCCACGTCAATCAACTGCTTGCTCCCGGCGCCGCGAATCAGCGCAACCATGGCACGCACCCAGTCGCTGAACATCTCTTGTGCGAAAAGGTTGTAGTCGACAGCGCGGACAAGGTTGGGGTTGCCATAGCGATCCGCAGCCAGGTCCTTTGGCGCAGGCAGCGGGATGGCGTCGAAGCTGCCAAGTTTGTCGGGAGTCACGCGCCAGGCGCTGGCAAGAGCCTCCAACTTGCCGCTGTATTTCTGGCTCAGCCACTTGCGCCATGCCGCCGTTTCAGCCGGGTCGCCATTTGGATAATTGGCGTTGAAGACGTGGTAGGGATTCGAAAAACTGGGTTCGTTAATAAGGTCGTAGGAAAGAAACGGAACTTCTTTGAAGCGATCGACGACCGAACGAATGTAGGCTTTCTCAGCAGCCAGCGAAGCGGGATCGAGATAAGGATTCGCCACCGATGCCCCGAACATCTTGCCCCGCAACGAGCCGTCGTATATCGGTGCAAAAGCGAAAAACGTAAAGTTCACCGCGATCTTGTGCCGCTGCGCGCACAGCAGGTACGCCTCAAGGTTGCGCAGAAAACGCTGGTTGACCGCGCCATCCTTGCCGACGAAATTCGTGTTCGGAAACCACACGCCGGTGCGAACAAAGCTCACCCCGTGCGCCGCCATCTCGCGAAAATCCTTGTCCCACACCCAGGCATTTCGCGGGCCTGAGAAATCCCATCCATTTTCTTCAGTGGTGAAGTAGTTAGTGCCGATCGGGAAGAATGGCTTTCCATCTTCGCTGAGAAAGTCGCCATGCACCCCGAGCACCGGGCCGGAGTTGACCGCCGTATCGGGCTCAACCCAGAAACCATTCTGATAGAACTCTCTGAACTTCCCGCCAATGCTCAAGTTGGCTGAAACCGTGTAGAAACCTGGAGGCAGTTCGCCTTTGAAAGCTACGGGCAGATTGGCCGTTGCGGCATCGGCAACAGGCAGCGTGACGGAATCGATGAGACCCTTCTCGGAACTGAGTTCAGCTTTTACCTCTCCGCCGACTTTCTCATGGGTCTTGTCGAGGCGCGGAATGCGAAGATGAACCGTTATCTGAGGTGTCTCGCCTGTACGGATGGTCGAGTACTCGAGCTCAACCGAGAACATCGTCGCTCCCTGGCTCGCGTACTGCGCCGCCTGACCTATCAGTGCAACTCCGTCCGCGCTTTGCCAGTAGCCGGGCTCCGGGTTGAAGTCGAGGGCCACGACGCGGCTGCCCTGCAACGAGCCCCATGGATAATTGGCCACAATTGCCGGTGCTGCGGTAAGCAGGCCTGTGGAATCGACCATGTAACCGAGACCGTCGAGGTGTCCTTCGACGGCAAAAAAGCGGCGTGCGCGCACTTGCGGCTTCTCAGCAAATGCGTAGCCGTGCTTCCAGGCAAAGCGGGCTGCAGATGGAACGGGAACCTCATGGGTATGGTTGAATTCGAGAACGCGGCCGTAGGTGTCCTGGGGCGCGTCTTGCACAAACTTGCCCGCGATCTCCGTCACCGGAAGATGCAGCGGCTGCCCGCCAATTACCAGCAGGTTTCCGCCCGCGTGCAGATAAGCGTTGATAGCCTTCCACGCATCAACGGGGACGGCCGATCCGTAGGGCAGGACCAGCAAGTCGGCCGCTTCCAGCGTGGCGGGATCGTTCAGAGCCTTGAGATCGGCGAACACTGTGCCCTCGCCGACAGCCTTTCCGAGCGCATCGCGGTCAACCGGATCGCTGTCCACGGTGGGAAATCCCGGCTGCCAGAAAACAACTGTTTTTGCGGCGAGAAGAACAGGTGAAATGGCCAGGAGAATGGCAACCGAGAGCAGCCGGACCGCGCGGCGCGGCGAGCAGAAACAGTCAAAGTGATTTGGATTCATTGGAAAGGCTCCGCAACGAGCAAAGGGAAGCAAGGAATGGAAGGGAAGCAAGGAATCGAGGCGAACGGGTCGATTGCGGCTGGTTGCCGCCAGGCGACGCTTACTCGATAGTTAGCTGGAAGCACGATCTGCCGGATAGGTTGAAGTCGCGATCGTGCTGCCTGAATGACTGGTCTTGGTTTCGCGCAGTCCGGTATACGTAGCCGCCGCACAACCCACAAGCGGTGCGCAATCGAGCAGCGCCGAGACGCGGATTTGCATGTTGCGACTCGGAACTTCGGCGCGGGTAATGGGCAGAAAGATCTCCGCAGAGCGGGAGATGCCCCCGCCTAACACCACAACGTCGGCCCGAAAATCCCCGAGCAGCGAACCGATAACCTGCCCGAGATGATGGCCGAACTCGGCAAATGCCTCCCGCGCGTCAACGTCGTGCGGAACTGCGGCAGCAATCTCGGTCACCGGGATCGTCTTTCCGGTGCGCCGTTGGTAGTTGCCGGCAATGGCCCGGCTGGAAACAAAGTCTTCGACGATTCCGTTCTCGTACGGGACGTTCCATATCTCGCCGTCTTTGGGAACCCCTGGACCCACGGTGACCAGCCTGCCATTCACAGCGAACGCCGAGCCGATGCCGGTGCCGAGAGTGAGTCCCACTGCACGCGCAAAGCCATTAGCGGCTCCGGCCGCAACTTCACCAAGAAGATACGCATCTGCATCGTTGAGAAAACGCACCTGGCAGGGATCGCAGCCGAGTTTCGCTGCCAATGCACCTCGAAGGTCAAATCCGTATAGATATGGAAGCTTGTGACGCATCATGCTGATTCCGGCGTCATAATCGAACGGAGCCGGAAAGGCGAACGTCGCGCCGATGCCGTAGCCTTTGCCGTCAGCAGCCTTGGCGGCCAGGTCGCCCACAAGATTCACGAAACCTTCGCTGGTTGTAACGTTTCCGTAGTGCGCGCTTGCAACCGGCCCAAGGTGCAGGTCAATCCCCATACAGAGAGCCGCCGAGATATGGCTGCCGCCAATATCGAGCGTCAGGACCCGGGTGTTACAAACCTCTGCCATAGGACCTACAACGGAACCTGCAATGCGAGGGTCCGGCATCTCAGGTGATATCGCTACCAGTTGTATCACACGGGCCTGACAATAGACAGATTGGCTGCGCCGCATCCTGGCGGCATGAATTCTGGCGCTCATTTCAGGGAACCGATTTGCCGGATAGGGCTCGCATTCAACGGAAGCCCGCATTCACCCGGAGATTGAGCAGGCTTACAATCCATCAAGAATGGCACAGCGCAAGATTGTCCACGTCGACATGGACGCCTTTTACGCGTCGGTGGAGCAGCGTGACGATCCGAAGCTGCGTGGCAAGCCGGTCGTGGTGGCATGGCGCGGAAACCGCTCTGTGGTTTGCGCCGCCTCCTACGAGGCTCGGCGGTTTGGAGTTCGCTCAGCTATGCCGGCCCTGCGCGCCGAAAGACTTTGTCCCGAGGCCGTCTTTATGCCGCCCGACTTCACGCGTTACCGCGCCGTTTCCCGTCAGACTCGCGAGATCTTCAAGCGCCATACTGACCTGATCGAACCGCTCTCGCTCGACGAAGCGTATCTCGACGTGACCGAGAACAAGACCGGACTCGCGACTGCAACCCGGGTGGCGCGCGCCATCCGGGCGCAGATCTGGGAGGAACTGCATTTGACCGCGTCGGCCGGCGTGGCCCCCAACAAGTTTCTGGCCAAGATTGCTTCGGATTGGCGTAAGCCGAATGGCTTGTTCGTTATCCAGCCCGAAGACATCGATAAGTTTCTTCCCCCCTTGCCGGTCGGCCGCTTGCCCGGGGTCGGCAAGGTAACCGAGTTGCGCCTCACGGAGATGGGCGTCAAAACGGTCGGCGATTTATGCGCATTTGAGATCGCCGAGCTTGAGCGGCGCTTCGGTCGCCATGGGCAACGGCTCTACGAGCTGGCGCGCGGCATCGATTCAAGCCCGGTGGTTCCCGACCGGCCCACGCAATCCATCTCAGCCGAGGACACTTTTGAGCGCGATGTGCCTCTTGCTGAAACTGAGCTGCTGATCCGGCGGCTCGCAGAAAAGACCTGGGCGGCATCGCGCCAGGAGACCCGCCGAGCCCGCACCGTAGTTTTGAAGCTGAAAACCAGCGACTTCAGGATCTTGACGCGCAGCCTGACTCCACCGTCGCCCCCGGCAACCTGTGACGAGCTCACCAGCATCGCGCTTTCGCTTAGGGAGCGCATAAACCTCGGCGAGCGGCAACTTTACCGGCTGGTCGGGGTGGGCCTGAGCAATTTTTGCGATCCTGAAGATGAACCCCAGGCTAAGCTCTTCAGCGATCCGGTGCTGGAGCAGTGACCGCTGCTATACAGGTTGCGGAAAAACTCGCGCTGGGGTGTTTTGTAACAAGGGCACGGATTTATCCGTGCCGATAAGGTCTGGAGAATGAGTCGGGGTTTTAACCCCTGAGCGACGTTTCTCTCGCACTAAAGCGCGCTCGCTGAGTTTTTCCGCAACCTGTATAGTCGATCGGTTGGAGGCAGGCATGAATAGAGAAGCAAAAGCAGAGCAGCCCGCAGACTGGCTGCTGTTGAGCGACAGGTTCACGCGCGCCGTAGAATACGCGCGGACCCTGCATATCGAGCGGCGCAAGGGAACTGAAATTCCCTACATGGCCCACCTGCTGGGCGTCGCGTCGCTGGTGATGGGCGAGTCGGGGCGCGTCGATTTCCCGGTCACCGAGGACATGGTGATTGCCGCTCTGCTTCACGACACGGTCGAAGATCACGGCGGCGCGCCGCGGCTCAAAGACGTTGAGTTCAACTTTGGGGCCAACGTGGCGCGCATGGTTGAAGCGCTCTCAGACACGTTGGCTGAAGACGCCTTCCAAAAAGAAAAGTGGGAGGTTCGCAAGAAAACCTATGTCGACCGGCTGCGCCACGAGCCCCCCGATGTGCAGTTGATCTCTGCGGCCGACAAGCTCTACAACGCCCAGTCGATCCTCACCGACTACCGGCGCATCGGCGACGAGATCTGGCGCCGCTTCAAGCGCGGCCGCGATGAGCAGCTCTGGTATTTCCATGAGTTGCTGAAGGTGTTCAGGAACTCCGCCGGCAACGAAATCGTCGATGAGCTGGAGCGCGTCGTAGGCGAGCTCGAAAGGGTTTCAGCGAAGAGTTAGATACGCCTCCGGGTAAGTAATCGATTTAGCGGAGGCTCCGGCTTTCAGGCCCGGTGCACTAGGGCCTGTTAACACTACTGGGGTGGCTGGCGCCGGGAGCCAGTTTTTCTCAGTTCGAGGAATGAGGAGTGACGCATACCGGGTGTCTGCTAGCGACGAGGGACGATGAAATGAGGAAAACTGGCCCCGGCCCGAAGGGTTGCGGCGCAAATCGTGCCATACGTCGTTCTCGCCCTCGACCTTGGAACCACCAAAGCCTTCGGGCTCGGCCTAGTCTGGCCCGATTTTCGCTCGCAACGCCAACCGCCCCAGTAGTGTTAACTGGCCCTAAGTTGAACTAAGCGACCAAAAAGACGAAAGATGTTGAAACTGGCACTTCGATGCCATAGTAGAATATCTGCGAAATCATGCGGATTTCCTCGTGCAGTCCCAGGTAGAGGCGCAGCGAGTCTGTGTTCGGGGTAATTCATAAGGGGCCTTCACATCTATATTCTTCACGCCGTATTTGTCGTACCGGAGCTCCTCCTGACACGCTCAAGCTGCTGAAAGCCATCCTCCAGGGGCCCGCAGCGAATGGCAAATCAATGCCCATGGCTTCGCCGGACCTGATCTCAGGATTCGACGCCGCGAGCATTGTGCTTGCCCATCCTTTTCCATCAACCCGGCCAGGGAGGCTTGTCATTGAGTGTTCGGGCCATGACCAAACCTCGCGTTCTATCGTGAGGCAAAGCTATCGGACAATGCTGGGCAATGGTCAAAACCCCCGGCAAGATTGGCTCCCGGCCGCATTATTTGCCGTACTGCAGGCTTTGGTCCCCATGCGCTGGCTGTTTCATCTGAGAGGGTCGTGGACCGGAACAACTGGCTCACTGGAGAATGAGAGCCGCACGAAACCTCTGATCGTTGACGCGCTTCGGCAAAGGTGGCGCGCCCTCGTCCCCGGTCTCGTTGTGCTCGCAGCGGGTGCGACGCTCTGCGCGCAGAGTTACAGCTTTCATTATCTCGGCATTGCTGAAGGCCTCAACAACCTTGCCGTCAGAGACATTTACCAGGACCAGCGCGGTTTCATCTGGGTGAACACTGAAGACGGCATCTACCGCTATGACGGCGACCGTTTTGAGTTCTTCGGCACCCCGCAGGGCATTCCTTTGGCTCTCGACGTTTCGTTTGGCGACGCGCCCGACGGTTCTCTGCTGGTGGGCGCCGACTTCGGCCTTTACCGCCTCAGTGGCAATCGATTCAGCCACGTAGCCGGCGACTTTACCCGCGTGAGCAGTACCCAGGGCATTCAGTCCGACGGCAAAGGACATACCTGGATTGCCACGGATATCGGCTTAGTCGAGCTTACCGGCAGTTTCACGCAGTCCCAGTTCTCAGCACACCTGCTTCCGCGGGCCCCGGCGGCATCGAGCGCTGAAGCGCATTCGGTGCTCCTCGATGGCGACGCCATCTGGTACGGATGCGGCACCGAGATCTGCCATGTCGACAGCCGTGGCGTGACATCGGTGCTGGGGCGCGAGGCGGCACTGCCGGCTGAGCCATGGCAGGCCATTAGAAAAGACAGGAATGGAAGCCTCTGGGTGAGCGGAACCCAAAGCGGGATCCTGGTCCGCCCCGCAGGTCAGGCAAAGTTCAGCAGGCCTCGCGACGCGGCCATTGCCGGCGCGCTCAATGGAATTCCAAGCCTGGATGCCGACGGCCGCATCATTTTGACCACGCCGGCCGGCCTGCTCATCTCCAGGCACATCGGATGGGACCGGATAGACCGCGCCAACGGCCTGCGCGGCACCGTCAATTCCGTTTTTGAAGACCGCCAGCAGTCGTTATGGTTGGGCCTTGCCGGCCACGGTTTGGTGCAGTGGCGGGGATATCACCAGTGGGAGTTCTACTCGGTTGAGAGCGGGCTCGGCAGCGAGGTGGTCTTTGAGATTCTCCCTGAGGCCGGTGGGGCACTGTGGGTTGCCACCCAGGCTGGCATTTATCACGGGGTACGAAGAGGGTTTGCCGAGGAATGGACGCAGCTTCGGGCGCTTGCCAACCTGCCCGTTCACAGCCTTCAAAAAGACCGGGCGGGAGACCTCTGGGTCGGTACCAGTCAACGCGGCATAGCCCGTGTGCATCTTTCCACCGGAGCGGTGAGCTGGTACGGCAGCGCCGAGGGAGTCACCGCAAAAGCGGCCTACACGCTCCGGTTCGACCGCGAACACCGGCTGTGGGCGGCCACTGACAGCGGATTGTTCGTTGCCTCGCCCCCTTACCAGAAATTCTCGCGGGTCCGCGATCTTCCCCCGTCCCTCTTCTGGGCCGTGACTGAAGACTCTGCCGGCGCAATTTGGGCGGGCGGGGCGGGCGGACTATTTGCTTTGATTGACGGTCACTGGCACAACTGGACCAAGGCCGATGGCCTGAGCAACCAGGAAATCCTGGCCCTTGGCGCAGGTCCGGGCGGCGCGTTGTGGATCGGTTACAGCTTTGGCGGAGGCATCGACCGCGTCTATCGCTCGGGATCCGGCATCCGCATCGAAAGCGGCGTCCAGCGCCCGGGCTCCATGGGCATCGTTTACTTCCTCGACTTCGACTCCACCGGTCGCTTGTGGGCTGGAACCGACCACGGCGTGGATATGTGGAACGGTACGCGCTGGAGCCACTACGACATGAACGACGGCCTGGCCTGGGACGACTGCGACCTGAACGCCTTTGCCCAGGAGCCCAACAACGGGTCCCTGTGGATAGGAACCAGCGGAGGGCTTTCGCGCTTCACCCCCAGGCAGCGGGCCGTATTGAACACCGCGCCCGTGGTGGTATTCACCCGCCTGCTTTCGGAGCAGACTGATGTTTCCGGGCTCCTGAATCCCTCCTTCCAGCCCAGCGCGGATTCGTTTTCGGTGCAATACTCCGCGCTGAACAGTTCTGCAGGGCCGAATAATGTCGCCTTCCGCTACCGGTTGATTGGTGTTTCTTCAGACTGGACCGAGACCACGCGGCGGGAGCTGGAATTTGTCCACCTGGCCCCCGGACGCTACAGGCTGCAGGTTGAGGCCGGCGACGGGCTGGGCCCCTGGAGCGGGCGCGTCGCCGAATACGACTTCACCATCCGGCCGCCATGGTACAGGGAATGGTGGTTCGTGCTGCTCTGCATCCTGGCGGTCGCCGCTTTTCTTCGTCTTCGCGTCGTCGCCATCCACGCCCGCGAGCGCGAGCTGGTGCGCATGGTCGAGGAAAAGACTGCCGACCTCAAGCGCGCCAATGAAGAGCTTACGCGCCTTTCGGTTACCGATTCGCTTACCGGACTGGCAAACCGCCGCTGCTTCGATCAGACTCTGGAGAAGGAGTGCGCCCGCATTCACCGTTCCGATTCGCCGCTCTCAATGGTGCTCTTCGACGTCGATCATTTCAAGATTCTGAATGACTCGCTCGGCCATCAGCGCGGCGATGTGTGCCTGGCCATGCTCGCCAATGAAATGACCCGCATCGCCAGGCGCGCCATCGATCTGGTCGCGCGCTTTGGCGGCGAAGAATTCGCCCTGATCCTGCCCAACACCAGCCTCGAAGGAGCGCGCCGGGTCGCGGAAATGATCCGCCGCGCGGTGATGGACCTGAACATTCCCCATCCCGCCTCGCCGGGGCCGGCATATCTGACGGTGAGCGCCGGCGTAGCCTGCGCCGAAGTCGGGCAGAACACTCCTGACAAACTGGTGGCAGCCGCCGACCGGGCGCTCTATCAAGCCAAACGGCAGGGCCGAAACCGCGTGATCGTGGCCCTGCCTGAAGCCTCGCGGGGCCCGGC